>Ga0136653_10000336_pt1 | contig 24660 bp, 18 predicted proteins | sample LakKivw275mmetaG_FD_94866 | JGI IMG/M metagenome (GOLD analysis project Ga0136653, IMG submission 94866) | Anoxic lake water microbial communities from Lake Kivu, Rwanda to study Microbial Dark Matter (Phase II) - Lake Kivu water 275m metaG... | ecosystem: Environmental > Aquatic > Freshwater >...
CGGCCTCGTCCGCGAAGCGAAGTCGCGCGGCGATCTCGTCATCGCCGTCGGGCATGCCGGCCTCGAATATGTCCCGTTCCCGCCGCCCTATGTGGTCCGGGCCTTCCGGACCCTTTCCGAGGCCGGCGCCGACTGCGTCATCGGTCACCATCCTCACGTGCCCCAGGGGCTCGAGGTCCGCCAGGGACGTCTCATCGCCTACAGCCTCGGAAACTTTGTCTTCTGGCAGCCCGGCGATCTCCACTACCGGCGGACCGGATTCTGTCTCAGGCTTCGTGTTCGGAACGGCCGGCTCATCTCGCACGAGATCCTGCCATACCGGATCTCTGCGGACGGCCTGCGCCGGCTGGGAAGGGGAGAGGCCCGCCGCTTCCGCGACGCGCTCGGCCGCGTCTCGCGGCCCCTTCGCTCGGCCGGAGGCCTCGCCGACGCCTGGCAGTCGTTTCTGGCCTATTACGGGCCGAAGGGATTCAAGGCCGAGGTCCAGGGCATCCTGCAGAAGATGGATGAAGAGCCCCGCAAGGGCGCGGCCATGTTCCGCAACCGTGTGACGACGCTGCAGCACGCCGAGCTCTGGCGCGACGCCTTGACCCGGTTCATGTCCGAGACGCCGGTCCCCGTCCGGCCGGAGTGGACGCGCCTCATCAGGGAGTGGCTGACCTACCCGGAGCGAACGGAGTGAGCGGAGGCCCAGAGGCGCAGCGGAGACACACGAAGCTGCGCCTCTGGTAGATATCGAAACAAAGGGCTTTTTCGGATATCGTGAACACGGCGACTAGCGAAGCCCGTACCGCTCGCCGGCCGAGCGGATGATCGCCTCGATGAGCTTCCGGTAATCCTCAGCCTCGCCGAGCGGCGAGCCATGGTAGAGGGTGAAGATCTGAGGCGCCCAGCTCTTGTGGGGCTTGAGCCCGGGGATGCCGTTGACCTCGATGATGCGGAGCTTCCCCGTCTTGTCGACCCGCATGTCGATGCGGACGTGATCGAGGCAGCCCATGGCCGCGGCCGCCGCGTCGCCCAGTCGCTGAGCTTCTTCCGTTCTCGCCCCCGCCAGGCTGATGCGGGTCAGGCCGACGCCGCGCAGGTCGCTGCGGAGGATGCGGTAGTTATGGAAGTGCGAGTCTTCGACCGTCACGAGCCCCGGCAGGACCTCGCGGGTCCGGTCGTTGCCGATGACGAGGGCCGTGTATTCATCGCCCGGCAGGAACTCCTCGACGAGGCCCGGCTCGTCGAACTCCTTCTCCAGGAACGCGATCCGGCGCCGCAGCTCGGCCTCGTCGTGGACGACGCTTTCGTCGGAGATGCCGACGGACCGCGATTCGCAGATGGGCTTGACGAAGGCGGGGTAGGTCACCATCGAGGCGTCGTCGCGCGAATGAAGAAGGACGTGAGCGGGCACGGCGACGCCGGCCGCGGCCAGGATCTCGTGGGTCTCGAACTTGTCGATCATGGCCCGCATGACCCGGCTGTTCGAGCCGAAATAAGGGATCCGGCGCTCGTCGAGGATGTCGGCCACCCAGGTTCCGGCGGCGTTGCGGCCGATGAAGGCCTCGTTCGGGGTGATGTGGTAGAGCGAGCTCCAGACGATATCGAAATCGGGCTTGTCAACGAGGCGCAGGAAGGGCGCCTCGTCGGCGACATAGGCGATGCGGGTCGGGTGGCCGAGCGACTCGGCGGCGGCGCGCATCGATTCGGTGACTTTCATGTCGCCCCAGCCCTGGGCATCGCCGCCGGGCCCGGTTAGAAGAACGATCCTCATGGCTCACTCCTCAGAAAAGATCGGGAACATGGCGGTAATCGAGCAGGGCTTGAGCCGTGGCCGGGGAGATCGTCTCCAGGCGCCGGGCCACGGCCTTTCTTTGGGGCTCGTCGAGCTCGACCTTGGAGACGACCTCGACCATGACCCGTCGCATCCCCGTTCCGTGGCGCCGTCGGTTAAGACCGCGCATCATGACCTGGACCAGGCGTTCGCCCGGGTCCAGGACCTCGACCGGAGCTCCGGTACGCCGGGCGAGCGAGGCCTGGAACGCCTCGGCGACGTACGCATAGTGGGTGCAGGCCAGGCCCGCGCAGACTCGCGCACCGGCCGGGATCCGGCGGGAGGCCCGCGAGACGCATTCCTCGATCAGGCCCTCGATCCCGGCCGCCCCGGGATCCTTGTCGATCGCCGCCGCCAGCCCGTGACAGGGTTCGGCCACGATCCGCCGGGCGTCGACGCCGAGCCGCGCCAGCCGGCGGATGTGCTCGCCGGAACCGATGGTCGTCCGCGTTCCGAACAGGGCCAGGGCGGCGTCCGGGTCCCTGGTCAGAGCGTCATGGAACAGGGCTGTGCCCTCTTCCAGGATGCCCAGGACCGGGACGGCCGGGGCGCGGCGGAAGTCGGTCGCTTCATAGACGACGGAGAGCGTGTTGCAGGCGATGACGATGAGATCGGGGCGGAAGCCCTTCATCGCCGCGAGCGCCCGGTCGAAGACCGCCCCCCGGGCGGCGAGATCGGGGAGGTCATTGTAACCCAGCCGTTCCTCGGGCCAGGCGTTGACGTAGACAAGACGGACCGGGAGGCTGCCCTCGGTCCAGAGAAGCCTGCTCTCGAGCCCGGCGCCGATGAGCAGGCCGCCCAGGCCCGAATCCGTGATGACGGCAGTCATCGCGCCGGAGCCGCCATCAAGGACTGAACGCAGGCTCATCTCGTCACGGGCCTCAAGCGAGCCCTTCCGGCGCGTCCTCGGGCTTGGCCTCGAAATCGGCCCGGACCCGGTCGAGCAGGCCCGGCTCGGTCAGGAGGCGGGCCGCGGCTGCAGCCAGGAAATAAACGCCGTCAAGCAGGGCCCGCGCGCCGCCCTCGGCCACGGCGTCCCGGGCGAAACCCTCGGTGTGGATGGGGAAGTCGCTGGCCTTGATCAGGGGCTCGATGGTCGGGACGACCCAGGAGACGTTGGCGAGGTCGGTCGAACCGTAGGAGACGCGGACCTTTTCTGGATCGGACCGCCCGCGCTCCTCGAAGAGCGGGGCGAAGATCTCCTCCAGGACGCGGTTGCGGCGGAAGGTCGAGACGCCGGGCCCGGGCTCGCTGACGACCGCGCGGCAGCCGGTCGCGGCGGCGGCCTTGTCGGCCAGGCACTTGGCCTCGTCGACGAGGCGATCGAGCTTGGGCATGGTGTCGGCCCGGAGCGAGAAGCGGCCGCGGGCGTGATCGGGGATGATGTTGGGCGCCTCGCCCCCGGCTTCGATGATCCCGTGGAAGAGGGCCCCGGCCGGGAGCTTCGTCCGCGGCAGGATGGCGTCGTGATAGAAAAGGACCAGGGCGTCGAGGGCGTTCCTTCCGGACTGGGGCGCGGCCGCGGCGTGGGCCTTGCGGCCGTGGAATTCGACGATGAGCGTACGCCGAGCGAGGGCTTGGCCAACGACCGTATCGAGCGAATGGGGATGGATCTGGAGGACGGCGTCGGACCGGGCGAAGACGCCGTCCTGGATCAGCCGGACCTTGCCGCTGCCGCGCTCTTCGGCCGGCGTGGCGATGACCTCAATCGTGCCGGTGAGCAGGGGACCGAGAACGTCCTTGAGGACGATCGCGGCGTAGGCCCCGGCCGTGCCGATGATGTTGTGGCCGCAGGCGTGGCCCAACCCGGGCAGGGCGTCCATCTCGGCCGTGAACGTGATCTGCGGACCGTCCGTCGCGGCCCGAACGATGGCCCGGAATGAGGTCGGCAGGGTCTCGGTCGTCGGGGAGACCTCGAACCCTTCGGCTGAAAGGACCGATCGGAGGAGCCTCGACGTCCGCGTCTCCTCGAAGGCGAGCTCGGGGTCGGCATGGATGCGGCGGCTCAGGTCGAGGATCGCGTCGCGGCGCTCCTCGACGGCCTTGGCGATCCGGTCCCGGGTGTCCATGCTGCCGCCCATCATAATGCAGAAGGAAAATTGATGTCAAAAGGGAGGGCCGGCCGGCCGGGACCTATGATAAGATGCCCGCGGACCGGGCCGGACGGCCCATGGGGCCCGGCGCCGGCCGCGGACGTCGTGAGGTCGGAATGAAAAAGACCGTGACAATCCTTCTTGTTCTGGGCCTTTGCTCGACGGCCCGGGCGCAGCACGTCTTCAAGACCAAGAGCTTCCTCATGGAGATCGCCTCTGGCGCCCAGGTCGTCAAGCTTGTCGATCCGAAGAGCCAAAGGAACCATGTGCCCCCGGGCCGGGCCGGATATCTTGTCCGGGTCAAGGCCGAGGGGAAGGAGCTCGCCCCGACCGCCCTCGACGTTAAGAAGGACGTCCTGAGCCTGACCTTCCCCGGCGGCATCCGGCTCGAGGTCCGGGTGGCGGAGAAGCCGGAATACCTGCGCTTCGAGCTCGTGAAAGCGATCCACCCGGAGAAGATCGAGGCCGTCCTCTGGGGCCCGATCAATACCACGATCGGCGAGACGATCGGCGAGGTCGTCGGCGTCGTCAGGGACAAGGACTTCGCCGTCGGCATCCAGGCGCTGAACGCGAAGACGTGCGGCGGGAAGCTTGTCAACGACGAAGGAACGACGGGCGGCCGGACGACGGCCACGGCGGAGGAGTTCGGCTCGGGGCTCCAGGCTTTCTGCGTCAACCAGGCCCGCGACCGGATGATCACGGTCTGGAACCTCTTCAAGAACGTCCCGGTCAAGGCCCTGCCCGGATTCAAGCTCGAGGGAAGTGCCTTGGCGGTCTTCGGGACCGTGCCGGCCGACGTTCTGCCTCTCATCGGCCGCATCGAGGTGGCCGAAGGGCTGCCGCATCCCGTCCTCGACGGCCAGTGGGTCCGGGCTTCGGGTGCCGCCGGGCGCCCCTACCTTATCGCCGCCTTCAGCGAAAAGACGGTCGACGCCATGCTCGAATATACGCGCCGGCTGGGATTCCCGGCCCTTTATCACAGCGGCCCTTTCAAGACCTGGGGTCACTTCGATCTTCTCGAAGACCTCTTTCCGAACGGCCGGGCGGGTTTCAAGAGCTGTGTCGACAAGGGTCGGGCCATGGGCCTCAGGGTCGGGGCGCACACGCTGACGAACTTCATCACCACGAACGACGCTTTTGTGACCACCGCGGCCAACAAAGGCCTGATGGCCGCCGGGGTCGCGACCCTGCAGAGGGACATCGATCCGGCGGCGACCGAGATCGTCGTCGACCGCGAGGACTATTTCAAGCAGGCCTCGACCCTGAACAGCATCCTCATCGGCTCCGAGATCGTTGGCTTCAGAGCGGTCGCCGGCGCGGGTCCTTTCACGCTCACGGATTGCGTCCGGGGCGCCTTCGGGACCGCCGCCGCGGCCCACGCCCGGGGCGACGACGTGCGGATGCTCATGGACCATCCCTACAAGACGCTCTTCCCGGATTGGCCCATGCAGGAAGAGCTCATTCGCAACCTGGCCGGCTTCTTCAACGAGACCGGGACGGCCCAGCTCGATTTCGACGGCCACGAGGGCACCTGCTACCTCGGCCGCGGCGACTTCGGCCACGTCCATTTCGTCGAGGCCTTCCTCGGACAGGTCGACCACCTCGTCGTCAACGGCTCAAGCAACATCGGCCATTATTATTGGCACTTCAACAGCTACATCAACTGGGGCGAGCCGTGGTACGCGAGCTTCCGGGAGAGCCAATCGCGGTACCGGTTCGACAACCAGCCGTTCCTGGAGAGGAACTACATGCCGAACATGCTCGGCTGGTTCCTCATGACCCCTGCGACCACGGTCGAGGACATCGAATGGATGGAGGCCCGGGCGGCCGGGTACCGGGCCGGCTATGCGTTCGTGGCCGAATATGAGACCTTCCGGAAGAACCCGGCCACGGACGCCATCATCGACGCCATCCGGACCTGGGAAGAGGCCAAGGACCTCAAGGTCTTCGACGAGGACCAGCGGGCCCGGCTCAAGGACCCCGACAGGGATTTCCACCTGGAGAAGTCCGGAGCAAGCCGCTGGACGCTCCGGAGCTACGACAAGTTCCCGTTCGAGCACCGGAAGAACGTCCGCCAGCCGGGAGAGCCGGCCGGGTCCGAGTGGGCGTTCGAGAACGCCCGCGAGCCGCAGCCGCTTCATCTTCAGCTTCTCATCTCGGGGGAGGACGCCGCCGTCGGGACCATCGAGCTCGAGGTCGACCGCTTCTTCCGGGTGACGGTCCCGCGTGCCCTGAAGAAGGGCCAGTCGCTCGTCTGGGACGGCTCGGACCAAGCCGCCCTTTACAGCGACAATGGCCAGCTCATCGAGAGGGTTCCGCTCGGAAAGTCCCTGCCGCTTCTTCAAAAGGGAAGGCACGTCATCGCCGTCGACGCCGAGTTCACAGGCGGGGCCGAGCCGGTCATCAAAGGCACGGTCCGCCTTAAAGGTATGGTCGAAGAGATCACGCGATGATATGCCGCGGGCCGCGATGACTATCAAGGCGGCGTCGGGACGAGAGGGGAGGGATCCATTGAAAAGCCGGGCTGGGGCAAGGGCCCTTTCGATCCTCATTTCGATCATCGGTTTGGGAGTTGGCTGCGCGGCGCCGTCGCCGCCGGCCCATCCGGCCAAGCTCTGGTACGCGCACCCGGCCGACTCCACTGTGTCCGACCTCAAGGAGGGCTGGCTTAACGATCCCGAGTGGCTCAAGGCTCTGCCGGTCGGGAACGGCTCGCTCGGGGCGATGGCCTTCGGCGACGTCGGCCGGGAGCGGCTTCAGCTCAATGAGAAAGGCGTCTGGTCGGGGAGCCCCGACGACAATGACAACCCCGAGGCCTTCGCCTCTCTGGCCGAGATCCGCCGTCTGCTCTTCGAAGGCAAATATAAAGAGGCGAACGAGGTCGTCCTCAGGACCCAGATCTGCAAGGGGGCCGGCTCGGGCCACGGCAACGGGGCCGACGTCCCCTTCGGCTGCTTTCAAACCCTCGGCGACCTTTGGCTCGATTTCGGGCGCGCTTCGGCCTGCTCGGACTACCGCCGCGAGCTCGATCTCGACCGGGGTGTCGCCGTCGTCTCTTATGTCCAGGACGGGATCCGATTCAAGCGCGAGATCTTCTCGAGCTTTCCCGACAGGGCCCTGGTCGTGCACTTGACGGCCGACAAGAGAGCCGCCCTGAGCTTCTCCGCCTCCCTGACGCGTCCCGAGCGCTTCGAGACGCGGGCCGAACAGGACCACCTGCTGATGAGCGGCGCGCTCAAGGACGGCAAGGGCGGCGAAAGGACCCGCTACGCCGCCCGCCTGAAGGCCGTCGCCAAAGGCGGACGGGTGACGGTCTCCGACAAGGGACTCGAGGTCCGCGGCGCCGACGATGTGACCCTGCTCCTGACGGCCTCGACGAACCACCGTCTCGAATACCCTCTTTACGAGGGCGATGATCCCCTGGCCGTCACTCTCGGCCAGCTCGAGCGGGCCGCCTCGCGGCCGTTCAAGTCCCTGCTCAAGAGGCACGTCGCCGACCACTCTCGGCTCTTCGGCAAGGTCCGCTTGGACCTCAGCGGCGCCGCCGAGGACTCGGTCCCCACCGACGAGCGTCTGCGGCGCCAAAAAGACAATCCCGACGACCTCCGCCTCCAGGAGATCTATTTTCAGTTCGGGCGCTACCTCCTGATCGCCTCGTCGCGCGAGGGATCGCTCCCGGCGAACCTCCAAGGCCTCTGGGCCAACAAGATCCAGACGCCGTGGAACGGCGATTACCACACCGACATCAACGTTCAGATGAACTATTGGCCGGCCGATCCGACGAACCTGGCCGAGTGCTATGGGCCGCTCATCGCCCTCATCCGCTCGGTCGTCAAGCCCGGCGAGCGGACGGCGGCTGTGCAGTACCATGCCGGCGGCTGGGCGGTCCATCCCATCACCAACGTCTGGGGCTTCACCGCCCCCGGCGAGCACCCGAGCTGGGGTCTCCACCTTGGCGCCGGCGGCTGGCTCTGCCAGCATCTCTGGGACCATTACCGGTTCACCCTGGACCGGGCCTTCCTCGAGTCGGTCTTTCCGATCATGCTCGGCTCGGCCCGCTTCTATCTCGATTGGCTGGTCCCGGCCCCGGCGACGGGAGAGCTCGTCTCCGGCCCAGCCACCTCTCCCGAGAACTCGTTCTACGCTCCCGACGGCTCGGTCGGCGAGATGAGCATGGGGCCGTCGCACGACCAGGAGGTCATCCGCGACCTTTTCACGAACACGCTCGCGGCGGCGCGCGTCCTCGGGAGCGTCGATCCTCTCGTCCCCCGGGTCGAGGCGGCTCTGGCGCGCCTGGCCCGGCCGCGGATCGGCTCTGACGGCCGGCTCATGGAATGGCGGCAGGAGTTCAAGGAGGTCGAGCCGACCCACCGCCACGTCTCGCATCTTTACATGCTCCACCCGGGCCGCGAGATCGATCCCCGGCGGACGCCGGAGCTGGCCGCTGCCGTGCGGAAGAGCCTGGAGGCCCGGACGGACATCGGCACCGGCTGGTCGCTGGCCTGGAAGATCAACTTCTGGGCCCGGCTCGAGGACGGCAACCGGGCCTACAAGCTCCTCAGGAACCTCCTCCGCCCGATCGCCGAGACCGGGGTCAACATGAGCAACGCCGGCGGCACTTATCCCAACCTCTTCTGCGCCCACCCGCCGTTCCAGATCGACGGCAACTTCGGGGCCACGGCCGGCATCGCCGAGATGCTTCTCCAGAGCCACACGGAAGAGAACGGCCGGCCGGTCCTCAAGCTCCTGCCGGCCCTGCCCGACGCCTGGGCCGACGGCGAGGTCGCCGGGCTCCGGGCCCGCGGCGGCTTTGAGGTCGATATGGCCTGGAAGGCCGGGAAGCTGGTGTCAGCCCGGATCAGGTCCGACCAGGGCGTTCCGGCGACGCTGCGCTACGGCGCGGCGACGCGGGAGGTCGACCTGGCGGTTGGCCAAACCCTCGATTGGGACGGCCGGGAGGCCGAGCCAGAGGCCCGCTACGCCGCCCGAGGAGACGCTCGAGAAAAGGGGATCGACGCCATTTTTGGGAACATCCGCCTGAAGGCCGGCTTGCGCTAACGCGGAGCCGTTAGGCGGGCGCGCAGGCGTCCCGATCCAAGGCTCGTTCAAGGCGCCTCGGGCCTCTGCGGAAGGGGATTGGGGCCGCTAGAGGATGAGCATACAGTCGCCGTACGAGAAGAAGCGGTATTCCTCCCGCACGGCCTCGGCGTAAGCCCGCATGACAAGGTCGTAGCCGGCGAAGGCCGAGACGAGCATCAACAGCGTCGATTGGGGCAGGTGGAAGTTCGTCAGCAGCCGGTCGACGGCGTGGAAGGCGAAGCCGGGGGTGATGAACAGGGCCGTCGAGCGGCGGCCGGAGCGGACCATCCTGTCGCGCCAGGCGCTCTCGAGTGTCCGGACGACCGTCGTGCCGACGGCCGTGACCGGCCTTGCCTCGTCTTTCGCCGCGTTGACGGCCCGGGCCGCGGCCGGCGTGACGGAATAGGTTTCTTCGAGCATCTTGTGATCTTGAAGGAGCCCGGCCCTGACGGGTTGAAATGTCGCCAGGCCCACGTCGAGCGTCACACGGCGGATGTCGACGCCTTTCGACTCGAGCTCGCGGAGCGCGCCCTCGGTGAAGTGGAGACCCGCGGTCGGCGCGGCGATGGCTCCCTCTTTACGGGCGAAGACGGTCTGATAGCGGGCGATGTCGTCCGGCCTGACGGTCTCGTCCTGCTTGGTTCTTTTGATATAGGGAGGGAGCGGGGCGTAGCCGGCCTCATGTAAGAGGGCGCGGACATCGGCCTGGCCGAAATCGAGAAGCCGCCGGCCCTCCTCGCCCAAGCCCGCGACGCGGGCCTTGACGCCCTTCGGGAAGCGGACGTCTTCTCCCACGCGGACCCTTTTCGCCGGCCGGCAGAGGACGTCCCAGACGCCGGGATCGGCCTCTCGGACGAACAGGAACTCGATCTTGGCCCGGCCGCTCGTTCCCCAGAGCCGGGCCGGCAGGACCCGGGTGTCGTTGAGGACAAGAAGGTCGCCCGCCGCCATGTGTCCCGGGAATTCCCGGAACAGGCCATGACGGATCGTCCCCGCCTTCCGGTCGACGACCATCATCCGCGAATCCTCGCGGCGGGGGAGGGGATGCTGGGCGATGAGCTCGGCCGGGAGGTCGTAGTCGAAATCCGAAACGCGGGCGGGAGCGCGGGCCGTCATCGGGATCGCGGCCTCAGTCTTTGAACAGCTTCTTCTGGCCCGAGGCGGGCTTGGTCCGGGCGCGCGATCCGGGCTCGCGGTAGTCGTAGCCCAGGTGGGCGAAGGCCTTCGGGGTGATGACCCGGCCGCGGTTGGTCCGGTCGAGGAAGCCGATGCGCATCAGGAACGGCTCGTAGATGCTCTCGATCGTGTCCTTCTCCTCGTCGATGGCCGCGGCGATCGTGCCGACGCCGACCGGCCCGCCGCCGAAGTTCTCGATGATCGTCGAGAGGATCTTGCGGTCGACGTCGTCGAGGCCGAGGGCGTCGACCTCCATCATGTCCAGGGCCCGCTGGGCCTCCTTGGCCGTGATCGCGCCGTCGCCCTTGACGTCGACGTAGTCGCGGACGCGCCGCAGCAGGCGGTTGGCGACGCGAGGCGTGCCCCGCGACCGGAGGGCGATCTCGCCGGCCCCGGCGTCGTCGATCTTGACCTTGAGGATCTTGGCCGAGCGCCGGATGACCTTCTGAAGGTCCTCGTCCTGGTAATAGTCGAGCCGGTGGATGATGCCGAAGCGGCCGCGCAGGGGGGCCGTGATGCGGCCGGCCCGGGTCGTGGCCCCGATGAGGGTGAACTTCTTGATCTTGAGCTTGTGGCTGCGCGCGCCCGGCCCCTGGCCGATGACGATGTCCAGGCTGAAGTCCTCCATGGCCGAGTAGAGGATCTCCTCGACCGAGGGCTGGAGCCGGTGGATCTCGTCGATGAACAGGACCTCCTTCGTCTGCATGTTCGTCAGGATGGCCGAGAGGTCGCCGGCTCGCTCGATGACCGGGCCGGAGGTGGGCTTGATGCCGACGCCCATCTCCTTGGCGATGAGGTAGGCCAGGCTCGTCTTGCCCAGCCCCGGCGGCCCGTAGAGGAGGACGTGGTCGAGGTGCTCGTCGCGCTTCTTGGCCGCTTCGATGAAGATCCTGAGGTTGGCCTTGACCTTCTCCTGGCCGACGAACTCGTCGAACGTCTTGGGCCGGAGGCTGTCCTCGAAAAGGACGTCCTCCTTGGTGCGGATGGGGCTCAGGATGGCGGGCATCGTTGCGGCTCTCTGCTATTTTACTCAACTGCGATTTTCGGGCAAGTCCCCCCGGGTCTGCCAGTCCGCCGATCAGGGCGTCACGCGAGCGTAAAAGAACTTTTTAGCGACTTCAGCGGCCATCACGTACATCCCCGTGATCCCCATGATGATCAGCATCAGCCACCCCGGCAGCGGCGTGAAGCCGAGGATCCCACCGAACGGGAGGTACGGGATCGCCAGCGTGATCAGGGCGACGGCCAGCGTCGTCGTCCACAGCATCGTGCCCGGGCGGCTGCGATAGAACGGCCGACGCGTCCGGACGACCAGCGCGATCACCAGCTCGGTCAGCAGCGATTCGATGAACCAGCCGGTGCGGAACTGCACCGGCGAGGCCCTGATGACGACGAGCAGCACGCCGAAGGTGAGGTAGTCGAACACCGAGCTGACCAGCCCGAAAATGATCATGAAGTCGCGGATGAAGCGGATGTCCCAGCGGTGCGGCCGTTCGAGCTTGTCCTCGTCGACGCGGTCGCTGGCGAGGCCGACGGCCGGAAAATCCGACAGGAAGTTGTTCAGCAGGATCTGCTTGGCCAGCAGCGGCAGGAACGGCAGGAAAAGGGAGGCCCCGGCCATGCTGAGCATGTTGCCGAAATTCGCGCTGGTCGTCGTGAAGACGTACTTGAGGGTGTTGGCAAAGGTCCGCCGGCCCTCCTCGATGCCCGCTTTCAGCACGCCCAGGTCGCGCCGGAGCAGGACGAAATCGGCCGCCTCCTTGGCCACGTCCACGGCCTGGTCGACGGAAAGGCCGATGTCCGCGTCGTGCAGGGCCGGGGCGTCGTTGATCCCGTCGCCCATGTAGCCCACGACGTGCCCCATCCGGCGCAGGGCCAGGATGATGCGCTCCTTCTGGTTCGGGTCGACCTCGACGAACAGCGTCGTCCGTTCCGCGACGTTCCAGAGGGCCTCGTCGCGCAGCTCGTCCATTTCGGAGGCGGTCAGGACGCCCTTGACCGGCAATCCGACGGTCAGGGCCACCTGCTCGGCGACCAGCCGGTTGTCGCCGGTGATGATCTTAACCTGAACGCCCAGACGGGCGAGCGCCGCCAATGTGTCCTGCGCGTCGGCCTTGGGCGGGTCGAAGAACAACAGGAAGCCCAGGAAGGCTAGGCCGGTTTCGTCGGCCTCGACACTGTACGCGGCCTGGCGCGGCACGTCCTTGACGGCCAGCCCCAGGACGCGGATGCCCTGGCCGCTCCACTCCGCGTAGCGTTCGTCGATCTCCGCCCGCCGGGCCGTGTCCAGGGGAAGGTCCCGGTCTCCGTCCCGGACATGGGTGCACACGGCGAGGACGTGGTTCAGCGCGCCCTTGGTGATCAGCCGGGGCCGGATCGCCGTGCCCGGGTCGGCGTCGATGACGACGCTCAGGCGCTTGCGGACGAAGTCGTAGGGGATCTCCTCGAGCTTGTCCATGCCCGTCGTGTCGGGATGGGGCTGGGCCAGGATGGCCTGGTCGAGCGGGTTCGAGAGGCCCGTCTGGAAGGCGGCGTTGAGGTAGGCATAGCGCAGCACGTCTTCCGAGGGACGGCCGTCGATGTCCACGGCGCCGTTGAGCTCGACCACCCCCTCGGTCAGCGTGCCCGTCTTGTCGGTGCAGAGGATGTCCATGCTGCCGAGGTTCTCGATGGCGTTGAGCCGCCGCACGATCACGCCGCGCCGGGCCATGGCCCTGGCGCCTTTGGAGAGGTTGACGCTGATGATGGCCGGCAGCAGCTCGGGGGCCATGCCCACGGCCAGGGCGACGGCGAAGAGCAGCGAATCGATGACCGGCTTGTGGAGGAAGACGTTGGCGGCGAACACGACCAGTACCAGCAAGGTCATGAGCTGGCTGAGCAGCGTCCCAAAGCGGCGGATGCCGCGCTCGAACGCCGTCTCGGACGGCCGCAGGGTCAGCCGGTGGGCGATCTGGCCGAAGGCCGTGCGCCCGCCGGTGTCGACGACGATGGCCCGGGCCGTCCCGCTGCGGGCGCTGGTGCCCATATAGACGCAATTGACGCGCTCGGCCATCCCGGCGTGGGTTGCCACGGGCCCGGGCCTCTTCTCGACCGGGAACGTTTCGCCGGTCAGCACGGCCTGATTGACAAAGAAGTCCCGGGCTTCGAGGACGAGGCCGTCGGCCGGAATAAGGCTGCCGGCCGAGAGCAGGACCACGTCGCCCGGCACGACCTCCTCGGCCGGGACCTGGCGGGGCGCCCCGTCGCGCACCACGGTGGCTTTGATCGTGACCTGGGCGCGCAGCGCCTCCACGGCATGGCTCGCCGAATATTCCTGGAAGAAGGTGAGGGCGGCGCTGGCGACGACGATGACCATGACGATCGCGGCATCGGTCCATTCGGCCGTGATCAGGGCCACCACGGCCGCGAACAGCAGGATCAGGACGAGCGGATTGACGAACTGGCGCAGGAACATGGCCAGGGCCGTGGCCTTCTCGCGGGGCGCCAGCGCGTTCGGACCCCAGCGCGCCAGGCGGGCCCGGGCCTCGCCCGAACCCAGGCCCTCGCCCGTGCCGCCCAAGTCCCGAAGGATCTCGGAAAGCGGTCGGCTCCAATAAAGCGGGACGGCCGTGGAAGGACCTGATGTTCCGGGCGAACGTTTCATGCCGATCGGTCCCATTTTAGGGCGGCTTCGCCGGCAAGACAAGACCGGGCGTCCCGGCGCTGGAGAGAAACGCCGCCGCGTGTTCCGAAGATCCGCCGACGTGCGTTACAGGCGGCGGTTGCGATGGAGCTTCTCGTCGACGGCGGCCGCCATGGCCTTCTCGTCGACGCCGGGCGCGCCGATGAACTCGGCGATGCGCCGGACCTCGGGGGCCGGGTCCTTGACGATCGCGTTGTAGTTGACGAGCAGGAGCGCCACGTCCGCCCGCCCGCCGAGCTGCCCCTTGGTCATCTCGTTGAGCTTGGCGAAGGCGGCTTTGGTCCCCTGGCGGTCCGCGTCCTGGATCTTGGCCATCTTCTCCATGGAATCCAGGACCTCGTCGATGTTGCGCTCGGTGTAGATGACGCGGTACCGTCCGGGCGGCAGGAACTTCATGCCGTAGGCGGTGATCTTGATGAACCGGCCGCGGTAATCGGCCAGCGGGAAGACGCCGTCCCGCAGGCGGCTGATGATCTTGCCGCCTTCGAGCTCGAAGTAGCCGCGGGGATTATTGTCGTCGGGCGGGCGCGAGGCCGTGTCGAAGGCGCAGGGCACGCCTCCCGCGCGCAGGAGCTGCATGACGAGCGAAGTGCCCGAGCGCTCGAGCCCCGACACGATATAGTTGGCCCGATCGTCGAGTGTCATGACCGATATCATACCCGCGGCGGGCCCGGCCTTCAAGGCTCTAGCGGCCGGCGCGGACGACGCGGAGGCCGAACACCGCGCCGGTCTCGAGGCCGTCCAGCCCCTCGAACCGGACCGTGACCTTGCTTTTTCCCGCCACGGCCTCGGCCGGCAGGGGCAGGGTGATGTCGAAGAATCCCTCTTTTTCTTGGGGACTGCGCCGTGGCGTGCGCTGCTCGCCGATCTTCCGGCCGTCGACGAGGACCGCGAAGGCCCGCGCGAACCGGTCGTCTCGGCGGCAGGTTACGATCAGGCCGAGCGGCGCCGAAGAGTCGACCGGCACGTCGAACGAAAACCAGTCGGCCGCCCGTCGGCCGTAGCGGCCCCCCATTTGGATCGGCGATGTCTTCCCGCCCTGCATGTTGAAGTCGCGTTCGGACTGCATCTGGCCGGGCTGAACGAAGGCGACCGTCGCGGCCTCGAGGGCGCGACGCGCCTCTTCGGCCGCTTTCATGGCGGCCGCCCTCTCGTCCCATTCCCGGGGGGTCAGGATGTCCCAAGTGGCGGCATAGACACGGCGGTGCAGGCGATAGAAGGGAACGAGATCGACGTCGGCGTCGCGTCCTGCGCCGGCCGTCCGAAAGACCCCGGGGCGGCCTTCGACCGGCTTGATCCAAGCCTGCGGCGACCGCTCTGCGGTCACGAGAACGGGCGTCGCGGGCACGTCCGGCCTCCGCCGGTCGGATGAGGCCTCGGCCTCGCCGAAAGGCCACCTCGGCGGGATCGGGCCGAGGTCGCCGGCCAGGACCAGAGGGCCCCAGAGGATGGCCGCCCGGCGGGGGTTGTCGGGGAGCGGCTCGAGCCGCAGGCTCTTCGGCAGCGTCAGGCGGACCGTGTCCCCGGTCTTCCATTTCCGCTCGATGCGGATATACGCGCCGGCGGGAGAGGGGTCCTTGACGGGAACGCCGTTGACCGAGACGGCGAACCCCTCGCCGGCCCAGTACGGCCGGCGGATGGCGAGCGTGAAGGCCCGCCGCTTCTTCACGGCGAGCTCGATCCGGGCCTCTTCGCCTTCGGGGAAAGACGTGGCCATGGTCAGGCGCACGCCGGCGGCTTTCCACTCCGCGGTCGAAGGCGCGAAAAGGTTGATCCACAGCGTGTCGCCCGACTCGTAATAGAGGCCGTAGCCGTGAAGGGCGTGGCTCTCCATGCCCGAGCCGACGCAGCAGGTGAAGTCCTCCTGCATGTCCTGGTACTCGCGGACGACGCCGCGGCCCACGGGCACCATGTAGCAGGTGGCGCCGTCGGCAGGGTCCATCGAGCCGAGGATGTGGTTGAACAGGGCCCGTTCGTGAAAATCGGCATAGCGGATCTGGGGATCGAGGGCGAACAGGGCCCGGCTCATCTTGATCATGTTGTAGACGTTGCAGGTCTCGGCCGTCCGGCCCTCGGTCAGGTCGTCGAGTTTGTCGGGCTCGCCGAAGTATTCGTTGCGGCCATGCCCGCCGGTGGCGAAGCTGTGATGGAGGGCGACGCGCTCCCAGAAGAAGGTCGCCGCCGCGCCGTCGGCCGGGCGGCCGGTCGCTTCGTAGCGGGCCAGCACGCCGAGGAGCTTGGGGACAAGGGTGTTGCCGTGCTTGCCGCCGAGGATATCCTCGCCCCGGGCCAGGGGCTCGATGACGGCCCGGTGGTCGAACTTGTCGGCGAGCGCGAGCCAGCGCCGGTCGCCGGTGTCGGTGAAGAGGTCCACCTGGACCTCGTTCATGCCTCCGAATTCCGTGTTGAGCATCTTCTGGACCTGGGCGTCGTCGAGCTTGGCGAGGACGCTCTCGGTCCAGGCCGCGAAGCGGGTCTCGACCTCGAGGGCCAGGGCATTGCCGGCATAACGGTAGGCGTCGCGCAGGCCGGCGAAGATCTTGTGCTGGACATACCACGGCGACCACATGCCGTTGAGATCGAACCCCGAGGACCGGATGTCCCCCGCGGCGATCTGGGCGTAGAGGGCCTTGCCGGGCGTCCTGGCGCGGTCGGTCTGGGCGCCGATGTAGCCGTCCCCGTGCTTGTCCTGGACGGCCTTGAGCTCGGTGACGAGAACATCGGCCCGATCCTTGAAGCGGCGGTCTCCCGTCGCGGCGTACATCAGGCTCACGGCGGAGAGATAGTGGCCGGCGATATGGCCCGTGAGCTGGCGGTCGTCGCCGTCCCAGCCGCCGTAGCCCTTGGCCTTGGGCTCGAGCCCGGCCGCCTGCCGGAGGAAGGCCATCATCCGGTCCGTCGAAAGCGAGAGCAAATATTCGGCATCGCGGTCCTGAGCGACTTTCAGAGGCCCACCCGTCAGGCGCACGTCGCTGAGGGGAAGGGGACGGGCCTTGGCGGCCACCGCGGGCCGGACCGGCCCGGCGGAGAGGGAGGACAAAGGGATCAGGAGGGCGGCCATAACAATAGCGCCTTTGAGGAACAATCTGTTCATGATGACCTCACGGAGATATCACAGGGCCGGGATCGACCATCAGATCCTGGCCAAACGTTTGAGACAGTCGCGCAGGAGTTTTTCGAATTCCGCCCCGGGCTTGTTGGCGGCGATCGTCTGATCGACGGCCCGCTCCGCCTCTTTGCGCCGGAAGCCCATGTTCTGGAGGGCTGAGAGCAGGTCCTCCTTCTCGGGAGAGCCCTGGCCCGCGAGCAGCTTCTCCTTCTTCTCGAGCTTGTCCTGGAGCTCCATGGTGATGCGCAGGGCCGTCTTCTTGCCGATGCCGGGCACGAGCGAGATGCGGGCCACATCGCTCGACTGGACGGCGTCCTCGAGGTCGGCCGGGGCGATGCCCGAGAGGATGTTCATGGCCAGCTTCGGGCCGATGCCCGAGATGCCGATGAGCTTGAGGAACATGTCCTTCTCGTCCTGCGAGACGAAGCCGTAAAGGGCCAGCGCGTCGTCGGAGAGATGGGTATGGACGTGAAGCTCGACGAGGCCGCCGATCTCGCCGAGCGCGACATAGGACGAGACGGGAATGGCCAGGGCGAAGCCGACCCCGCCCGCCTCGACGATGACGTGGCCGGGCGTCTTGTGGAGAAGGGTTCCCTTGAGGTAGGCGATCATGACGGGCCCTCGTCGTGGAGCTTGGCTTGATAGATGCGGGCGTTCAGATGGCAAATGGCCGCGGCCAGGGCGTCCGAGGCGTCGAGGGGGATCCTCTCGTCGTCGATTCCCAGGAGCGAGCGGACCATGGTCTGGACCTGGTCCTTGTCGGCCTGGCCGTAGCCGGTCACGGCCTTCTTGATCTCGAGGGCGGAGTATTCGGCCAGGCCGCAGCCCGTGGCCGCCACGGCGACGAGCACGGCGCCCCGGACCTGGCCGAGGGTCAGGGCCGTCTTCATGTTCTGGGCGTAGAAGGTGCTCTCGATCGAGGTCTCGGCCGGGCCGTAGGTCCGGATGAGGGTCTCGATCTCGGACTTGATCTCGGCGAGCTTCAGATGGAGAGGGAGCTTGGCCGTCGGCTTGATGATCCCGTAGGCGACGGGGGAGAGGGCGCCGTCCTTGTCCTCGACGATCCCGAATCCGGTCGATTGGAGGCTGGGATCGATCCCGAGGACGCGCATGGCGTTCGCCGGGGGCGTCACCCGGCCTGCGAGAAGGCGGCGATCTCCTCTTCCGAGATATCGAAGTTGGAGGAGACGGACTGGACGTCGTCGTGGTCCTCGAGCTCCTCGACGAGGCGCAGGACCTGCTGGGCTTCCTTGCCCGTGACCTTGACGTAATTCTGAGGCAGGAACCCGACCTCGGAGGCGGCGACCTCGATGCCGGCCTTCTTGACGGCCTCGAGAACGGCTTCGTAGGCCTCGGGCGTCGTCGTGACCTCGAAGAGGGAGTCCTCGTCCTTCATGTCATCGGCGCCGGCGGAGAGGGCGGCGTCCATGAGGATGTCCTCGGAGACCTTGGACTTCTCGACGTCGATGTAGCCCATGCGCTTGAACATCCAGGCCACGGAGCCCTTCTCGCTGAGGGTCCCACCGTTCTTCTGGAAGATGTGCCGGACCTCGGAGACCGTCCGGTTCTTGTTGTCGGTGACGGCCTGCAGGAAGATGGCGACGCCGCCGGGGCCGTAGCCCTCGTAGGCGACTTCCTCGTAGGCCGCGCCTTCGAGCTGGCCGGTGCCCTTCATGATGGCCCGCTTGACGTTGTCGGCGGGCATGTTGGCGGCCTTGGCGTCGTTGATGGCCTTCCGCAGCGCGGCGTTCTTGTCCGGATCGCCGCCGCCGGCCCGGGCGGCCATGCTGATCTCGCGGATCAGGCGGGTGAAGATCTTGCCGCGCTTGGCGTCGGTCGCGGCCTTTTTATGCTTGATAGACGCCCACTTGGAATGTCCGGACATGGCGATCTCCTTGTCGTTTCGAGCCAAAATATTAGCACAAAGAGGCCTTTCGCGCAACCGGGCAAGGATAGGCTACAAAAACAGTAGGGAATATGCTAGAATCCAGAAAGTGCTATAATTCGAGCCCGAGAAGGAGGCCCCGATGAAGAAGAACATGGGCCGCACGGACCGGACAATCCGGCTCCTCGCGGCGCTCGCGATCGCGATCCTGCTCCTGGCCGGCGGCGTCAAAGGGACCCTGGCGGTCGTTCTCATTGCCATCGCCGTGATCCTCGTCCTGACGACCCTGCTCGGATTCTGCCCGGCTTACGTGCCCTTGAAGGTTTCCACGACCAAGGGGAAGTAAGGGGACGAGGGCGGCGCGCCGCCCGCCGGAGCCTGATCCGGAAGCGCCGACGGAGCGGTGATCAAATGAGGCTGGTGATCAGATGAGCGATAGGCCGGTGGAGAAGATCGAGCTCACCGTTACGGGCATGAGCTGCGCCGGCTGCGCGGCCAATGTCGAGCGGGCCTTGAAGGGGCTCGACGGGGTCGCCGAGGCCACCGTCAACCTGGCTACGGCCAAAGCGACGGTCGTCTTCGATCCCGGCCTCGCCACACGCTCCGACCTCGTCCGGGCCATCCGGGACGCCGGCTACGGAGTGGCCGCGGCCCCGGAGGCGCCCGGGTCCCAAGCCGACCGGGAATACCGCTCGCTCAAGGTCGCGGTCGCCTGGGGCGCCGTCGCGGCCCTCCTGATCTTCCTCGGGAGCATGCGGCGCTGGTTCCCGTGGACGCCGGCCGTCCTTCAGAACGTCTTTGTCCTCTGGGCCCTGGCGACGCCCGTCCAGTTCTGTCTGGGCCTGCGCTTCTACCGCGGCGCCTGGAGCGCCCTGCGGCACGGCACGGCCAACATGAACACGCTCGTGGCGGTGGGAACGTCGGCGGCCTACCTCTTCAGCGCCGTCGCCACGGTCCTGCCCGGCTTCTTTCGGCGGGCCGGCGTCGAGCCGCAGGTCTATTTCGACACGTCGGCGGTCATCATCGTCCTCGTCCTCTTCGGCCGGATGCTCGAAGCCCGGGCCAAGGGCAAGACCTCGGACGCGATCCGTCGGCTCATGGGCCTGCGGCCGCGGACGGCCCGGGTGGCCGGCGCGGAAGGGGAGGTCGAGGTCCCGATCGAGGAGATCGTCCCGGGGGACATCCTGGTGGTCAAGCCCGGCGAGCAGGTCCCGGTCGATGGCGCGATCCTCGAGGGGCGCTCGTCGGTCGACGAGTCCATGATCACGGGCGAGAGCCTGCCCGTCGACAAGGGGCCGGGGGATGAGGTCGTAGGGTCGACGCTCAACAAGTGGGGCCGCTTCACCTTCCGGGCCGTCCGCGTCGGCGAGGATACGACCCTGGCGCGGATCATCCGCATGGTCGAGGAGGCCCAGGGGTCGAAGGCGCCGATCCAGCGCCTGGCCGACGTCATCGCCGCGAAGTTCGTGCCCGCGGTCATCGTTATCGCCCTCGTGACCCTGGCCGTCTGGGCGGTCTTCGGGCCTCAGCCGCGCCTCGTCTTCGCCCTTCTCAATTTCGTGGCCGTGCTCATCATCGCCTGTCCCTGCGCCATGGGTTTGGCGACGCCCACGGCCATCATGGTCGGGACCGGCCGCGGCGCCGAGCGCGGCATCCTCATCCGGAGCGGCGAGAGCCTGGAAACCGTCGCGCGGGTCGATACCTTCGTTTTCGACAAGACCGGGACGCTGACGACGGGCGAACCTCAAGCGACCGACGTGATCCCCGTCGCGGGCATGAGCCGCGAGACCGTTCTGGCCCTGGCCGCCGCCGTGGAGCACGGCTCCGAGCATCCTCTCGGCCAGGCCGTGGTCCGCCGGGCCAAGGCCGAGGGACGGCCGGTCGAGCCCGTCACGGATTTCCGGGCCCTCGAAGGCATGGGTGTCGAAGGGGTCGTTTCCGGCCGGCGCATCGTCGTCGGGAGCCTCCGGCTGGCCGGCGCTGAGGGCATCGACGCCGGGCCGTTGGCGCCAACCGCCGACCGGCTGGCGGGGCTGGGGAAGACGGTCGCTTTCGTGGCCGTCGAGGGCCGGCCCGTTGGCCTTCTGGGACTGTCGGATACGCTCAAGCCGGGGGCGAGGGAGGCCGTCGCGAATCTCAAGGCCGCCGGCCGGCGCGTGGTCATGCTGACGGGTGACAACGCCGTGACGGCGCGCGCCCTGGCCGCCGAGGCCGGGATCGACGAGGTCCAGGCCGAGGTCCTGCCCGGCGACAAGGCCGAGGCCGTGCGACGGCTGCAAGCGGAAGGCCGGCGGGTGGCCATGGTCGGGGACGGCATCAACGATGCGCCCGCTTTGGCTCAGGCCGACGTCGGAGTGGCCCTCGGGACGGGGACCGACGTGGCCATGGCCTCGGCCGACATCACCCTGATCTCCGGCGACCTCGGCGCGGTCGTGGCCGCGGTCGGGCTCAGCCGGCGGACGATCCGGACCATTCGCCAGAACCTCTTCTGGGCTTTTGTCTATAACGTGGTGGGGATCCCGCTCGCGGCCGGCGTGCTCTATCCCTTCTTCGGGATCTTGCTCAACCCCATGATCGCCTCGGCGGCTATGGCCATGAGCTCGGTCTCGGTGGTGACGAATTCGCTGCGGCTCCGCCGCGCCAAGATCTGATCCGCCTGGAGAGGGGATAAGCCTAAAAAACGAAGCGGATGGCGAGTCCGGCGCGAATATAGGACGGGTTGACCCGGACGCGGCCGAGGCCGATCGTCGCTTCGATCTGGTCGAGCGGCACGGTGATGATCTCGTCTTCGACGACATGCATCTGAAGGTCCGTGCTCGGAGCTCCGTACCACCGCAGGTCGACGGCCAGGATGACGTGCCGGAAGGCCTCGTAATCCGCCTCGATCCCGGCGTTGATGCCGTATTTCGTCTCGGGCCCGAAGTCGACGACCATGCGGTAGGTGGCGCCCGAGAGCTGGTAGGTCTCGCCGACCTGTTCGAGGTTGAAAGAGGTGTAGCCGATGTGGCCGGCCTTCCCTTCGAAATAGAAGAGGCTCGGTCCGGCGGAGACGCCCAGCGACAGGCGGTCGGCCACCGGGAAGCGGGCCAGCGCGTTGAGGCTGAAGGTCGTCTCGGTGAGGTTGCCGGTCGAGTTGTTCCAATCGATCGACCGCGAATAGGTCTCGGGCTCCAAGGCCGTGAAGTTCACCTCGACCAGATAGGGATCGTTGGCGCCGCCGATCCCCGGCCGGTGGTAATCCGCCAGGACCTGCAGCCCGAAGCGTTCGGTGAAAAGCAGGTTGAAGAAGCCGTTCAGGCCGTAGGTCGTCTTCCCCTTGAAATGAACGGTCTGGCTGGCGGAGCTCGAGATGTAGTGGTCCGCCGGGGTCAGCGGGGGCTGATACTGGTTGAGGTAGGAGGCGTTCATGAACGGCCCGACAAGGGTCCAGCCGAAGCCGAGCTCGAAACGGAGGTCGGCCGCGGCAAGAGGGGCCGCCGCCGCGAGAAGCAGGACGACAGCAAGGGCTAGGACGAGCTTCCTGATCATGGTCTTGGCGCCTCCTGGCGGGGAAGATGTTAGCACGGGCGAGGCCCGGATGTCAATCCCCGGCCGCGGCCAACTCTTTTAAGATCAAGCCTTTTCGGGCCGGCCGATCATCCGAAAAAGACCTTGGCGATGTCGTAGAGTTCGGCATCGACGGTCTTGGGCTCGGCCAGCGCCTCCTCGAGGGGGACCTGGACGATCCGGTTGCCCCGCAGCCCGACCATGAAGCCGAACTTCTCCTCCTTGACGAGGTCGATGGCGGCGATCCCATAGCGGGTGGCCAGGATGCGGTCGAAGGCCGTCGGCGAGCCGCCCCGCTGAACGTGGCCGAGGACCGTGACCCGGGTGTCGATGGCCGTGCGCATCTCGATCTCGCGGGCGATTATGTTGCCGATGCCGCCCAGACGGACGTGCCCGAAGGCGTCCTTCTCGCCCGACTGGACGATGAGGCTCGCGTCCTGGGGCTTGGCGCCTTCCGCCACGACGACGATGCTGAAGAGCTTGCCGCGCTCGCGGCGCTTCTGGATCTGGATGCAGATCTCGTCGAGGTCGAAAGGGAACTCGGGGATGAGGATGATGTCGGCCCCGCCGGCGAGCCCGCCCTCGATGGCGATCCAGCCGGCGTGCCGGCCCATGACCTCGACGACCATGACCCGGTGGTGGGCCTCGGCCGTCGTGTGCAGCCGGTCGAGGGCCTCGGCCACGACCGACACGGCCGTGTCGAAGCCGAAGGTGTAGTCCGTGCCGGAGAGATCGTTGTCGATCGTCTTCGGCACGCCGACGCAGCGCAGGCCCTTGTCGCAGAGTTTCTTGGCCACGCCGAGCGTGTCCTCGCCGCCGATGGCGATGATCGCGTCGAGCTCGAACTTCTCGACTTGGGCGAAAATCTTGCCGACCCCGTCCTCGACGCAGAAGGGGTTGGTCCGGGATGTGCCCAGGATCGTGCCGCCGCGCGGCAGGATGCCGGAGATGGCGTTCAGGTCGAGGGGATAGATCTTGCCCTCGATGAGGCCCAGCCAGCCGTTCTTGATGCCGAGGACGTCGAAGCCGTAGGAGGTGATGCCCTTGCGGGTCGCCGCCCGGATGACCGCGTTGAGCCCGGGACAGTCGCCGCCGCCGGTCAGGATGCCGACTCTCATGGTGGTGAACCTCCGAAACAGACGATCGGGTCTCGATAAACCGCAGGAGATTATACGCGCAGGGGAGGGCCGATTCAAGACGCCTTCCGGCCTTGACGGTCAGGGCGCTTTTGTTTAAGGTAGGGGAGCGTCCGGCCCGAACCGCAGAGGAGGAGACCATGCCTGCCACGATCATCAGCGGCAAGGACGTGTCCGCCCAGATCCGCGACGAGCTCAAGGCCCGCGCCGCCCGCCTCAAGGAAAAAGGGCGCACGCCCGGTCTCGCCGTCGTCCTCGTCGGCGAAGACCCCGCCTCGGTGTCCTACGTCACGGCCAAAGGCAAAGCGGCCGAGGAGATCGGCATCTTCGAGACGACCATCCGCATGCCGGCCGACGCGACGGAAGACGAGATCCTCCGCCAGGTCGACAGACTCAACCGCGACGACCGCACTAACGGCTTCCTCGTCCAGCTGCCGCTGCCCAAATACGTCGACGCCGGGAGGGTCATCAACCTCATCTCGCCGGACAAGGACGTCGACGGGTTCCACCCGGTCAACGTCGGCAAGATGCTGCGCGGCGAGCCCTGCCCGCTGCCATGTACGCCCTACGGCGTCGTCCAGCTCCTCGTCCGCGGCGGTTACGGTCCGGACGGCAAGCACGTCGTCATCTGCGGCCGGAGCAACATCGTCGGCAAGCCGCTCGCGGCCATGCTCATCCAGAAGCGGAAGGGCGCCAACGCCACGGTGACCGTCTGCCACACCTCGACGCCCGACATCCGCCGCTACACGCTCCAGGCCGACATCCTCGTCGCGGCCATGGGCGTGCCGCGGGCCATCAAGGCCGAGATGGTGCCCGAGGGCTGCGTCGTCATCGACGTCGGCGTCAACCGCGTCCCGGACGCGACGGCGGCCAAGGGCTTCCGGCTCGTCGGCGACGTCGATTTCGAGCCCATCAAGGAGAAGGCCTCGGCCATCACCCCGGTCCCGGGCGGCGTCGGGCCGATGACGGTCACGATGCTGATGATGAACACGATCGAGGCCGCCGAGCGCAAGGCGGGCCTCGTTCCTTAAGCTCCGGGGGGCGGTCATGAAGATCGGCAAGATCGACGAGGGGGATTTCCGCTCTCTCCTGATGGGCAAGTTCGGCCGGCGCGATCCGAGCGTCATCGTCCCGC
>Ga0136653_10000339_pt1 | contig 24490 bp, 21 predicted proteins | sample LakKivw275mmetaG_FD_94866 | JGI IMG/M metagenome (GOLD analysis project Ga0136653, IMG submission 94866) | Anoxic lake water microbial communities from Lake Kivu, Rwanda to study Microbial Dark Matter (Phase II) - Lake Kivu water 275m metaG... | ecosystem: Environmental > Aquatic > Freshwater >...
ACATAGTGGATCATGCCTTTTTGGACGGGCTTGGTCATGGAGGGGGAGATAGCGATCGCCGTGAACAGAACGGCATGCAGGACGGCGGAGAAGACGACCGCTCTTTTGAACATCCTTTTGCTCGCCGGGGACCTGATCATGATTTGTTTTTGCCGTTCTTTTCGACGGGCTCCGTGACGAGTCCGACCGTCTCGATTCCCGCCTTTTTAGCGATGTCCATAATGGTCACGATGTATCCATAGGAAAGGCCTTCATCGGCCTTGATATACACGATCTTCTTGGTCTTCCCGGCGAAGTAATCCCGAAGCCGTCTTTCCAGGAGGTTGATGTTGATGACGGATTCGCCGACGTGGATGTATTTGTCCAGAGAAACGCTGAGCGTCAGCCCCTCCTCGGCGGGCGCCGATTCGGTCTCAGCTTGGGGGAGGTTGACTCCGATCCCCGACTGCATCATCGGCGCGGTGACCATAAATATGATGAGCAGGACGAGCATGACGTCGACGAACGGCGTGACGTTGATCTCAGACAGGGAGGTCCCGATCTGCCTTTTCTTGGCGGCGGAGGGAAGGGGCGCCGAGCTAAAACCCATAGAGTCTTTCCACGATGCCGATGAATTCGAAGTTGAAATCCTCCATATCGGTGATGACGTCCTTGATCCGGCCCAGAAAGTAGTTATAGGCGATGACCGCAGGGACGGCAGCGAAGAGTCCGACCGCGGTCGCGATCAGGGCTTCGGCGATTCCCGGGGCCACGGTGACAAGGCTGGCGGACCGGACGATCCCGATTCTGGTGAAAGCGTCCATAATCCCCCATACGGTCCCGAACAGGCCGATGAACGGCGTGACGCTTCCGGTCGTGGCCAGGAAGCTCATCATGCTCTCCATCTTGGCAATCTCCTGGTTGGAAGCCTTCTGGAGGGCGCGGTTCAGAATCTCGATTTTCTCGGCGTTCAGGCCCGGATTCGGGTTCGACTTCGTGAGGTAGGCGAGCTCTTTGAAGCCTGACTGGAAGAGGGCCGCCAGGGGACTCATCTTGTATTTCCGGGCGGCCTCCCCGACTTCCGCGAGGTTCTTGTTCTTGTGAAAAGCATTCAGGAATTTCCGGGAATGGGCCGCGCCTAATCGGAACGATCTTTTCTTGAAGATGATAATGGCCCAGGAGAAAACAGAGAAGAAAACGAGGATCAGGAGGATCATTTGGACGATGATGCTGGCATCGCCGATGAGTTTTATAATGTTCATATTACACCGTTTCAAAATTAACACAGGGACCTGGTTCTGTCAAATAAGCGGTATTTCTTAAGATATTTGACAAAACTAAGCCGGCATTATAGGTTAAAAAACGGAACTTGAGCGTGGCGAAAAAAAGATTCTACCAGCCAGCCCGGATCCTGACCTTAAGTTTTTTTGCAGCCATCGTGGCGGGGAGTCTTCTGCTTACGCTTCCGTCGAGCGCCCGGTCCGAGCGCATCCCGTATATCGACGCCCTATTCACGTCGACCTCGGCCCTCTGCGTCACCGGCCTCGTCGTCGTGGACACTCCGACCTCGTTCAGCGCAAGCGGGCAGTTGATCATCATCGCCCTGATCCAGCTCGGCGGGCTGGGGATCATGACGTTTTCTTCGCTCATCCTCCTTGTCGCCGGTGGCAAGATCTCGTTTAGCGACAGGCTCCTCGTCCAGAGCACCTTCCATCCATCGGCGGCCAAAAACTTCAAATCGCTCGTTTTGAATGTTTTCCTGTTCACGGCCGCCCTCGAAGCGGCCGGGACCCTCTCGCTTTTTTTACGCTTCCGCCGGACGTTCGCTCCGGCCAGAGCCCTCGCTCTCTCCGCGTTCCATGCCATCTCGGCTTTTTGTAACGCCGGATTTTCCCTGTTCAGAGGGAATCTGACGTCGTACAGGGGAGACTGGACTGTGAACATTACGATCATGCTTTTAATCATCTTAGGGGGCCTGGGCTTCTTCGTCCTTCAGGAAGGGGCCGGAGACTTGAAGCGTTTTCTGGGACGCGGGGCCGTCCGTTTTCCACTTCACTCGAAGCTCGTCTTCGCTATGACGGCAGTCCTCGTCCTCGTTCCCGCCCTCATTTTGTTCCTCATCGAGATGCCCGGGTCGATGAGCGGGTATTCGCTTCGGGAAAAGGTCCTGAGCTCTTTTTTCCAGGTCGTGACCGCCCGGACCGCAGGATTCAATACCGTGGACTTGACCGCGTTCGGCTCGGCTTCCGTCGTCCTGTTGATGCTTTTGATGTTCATTGGCGCGTCCCCCGGCTCGACGGGCGGCGGCGTCAAGACCACCACGGTGGGCGTCGTCCTGGCTTTTCTGCGTTCCAAAGTCCGGGCCCGGGATTCCACCGGTGTTTTCCGACGGACGATCCCGGCCGCGGACGTGACGAAGGCCTACACCGTCATTTCTCTGGCGATCGGGCTGGTCTTTCTGAGTTCGTTCGTCATTCTCCTGGATCAGCCCGGCCTCAGTCTCCAGGAGGTTCTTTTTGAGGTCTTTTCTGCCTTCGGCACGGTCGGCCTCTCGCTCGGGATCACGGCCAAGCTGAGTGTCATCAGCAAAGTCGTGCTGATCCTCACGATGTACATCGGCCGGGTCGGTCCGGTAACCCTCCTCTTCGCCCTAAGCCGTTATCGGGCTATCGGCCGATACGAGTACGCGGAGGAAGACGTGATGATCGGTTAGGCGCCCGGAAAGGAGTCTGTAGCCATGAAGTTCGCCGTTATCGGGATGGGAAGCTTCGGGGCCAACCTGGCCCGCACCCTTTTTGAGAGGGGAAACGAGGTCTTGGCCATTGATCTGAATAAAGATAAAACTGAAATGGCCAAGAGCTTCTCGACGAACGCCGTAACAATGGAGGCAGCCGTAAAAGAGAACCTCCAAACCCTCGGCCTCAGCGAGATGGATGTCGTTGTCGTGAGCTTGGGGCACGAATTGGAGGCTTCGGTCATGACCGTCCTCTACCTGCACGAGCTTGGAGTCAAACGGATCATAGCCAAGGCTCTTTCTGACGACCATGCCAAGGTCCTTGAGGCCGTGGGTGCGACCGAGGTCATTTATCCAGAGAAAGACATGGCCATCCGGACGGCCTTGAGGCTGAGCTCGCCCGACATCATCGAATACCTGCCCCTCGTCTCCGGGATCTCCATCCAGGAGATCGCGCCTCCGGTCAAGTTCATCGGAAAATCCCTGAAAGAGCTCGACCTAACGAACAAGTACAGCCTCCAGGTTATCGCCATCAAGGAGGTCATCTCCGACAAAATCACCTTTATTCCCAAAGCGGATTTCGTCATCAAGGACAGCGATATCCTCGTCATCATTGGCGAAGAAAAGAAATTGTCGAAGCTTAATCCCCTCTAGCCCGTTTCCGGATCCGCCTCGGGCTTTCGTTGGGTTTTTTTCCGACACCAAAAAAAATGACGTTATAAGAGCGCTTTTAATATGTCCCGAGCAACCTGCTTGGCCAGCTTTCCGCTTTCCTTGGTCGGGCCGACGCAAGAGGGGCAGCCGTCCTTGCAGGGGCAGACCTCGATGGTTTTCAGGCCATGCTCCAGGAGTCTTTTTTCCAAGAGGAAGAGGGCGGGGCTTAGTCCGATCCCCCCGGGGAAATTGTCGTAGATGAAGATGTTGGGCTCGAAATCCCCCTCCGAGACGGTCGGGAGATCTTCGCCTTTGGATACGCGCGAGGCGGCGTCGCGGGGGGGAAGGGATTCGCCCGTAGCGTTGTCGCCGATGGAAACCCCGACGTCGTGGACATCGCACATCATGAACAGCGGCGAAACATGGTGGAGGAGGTAGGCCAGACCGAAGATGCCGTTGACCCGCTGTTCCGGGGTGTAGGGCAGGTCCTGGAGGATATCCGAGGGGACGGTCAGCCACCAGGCGGTCGTATGCATATCGTTCTGGGGCAGGCTAAGGTCGCCGGCTCCGACGTTCTCCATCGTGTGGAACTTGATCTTCTTGAACCCGACGACCTGGGTGGCCACGTGGACTTCGCCGTGGGAGACGCGGCAGTTCCCGAGATCCGCCTTGCCGAAAACGTCGAGGATTTTAATTTTCGTGTAGTCGATGGCGTCCGTGAAGTAATCGACGTCCGTCTTCTTGACGTAGGCCTTGCGCTGGTCGTAGTCCAGCTTTTCGACAAAGTACTGTTCGCCCTCGCAGATGTAGATGGCCTTGGGGTGGAGGGTGGTCAAAGCTGAGGAGAAATCCACCTCGGCCAGAACTCGGGACTTCTTCGTCGTGTCCACGACGACGAAGTTATCGGAGCTGATGCTCCGCAGGCTGATCCCGTCGGCGGGATAGGCCTCGGAGGTCCAATACCATTTATCTTTGGAGTGGTGAAGGAGTTTCTCGTCTTCCAGGAACTTGAGGATGTCGCCGATTTCGGCCGTTCCAAATTTTTCTTTTTCCTGGAAAGGCAGCTCGAACGCCCCGCACTCAATGTGGCTGACCAGGATGGATAGGTTGTCCGGGTTGATGAGGGCCATCTCCGGCGAGCGGGTGAAGAAGTAGTCCGGATGGTGGACGATGAACTGGTCGAGGGGGGAACTCGAAGCGACGAGGATCGCCGCCGACTTGCCTGTTTTGCGGCCGGCGCGTCCGGCCCTCTGCCAGGTGGAGGCGATGGTCCCGGGATATCCGGCCAGAACGGCGACGTCCAGGGTTCCGATATCGATCCCCAGCTCGAGGGCGTTCGTGGAAACCACCCCCAGGATCTTGCCCTCGCGCAGGCCCTTCTCGATCTCCCGCCTCGTGAGAGGCAGGTAGCCGCCGCGGTAGCCGCGAATGAGGCCCTCGTCCTTGATCGTTTTCTCGATGTCCTGCTTGAGGTAAGTGAGCAGGACCTCGGTGATCAGGCGGCTTTGGGCGAAGACGATGGTCTGGAGGTTGTTCTGGAGAAAGAGCGAGGACACCCGGCGTGATTCGTTGACGTAGGAACGCCGGATGCCCAAAGCTTCGTTGACGATGGGCGGCGTGTAAAAGACGAAGAACTTCTCGCCGCGGGGGGCGCCGTTATCGTCGATGAGGGTTATCGGGGCCTCGATCATCTTGGCGGCCACGTCGACGGGATTAGCGATGGTCGCCGTGCATAGGATGAACTGAGGGTCGGAACCGTAAAAATTCGCGATCCGCTTAAGTCGCCTCAGGATGTTGGCCAGGTGGCTGCCGAAGATGCCGCGATAATTGTGGAGTTCGTCGATAACGATGTATTTCAGGTTTTCGAAAAGTTTAATCCACTTCGTGTGGTGGGGAAGGATGCCGCTGTGGAGCATGTCGGGGTTGGTCAGGATGATGTGTCCCTGTGCCCGGATGGCCCGCCTTGCGTCTTGCGGCGTATCGCCGTCGTAGGTAAAGATCCGGACCTCCGAGGCTATGAGCTTCGTGATGTCGTCGAGCTCCGCCCGCTGGTCCTGGGAGAGGGCCTTGGTCGGGAAGAGGTAGATGGCCCGGCTCGACGGAGTGCGCACGATCGAGTCCAGGACAGGCAGGTTGTAGCAGAGGGTCTTTCCGGAGGCCGTGGGTGTCACGATGACCACGTTTTTGCCCTTCTTGAGGGCCTCCCAGGAGCTGCGCTGGTGGGAATAAAGGCGCGAGTAGCCTCTGTCCTTTAGAGCCTTGACGACGGCCGGGTCCGCGTCGTCGGGATAGTCAGCGAGTTTGGCCTCCTGGGCCGGGATGTGCTTGATGGCCGTGATGGAGCCGTTCCTGAGGCCCATCTCCTGGAGCAACTCCAGGGATTTGATGAGGTCTTCTTCGCGGGACATTTCGCCTCCCCATTCAAACATCATTATATCGGGGTTCCGGCGCCAATGTCCAATTAACGAAATCCGGACGGAGCATGGTACAATGATTTCATGCTTGAAGAGATCCGGGTCAAGAAGGCGGCCCAACACAACCTGAAACGCATTGACGTTACGCTGCCGCGCAACAGACTCGTCGTGGTCACCGGTCCGAGTGGTTCCGGGAAGTCGTCCCTGGCCTTCGACACGCTGTTTGCAGAAGGCCAGCGGCGCTACATCGAGTGCCTGTCGACCTACGCCCGGCAATTCATCGAGCAGCTGGAAAAGCCGGAGGTGGAGTCCATCGAGGGCCTTTCGCCGTCGATTTCCATCGACCAAAAAACGATCTCCACGAATCCGCGCTCGACGGTCGGCACCATCACCGAAGTCTACGACCTCTTCCGCCTGCTCTACGCAAGGGCGGGAACGCCCCACTGCCCGAATTGCGGCAAGGAAGTGAGAACGCAGACGGCTGACCAAATTCTTGACCGAGTCCGGTCCTCTTTTCCAGGCCAGAAGGTGAAAGTTTTGGCCCCCGTGGTCAAGGGCCGCAAGGGGGAATACCATCGCTTATTCGAAAGGTTGAGGAAAAAAGGTTTCCTCCGCGTCCGGGCGAATGGGACGATCCGCGAACTGGATGAACCGATCCCCTTGGAAAAGACGCGCGCCCATAGAATCGAGGTCCTGGTGGACGAGATCCGGATCTCTCCAGCCTCCCGGATGAGGCTTAAAGAGGCCGTGAACAAGGCGGTTGAAGTTTCCGGGGGGGAAGTCCTCGTCCTCAACGGGCCCGGCCGGGAGGCCTATTTTTCTCTGAGGCTGCTCTGTCCGGACTGCGGGATCAGCCTGCCGGGCCTCGAGCCCAGGAATTTTTCTTTCAATAGTCCCTACGGGGCTTGCCCGACCTGCCATGGCCTTGGCTACAAAACGTCCGAGAACGAGTGGGGCGAGGTCGAGCTCACGGATGACGTATGCCCTGCCTGCCAGGGCGCCCGGCTCAAGAAGGAAAGCCTGACGGTCAAGGTCCAGGGCTGGACGATCGCCGAGCTTAGCGGCTTTCCCATCGGGCGTTTAAAGAAGGAAATGTCGTTGTTTTCTTTTTCCGCCTCCCGCCGTCCGGTAGCCGAAAAAATCGTCAAGGAAATCCTGGACCGTCTCGAGATCATAGAGAAGCTCGGCATGTCCTACCTCCATCTCGCGAGGTCCACGGCCTCCCTTTCGGGCGGAGAAGCCCAGCGGGTCAGGCTGGCCGCTCAGGTCGGGGCCAAGCTGAGGGGGGTTCTCTATGTCCTGGACGAGCCGACGATCGGTCTCCACCAGAGGGATAACGGACGTCTGATTTCGATGCTGAGAGGGCTTCGCGACGAAGGGAATTCCATCGTCGTCGTCGAGCATGACGAACAGACCATCCGGGCCGCGGATTACGTCCTGGACCTGGGGCCGGGAGCCGGAGAGAGCGGAGGATTCAAGGTTGCGGAAGGAACGCTTCCCGAGATCCTGGCTTCGCCGGACTCTCTTACGGCCCAATACCTGCGGGGAGAAAAAGCTGTTCCCGTTCCTGCGAAACGAAAGGAGCCGAAGGGCTGGCTGACCATCCTCGAGGCCAGGGAACACAACCTCAAAGGGATCGACGTGCGACTGCCGCTGTCCGTCATGACGGCCGTCACCGGCGTCTCAGGGTCGGGCAAGAGCACTCTCATCTACGATATCCTCTACAAGAGCCTCCTCCATTCCATCTACAAGGCCGGACAAAAAGCCGGAGCCCATGGCGGGATGCAAGGCGCGGAACAAATCGATAAAGTCATTTCCGTCGACCAGAAGCCCATTGGCCGGACCCCGAGATCCAATCCCGCCACCTATACGGGGCTGTTCACAGCCCTGAGGGAGCTTTTCGCGAAGACATCCGAAGCCCGTTCGAGAGGCTATTCGTCGGGACGTTTCAGCTTCAACGTTCAAGCCGGCCGCTGCGAAGAATGCCAGGGCGCCGGAGTGAGGAAGATCGAGATGCACTTCCTTCCGGACGTCTTCGTCACCTGTGACCGTTGCGGCGGCAAGAGGTATAATAAGGAAACACTTGCCGTGACCTATAAGGGAAAGAATATCGCCGACTTTCTGGCGATGACCGTCGATGAGGCCTATGAGTTCCTCAAGGCCCAGCCCGTCCTGAAGCGTAAGCTGGCTACCTTGAAGAGGGTGGGTCTCGGATACATCCGGCTCGGCCAGTCCGCTCCAACCCTTTCCGGAGGGGAGGCGCAGCGCATCAAACTGACCAAGGAGCTGGGACGGAAGAGCACGGGGAGGACTCTTTATCTTCTCGACGAGCCGACGACCGGGCTTCATTTTGATGACGTCAAAAAACTCCTGGAGGTCCTTTCCGAACTCGCCGGGCTGGGCAACACTGTCGTCATCATCGAGCACAACGTTGAAGTCATCAAGTTTTGCGACTATATTATTGACCTTGGCCCGGAAGGGGGCGAGGACGGCGGGTGGATCGTGGCCCAGGGAACTCCCGAGGATGTCGCCGCCGCCCAAGAATCGCACACGGGCCGTTTCCTGAAGAAGGCGCTTGCTCCGGGCGCGGCCGGGAGGCAGCATGGGATTTAAGGATGTCGCCGGCAACAGCCGGGTGAAGAAGATCCTGCGAACGGCCTTGCAGAGGCACAGGGTCCCGAATTCGCTGTTGTTCTGCGGCCCCGAAGGCGTCGGGAAGACGGCAATGGCCAGGGCATTGGCCAAAGCCTTGAACTGCAAGACCGGGAGAGACGACGCCTGTGAAGAATGCGAAAGCTGTAAGGCCATCGAGGCGGGAAGATACCCTGACGTCTTGGGGATCGCTCCCGAGAAGGACATTATCAAGATAGAACAGATGCGGTTCATTAAGCAGTTTGCCCATCTGAAGCCTTTTTCGGGATCCAAAAGGGTGTTTATCGTCGAACAAGCCGATAAAATGAACGAGGAATCAGGCAACTCTCTGCTTAAGGTTCTGGAGGAGCCGCCGTCGTTTACCCATATCATCTTGATCACGACCAACCCTTTTCTAATCCTGCCGACCATTCGGTCACGGTGCCAGGTCCTGGGCTTTTCCACAATCGGCCGGGAGGAGATCGAGCGGATCCTGGTTGAACGGGGTTATCCGGGACAACAGGCGAAGCTCCTTTCGATCATCACGGGGGGAAATCTGGAGCGTGCCCTGAGCTCAGACTGGGAAGAAGTCCGGAAATTCCGGCAGTCCACTTGGGAATGCTTTCTAGCCCTTCTGGAGGGGAAGGGGTCCTCGGATTTTCTTTCCAAGTTCGTCTTCCAACGGCGCGCGGCGGTCAAGGACGAACTCGAGGATACGATGGAGTTGTTCGCGACCTTTTACAGGGACGTCATCCTGATCAAGGAGCATGGGGAAAGCCGCTACCTCCTCAATCCCGATCTTGAGGAGGCGCTTAGGGGGACGGAAGGGAGATGGAGCCTGGAGAGGATCGAGCGTTGCCTGGCCCGCACAGACTCCGTCCTGTCGGGCCTTTCGGAGAATCGAAACCTGAATGTCAATCTGCAGGCTGCCGTTTATTATTCAAATTCCGGGGAATGGGATCATGTCTGAAATTATCTGTTTGCTCTCTGAGACGACGGGAAAAGTCATTCGTGCCAAGAAGGGTGATTTAACTTTGGGCCGCGGCGACTTCTGTGTCGTCGAATCGGACCTGGGCGGGGACCTGGGTGTGGTCGTCGACGAGTCGAGCCCGGTTTGCACAAGCGCCCGCTCTACGGAACGGGCTGCCATGATCATCCGGAAGGCCACGGAAGAGGACCTGAAGAAGTTCCGCTGGCTCAGGGAGAAAGAAGACGCGGCGTTCGAATTCTGCCTCCAGCGGATCCGAGCCCGAAACCTTCCGATGAAGCTTGTCTCCGTGCGTTATTTCTTTAACGAGAAGAAGGGGATCTTCTTTTATACGGCGGACGGCCGGATCGACTTTCGCGAGCTCGTCAAAGACCTAGCCAAGGAACTGAAGATGCGGATCGAAATGCGCCAGGTCGGAGTTCGGGACGAGGCCAAGATGGTCGGAGGCCTGGGGACATGCGGCCGGGCTCTCTGTTGCTCGTCATTCATGAAGACATTCGAGCCGGTCACCATACAGAAGGCCAGAAAACAGCAGATCGTCATCAACCCGACGAAGATCTCCGGCCTATGCGGGCGATTGATGTGCTGTCTGGCTTTCGAGGACGAAAGCAAGGGTCGCCTCTACATCGAGGAAGAAGACGACCGTCTGATCGAGGATTAATTAAGTAGGGGTCAAACCTACTCTTTTGACATCTTTTGTCAAAAGAGTAGGTTTGACCCCTACTTGTCAGTTGGCGGGATTGACCGTGAACTGGACCCGGCTGGAGACGGCGATGAGGGTCCCTTCTTTGGAGAACGCCTTGACCTGCCAGGAATATCTTTGGCCGGCGATCATCCTGGACTTGATATCTTCGGGCAGAGAAACCGTGTTGTCCTTTGTCGAAGTCTTCCAGAGGAGGTCGCCGTTGTAGATGGAGACCTGGTATTCGACGTCATCGCCGAGCTTCTTCCACTCGAAGTAGGCGGGGACGGCATTGATGTCGATGACCGGGGAAATCAGGGTCAACGAGCTGCCGCGGACGGTTTCCTCTCCGTTCATGACGAACTCCGAATGACCATTGCGAAAAAGCGGAGTCATAGTCAAAACGGCGATGAGCAGGGCCGCGGCCGCTCCGGCCAAGGCCCACTGCTTGGGCGTAAAGAACGCGAAGACCCGTTCATGCAAGGCTGTCGTCCGGGCTTCGATCGCCGGCCGTTCTTCGGCGGCGAAGACCGATTTCTCGCGCTTCAGGACACCGACGATTTCATCCCGCTCGACCATCTTCGCGAAGCAGGAGGCGCAATTGAAGTAATGCTCCTCGAATTCATTCCGTTCGCCTTCCCCCATCTGATGAAGAAGGTAACGGTCGATCAACCCCTCATACTTGCATTCGGTCATTGACTTCACCTTTCCTCAATTTCAACCCTTTAGTCGCTCCGTGAGGGGGAAAATGGAAAAGAAATTCACTTTTTTAGGTCCTTTTTGATAAGTTTTAGGGCGTAATTGACCCGTTCGCTGACCCTCCGGGGAGGGATGCCCAGCCGTCTGGCCACTTCCTCCCTGGGCATTTCCTTATAATAGTAAAGGTAGAGGACCTCCCGGAACTTCGGCTTGAGCCCCTTAACGGCATTGGCGATCTGTTCGGCCCGCTCCCGGTTTTCGACGGTTTCATGGGGGTCCGGAAAAGCGCTGGGCTCGGGGGCGTGCCTCAAGACTTTCGTCTTTTGGCGGATGTGGTCGACGATCCGCCGGCTGGTGATGGTATAGATGAAGGTCCCTATGGAAGACTCCCCCCGAAACTCGCCGTTTTTGATCTTTTCGATGACCTGGGTGATGATCTCATCGGCCACATCCTCCCAGTCCGGGGTGGCTCCCCCCAGGGCCTTCCTGACCCGGAAGGAGACGACGGGCCTGTATTTGAGGACCAGTTCGTCCAGGTCAATCTCGGGTTGGGTGTCGGTCACAAAGGTATTATATCGGCAGGGAGGCGGCTTGACAAGCTGCGAAATTCTCAATTTCGGGGACTCTCTCCCGACTAATCCTTTGCTTTATGAAAGGACGGAAGCGTCATGAGCCAGGCCGACGTTAGAAAAAATTTCGTAGAATCCGCTTGTTTCGTCGTTAGGAACGAAGAGGAGTTCTATTCTTATATTGAAAGCCGGCTCAAGGAAGAGGGCTTCGAGCTCCTCGATACCAACCCGGAGAAGGATTGGTCACAGTGCCTAAGCGCCCAAGCCCGCTAAGGGTAACCCTGCCATGCGCATGGATTCGTTCGACAAGGAAAAACGCCTCGTCCTCGAGGATCGCAAAGGCCTGCGGACATACTTCTATCCGAGCCTGACGAACGCGAATATATTCCCCGGCTTCCCCTCCAAGATGGCTCCCCGGGAATTTGATCATAGCTTCCTGCAGAAATCCGGCGCAAAGACTCCCTTGGGGGACCAGGGCTTCGACCTCACGTCCTATAAGCCTTTCCGGATTTCCAATAGCCTCGATTGGCGTCGAAAATTCGCCTCCTGTGATGAGCGCTTTACCCTAGGGCGGGATTGGCCGGACGGCCGGATCTTTTTCAATTCGGGCTTATTCAGTTCGATCGCCGAAGCCAACCACCATGAAGGGACTCCGAGACATTCCCGATTCGTCGCCGTTTACTCCGTTCTTTTGGCCGGGGCCCTGGGGATTCGGGACGTCCACACTTTGAGGTGCATCGAGAGGGGAGCCCTCCTCCATGACATCGGGAAGATGGGCGTTCCGGCGGCGATTCTGAACAAGGTTGGCCCGTTGACGGCCGTCGAAAGGGAGATCATCAGGGACCATCCCGTCATCGGTTATAAGATGATCGAGGAGTTCGGCTTTCTGAAAGAAGCCGCGGAGATCGTCCTCTGCCACCACGAACGGTTCGACGGCCGGGGCTATCCCCGCGGGCTGGCGGGCGAGGAGATCCCGCTGGGGGCCAGGATCTTTGCCCTGGCCGACACCCTGGACGCCATTACCTCGGACAGGCCCTATCGCCGGGGAAAGAGTTTTGAAGCGGCGTTTCAAGAGATCGAACGTTCGAGCGGGAGCCAGTTCGATCCGCGGATCGTGGACGGCTTCTTATCCGTGCCCCGGAGGACTTGGGAAAAGGCCAAGGCCGAAACCTGGGGATTGTTGCGGCCGGCATCCATTCTGTAGGCCGCGTCCCGACGACCCGGCAATCAGCCTCTCTTTTCTTTGACCCGTTCCTTGTCTCTCAGGTAGGTCTTGGCATCGACGAGGACCTCCCTGGCCTTGCTTCCCTCGGAGGGACCGATGATTCCTTCCTGCTCCATCTGATCGATGATCCGGGCCGCCCGGGCATAGCCGAGCTTCAGGCGGCGCTGCAGGTACGACGCGGAGGCCTGGCTGGTGAGGAGGATGAGCTCGACGGCCTTCTCGTAGAGTTCGTCCTTTTCACCGGATTCATCCCAAAGCTGATCGATGTCGCCCTTGACCGACTGGACGATGCGCTCGTCGTATTCAGGAATGCCCTGCTCCTTGACGAACTTGACGAGTCTTCGAACCTCGGGGATGGAGATGTAGGCGCAATGAAGCCTTATCAATCGCGGGAAGTTGGGCGGGAGGAAGAGCATATCGCCGAGCCCCAACAGCTTATCCGCTCCCCCCGTATCGATGATGATTCGGGAATCGATCTTGGAGGGGACGCGGAAGGCAATGCGGCATCCAAAGTTGTTTTTGATGGTGCCGGTGATGACGTCGATGGAGGGGCGCTGGGTGGCCATGACCAGATGGATGCCGACCGCCCTGGCGAGTTGGGCCAAGCGGGTAATGCTGCTTTCGACCTCCTGGGCGCTGACCATCATGAGCTCGGCCAGTTCGTCGATGACGATGACGATATAGGGGAGAGGCTTAAGAGTCTGTTTTTCTTCCTCGGTGAGCTTCCCCTTTTTTTCTTTAATGAGCTGCTCGACGGCCTTGTTGTACTGGACGATGTCCCGGACCTTCATTTGGCCGAGCTTCCTCAACCGTTCCTCCATCTTCCGCACCGCGTCGAAGAGGATGATCCCGGCCTTCTTGGGATCATTGATGACCGGGCAAAGGAGGTGAGGGATTCCCTCGTAGATCGAGAATTCCAGCCGCTTGGGATCGATGAGGATGAGCTTGACCTCTTCGGGCGTCGCCTTGTAGAGGATGCTGGCGATCAGGGCGTTGAGGGCGACGCTCTTTCCCGTGCCCGTGGCCCCGGCGATAAGGAGGTGGGGCATGATGGCCAGGTCCGTAATATAAACTTCGCCGTGCACGGTTTTTCCCAGGGCGAAGGTCAGCTTCGACGGCGAGCTGAGGAACTTCTCGGATTGGATGATGTCCCTGAGCTTGATGAGTTCCCGCTTGTTGTTGGGGATCTCGACACCCAGGGAGGATTTGCCTGGAATCCTTTGGATGCGGACCGATTCCGCCTCGAGGGCCAAGGACAGGTCTTCGGTGAGATTGGCCACCTGGGAGACTTTGATGCCTGGGTCGGGGAACAATTCGTAGGTTGTGATGACAGGACCCGGGTGGTACTCGCGGACCTCGCCGGCTACGCTGAATTCCTTGAGCTTGTCCTCGATCCGGCGCTTTTTCTCATAGAGCTCGTTCTTGTCGATCTTCTCCGACGGCTTACCCAAGTCGAGAAGGCTGAATGGCGGGTAGCTATAATCGCCCTTCTTCCCCAGGTTGGGGAAGAGCAGGTTCTCGGCCGGAATCTTCGGAGGAGCCGGAACAGGGGCACGCTCCTGCTTGGGCGTTTTCTTGGGCTCCTTGTGTTCGTCAACCGTTTCGGCGGCGTATTTCTTGGCGACCTTTTCCCTCATTTTCTCCCGTTCCTTGGCCTTCTGATAGCTGGTAACCTTGATCCGGACGTCTTTGAAGGCGGAATCAAAAGCCTTCTCAAAGAGATGGACTGTCCGGGCCAGGGACCAGCGGGTGGAAAATAGAAGGAAGAGGACGAACGCGGCGGCGAGCAGGACGAGTGAGCCGGCGGTGCTCAGGTAGCGCACGAGGAGCGAGGACATGAGGTCGCCCAGGATGCCGCCGGCCTGGATCTTGGCCCCTCCCCAGAGGAAGTCTGCAAAGAGGAGGAAGATAAGCGGGCAGAGGATCAAGATGAGAAGGAGGATTCCGCCGGTTCTCAGGGCCAGTTTCCTTCCCCCTCCGGGCAGGATGGTTTTGATGCCGACATAACCGAAGACAAAGGGGAGCAGGAATGCGACGATCCCCAAGAACTGGAGGATCGCTTCCGCGAAGTAGGCTCCCACGCGCCCAGCGTAATTGTGGACCCTGTGGCCGGCCGGAGGGATGTTGGCCCAGGAGGGGTCGCGCGAGTCATAGCTGATCAGGCAGATCAGGGAGAAAACAGCAAAAGCAATCATGAGAACGGCCACTATCTCCGCGGCCCGACCTGTTTTGGGTTTTTCGGCCTTCGGCGCCCGGCCGTTCTTCTTATTGGGGACCTTCATCGCCTGGATTATATCATAAACTTAATTCGTGGAATCGCTCGCCGTGTCCGAAGGAGGTCCCTCGACCAGATCGATCCGGAGAAGGGACACGAAATATTCATAGCGGCGCTCCTCTTCGATATCCAGGTCGCTGTACTTTTGCGGGCTTTGGAAGGGCGAAAAAGGGAGCGTGGCGATGAGCCCGAAATTCCCCTTGGTTTCGCCGAGATCCTTCCTATAGATCCGGAAACTCCGGAACCGGAAAGGATCTGTGATCTTGGGGCTGAGACTCCAGGTTAGATAATTAATGCTCCGTCCGGAGAGGAGGGACCGTTCCAAGGACCGGCTGACCATGACGCTCTGGGGTGGGAAGGGGACGTTCCGGATCTCGTTCCACCAGGCCTGAGTCATGACCTCGTATCCGCGCTCGTTGGGATGGACATCGTCCGATAGGATGGTCCTCCAGCCGCCCTCGGCCTCCGGGAAGTTGAGGAATGTTTCGAACATGTCGACGATGGGGAGTTTAAGATTCTGGGCGATCTGGCGGATGTTGTCATTGATGCTTAAGATCCGGTCCCTGTAGATCCCTCCGTTCGCTCGCCAATCTTTTCTGGGGATGATGGTGGCGAGGACGGGGAGGGCGTGAAAGTCCAGAACCTTCTGGACCATCTGTTTGATATTAAAGGCCGTCGCATCGACCGAAACCTCAAGGGAAACCGCGTCGTTCGTCCCTTCCATGAGGAGGAGGTAGCGTGCGGCATGCAGGGCCAAAACGTCGCTCATCCGGCCGAGGCCGCCGAGCGTGGTATCGCCGGGAACGCCTTCGTTGACGGCCTCGGAGGGGCCGAAATTCTCGTTAAGCAGGGCTTCAAGCCTGGGGACATATCCCAATTCGGAAGCCGGTTGACCGTCGATCATACCGAATGTGATGCCGTCGCCGAAGGCAACGTACCTGTTCTCGTTGAGGGTCTGGCCGGAGCCCTTCGGGGTCGGCGGAGGGACAAAGCTTTTCAGGGCCCTGAGGTCCCGCAAGCTCAGGCTTTTTGAGGCGACGGCATCTCCGCATTGCCACGAGATGACGAGCCGGCCGTCCCGGACCACGGCTTTTGGATCGGCGATCACCCGTCCCGCCCCGCTTGCGACCTCAACCTCCGGACCCCAAACACCGGCTTCCATGAGCCTGGCCAGGACGGCGCCTTTCCGTCCGGACCTGGTCCAGATGACGGCGGGGCCGACGCCCCGGATAAAAGCAAGGGATGGGAATTCGTCCGCATCCCGGTTGTCCGTCAGCTTCTCCTCCGGGGACCAGGCGCTCCCGTTCCATCGGGACCAAAAGATTTCATAATCCTCGTCATCATACGCAGACCAGACGAGCCAAGGTCGGCCCGCCGGATCTGCGGCCGCGTCCAGGCAGAGGTGGGGGACGGAGTTCGTTCGGTTGAGCCGCCCGGCCGGGGACCAGGCCGCTCCGTCGAATCGGCTGAAGAAGATCTCGTCTCTGCCGAGCTCTCGTCCGATCCAGAATACCCATGGGCCTTCGAACCCGCTGGCGATAATCCGGGCGCCGGATACCGACAGGAGGGAAGGCGGGCTGACGATCCAGGTTCTGCCGGTCCCGGCATCCCGGACGCAGACCCTGAAGGCTCCCTCGGAATGATGGATCCAGGCGATCCAGGCCGAATTCGACGGGCTGAAGTCCAGGTCCGGCGAGAAAACGATTCCTCGCTGCGTGGGCACGAGGTGCCTCTCCGGCAGGCCGTTCTCCCCGACAGGGCCGAAAAGCAGGGCGTTTGTCCGCAGCCCGTCTTCGGTCCAGACGGCCCAGAGAGATCCGTTCCGGTCTTCCTTGAGCCGAGGGGAAGCGGACTCTTGGCCGACGGCCGCGAGAAGGATGGGAAATACGGAAAACAGGATTGCGACCCTAAAAACCTTCATGCCTTGGTCAATATATCACAGGCGAAAGAAAAGCAAAAACGGGCAAGTAGGGGTCAAACCTACTCTTTTGACAATTTTAACAAGCCTTGGATCATCAGATCGATCGAATCGATTTTGTTACGATTGTAGGCTTAATCCCGACTTGCATTGATATTGCTGCGCGGCCGGCGATATGATTCCGCTACGATAAGGCGAGGAGATTTATCCTGCACCCCGGCTTGAATGTCGACGGGGAGCGGCGACGGTCGCAGAACGTTCGCCTGGAAGGGGCATCCCATGAATGAATCCCCTAAAGAAGGGCTAGTTCAGCTCTCGGTGGTCATACCCGTCTACGGGGCCCGCGAATGCCTCGCCATGCTTCACCAGCGTCTCGTCCTTGCCCTTGAGCCCCTTGTCTCGTCGTTCGAGATCCTGATGGTCAACGACGCGAGCCCCGATGGCTCATGGGAGGTCATCGAAGAACTGGCCGCAAGGGACCCGCGGGTGCGAGGGCTGGACCTCTCGCGCAACTTCGGCCAGCACCAAGCCATTGCAGCCGGAATCGACCACGCGCGGGGCGAATGGGCCGTAGTCATGGATTGCGACCTCCAGCATCCCCCCGAAGAAATCAAAAAGCTCTATCGGAAGGCGATGGAAGGACACGACATCGTGCTCGGTCGCCGGTCCCGGCGAAAGGACGGCGTTTTGAAGCGGACCGGATCGAAGCTCTTTGTGGGGCTCCTCGGCTATCTGACCGGCGTGCGGGTCGCGAGCAGCCTCTCCAATTTCTCCATTGTCTCCCGGCCCGTCATCCGGGCGCTCCAGTCGATGCGGGAACAGAGCCGGTCTTATCCTATCCTCCTGGGCTGGCTGGGTTTTGAACTCGCCTTTGTTGACTACGAACATGCCCCGCGTTTCACGGGGAGCACCTCTTACACGTTCCCCCGCCTGCTCCGTTTCGCTGTCGAGAGCATCGTCTCCCGGTCGAACAAGCCGCTCTGGATCTCCATCTGGCTTGGCCTCCTCCTGGCCGCGGGCGCAATTCTTTACGGCGGATGGCTCATCTTTCGAAATCTGCGCTGGGACATTCCCGTCCCAGGCTGGGCGGGTGTCGTCGTCTTGATCTGCTTTGTTGGAGGTTTGCTCTTCGTAAATCTGGGGATTCTAGGCCTCTATGTCGGAAAGATTTTTGAACAATCCAAGGGCCGGCCGCTCTATGTGCTTCGCCGGACCGTGAATCTGTTCCCACCGAACTCAGCGAGGCACAAGTGACGCGTTCCCAATTTCTGTTCTTGATCGACGAGATGATCGAGGCTCAACCGGGCACGGTCCGAGAGAACCACACCTTGGCGGAACTCGAGGGATGGGACTCGCTCGCCGCGGTGAGCTTCGTAGCCGCGGTGAACGAAAGGCTGGGCCTCACCCTCTCGGCCAAGCGCCTCATAGAGGCCTCAACGGTTCGCGATCTCCTCCGGCTCGTGCAAGGAAAACTGGAGGACTGACGCGATGCATCCTCAGCACCCGGCGGCAGCAAACCCTCCCATGATATCGGCACGCCTATCCGGCATCCGCCTCGCGGGTATCGTCAGCGCCGTTCCGGATTCTATCTTGACGGTTGCCGATGACGCGAAAATCTTCGGCGATAAGGATATGCGCCGGATCCTGGAAAATACCGGCGTGAAGCAGCGCCACTTCACCCGGTCCGGCCTATGTGCATCCGATCTCATGCTCCCCGCCGCGGAACGCCTGCTTACGGACCTTGGCTGGGAGAAAGACTCCGTCAACGCGCTCGTGGTTGTGACCCAGGGTCCCGACTATTTTCTGCCCGCCACGGCCTGCGTCCTTCAGCACCGGCTCGGGCTCTCCACGTCCGTCGCGGCCTTCGACCTGAACCTTGGTTGTTCGGGGTTCGTCTACGGCCTCTGGGCGGTCGCCAGTCTGATGTCCGGCGGCCTGAAACGCGCTTTGCTTTGCGTAGGCGACACCTCTACGCGAAGCGCGTCCCCGCTCGATCGCTCCGTTTGGCCGCTTTTCGGGGACGGTGCGTCCGTCGCGGCGCTTGAGGCCGACGTCGGCGCCGGACCGATGACCTTCGTGCTGGGGACAGACGGTCGTGGCGCGCCGCATCTCATCCTGCCCGTCGGAGGATTCCGCCAGCGCCCTCGGTTTCCGGATACGAGCGAACGACGGAAAGGCGAGGACGGAAACGTGCGGTCCGCGGAGGACGTCCACATGAATGGGCTGGAGGTTCTGACCTTCACCCTGAATACCATCCCCGTTCTGATCCCGTCAATCCTAAAAGGCTCCGGCTGGTCGATCGAGGACGTCGACCATTTCGTTTTTCATCAGGCCAGCACGTTCATCTTGAAAACGGTTGCCGCCGCCTGCAAACTTCCGCCTTCAAAGGTGGTGATCGGCATGGAGAATTGGGGCAACACCAGCTCCGCGTCCATTCCGTTTGCGATGTGCGACAAGCTGCGGATCGAACTGGGAAGCGGTTCGAAGCGCCTCCTCCTGGCAGGGTTCGGAGTCGGTTGGTCCTGGGCGGGGGTCGCACTGACGGCTGGTCCTCTGGTCATGCCCGAGATTCTTGTCGTTCCTGACCGGCCGCCCGAACATCCGCTCGGGCCCCCGGCCGAGCCGGAGCCGGGAGAGAACGGAGCGACGCCGATGACGCAATCCGATTGAGAGGATCCCCATGATTCGTTTTGCCGCAACCGACGTTTTCCTCGTCACCGGCGCAAGCTCCGGCATCGGCCGCAGTGTTGCACTCTTGTTGAATGAACTCGGAGCGACGGTCATCGGAGTCGGCCGAGATACCGGGCGCCTGGCCGCGATGCGCGCCTCGGCAAAGGCGCCCGATCGGCTCCATGTCGAGGTCCGCGATCTCGCGAAGGACCTCGAGCAACTCCCCGGCTGGGTCGCCGGCCTGGTAGCCCGTCATGGCCAGCTGAAAGGGCTCATGCACGCGGCGGGGGCCATCAAAATCGAACCCTTGCGGACCTATTCGCTTAACGAGGCCCGCAAGCTTTTCGATCTCAACTTCTTTTCCGGTCTCCTGCTCGCCAAGGCGTTTTCTCGCAAGGGGTCCTTTGCGGAGTCTGGCGCCTCCCTGCTTTTCTGCTCGTCCATTCACGCCATCCGGGGGATGGCCGGGGTTCTGACCTACAGTGCGACGAAGGGGGCGATCGAGGCATCGGTCCGCTCCCTTGCCGCGGAACTCCGCAACAAGAGAATCCGCGTCAACGCCGTCTGTCCCGGGTACATCAACACGGAGATGACGCGTCTTTATCCCCCCAAAGACGGGCACCCGCTCGCCGATCCGGAGACCGTTGCTCCCTTGTGTGCGTTCCTGCTTTCGGATAGGGCCCATCTCATCACCGGACAGTCGATCGTCATCGACGGAGGGGAATGCCTGTGATGAGCCTTCAGGGATTCGGCATCTCGCTGGAAAGGCTTTCGCGAGCCGACCTGGAACTCGTCCGCCGATGGCGGAACGACCCGGAAATATCCCGGTACATGTTCTTTCGCGAGCATATCACCCGGGAGATGCAGGAGGCCTGGTTCGAGACGATTAATAATCCGTACAACCACTATTGGCTCATCGTGTGCGGGGGCGAAAAAATCGGGCTGACCCACGTTAAAAACTGCGACCCTGAGCGGAAGTGCGGGGAAGGGGGCATCTTCATATGGGCGCCCGCGCACCAGAACTCCATCTGTGCCTACCGGGCAGCGATTGTCGGCGCAGACTGGTGCTTCTATACGCTTGGGCTCGAGACAATCACCGGGAGGGTGCGGAAAGACAACCGCCGAGCCATTCGCTTCAACCTTGGCCTCGGGCACGCGTTTGATCCTGAAGTCTCAGGCAGCGAGGCGCTAACCTGCCGCCTCACGCGGAAAGCCTACGAAGCCAAACGTCCCTTTCTCGTCGCGGCGGTCCAATAAGCCGCAATCGGCTCCCGGACATGGACAGGACGCATTTGTGAAAACGAAGAAGGATCACCCGCCAAAGACGTTTTCGTTTGCCAAGCCTGCGACATGGTTGGCCACAGAAAAAAGAAACTGGCTCGTCCCGGGCTTCCTGCTCTTACCACTTTTTTATTTTGCGATGTCCAAAAGCAGAGGTCCATTTCTTGCGAGACTCGGCCTGGGGCTCGCCAGCCTGCTTCTAGGCTGGTCGATCGCCCGTTCGCCCCGCTGGAAGGCCTTCGCAGAACGGATGGAGCCTTTTTGGAAAAACAATTTTTGCCTAGCGGCCGTTGTCATTTTGTACATGGTCGCGGTTTTGGGCCTCTTGCCGCGGGCCTATCGCACCAATGATGATATCAATATCCTGCTCGATATCCAGGGGCGGTATGCCACGAGCTATATGAGCCTCGTCCTCGGCCGTTGCCTGAGTTTCCTATACGGCCTGGCCCCCTCATTCCCGTTCTATGGCATTTTTCTTTATTTCATTCACGCCTGCAGCCTCTTCTTGTTCATCAAAACTTTTTCGCACCTCAGGAACTTTAGCGCTTGGTTTCCGTTCTTCCTGATCGCTTATTTTTCTCTGTATACGCCGTTTCTCATGCAGGTCAGCTACAATCATGCGGCTTTCATAATCGGCGTCAACGCCCTGATGTACGGCGCGAGCCGGCTGATGGAAGGGGAAAGAAGGACGGTTGTCTTCCTGATGTCAGGCCTTCCTTTTGCTTTTGGCTTCCTGGTCCGCAAACAGGTCCTTCTCGGGGCGCTGCTCTTTTCAGCGGTCATCTTCGCATGGCTTCTGATCAGGGATAAGCGTTCATGGAGGGCGCTTGCCGTTTTTTTCGTCCCGGCGGTCCTCATGATTTCGGCGGAAACCCTGACGGTGCGGTATGGCGTCTCGGAGACCTATAAGACCTTTCAAAGGTTCAATTCTCTTCGCGGAAGAGTGCACGGATTCCCTATACTTAATCGGAATAAAAATAACTCCCGCCTGCTTGCGGCCAACGGTTGGATGAAGAATGATATGACCGTATTCAGAAAATGGTTTTTCCTGAACGAGAGGAAGTTCAACGAAACGACAATGAGGAATTTTTTCATTGAAGGACGTCGTGGACCGGCAATAAGACCGAAGGATGCCCTCTCGACGGCCGGCGATTTTATCGATCAGTATCCTATCCAGATCTTTTTTTTGCTTTCCCTTGCTGTCCTGATGGTTTTTTTTGCCAGGTTCAAGGAGAGCAAGTGGGTGCTCCTGAACGCCCTTTACAATTTCTTCGGGATGTTTACCATGGCCTTGGTCGCTCGCTTCCCTTCCTATATCGGCGAGCCGCTTTTTCTCCTTCTCCTCGGATCGACCGTTCTGTTCATTTTCAATGGCCGTGCAAATGCTGAGCCTCGGACGCCAAAGAGCAGGCCGCTACTCGCTTTTTTTATCGCCTGCAGCCTGGCCGTCCTCTCGTTCAATGGCTTAGGGCTAGCACGAAAAGCCGGATACCTGACCTCACAGCTGAAAAAAGAACGTGCAATCAGCCAAAAAATGAACACCGTCTATTCCGGCGCCTTATTCCTGGTGCAGCCAATATCCTAGATTAAAGACATAGATCCCCTGCGGAACCCCAGGAACTCTTTTGAAGTGATCCCTTTGGGCTGGGGCATTTTTTCCGAGAGGTTCTATGACTGCATTAGACGCTGTGTCGGAGTCGAGCGAGGATATGATCTTTTTCCACGTTTCTTAAGGTTAAAGAACGCCTACATCATCGGAAAAAAGGATTTTGTAAAGGGTTCTCTTAGCCTCTATTTATGGGAGAATTATCGGCTTCGATGTCAAATCGTCAAGGTTGAGATGTTCGATAAATTCACCGGAATATTCCGGGTGATAGGCAGCCCGGCCGCTCGTCGGGGGATCCAAGGGGGTATGCTCCCTTGGTCGCAGGGCGTGGGTTCATGCCCCGCCCGAGAAAGGGAGGCAGGGAGCGAAGCGGGTTCCCCCTCCAAATTGACCTACGGCATCCTCTTGAGAAGGAGTTTCCAGACATATTCCCGGGGGACTCCCAGAAACCTGTCCCTCCAGGGCCTGTCACAGGCGGAGCAGGGTTTGATGTCCGCGATTTCTCCTCTGGCCGCCTTTTCGCGAAGTTCGACCATGCGACCGTTGTTCCAGATCTCGGCGAGCGTTGAGTTCTTGACGTTGCCGACGGCCAGGTCGCCGAAGAAATCCTGGGTGCAGGGGAGGACCGCCCCGTCCCAGAAAACGATGAGCGAAGCCCAAAGGAACGTGCAAGGGGAATACTTCCGGCCCTTGGCCCCGCTTCCGACCTCGCCGGCCCAATTGTGCATTTCCTTGACCCGGATCCTGTCCAACGGCAGGCCGTCGAATTGGCCGAGAAACTTTTTCTTTTCCGCCCGGCCGACGTCCTTGTAGACTTCGGGGAAGTCGATGAGCTCTAGGATGGTGAAGGGTTTTCTGGCTCCCAGCTCCTTCTTGAGTTTGAGGAAGCCCAGGATGTTGCCGATCGTTTTCTCGTAGCGGCCGTTTATCCGTATGCTCTCATAGGTCGCCTTGTCGTAGCCGTCGAAGGAGAACGTTAGCTGGTCCAAGCCGGACCCGAGCAGGGCGCGGGCCTTCGTCTCGTCGAGCAGGGTGCCGTTTGTGTGGAGCTTGGTTACGATTCCTGCATCCGCGGCATAACGAATCATCTCGAAGAACTCGGGATGAAGAAGGGATTCGCCCCGGTGGATGAGGTTCGCTTCATGAATGAATTCCTTGGCCTCGTCGATGATCTTCCTGAAGAGCTCGAACGTCATGTACCCCTTGTCCTTCTTGTCGAGGTCCTTGTTCGGGCACATGACGCAGCGGAGGTTGCAGAAGCTCGTCGGCTCGATCCAGAGGCGGATCGGCAGGTAGGGAAGGGAAGTCGCTTTTTTCTTGTAGTGTCGGAGAATCTCCCACAGCCTCCGATAATATTCGAGCCTGGTCATTGAGGTTGCGTCCGCCCGTCATTTATAGCACGGATGTCGCCGGCCATCAACCGAGGGAGCGGAAGAGAGCGGCGAACTGGCCGATGGAAAGCTCCTCGGCCCTAGCGTTCCCGGTCAGTCCGAGGAGCCTGTAGGCTTCTTCGATCCGGGCTCGGGCGATGCCGCCCATTTCCAGGTTCCTGGCCAGGAGTTTCCTCCGATGGGCAAAGGACGACCAAAGGAAGGAGCGGAACTTTATCTCGTCTGCAACGGGAAAAAGAGGTTGAGCTCGTTTCGTTAAAGATATGACAGTCGAATCGACGCGGGGCGGCGGAGAAAACGATCCTGGAGCCACCTTGAATTCACACCGGGCCTCAAAGGCGTTCTGGATGAGAATGGAGAGGGGGGCATAAGCCTTCGAGCGCGGACGAGCACAAACCCTTTCGGCGACCTCCTTCTGGATAAGAAAGACGCACTTGGCGAAAAGGGCTTTGGATTCGAGGGTTTTGAACAAGATCGGGGTAGAGATGGAATAGGGAAGGTTGCCGACGAGCTTGGCCTCCCCCGGACGCGCCCCGGCCCTCTCCAAGATCTTCCGGAAGTCCGCATCGAGGACGTCGGCTTCGAGGACGGAGAGCCGCGGACCCTCCATTTTCCGGAGCCAGGGAAGAAAAGACGGGTCTTTTTCGATGGCCGTGACGTGGCCCGCCTCCTCGGCCAGGGCGGACGTCAACGCTCCTTTTCCCGCGCCGATCTCGATGATGACATCGGTTTTGGCCGGAGCGATGACCCGAACGATCTTTTGGAGGACGGACC
>Ga0136653_10000340_pt1 | contig 24487 bp, 19 predicted proteins | sample LakKivw275mmetaG_FD_94866 | JGI IMG/M metagenome (GOLD analysis project Ga0136653, IMG submission 94866) | Anoxic lake water microbial communities from Lake Kivu, Rwanda to study Microbial Dark Matter (Phase II) - Lake Kivu water 275m metaG... | ecosystem: Environmental > Aquatic > Freshwater >...
CCTATAAATAGACTCACACTATTGTGATTACAGATGGAACTTACCTCTTGCTTCATTTCTACTCTATTCAATCCAATATGTCAACCGATAGAATTGAATGAAACTTGACAAATCTCAGATAAACACTTAGAATACTTGCCAATTTAATAAGGTAAAGGCGAAGAACAGGACTAGTAAGCCTTTAAGCGAAGCTAAAGAGAGTCAGGCCAGGTGAAAGCTGACGTCGGCGCAAAGGCTGAATGGACCGGGGAGCTGCAAACCGAAAGGCTGAATCAGCACAAGTAGGCTTTGACGCAGAGGGTAGCGTTACTAAAACCCAGGGTATCGCTATAATACGTAGTGGTACCTGATGAGATGGTCGAAAGACCAATAAGGGTGGCACCGCGAAAATTGAGCCTCTCGCCCCTTAGGCGAGAGGCTTTATATTTTGAAGGAGGTTATATATATGGCAATAAAAGGATGGATGTGGCCCGCTGAGGGCCAGTAATTATGTTTAAGATAACAAAATTAATTACAAATCTGAAAGGAGAGAAATGAAAGGTAAAGAGACCAAAATTATTTTAACCGAAAAGGAAATGCCAACAACTTGGTACAACGTCCTGCCGGACCTGCCTAAACCTCTGCCGCCATTGCTACATCCGGGGACAGGCCAGCCTACTCCATTGCCTCCTCCACTCTTCTCCAAAGGTATGCAGGAGCAGGAGTTCAGCACAGAGCATGATATCGAAATTCCGGATGAGGTGCTGGATATCTACAAACTGTGGAGGCCAACACCAGTAATCCGTGCCTATCGGCTGGAGAAGGCACTCGATACACCAGCTAAAATCTTCTACAAATATGAAGGCGTCAGCCCAGCCGGCAGCCACAAGCTGAACACGGCTGTGGCCCAGGCTTATTACGCCAGGCAAGATGGAATTAAGCGCTTTGCCACCGAGACCGGTGCCGGCCAGTGGGGCAGCGCCCTATCAATGGGCTGCGCTTTCTTCGGCTTAGAGTGCAAAGTCTATATGGTCAGGGTGAGCTACAACCAGAAGCCGTATCGTCGCATTCTGATGGAGACCTGGGGAGCCAAGTGTGTGGCCAGTCCTAGCCAGGATACCCAAATAGGGCGCAAAATTCTAGAGGAAGACCCCAACTCACCTGGTAGTCTTGGTATCGCCATCAGCGAGGCAATTGAGGATGCTGGTCCCCGCGATGACACTTATTATTCCATAGGCAGCGTCATCAACTCTGTTCTGCTCCATCAAACGATTATCGGCGAAGAAGCTAAAAAGCAGATGGAGAAGGCCGGCCTCTATCCCGATATCATCGTAGGCTGTATCGGTGGCGGCAGCAACTTTGCGGGTATGTACCTGCCATTCGTCAAGGATAAAATAACGGGTAAAAAGCCAAACTTGCGCATCATCAACGTAGAACCGCAAGCCTGTCCCAGCGTGACTAAAGGTCCTTATACATGGGATTACGGTGATGTAGCTGGAATGGCGCCAATTGCTAAAATGTATACGCTAGGCCACACCTTCATACCACCAGGAATCCATGCTGGCGGTCTACGTTACCACGGCATGGCACCGATAATCTGCCATCTTCACAAGCTGGGATTTGTCGAAGCCAAGGCAGTACCACAGGTGGCAACCTTCCAGGCCGGCGTGCAGTTCGCTAGAACCGAGGGAATCATTCCCGCGCCGGAGCCGAACCACGGCATTAGAGTAGCCATAGACGAGGCACTGGCCTGCAAGAAGTCCGGAGAATCCAAGACCATACTCATCGCACTCAGCGGGCATGGACACTTCGACCTGGCCGCATACGATGAGTTTCTTAGCGGTAAGCTACAGGACTACGACTATCCTGAGGAGAAGGTGAAAGAGGCTTTAACCCATTTGCCTAAGGTAGAGTACGTAGAGAAATAATCATCGAACCACGAAGCTATATAATTATCCTTCCCCCTCACCCAGTCTGGGGGGAAGGATAATTATATATTAACCTTCATGTCTTCATGGCTTATATCTATATTAGTTTTAAGCTCCCGGGCCACTTTTTTAATTTCATCCCGTATTTCTTTTTGGAACGCCGGTGGAACGTGATTAACTATTACCCTCGGCAAATATCCCTTAATCCGCCTAAACCTGGCAAGCTCTTCCATAAGTAGCTCTGGCGATAGATGCCCAACGCTTTTTAAAAAATCCTGAGTTTTATTGGGTCCTGAAACCTCAATTATCAGCAATTGAGGAGAAATACGTTCCCAGCACTCATCCAGTCCGGGACCCGTATCTCCCGTATAGAACAGACTCTTACCCTCCTTGGACCTGACCAGAAAGCCTACTGCAGGCACTGAATGTTGTACCGGCACCGGTAACACCTCATAGCCCTCTATATTTCTTTGCTTTAGCGGCTTAATGACTTTAAGATTCAGAAATGGCCTGTCCGTTGAGGGCCATTTTGAGAAATCTGCATACATTTTACCGTCAAGAAGACAATCGTTAAGGATTTCAAGAGTATCACTCAAACCAAAAATCTCAACCTGAGCCTGAAAATGGTAGCCGTTCGCTCCCAGAGTAACCAGGTCACGACTATGGTCAAAGTGGTGATGCGTTAACAAAACAACCCTTACTTTCTCCTGTTCGGAGAGTGAAAGGCTTGAAGTCAAACCACCGGCATCCAATGCCAGGACACTATCTATAAGTACGGACGCCATTCGCAATCCTTTGCCTTCACCACTGTGCGCACCCAGTATTCGTATTTCCATTTGCGTGACTCCGGCCAGAAAAGAAAATTGCTAATGGTAAATTCAGCGACAATGTATTCGTCTCATCAGTATATCATACATTAACTATGTGCCAAGTCTCAGGAGGCAAAGATTTCTTGTTGACAGATAACGTTTGTGCTAAAATTCCCGCACTTTAATCAGGAAGGGAAAATGAAACGAGTTTTTATAGTTTTCTTACTATTGTGCTTAGTATTAATCATGGCGAGCTGCATTATTACGGTACCGAGGACGGTGCCGACACTTCCACAAAATCAGGCGCCGGCAACAACCACACCCAAGCAGCCACTAGATACAGGGTGGTTACCACCCCAACCACAGACCGAAGCACTTCTATTACCCAGCATTGCCGATGTGGTAGAAAAGGTCTATCCGTCGGTAGTTGCCATAAATACCGAGGTAGTTACGCTGGACATATTTCACACACCGTTGACTCAGAAAGGAGCCGGCTCGGGCTGGATTGTAGACAAAGACGGCATTATAGTGACCAATAACCATGTTGTTGAGGGAGCAAAAAAGGTCACCGTCGAACTCAGCGACGGCAGGACATTCGAGGCGAATCCCAACAACATACATACAGACGCTTTAACAGATCTGGCCGTTATTAAAATCAACGCTACAGACTTGCCGGCCGCCGGTATCGGTGACTCGGCCAAGCTAAGAGTTGGGGACTGGGTAGTAGCCCTGGGCAATCCTTTGGGTGAAGGAATTAGGGCAAAGGAAGGTACAGTAAGCGGTCTGAAGGTGTCTCTCGACGTAGAACAGGGACAGACTCTGGACGACTTAATAGAAACGTCGGCAGCTATCAACCCTGGTAATAGCGGTGGCCCTCTGGTTAATATGAAAGGTGAGGTCATCGGAATTACAAGTGCCAAAGTAGCTGCAGTTGGAGTTGAAGGTTTGGGCTATGCTATAAGCAGCAAAACGGCATTACCAATTATCGAACAACTAATCACGCAGGGCTTCATAGTCCGTCCCTGGCTTGGAGTCACTCTGTACACCGTCGACCAGTATGTGGCTATGATTAACCACTTGCCCGTTGATAAGGGTGTAGTTGTAGCTTACGTGAGACCGGGCTCGCCAGCAGCCGAGGCCGGCCTACAGGAGCTTGATGTTATCACTAAATTCAAGGGCAAGGACGTTACTACAGCAGAAGAATTAATAAATGCCATTCACGACTCTAATATTGGTGATGAGGTATCTATAACTTTTGTCAGGGGCAATATCACTAAGACAATCACCGCCCGTTTAATCCAAAGCCCTGCTCCAGGTAGCTAAAAAGGTGGTGGACGGCCGCACATGCTGGCACCTTAACCCGCCTTCTTGATACCGAGGGATATATTGTAACCGGAAATACGAAACTTCTCAGTATAACTGCCGTCCGGGGACTCAGCGGAAACCAACTCCAGCGTCAAAGTTTCTTGCTTGATATAGTCGGCAAACATTGCTACGACCCGCTCCAGTGCATCTCCGCCTTGATAATAGGTAACTATGTGGTCAGTTATATCCAGACCAGCTGAACGTCGCATAGTCTGCACTCGCCTCACCAGCTCACGGGCTATGCCCTCAGCTTCCAATTCAGGAGATAACTCGGTTGCCACAGCCACTGCATAATCGCCTTCAGTTGCAGAAACATAACCTGGTCTGTCAGTGCTTTCTAAAGCTCCCTGGAAATCAACCTCTTTCACGTTGAGTTCGTCCAATATCTGATGATTTAGTTTTTTCAGCGCTTTTATTTCACTCGCTGACCTGACCTTGACCAATGCCTTGGCCAAAGGCTGCCTCACTTTTATATTTGCTTTAGCTCTGGCAGCGCGACCAAGACTGCAAACGGTCATAACGGCATTAGTAGCTTCGACAAGTTTCTCGTCTATTTGAGCGGGATCTGAAACAGGGAAATCCGTTAAATGTACGCTTTCCACGGCTTCGGTTTCGACTGACCCAACCAGATTGCCATAAATCTCTTCGGCAACAAAAGGCATAAAAGGGGCTAGCAATTTTGACAGGGTAACCAGACATTGGTACAAAGTTGAATACGCTGCCAGCTTGTCAGCATCGCTCTGGCTTTTCCAAAAACGTCGACGGCTACGTCTCACGTACCAATTAGAAAGCTCGTCAATAAATACTTCAAGCTTTCGGCCGGCCAGGGTAGGGTCATAATTTTCCAGCGCTACATCTACATCGGCCACCAGTTGATTAAGCCTGGAAAGCACCCACCTGTCTAAATCGGAAAGCGATAGCTTACCAGCCGATTTCGGGTTGAACTGGTCTATGTTTGCGTAGACAACAAAAAATGAATATATATTCCATAAGGTAAGCAGTAGATTGCGTAATACTTCGCCTACGGCCTCTCCGGAAAAACGTCGGACATTGCCGGCGGGCGCTGATGTGAATAGATACCATCTCAAAGCATCAGCGCCGTATTTGTTAATAATGGACCACGGGTCGACCACATTCCCCTTAGCTTTGCTCATCTTCTCGCCCTCGGCATCCAGAATATGTCCCAGGCAGATTACATTTTTAAAGCAGGACTGTTCAAAAAGTAAAGTCGATATAGCATGCAGGCTATAAAACCATCCTCGTGTCTGGTCAACCGCTTCAGATATAAAGTCCGCCGGAAAGCTACGTTTAAAGGTGTCCTGATTTTCGAACGGATAATGCCATTGCGCGAAAGGCATGGCACCTGAGTCGAACCAGCAGTCGATTACTTCTGTTTGCCGAACCATCTTACCTTTGCATTTATTGCAGGAAAAAGTAATTCCGTCTGCATAAGGCCGGTGCAGGTCCAGCGGTTCTACCATGCCCATAACATCCGGTTTTTGTTTCAGCTCGTCAATGCTGCCAACACATTCATAATTACCGCATTTTGAGCAATGCCATATATTAAGCGGAGTTCCCCAGTAACGCTCCCTGGAGAAAGCCCAATCGACGTTGTTCTCCAACCAATTGCCGAATCGACCGTATTTTATGTGCGCCGGGTACCAGCTGATCTCATCATTTCCCGAAAGAAGCGCCTCTTTCTTGACAGATGTCCTTATATACCAGGTTCTTTTCGCGTAATAGAGAAGAGGTGCCTCACAGCGCCAGCAAAAGGGGTAGGTATGAACAATTTTTCCACTTCGATACAGAAGGCCCCTCTCTTTTAGATCTTCCAGAACAAGAGGGTCAGCATCCTTAACAAACTTGCCGGCAAAAGAAAAAGTCCCGGTTACTTTCCCATCCAGGTCTATGGGCTGTACAAAATCCAAACCTTCGTTTTTCCCGGCCTCGAAATCGATTTCACCAAAGGCAGGTGCGATATGGACGATACCCGTACCCTCTTCCATAGATACAAAATCCCCTGAGATTACGCGGTATGTCAGATTTTCGTCCGCTGGTTCCAAGGTCAACATTTCATAGGAGAGATTTTCATCCGCGGCACGAGCACCAAACCGCCTTCTTTCAACACTGAACCTGTGCGGATTATATAACGGCTCGTACCGCAGCCCTACCAGTTCCTTGCCGGGTACAATAGTTTTCGATTCACATCCCTCCAGACCAACCTTTTCTGCCAGTGCTGTGGCTAAAATAAGGTAGTCATCATCGCCTTCCATTATGCTGTACTGAGCATCCGGAGCCACAGCCAGAGCAGTATTTCCAGGTAACGTCCATGGCGTGGTCGTCCAGGCTAATAAAAATACTGGTTTATCCGCCGGATGGATGGCCATAAAACTCTTTAAACCATGAATCGAACCAGGAACAACTTTAAACTTTATGTAAACCGAGGGATCTTCGGCATCATCCCTGTAGCCCAGAGCCACCTCGTGTGAGCTTAAAGACGTTCCGCATCGCGGGCAATGCGGTGTGACTCTATAACCCTGATATATTAAGTTTTTATCCCAGAGTTGCTTCAACGCCCACCAGCAGGACTCGATGTAAGTATTGTCCAGAGTCTTGTAGGCATGTTCCAAGTCAAGCCAGAATGCTATCCGTTCCGTCATAGAGTCCCATTCCTTAAGATAGCTGAAAACACTCTCACGGCACAGTGCGTTAAATTTGGCTATGCCGTATTTTTCGATCTGTCCCTTGGCGGTAAAACCCAACCTCTTTTCAATTTCCAGCTCTACAGGAAGCCCGTGCGTGTCCCAACCTGCCTTACGAGGAACATAGTAGTTTTTCATCGTTTTGTATCTGGGGATGACATCTTTAAATACGCGTGACAGTACATGATGAATACCAGGACTGCCGTTAGCTGTAGGTGGACCCTCGTAAAACGTAAACTGCGGACGGCCGAGCCGATTCTTAAGGCTTTTATGGAAGATTTGGTGTGTTTTCCAGAAATCGAGGACGGTCTTTTCTAACTCGGGAAAATTAACTTTAGCGTCTACCGGTTGGAACATGCTTAGTGTTTCTTTAATAGAATGGCAACTTTCCGCATCTCACCTTCGCCCATGCTTTGTGTAATAACATCCGGATGATCAGTTAACGTTAAATGAATAATGCGCCGCTCGTCTGCGGGCATGGGTTCAAGCATAATCAAACGCCGGTTCCTCTTGACCTGATCCGCCAGGCGCAGGGCTAGATTCCGCAATGATTCGTACCGGCGTTTCTTATACCCGGCTATATCTATGTTGATCGGTACCCAGACCTTTAATTTCTCAGCAACTATCAACCTTATGACGTACTGAAGCGATGCCAGGGTTTGACCACGGCGACCAATTAGTACGCCAAGGTCCTCGCCTTCGATATTTAGTGCCACTGGTAGTTCACCTGCATTTCCCTGAACCACAGAGACTTCTGCCGTCAGCTTCATCATATTAATTAGAGTCTCCAAAACTTCCCGGGCCACCTCTACCGCATTAACTTTTTCCCCGTCTTCCATTTTCAATCTGACTTTAATTTTAGCTTCCTCGACACCCATACCAAGGACCCCCGACCTGCCTTTTTTCAACACCGTTACTTCCACCTTATCCTCGCTGACACCCAATTGCTCCAGTGCCATCTGAATCGCTTCATCAACAGTTTTTCCGGTTACTTCCAACTCTTTCATCTTCCGAACCAACCTCGCTTCTTCTCTTCTGACGCTTTCTTTATAGACTTCGATTCTTCCGTAGCCTGTTGCAGCATCTTCGATGGCTGTGCTGTAGGTGCTTTTTGAGGTGGCAGTTCTTTTTGAACTGGTGCCGGCGCTGTTACAGGTTTAGGGGCCGATGGAGTTCTAAGATAGCCCCAGCCATGCCCAATAAAATACTGGATTACAATCCCAATAATATTTGAAACCACCCAGTATAAAGCCAGACCACTGGGGAAAGACAGGGTAAATAATCCAAACATAAGTGGCATCATCGTCGTAGTAAGACTGGTCATTTGCCTCTGCCTAGGGTCGGTAGCCGGCGGCGTCACCATCTTCTGCTGCACCCACATGGTACCGCCAACCAATATGGCCAGTATCAGATTTGGATCCGGTTTGGACAGATGCAACCACAGAAACTGGTCATTCAACGGTATGGTGTGGCCAATTGCTGCCCAGGAATATAGGTGCTGTGATAAATTCAATAAGCTCTCGGGGGTAGCGCCCAACGCTTGCATGATGGACTGATACAGAGCTATCCATATAGGTAATTGTATCAGCAAAGGCCAGATACAACCCAGAGGATTAATCCCGGCCTCACGATATATCTTCATCATTTCTTGCTGCAGTTTCTGCTGGTTCTTGGCATATTTCTTCTGTAGCTCTTGAATCTTTGGCTGCAACGTCTGCATTGCCATAGTCGATTTAGTTTGTCGTACAGTAAGTGGGAATAGTATCAAACGCACAACAACCGTAAGCACGATAATCGATAATCCGAAGCTGCCGCCCAGCAAATTGGTCAGTGCAATCAGACTATTGAGCACCGGCTCAAGGATTATAGTATTCCAAATAGCAGTCATAACTTACTTTACTCGATGGTCGAATAACAGAATTCCCAGGTTTTCTCTCCTGTTTTCACATTTATGCTGTATACACAGAAGTTGCCAGTGTGCACGAAAACAGTATCGCCATCAGCCAAGAGGGGAGCCCTCGATTGATAACCCAAATGAATAGATCGGACGAGTTCTCCGTTATCAGCGTCAATAACGTATATATCACCGATTTCTGAAGCTACCGCCAAAAGATTATCTGCCAGTACGGGTGTTGATACAATTGGTCCGTTGGCAGTAAATTGCCACTTCTGTTCACCGGTATTTGCGCTTATCGCATATACTTTATCATCCAAACAGCCCGCATAAACTGTATCATCCTTAACCACTGGAGTCGACCAGAACCAGTTACCCCCCTCAAAATTCCATCTCTCCTTACCGGTCGTTCGGTCGATTGCGTACAAATGATTGTTAAAAGCGCCAACAAAAATACTGTCAGGCGAAAGCGCTGGCGATGAAGCAATGCTAGCCTGTAATTCTGTACTCCAAATCTGGCTCCCGTCGGTGCTCGATACAGCAAAAAGCTTTTTCTCGTAGTTACTGATATAAACAACATCACCATCAACCACAGGTGAAGTCCATATTTTTCCGCCTGTGTTAAAATCCCATTTTTTCTCGCCATAGACTGCGTCTATAGCATAGAGTTTGCCGTCGGAACTACCAACAAACAGCGTGTTGCCAATCACCACAGGACTGCCCACAATCGCGCCCATTTTATTGGCACCGCTTGGATACATCCATTCGCCTTTGGAGCGTTGTGGAACACCTTCATTATAGCCTGGAGCTAATCTATTTAAGGCCACCAGCCTCCCAGTGTCTCCTGAGTAAATACCGACACAGAGCAGGTCACCGGTTATCACCGGCGTCGCATAAATACTTCCTACTGGCGCTGCTGGTGCACAGGCCGGGCCACATATCGTACCCGGAGTTCCCGTGCGAGGAAGTGTAAACACCCACTCCTTGGGGCCGGGGAAGGTCGCATTTTGACCTCGGGCTGCAATATCGATGGCATAAACCTCACCATTTATGCCTCCGAAGTAAAGGATCCCATCACGTTCGGCAAAACCTGACCATCCCTGAAAAGTCGGGCCAGCACAGCCAACAACCAGCAGGCTCAAAATAAGAAGACACGGTACAAGCTTTAGGAGTCTCTTGTTTTTTCCAAAAAATTTAATCACCAAATTCATATCAACACGTTCAGTTATCATGGTACCGGGTCCAATCCACCTGCGGACCAGGGATGACAACGCCCAATACGTTTAGCTGCGAGCATACCCCCTTTTACGATACCATATTTCTGAATTGCCTCATAGGCATAATGGGAACAGGTAGGTTGAAATCGACAGGCAGGTGGTAGAACCTGTGATATCGTGGATTGATACAGCTTAATTAATTCCAGCGCAAACTGCTTCATCTTTATTCATCAAATTAGCTCTACGTAAGAGCATTTCTACAGATTTCTTAAGTTCGTGATAATCGGCATTAACCGCTTCGGATCGTGCAATTAATACAATATCCCAGCCGGGTTTAACAGGTAATATGCGGCAAATTTCTTTCAGCAATCGCTTAATCCGATTGCGCACAACTGCCTTACCGATATTCTTGGTGATAGAAAAGCCATAACGGCTATATTCGCATTCGTTGGGCAATGCTTTCATAACAAGACGATTATCTACCCATGCCCTACCTGATTTATAAACAGCTAAATACTGGGCTCTTTTAGTCAAAGCCCATCTCTTTGTCATACCGCTAAACTGGCGTCAATCGCCACCGCCCCTTAAGCCGCCTTGATTTTAAGACCTTCAGTCCTCCGGACGTCGCAGTCCTGGCCCGGAAGCCATGCTTTCTTTTTCTTGCCCTTTTCTTCGGCTGGTAAGTTCTTTTAGGCACTCCATTCTCTCCAGAAAATTTAAACTTTAGTTTCCGCTACTCTCTTTGGGCTGATGTGGTCGGGAGTATAAGGTAGCAACGCTAAATAGCGCGCTCTTTTTATGGCCAGGGCCAATCGTCGTTGGTGCTTGGCACAAACACCCGTTCTCCGGCGTGGCTCAATTCTGGCTCTGTCGGATATATAGCGACGCAGCTTGAAAGCGTCTTTATAATCTATTTCACTTTTGTCGGCACAAAATGGGCACACTTTAGGCTTGAAAACAAAACGCCGCCCCTTCTCTCTTACGTCTTTGGTGCCCTCACCTTCCTCCATTATTTAATCTAAGCCTCCTTTTTATATTTAACACAATTTAAAATGGCAAATCTTCAGGTTCGACTTCTTCCTCTGGTGCCTCTGTAGGAGCTTCTACAGGAGCTTCCTCGCCTGGCAACGGAGCCACAGTCTGTCTATCTAGAAATAGCACTCTATTGGCTATCACCTCCGCAGTAACACGCTTCTGGCCATCCCGCCCCTCCCAGGAGCGAGTCCGTAAGCTGCCCTCAACATAAACTCGCTGACCCTTATTTAGAAACTGATTGCAGCTTTCAGCCTGCTTTTTCCAGGCTACAATGGTGAACCACTCTGTTTCCTGTCTGCGTTCTCCCTCGGAAGTTGTATAGGTTCTGCTTGTTGCTACACGAAAAGAAGTTACCGGATTTCCATTCGCCGTAAAACGCATTTCCGGGTCAGTCCCAACGTTCCCGATAAGCATAATCTTATTTAAGCTCACCATAACCCCCTCCTTACACCTAGTCCGTTAATTTTACGAGCAGATGACGTAGGATTTTCCCGGAAAGCCTGAAACTGGCATCAAGGTCTTTGGTTACGTTGGGCTTAAGGTTGACCTTGCTGAGTACGTAGTTCCCTTCTGCAAACCTCTTTATTGGATAAGCCAGCTGCCTCTTGCCCCACTGATTGACTTCATCTACGGTTCCGCCGACCTTACCAATTAAATCACCAACCTTAGCGATGAAATCGGGCATTTCTTCATCGGTTACCTCAGGACTTATTATGAGTACTAGTTCATAGTTAGACACCTACATTACCCTCGAAGTTCAAAGTTTCGACATTATAGCATATGGAACTGAACACTCACAAGTTCGTTGCCGAAGCTGAGGGTCTCTTGCAATTTGACCTCGTCTGGCTTATATTTTGCTTGTGAGGGAACCGATTTGGAAATCTGCATCATCGGTCTGCCAAAAAGCGGTAAGACAACCATTTTTAACGTCTTAACCAAGGGAAAAGCTGATACTACTACCTTCGCCACAACCAGCCTCACCCCTAATATTGGCATATCCAAGGTACCGGAACCAAGACTTCAGGCGTTGGAAAAAATATTTCACCCGAAAAAAGTAATACCTGCGGAAGTCAAATACGTAGATATCGTTGGCATAGCCAAGGAATTCGGTAAAGGGGAAGGAATAGGAGGTCAGTTCCTGAACTATCTAAGCAACGCGGATGCACTGATACATGTTGTCCGTTCTTTCCCCGATGACAATGTGCCGCACATCCAGGGCGATATCAGTCCCAAGCGAGATATAGCAACAATGAACCTGGAACTCGTTTTCTCAGACCTGGCTATAATTGAGAGGAGGCTAAAGCGGCTGGAGGATTCATTAAAAGGAGCCAAACAAGCAGAACGCGACCCGCTACTAAAAGAGCAATCTTTACTTCAAAGAATTAAGTCGGAATTAGAAAAAGAAGTCCCAATCTGGCATCAAAGCTTAACCGACGAAGAAATGAAAAGTTTGACTAATTACCAGTTTCTCACCGCGAAACCCATGCTTATCGTTATTAACATCGGAGAAAACCAGCTCGGGCAAGATAAGACTATGGAGGCGGAGATACGCTCAGCCTATTCTCATTCCTTATTCGAAGTGGTCGCTATTTGCGGCAAGCTGGAAATGGAACTAACACAGTTGAGCGATAGCGATAGTATAGAATTTAGAAAAGCCCTAGGGCTGGTAGAACCCGCCGTCGATCGCATCATCGGACTTTCGTATCAACTGCTGGGATTAATCTCCTTTTTTACTACCGTCTCAGAGGAATTAAAAGCATGGACAATTACCAGAGGAACATCGGCAGTGAAGGCTGCAGGAAAAATCCATACTGATATGGAGAAGGGATTTATCCGAGCAGAAGTAGTAAATTTCAATGACCTCAATAAATGCGGCAGCCTAGCCGAGGCGCGGAAACACGGGGTCCTCAGACTCGAAGGTAAGAATTATACAGTGCAGGACGGAGACATAATAACTTTTCTTTTCAATGTTTAGGGCAATCCTTCCGGCTCTGAAAAAAGTGGTTTTTATGAAGACTAAGTCACCGCAATTCCTATCTTAAATATCACTATTTTCTGGTATAATATGACAACGTGGCCAATCTACAAACAAGGAGAGGTATGCAGCAAGGGACAAAAAATATTGTTTGGTTCCATGAAGTAACCAAGGTTGACATCCCACTGGTCGGAGGTAAAGGAGCTAATCTGGGGGAGATGGCAAATGCTCAAATCCCCGTACCTCCAGGTTTCATTGTAACAGCGCGAGCATATTTTAAATTTCTGCGAGACGCTGGCTTGACAGAGGAAATCCGCCGCTGTCTGGAAAATTTAGATGTAAACGATAGCAGGAAGCTCCAGGAGGTAGCTGATCTTGTAAAAGAAAAAATCTCCAACGCGCCAATACCTGCTGATATGGTAAAGGAGATGAAGGAAGCTTACCACGAACTGGGTGAGGGATTGGTGGCAGTGCGCTCATCGGCTACAGCTGAGGATTTACCGGATGCTTCTTTCGCTGGACAGCAACGCACTTTTCTTAATATCCAGGGAGAGGACGATGTAGTGGCAGCGATACAGGGTTGCTGGGGTTCCCTGTTTGAACCAAGAGCCATATTTTACAGGCAAGAGCAGGGCTTCGACCATTTCAAGGTCGGTATCGCCGTGCCCGTACAGAAGATGATTCAGTCGGAAGCATCCGGTGTTATGTTCACTGTCGAGCCATTGAGTAACGATTCTAGCAAGATACTTATAGAAGCCATCTTCGGACTTGGTGAGTCCATCGTGTCAGGCGACGTAACACCTGACCAATATTTATTAAATAAAAATGACATAACAATTATCGATAAGAAAGTTCACAGGCAGGAGTGGCAACTGGTTATTAATCCCAAAGCAGCCTCGGGCGACCTCGAATCAAACGTCAAAATACCCGTCCCCGCGGCCAAACAGGACAGGCAAAAGCTGTCCGATAAAGACATCGTCGCCATGGCCAAACTTGGGAAGATGATAGAAGACCATTATCAGTTCCCACAAGATATCGAGTGGGCAAAGCAGGGAACGCAGCTCTTTATTCTTCAGACCAGACCGATTACAACCTTAAAACCTAAACTGGACATCAAGGTTCTCCCCAAGATAGAGGCCCGCGCTATATTGACCGGCGTTGCTGCTAGCCCGGGCATAGCTGTTGGTCCCGTAAAAATTGTACCTCTGGCCTCGGAGATAGATAAGGTCAAGAATGGTGATGTTCTGGTCGCAGAAATGACGACTCCTGATTTCGTGCCGGCAATGAAGCGGGCATCGGCCATAGTTACAGATAGAGGCGGTAGGACAGCCCATGCTGCCATTGTCAGCCGAGAGTTAGGCATCCCCTGTGTGGTCGGTACGGAGGTAGCCACAAAAACGCTTAAAGACGGCCAGGAGATTACGGTGGATGGCTCCGAAGGCAGGGTATACTCCGGTAAAGTATCAGAGCCCACAAAGTCTGCACCTGCTACTATCTCTTCGGAACGGCTTAAGACTAAAACCAGGGTCTACGTAAATCTCGCGGAACCAGAACTGGCAGAGGGTATAGCCGCCCGGCACGTAGACGGCGTTGGCCTCCTTAGAGCTGAGTTTATGATTGCGCAGATTGGAGGGCATCCCCGATACATGTTACACGAAGGTAAAGGCGAACAATTCATGGAAATGCTGGCTAGAGGCATTTCTACGTTTACCAAAGCCTTCTACCCCAGGCCTGTCGTTTACCGGACAACCGATTTCAAAACCAATGAATATAGAAACTTAAAGGGCGGTGACAGGTACGAGGACTTTGAAGAAAATCCGATGATTGGCTTTAGAGGCTGTTCACGGTACAACAGAGAAACTGAGGTTTTTAGACTTGAGGTGGACACGATTAAGAAGGTATGCCAGTCCTACGACAATTTATACGTGATGATCCCATTTGTCCGCTTCGTGGAGGAACTAGCCCGGATAAAAAGGTTCTTCGTAGCCGAGGGATTGTACCAATTTCCGAATTTCAAGTTGTGGATGATGGCTGAGGTGCCATCCAATGTCTTCCTTATAGACAAGTTCTTAGATGTTGGTATCGATGGTATATCTATCGGTTCCAACGACCTGACACAGCTGATTCTGGGTATAGACCGCGACAATCCCAAGCTAGCCCCTGAATTCGATGAAAGAAACGAAGCGGTACTTATTGCCTTAGAAAAACTTATTAAAGCTGCTGTCAGTAAAGGCACAACGGCCTCAATTTGCGGCCAGGCACCTTCGGTTTATCCGGAACTAACCGAGAAACTGGTAAAGTGGGGCATCACCTCAGTTTCGGTGAGCCCCGATATGATTGATGAAACAAGACGAATAATTGCTGCTGTTGAAGCCAAACTTGGCCAATCATAGCCTCGCCTCATGGCGTAAAGCAAGAACTTAGTTTTGATGGTCAACTTAAACATTCGGCAGCGTATAGAGGAATCTGAAAACAGGCTTTCTCCCTATGCATGTAAAAGCAAGCTCACTCGTGGCAGACTCCGGTGGGAGGAGCCTTCGTCACTTCGAACAGATTTCCAGCGGGATCGCGACCGGATAATTTACTCCAACGCATTCCGCCGCCTTAAACATAAAACTCAGGTCTTCATTGCTCCCCTGGGCGACCATTATGTGACCAGGCTGACACATACCTTGGAGGTATCACAGATTGCCCGGACTATATCTCGGGCTCTTAACCTCAACGAAGATTTGACCGAGGCGATAGCTTTAGGACACGATTTGGGCCATACGCCTTTCGGCCACATTGGTGAGCAGGTATTAAACGAACTTAATCCCGGCGGATTCAAGCACAATGAGCAAAGCCTCAGAGTCGTAGATTTACTGGAAAAAGATGGGAAAGGACTGAATCTAACCTGGGAGGTTAGAGACGGCATCCTCAATCATTCCAAAGGGGGAATTCAGGTACTCGGACAAGGATGGGCCGAAGTCGGGACTGTCGAGGGGCAGGTGGTTAAGATGGCTGATATCGTTGCTTATGTCAATCATGACATTGAGGATGCGATCCGGGCGGGAGTTATTCTGGAAAATGAGCTGCCGGCGTCAGCAGTAGAACTACTGGGCAAGACCACGAGCCAGAGGATAAACACGCTAGTTTGTGACATCGTGGGCTATTCTTTGTCTTCGATGGAAACTGGATCCAAAGGGCCGATTATTGGGATGAGTGAAAATATACTGAAGGCAACTAATGAACTGCGTGAGTTTCTCTTTGACAAGGTGTATAATCCAAGCCTGGCCGGCAAGGACACGGCCAAAGCGAGAAGAATAATACATCTCCTCTATTCGTACTTTCTGAAAAACCAGAGGCAATTACCGGCAGAATATGCTTACAGAGATGATTCGGTGGAGAGGAAGGTTACCGATTACATTGCCGGCATGACCGATCAATACGCATTGAGGACATCCAGGGAAATTAAGCGAGAAAACAAAAATCATAAACCATCAAAACTTCAAAACGTTCCATTTTAAATAAAATGAGTGCAATTGACGAGGTCAAGCAGAGACTGGACATTGTTCAGGTTGTCTCTGAGTATGTGAAATTACAGAAATCAGGTAAAAACTATAAATCGGCATGCCCATTTCACTCCGAGAAGAATCCTTCATTCTTTGTCTTCCCTGACCGTCAGAGTTGGCATTGCTTTGGCGCGTGTGGCACCGGAGGCGATATTTTTTCATTTGTCATGAAAAAAGAGGACGTCGACTTCCCACAGGCGCTTCGACTTCTAGCCAACAAAGCAGGCGTACCCCTGGATGACCAGACCAGCTCACAACGTCAGTCCCAGAATAAAGAACGCGAAATTTTATTTGAAATTAACGAAGCTGCCGCTGGATATTATCATCACCTGCTACTGAATGCCTCTTCAGCAAAAGCAGCGAGGAATTATATAGGCGGACGCGGCCTATCCAATGAGACAATCAAAGACTTTCAAATAGGCTTTGCTCCCGAGGGCTGGGAAACTATCAAGCAATACTTGAAAAACAAAGGATATGAAGAAAAAGAGCTACTCGCCGCTGGTCTGCTGGTTCAGCGAGAGGATGGCAGTAATTACGATCGATTTAGAAACCGTTTGATGTTCCCTATTAGAAACATCCAGGGCCAGGTAACGGGATTTGGCGGTAGAGCTTTAGACGATTCGTTACCTAAGTACCTCAACTCTCCCCAAACATTAGTTTTCGACAAGAGCGGCAGCCTTTACGGGATAGACCGCGCTAAAACGACAATCCGTCAAAATAACCAAGCTGTAATAGTAGAAGGCTATATTGATGTCCTGATAGCCCAGCAATACGGATACGGAAACGTCATAGCTTCTATGGGGACAGCCATGACCGATAAACAGCTTACTATTCTCAAGAGCTTGACCCGAAATTTAATTCTGGCTCTGGACGCCGATGCCGCCGGAGAAGAAGCCGTATCGCGGAGCGGCGAGATGGTAGATAAGATGCTGCCCGTACCCCCTTCATTCTACGGCTGGGTTAAGTATGAAGACGCTCACAAAGCCGAAGTTAGGATTATGATATTACCCTCAGGCAAAGATCCTGACGAAGTAATTATAGCCGACACGAAACACTGGCAAAAGATGATAACCGATGCCAAACCTATGGTCGACTTCATTTTCGAGAGCGCAGCTGCAAAAATAGATACCACCAGCGCTAGAGATAAGTCCACAATTGTTGAGAAGCTCCTACCACTGCTTAACGAGATGAAAGATCCGATTCGACAGGCGCATTATCTGGAAAGGCTCGCCAGGTTACTGAAAGTCGATGAACACTTTTTAAGCGATACAATGAGGAAATTCAAAGCCTTGGACAAGAAACGAAGATGGACAGCAGGTACAAGACCTTTGGCACCTGTCTCTACCCCAATCTCCTCATCGAGCCCCCTGGAACAATATTGTCTGGCATTATTACTTCAATATCCTGAGCTTAAATTAGAATGCACAGCCCTATCACCAGACCATTTCGAAAATACGGAAAATCGGGAGCTATTTAGCAAGTGGCAGAATTCCGAAGATGTTGATGGCTTTATCCAAAGCCTGGACAGCGCTCTTGTAGAATACGCAAATAACCTTATGTCAAGAGCGTTTCCAGCAATTATAACGGAAAACGAGTCCGTCAGACGTCAAACGATTGAAGACTGTGCTATCCGTCTTCAGGAGAGAAGGTTAAGGAGCCTGGAGGCACAGAGGCAGGAGCTACTATCTATCGAGGCGGAAACTGGCGGAACAGCAGCGCAATTAGCTAAACTTGAGGAACAAGGATTGGAAATAGCGAAACAACTTCAAGAGATATTCGTTAAGCAAAATCAACGGCATCGGCGGGTAAAGAGTGATGCGTAATGGGTGCTAGTACAGAAGACGAGCTATTATCTTACTTTCCCAAAAAGGGGAAAAATGATTCGAGTGCAAAGAACACCCGGGCTGCGGGTTCTCGTAGCGCAACTGAGGACGAAACTGCACGGGGTAATCTGGTTAAATTCGGGACGGCAAAGGACAGTGCCGGCCTGACTTTTCCGTGGGAGAATGAAGAAACTCCTGAACTTGAATATGAACTGGCAGCAGGCAAAGAGGAAAAAGAAGATATCGGCCAGCTTGACCTGGAAATAGAACCGGTTGAACATGAAACCATAGATGATCCAGTTCGTATGTATCTTCACGAAATAGGCAAGGTTCCACTGCTTACCGCGGACGATGAGAAGACATTAGCCAGCAAAATAGAGGAAGCCAAATACCTCGAGAGAATCGAGGAGTTGTATCTTGAGCGTAACGGCGAGTATCCCTCCCTAGTTGATACGATAATATATATGCTCCGACACTTACTGGCAACTCGAACACTGGTGAAAGCTCTGGTAAGGGCACTCAAGATAACGCCTACGGACAGTTTCTTTAAGAGCCTGAGCGATCCAAAATTACGAGACGCCATTGACGCTAACCTGAATCAAGAACTTGTAGAAGCTGTTGCCAGGTCCACACGTAAAAATGCCGCTCTGGTCGAGCAGGGGCTGGTAGTCCTTTCCACATTAAGCCGATTGCTACCGGCAGAATTACACAAAATCATGTCGGATAAAACCACGTGGAAGCAGTTAGAATCCATAATCGGCAATCGCGTAAGTCGCAAATTACTATCACAGCTTCATGAACATAGTCAGCAATTTAGAAGTCACTTTAATAGAGTCAAGAGAACTGCCAGGAAAGCGGAGAGACATCTTACAGAAGCTAATTTACGCCTCGTTGTCAGCGTTGCCAAGAAGTACGTGGGACACGGAATGCCGCTTCTTGATCTTATTCAGGAAGGAAACATAGGATTAGTACGCGCCGTCGAGAAATTTGAATACAGAAAAGGATATAAATTTAGCACTTATGCCACCTGGTGGATCAGACAGGCAATTACTCGAGCCATAGCCGATCAGGCTCGTACCATCCGTATACCGGTGCACATGGTGGAGACAATTAATAGATTACTCAAAGTAAATCGTCGTTTGGCTCAGGAGTACGGTCGGGAACCTAGCTATGAAGAAATAGGCAAGGGCATGGAAATATCCTCTGATAGAGTGAGAGAAATCTTGAAGCTGTCACAAATGCCCATATCCCTGGAAATGCCCATAGGTGAGGAGGAAGACAGTCACCTGGGGGATTTCATTGAAGATAAGGCCACTCCACCACCGGCGGATGCCGCCTCACAAGAATTACTAAAAGCACAGCTAAATAAGATACTATCCGAGCTCACAGACCGAGAAAGAAGAGTTATTTTACTAAGATTCGGGCTTGAGGACGGGCGAGCTCGCACCTTGGAAGAAGTCGGTAAGGAGTTTAATGTGACGCGAGAACGAATCCGTCAAATAGAAGCCAAAGCGCTCAGAAAATTACGCCATCCCAGCCGCAGCCGTAAGTTAAAAGACTATCTGGAATAATTCAGTAGTTATCTGAATATAACCAGGAGGAATCAAGTGAGACTGATAAAAGGAATAGTCATGGCTATAGGTGTGATAGGCATTTTGGTTATTTTTGTCCTTCTCATCGGCCTGTACCTTTATACACTTTCTCCCGCAATTCTAGGTAGAGCTACACCGGTTAGCTTATCTGCAGATGCGGCTGAAAGCTACGACGAAAAGATCGAGACGGCAGATGCTCAAATAAAGGCAGCCTTCGATGCCAGACAAAAAAGAGAGATAAGCCTTACGATCACCGAATCGGAGGCCAACTCCAAGTTAAGACAAATGCTGGCAGAGGGCGAGCTGCCATTGAAAGCGATACTCATTAATTTTGGTGACGGTAACTTTCTGATTTATGGTGTGGTGGATGCACCCGTAATCGATGCTAAGATTGGAATGATCGGGAGCGTTGAGATTGCCGACGGTAAACCAAAAGTGGTTGTGGACGAGTTCAACCTGGGTAAGCTGCCTTTGCCTCAATCGGCCAAGGTAAGAGCCGAACAAGTAGCAAATATCATATTGAACCTACAAATAGCCGGCGTCCCTCTTGATATAACTAGTGTTCAAATTGCGGATCAGGAGATTACTGTTAACGGAACCACACGAACCGGGGAGTGACGAGCCTTTTACTGCCTGAATGTACCCATCAGATTTTTCGGCAACTTGCCGGAAGCCGCCATTTTAACCAGTTTTTTCATCTGGGAAAACTGATTTAACAATTGATTTACATCACCTGAGGAAGTGCCGCTACCCTTGGCAATGCGTCTCCGACGGCTGCCACCGATAATCGTCGGATTTCGACGTTCTTCCGCCGTCATGGAAAGTATTATGGATTCAATCTTCTTTAACCGTTCCTCGCTACCGGCCTCAGGGATATCGGGTGCCAGCTTGGAAAAACCAGGGAGCAACTCAACGAGTTGGTTAAGCGATCCCATCTTCTTTATCTGCCGCAATTGAAGTAGGAAATCCTCAAGATCCAGCTCGGCCTTCCGCATTTTTTTCTCGAGCTTCTTCACCTGCTCTTTGTCAAAAGCATCTTCCGCCCTCTCGATTAAAGTGAGGACGTCACCCATACCCAAAATTCGTGAAGCCATCCTATCAGGATAAAAAGGTTCAAGTGCGTTTGCCTTCTCTCCCGTCCCGATGAATTTTATCGGTACCCCTGTCACCGATTTGATTGAGAGCGCTGCCCCACCCCTGGCATCGCCATCCATTTTCGTCAATATAAGGCCGGTTAAACCCACCGTCTTATTGAATACTTCAGCCGTATTTACAGCATCCTGACCCGTCATGGCATCAACAACCAGCAAAACTTCCGATGGTTTTAGTTCTGCCTTCAGCTTAGCGAGTTCTTTCATCATTTCTTCATCAACATGCAATCGGCCCTGAGTATCGACAATGACCCAGTTGGATGCCATCTCACTAGCCTGTTTTAGTGCACGACGACAAATCGCCAAGGGCCCGGTCTTCTCATCGCCACTGGAAACCGGAATATCAAGCTGTTTGCCCAGGGTCACCAGCTGTTCTATAGCAGCCGGTCGCCTGGTATCGGCTGCAACCAGCAATGGGCGCTGTCCAGTGCTTTTAAAATGTAGCGCCAATTTGGCTGCAGTAGTTGTTTTTCCCGAACCCTGCAAGCCAACAAGCATTGCCACCGTGGGAGAATGAGCCGCCACAATAAGAGAATTCCTTTCTTTCCCTAATATGGCTATAAGCTCTTCATTGACAATTTTTACGATTTGTTGAGCTGGAGTCAGGCTTTCCAGTACCTCGGCCGTCAAAGCCTTATCTTTTACGTTAGCTAAAAAACTTTTTACGACTTTAAAGTTAACGTCGGCTTCGAGTAGAGCCAGGCGTATTTGGCGCAAAGCCTCATCAATGTCTTTCTCGCCCAGCCTGCCTTTGTTGCCCAGTGCGCTGAATATCTTGCTCAGCTTCTGAGTTAAAACTTCAAACATGACTTTCCATAGAATTCTACCTACGACTGTCAACGCCGTCAATTGTGATAAAATAAAGCCAGCCTGAAATCGAATTAATTGAGTCTACTAAAATAAAATGTTTGAAGCTTCAGCGTTTAGCTTAAATATGTTTCAGCAGTGCCCCAGACAGTATAAATTTCAGTATATCGACCATTTAGGAGATATTTACCGAAAAGCACGACCCTATTTCACCATGGGCGACCACATTCATGCCACGCTTAAGGATTTCTTGTCTGTGGTGCCTGTTGGCGAGCGTAATCTGGTGAAACTAGAAAGCTTACTAAGAGAAAAATGGCGGCGTAACCGTAAAGGATTCAATGATAAAGAGGATGAAAAAAGATGGGGTGAAAAAGCGCTTAACCAGCTGCGTTGGTTCGCTCAAAATCATGACATGTCTGTTACTCCGTTAATGATAGAAAATAATCACCGCGTCGAACTTACCAGCGATATACTGCTTAAAGGTAGAATCGACAGGGTGGACCGGGAATCCGATGGCAGCCTTCATATTATTGATTACAAGACGGGTAAGATGCCGGCGGAAATAAATCAGCTTCAACTAAATATCTACGCGCTTATTCTGTCCAGAAAGCAGCACACTTATCTTAAAAAGGCGTCCTACCTGTATCTAGATGCCGGGAAATGGCAATCCATCGAGTTAACATCTGAAGGCCTCGAGCAGGCGACTGCCTACGTGGTGGAGATGGTTGACAGGATATGCCAGGAGAAGGAATACCCTGCCACTCCAAATATTTATTGCTTCAACTGCGACTTCCTGGAAATATGTCCCCGTAAGGAAGAGGCAGCCAAATTCGGCGCTAAAGAAGATAATCTGGATTTTTAAACGGGAATTACCAGCCGTGGTTCCAATCAGGTTAACGTTAAAAAACTTTATGTGCTATAGGGACAATGTGCCTCCGTTGTCCTTCGAGGACATACACGTTGCTTGCCTTTGTGGTGATAACGGCAACGGCAAATCAGCACTTTTCGATGCCATTACCTGGGCACTATGGGGAAGATCACGGGCAGGTAAAAATCGTGACGATGAACTTATCCACCTTGGGCAATCGGAAATGCAGGTTGAACTGGAGTTTAGTTCCGGCGAACGGCGCTACCGTGTTCTTCGTAAACATGCCAGAAAACCAAGCAAGGCACGTGCGGGACAGACCGTCCTGGAACTTCAAATTGCCAGCAACGGCACTTTTAAATCAGTCTCAGGTAATTCAATACAGGAAACTCAACAGAAAATCATCGACATTCTTAATTTGGACTACGAGACATTTAAAAACAGCGCCTTCCTGAGGCAGGGGCACTCAGATGAGTTCAGCGTCAAGGCTCCTGGAGAACGAAAGGAGGTGCTGGCCAACATTCTTGGATTATCTCACTACGAGGATCTGGAAAGTATTGCCAAGGAGCGGTCAGCCAATAAGAAGACAGAAGCCGATAGACTCCAGAGTGGTATTATCGAAATTGACCTGCAACTGGCCGACAGAACAACGATTAAAGATGAGATGGTCAAAATACAGAGTGACATCAAGCAATTGGAAGATAAACGAAAAACCGAAGAGGCCACAATCGAGAACCTGAATAGCCAAAAAACAGTGTTAGAAATTAAAGGGGAGCAGCTGTTGGATATCGAGAATCGTCTGGATGAAACTAAAAAAGAACTAGAGCGTCTTTGGGCAAAAGCCAAGGAGCAGCAGGCTAAGATATCGCAGTACGAAAAAACTATCGTAGAAAAATTAGATATCGAAAAGAGGTATTTAGAACTGACATCTGTCAAAAAGTTGGACGACGAATTAAATCGAAACCTGAGTCGATTACTTAATTTGAGGGAACGTACAGCTCATCTTGACGATGAGATAAAAAAGGCTGTACAGGCAATCATAATCGAACACAAGGTAACACAAGACAGGTTTGTTCAGAATGAGGTTAAATTTGCTACTGTGGCCAATCTCGAAGAAACGCTCACCCAGGCTCGCAAGGAAGTGCTGGAACTATCAAAGCAGGAACAAGTGCTCTCTAAAAAACGTAAGCAAATACAGCAGGCCGCTTCTAAAATCAGCCATCTTGAATCTACAAATATAAAACTGCTCGAAGAAATTGCAGATTTGAATGAGATGTTGAAGCTTCTGACTGGAGACGATGTTCGCTGCCCGCTATGTTTGACCGAACTCGGAACAGAAGGCCGGCGTCAGCTTAAGGCTAAACTCAACTCAGACCTTCAGCAAAAAGAGAAAATCCAGCTAGAAACCACTCAGGAAATCGACCGAAGTCGGACAAAGCTGGAGGCGTTGGAGAAAGAATTAGCTGAATGGGAATCAGACCTGAACCGGGAGCGGGCTGAACGACATAGCCGAGTGAGTATTGTTGGAAAAGAGCTTGCCCTAGCCAGACAGGCTGGCCAGCAGATGATCCAGGAAAAAGAAAAATTGGAAGAACTCGAGCAGTGCCTGGCAAAAAAAGATTACGCTATTATGGAGCAGCGCACAATGGCGGAACTGGAAAATGAGGTGCAAAGGCTGGAATACAATAAAGAAGAACACGAGCAGCTTAGACAACGGCTATTGGAACTGCAAAAATACGAAGATCTGAAGCGAGAACTGGATGAGGCCATAAGAAATATCGATTTGGATAAGTC
>Ga0136653_10000343_pt1 | contig 24381 bp, 24 predicted proteins | sample LakKivw275mmetaG_FD_94866 | JGI IMG/M metagenome (GOLD analysis project Ga0136653, IMG submission 94866) | Anoxic lake water microbial communities from Lake Kivu, Rwanda to study Microbial Dark Matter (Phase II) - Lake Kivu water 275m metaG... | ecosystem: Environmental > Aquatic > Freshwater >...
GGCCACTCCGGCTCAGCTGGCAACCTGTTCGAATTGCGGAGCCTCGGTGCAGTATCACCGGGTCTGTCCGGAATGCGGCCATTATCGCGGCAAACTTGCTGTCGAAAAAGAGGTGACAGCCTGACGGGGATCATTTCACCCAAACTAAATGAAGATCGGTCTGGATATTATGGGGGGTGATTATGCTCCCCAGGCCACAACCACAGGGGCTATCCTGGCAAAGAGCGAGTTGCCCCCGGAAGTTGATCTGGTCCTTATCGGTGACCGCGAGGCCATTGAAAAAGTGTGCCGCAAAGCCCACACGGACCCCGGCCTTTTCACCATAGTCCACTCCACGGAAATTGTCGGCATGGGTGACCACCCGGTGAAAGCTCTTTCCATAAAGAAAGATTCCAGCATGGCGATCGGGTTCCGGATGCTGAGGGAGGGCCAGCTCGATGGATTTTGCAGTGCCGGTAATACCGGCGCCATGTTGGCCGGCGCCATGTTCACCATAAGGTCCATCCCGGGAATCATCAGGCCGAGCATTTCCGTCGCCATCCCCCGGGGGCAAAACGAATATACCCTCCTGCTGGATGTCGGCCTGAATCCGGATGCCCGTCCGGACGTACTCTACCAGTATGCCATCATGGGCTCATTGTACTCCCGGTATGTCATGGGCATTGAAAATCCGAAGGTGGGACTGCTCAATATCGGAGCCGAGGAGGAAAAGGGCAATCTCCTGACCAAGGCCACCTATCAGGCCATGAAAGACAGTCCCGACTTTAATTTCATCGGCAACGTGGAAGGCAACGAACTTTTCACTTCAAAGGCCGATGTGGTTGTCTGTGACGGATTTACCGGAAATGTCATCCTGAAACAGGCAGAATCGTTCTATTATATCATCCGGAAATTCAAGATCAAGAATCCATTCTTTGAAGAGTGGAACTATGAACATTCCGGAGGTACCCCCATTCTCGGAATCGGCTCGCCGGTCCTGATCGGCCACGGCATGTCGTCCCCGACTGCCATTAAAAACATGGTTCTGAGAAACCGTGAAATCATCGAGTCCGGATTGATCCGGAAAATCAAACAGGCATTTGAATGATGAAAAAAGTGTACGCAGCGATAACCGGGGTCGAGTCTTACACGCCACCGGACATCCTGACCAATTCCGACCTGGAAAAAATGGTCGACACAACCGATGAGTGGATCGTTACACGGACCGGCATCAGGGAGCGGCATATCCTGAAGGATCCCAACAAGGGAAGTTCCGACCTGGCCGTTCCTGCGGTTAAAAAACTCCTTGAGAAAAAAGGCATCCGCCCGGATGAGATCGACATGGTGGTCTGCGCCTCAGCCACACATGACATGGCTTTCCCTGCCACGGCCAACATTATCAGTGACAAGTGCGGGATCAGGAATGCTTTCAGTTTCGATCTGAGCGCCGCCTGCTCCGGCTTCATCTATATGCTGGCGGTGGCATCGAAATTCATTGAGACCGGTGTCTGCCAGAAGATCCTCTGCATCGGGGCTGACAAAATGTCGTGCATTACCGATTACACCGACCGGAACACCTGTCCTCTTTTCGGAGACGCCTCCGGCGTGGTGCTCCTGGAACCCAACACCGGGTACGGGATCATTGATCATATTCTCCGGACAGACGGCTCGGGCCGGAAGCACCTCTACCTGAAAGCCGGGGGATCAGCCCGCCCCGCCAGCCATGAAACGATCGATGCCCGTGAACATTACATCTACCAGGAAGGGCAGACCGTCTTCAAGATGGCCGTTTCAAAAATGGCTGACATATCGGTGGAAATGATGCGAAAGCACAACCTGTCGGCTGATAAGCTCTGGCTGGTTCCTCATCAGGCCAACCTCCGGATTATCGAGGCAGTGGTGCGCCGCATGGATCTCAACCCGGAACGGGTGATGATCAATATCCAGAAATACGGGAATACAACCACAGCCACCATCCCGCTGGCGATACATGAATACGAGAGCCGCCTCCGGAAAGGTGATCCGCTCATCCTGGCTGCCTTCGGCGGCGGATTCACCTGGGGATCGCTGTACCTGACCTGGGCTTACGATCCTGTTTAAAACTTTGTTGATAATCCGGTTTTGTTTACATTTACCTGATTAAAAACCCATCATTTATGTCAAAGGAAGTTGAAACAACCAATGCTATCAACCTTTTATCATCAGGAACCCTGGTAAACGGTGATATCGAATCCAATTCGGGTTTCCGGATTGACGGGCAGATCAGGGGAAAAATGAATATCAAGGGGAAAGTGGTGATCGGAGGCACAGGCGTGATCACCGGGGACATCTTCTGCCAGACGCTTGAAGTCTCGGGCCAGGTTTTCGGCAACATCAAGGCCGGGGAACTGGTCAGCCTGAAATCGACGGCCAGGATCAATGGGGAAATCGTTACACGCAAGCTGGCTATCGAGCCCGGAGCTGTTTTCACAGGTACCTGTAAAATGGACGGAGATGGGGATGCCAAGCGGAAAGAAATCCTCGAACCCCCAAAATAACCTCGAAAGGGATAAAAGGTCGCTGCGGGATTATGCCCGTTACTCCAGTCTGGGTTTCCGGCTCGTTGCGGTCATTCTGGCCGCTTTTTTTGTTGGCCGGAAACTGGATCAGTGGATACCGGGAGATTTTCCCCTGTTAACCCTGATATTTTCGGTGGCCGGTCTCACGGTCATGTTATATTTACTGATTAAAGACGTGTCGAAATGAAAAAGGTGGATGTCGGATACTGGGTCAGCCTCGGCCTGGTTTCGGCCGTTCTGGCTGCAGCAGCATGGATTGTTTTCGGATTTTACCTTCCGCAGCTCTACCCGCGTGTCCTGCCCTGGTTTCTCGGAGTGATGATTGTCCTCACCGGAACCGGTCAGGTGCTCCTGACCCAGGCCCTGAAAAGGGATCCGAAAAAATTCAATTCCTGGTTCATGATATATAAATCGGTCAAGATCCTGATCCTGATGACCTTCCTGGTGGTTTATCTGTTGATCAACCGGGAAAATGCCCTCTCCCTGCTGATTTCTGTCTTTGTTATTTACCTGGTTTTCTTGCTGTTTGAGGCCGCCTCGCTGAATAAGGTCTCTCGCCGGGAGGCGGGTCGATAAAATTCGATACTTTTGCTACTTCGCTAAACGAACAGGAATGAGAAGTTGGATCATGATCCCCGTACTCATGCTGGCTGGGCTCCTCTCTTTCGGCCAGGTGTTCGGAGTGAATTCAAAAGAGCATAACGATTCACCTGCCACGGGAAAGGAGAAAGCTGCTTTCGATCCCGGAACTTTCATTATCGGGCATGTGAGCAATTCCCATGAGTGGCATATAATGACGGTCGGCAAGACGCACATCAGCATTCCTCTTCCGGTTATTCTCTATACCAAAGAAAAAGGTCTCGTCTGCTTCCTGTCTTCCCGTTTTCATCACGGGGAAGCAGCCTTTAAAGGATTCCGCATTGCGGAGGAGGGAGACAATAAGGGCAGGATCGTCCAGGTCAAGGCGGATGGAACCATTGATGAGGAAGCCAGGCTGCCCATCGACCTGTCAATCACCAAGACCGTCTTTGCCATGATCCTCAGTGTCATCCTTATCCTGCTGATCTTCATCCCAGTGGCAAGGAAATACAAGAGGCAGGAGAATACAGCCCCATCTGGCTTCCAGAACCTCATTGAACCGGTCATCCTTTTCGTGCGTGACGATATTGCCATTCCCTCCATCGGTGCCAAGGGGTATGAAAAGCATATGCCCTACCTTCTGACCATCTTTTTCTTTATCCTCTTCAACAATATCCTGGGGATCATTCCCATTCCACCCGGTGGCGCCAATGTTACCGGCAACATTGCCGTTACCGGGATCCTGGCCCTGATCACGTTCGGCATCACCCTGTTTATTTCGAACAAGCATTACTGGACCGACATATTCAATACCCCTGGAGTGCCCTGGTGGCTCAAGCTTCCGGTACCGCTGATGCCTTTCATTGAGCTGTTCGGCATGATCATGAAACCGGTGGTATTGGCCATCCGGCTTTTCGCCAATATCCTGGCAGGTCATTTCATCGGCCTGAGTTTCATCGTCCTCATCTTTGTTTTCGGGCAGATGCATTGGCTGGCCGGATACGGGACCTCAGTGGTCTGGGTTATGTTTGATGTGATCATGACGTTCCTGGAATTGTTGGTTGCCTTCCTGCAGGCTTATGTTTTCACCATGCTTTCGGCCATCTATTTCGGGATGGCCCGGACGGAGCAACCTGAGACACACACTAACACTTAATACATCAAAGACATGTTAAGTTTCATTCTCGTTATGTTACAGGCAGCCTCAAATGCCGCTATGGCGCAGATGGGTGCTGCATTGGGGGCCGGACTGGCTGCGATTGGCGCCGGTATCGGTATCGGACAGATCGGGAACCACGCAATGGACGCCATTGCACGTCAGCCCGAATCGGTCGGTGACATCCGTACAAACATGATACTGGCGTCGGTTCTTATCGAAGGAGCCTGCTTCTTTGCCATGATCGTTTGTCTCCTGATTGTTTTCCAGAAGTAACCGGGTTGCAGCCCGGGATTCCCGGGTTGCAACTTTTTAAAAAGAAAAACTATGGGATTAGTATTACCGGAATACGGTACGATTTTCTGGATGGTCGTGGTTTTTTCCATTGTCTTCTTTGTACTGAAGAAATTTGCCTGGAAACCCATTCTGAAAATGTTGAATAAACGGGAGGACTTTATCAATCAATCCCTTAAGTCAGCCGAAAAGGCCAGGGAAGAAATGGCCAGCCTTCAGACGGAGCATGAGCAAATGCTGCAGGATGCCCGTGTGGAGCGTGATAAGCTGATGGGAGAAGCCCGGGTTATCCGGGAGCAGATGATTGAAAAAGCCCGCGAGGAGGCAGCACATGAAGCATCCAAGCTGGTTGAGCAATCCAGAAAACTGATCGAAGGCGAGAAAATGGCGGCCATCAGCGAGATACAGCAGCATATGGCTGTCTTATCCGTTGACATCGCCGAAAAGATCCTTCGCAAAGAGCTGAAAGATCGCCGCCAGCAGGAGACCCTGATCCGGGAACAGCTTCGGGATCTCAAACTGAATTAGGATCATGAACACCAGCCGCATAGCTTCAAGGTATGCACGGGCCCTGTTTGCCCTGGCCCGGGACAAGGGATCGCTCGAACCGGTCAGGACAGACCTGGCCCGGTTGGCAAGGTTGCTGGATGAATCGGAAGAGTTTGCAAGCCTGCTGGAGAGCCCTGTTATCAAGGATTCTGAGAAAGCACGGTTGGTAGGCCGGCTATTGACCGGCCGGGTGGAACCGGTTACCCTCGATTTTATGAAAATGCTGGTTGACCACAAGCGCGAAACCTACCTGGCATCGATTTTCAGGATGTTCATGGAGCTTTATAAAGCCGAGCAGGGTTTCATGGAGGCACATGTCGAATCAGCCGTTCCCCTGGAAGCCTCGCTTCTGGAGGACCTGAAATCCAGGCTCGAGAAATCCTCGGGTTGCCGGATCGATTTCATGATGAGTGTCGATCCGGGGCTGATCGGCGGTTTCAGGCTGACCCTGGAAGACCAGCAGATGGATGCCAGCGTGGCGGCACAACTTAAAAGAATCAAGCAGGAATTAAGAGAATCAAAGACATAATATACCATGGCAAGCATTAAACCGGCTGAGATATCGCAGATTTTACGCCAGCAGCTTGAAGGACTGAAGCTCGATGCCAGCCTCGAGGAAATTGGCACCGTGTTGGAAGTGGGCGACGGCATAGCCCGTATATATGGCCTTTCCAATGTAGAGAGCAATGAATTGATCGAGTTTTACAACGGGGTGATGGGAATAGTCCTCAACCTGGAAGAAGATAATGTGGGGGCCGTGTTGCTGGGTCCTTCGGTCGGTATCCGGGAGGGCAGCCAGGTCAAGAGAACCCGCAGGATCGCTTCGATACCCGTCGGAGAAGGGTTGCTCGGCCGGGTCATTAATACCATCGGCCAGCCTCTCGACGGCAAGGGACCGATCACGGGTGAGCTGATAGACCTTCCCCTGGAAAGGAAAGCTCCGGGTGTCATTTTCCGCCAGCCGGTGAACCAGCCTCTCCAGACCGGTATCAAGGCCATCGATGCCATGATCCCGATCGGGCGGGGACAGCGCGAATTGATCATAGGTGACCGCCAGACCGGTAAAACGGCCATCGCCGTGGATACCATCATAAACCAGCGGAGCAATTACGAACAGGGCAAACCGGTTTATTGCATCTATGTTGCTGTAGGCCAGAAGGGTTCAACCGTTGCCCAGATTGCGAAAACCTTCGAGGAGCGTGGCGCCATGCCTTATACAACCATCGTTTTGGCAACCGCCAGCGATCCGGCAGCCCTCCAGTTTTATGCCCCCTTTGCCGGTGCGGCTATCGGGGAATATTACCGCGACACCGGGAGGGACGCCCTGATTGTTTATGACGATCTCTCGAAGCAGGCCGTGTCCTACCGCGAAGTATCCCTGCTCCTCCGCAGACCTCCGGGAAGGGAAGCCTACCCGGGCGATGTGTTCTACCTCCACTCCAGGCTCCTGGAACGTGCCGCCAAAGTGATTGAAAGCGATGAAGTGGCAAGAAAAATGAACGATCTTCCGGAGATGCTCCGCTCTAGAGTCAAGGGCGGAGGATCCCTGACAGCCCTGCCGATCATCGAAACCCAGGCGGGTGACATATCGGCCTATATCCCGACCAATGTGATATCCATAACCGACGGCCAGATATTCCTGGAATCCGGGCTGTTCAACTCCGGGATCCGGCCTGCCATCAACGTCGGTATTTCGGTGTCCCGGGTTGGAGGTGCCGCTCAGATCAAATCGATGAAAAAAGTGGCAGGTTCGTTAAAGCTCGACCAGGCCCAATACAGGGAATTGGAAGCTTTCTCGAAGTTTGGTTCCGACCTGGATGCAGCAACTCTCAGCGTATTGGGGAAAGGCATCCGGAACGTGGAGATCCTCAAACAGAACCTGCACGATCCCTGGCCGGTTGAAAACCAGGTGGCCATTCTCTTCTGCGGCACACGCGGATTGCTGAGCGATATTCCGGTTGGGAAGATCAAGGAGTTTGAGCGGGAGTTCATCGAGTTTGTGAACATGAAATATCCTGAAATCCTGGATGCTTTCAAGAAAGGCATGATCAGTGAAAATGCCGAAGAGACCTTGACCCGGACGGTCAGGGAAATGACGGCCAAATACACAAAATAATACGCCGGGAACCCATGGCAAGCCTTAAGGAAATTCGTCAGCGGATAACGACGGTCAAATCCACACGGCAGATCACCAGTGCCATGAAAATGGTCGCTGCAGCCAAGCTTAAGAGATCCCAGGATGCCATCATCCAGATCCGGCCTTACGCATCCCGGTTGCAGGAAATGATCGGCCAGGTCAGTGCTGCCGTCAGTGACGGGGATCTCAGCCCGCTGACCGCCGAGCGGGAACCCGAAAAAATACTCCTGGTTGCCATCTCTTCGAACCGCGGACTTTGCGGGGGGTTCAACTCGAATATCGCCAGGGCCGTTGTCGAGCGGATCAATGCCCGGTATGCATCCCAGTGGGGCAAAGGGAACCTGCAGGTGCTGATCATCGGCAAGAAGGCCGGTGAGATCCTGAAGAACAAAGGTTTCGGCAAATGGCAGAACAAGAACCAGCTGGTGGAGAAACTCACCTATGTCCAGGCAGAGGAGATGGCCAACAGACTGATGGATGCCTTCATCAAGGAAGAATATTCTCGTATCGAACTGATTTATAATCAGTTCAGAAATGCCGCCAGCCAGGCGGTCACCGTTGAGCGGTTCCTGCCGGTAGCCCCGGCAGCGAAACAGCAGCAGAGCGGGAGGTATTTCAATTTCATTTTTGAACCGAACCTGGAAGACCTTGTGCGGCGACTGATACCGGAAGCTTTGAGAATACAGTTTTACAAGGCCCTGCTCGACTCCCTGGCTTCCGAATACGGGGCACGGATGACTGCCATGCACCAGGCAACGGACAATGCGACCGAGATCATCCGGAACCTGACCCTCGAATACAATAAAGCCCGGCAAGCCTCCATCACTAACGAGCTGATCGAGATTGTCAGCGGGGCAGAAGCGTTGAAATCCTGATTTTATCCTGATGAAAAGAACCGGACTGCTACTTTTGCTGATTACACTGTACCTGCAGTTGCCGGCTCAGTACATCATCCGGGTGAAGGTTGACTCCATGTCCACCCGCAAAGCTTACCTGTTTGAGTATATCGGGATCAGGACCAATATGCTGGATTCGGCACGGGTGGATGCCTCCGGCTCCTTTTCTTTTACCCTGACGGCTGGTGCGCATCCGGGACTCTACCGCATTGTTGTCGGGCCGGAGCAGTTCTGGGATTTTATCTTCAACCGGGAGCAGGTCCGGATGCAAACCCATTTTAATGCTATCATAGATAGCCTGAAGATTTTGGAGTCAGCGGAGAACCGGTTGCTGAACCGCTACATGCAGTATTATATCGGGTTGAACCGGAAGGCTGAGGCTCTGCAGCGGCTTGCCGGCCTCTATCCGGACGGCGATCCCTTCAGGGACCAGGTCATCCGTGAACTGCAGAAAGTCAGGTTGTCCGATCCGGAGACGATCACACGGGAAATCATCCGGGATTACCCGGCGAGCTACGCTGCCCGTTTTCTGGAAATGGAATTGAATCCCCGTGTACCGGCTGATGTGCCGGCCTTGAAGGAGTTGGACTATGTCCTGGAACATTTTTGGGACGACATTTCCTTTCAGGATACCTCCATGATGTACAATCCGGGACTTCCGAACCGGATCCGGCTCTATTTCAACCTTTTTCAGCGGGCAGTTCCACCCGGAGACCTGGAAGAGGCGATGAAAAAGGGGCTCGACCGCCTGATGTCCGCTGCCGCCGTCAATGATGTCCTGTTTGATTTCATTCTTCAGGACATTGCCGACTGGGCTGAACGGATGGAATATGAATCCTTTTTCTCCTACCTGACGGAATTTTACCTGGCCCAGGCATCCTGCACGGATGAAAAAAGGCAAGGCAAGTTCAGCGACATTGTTGAATCCTATAAGAAAACCGCCCCTGGAACCACTGTACAGGAAATCGTGGTTCCCCGTGATCAGGACGGGGCCCTGATCCTTTCCGAGATCCCTTCCCGGTATGTCCTGATACTTTTCTGGGCGACCTGGTGTCCGCACTGCACGGAAATGCTCCCGAAACTCAAGCTACTCTATGACCGGTGCAAGCGCCAGGACCTGGAAATCCTGGCCATTTCCCTTGATAATGACAAAGCGAAATGGCAGGAAGCCATCCGGCAGAATGGATATAACTGGATCAACCACTCGGAACTGAAAGGCTGGGACTGCTCCATTGCTTACGATTATGGCATACGGGCAACCCCGACTATGATCCTGGTGGACAAAACCCGAACGGTGATCGGCAAGCCCAGAAATCCTGAGTTGCTGGAACAAAAACTGAAAGAACTGGGCATTGAACCTACAAAATAAAAACGAATGTTTTGGTCGAGGATAGCGACCTTGATTCTTCGAAACCGGATAATCGTCCTGGTTGTCTCGGGACTCATCACGATCCTGATGGCCTGGCAGATGCTTGGCCTGAGGATCGACTATGGCTATTCCGGCATGTTGCCGGAAACGGACAGCGTGTCCATCCGGCTGAATGAATTCAACAGGATGTTTGGTGAGGATGCCGGCTTGTTCTTTTTCGGATTCGAGGATCCGGATTTTTACACCCTCGAAAGGTTCAACTCATTTAACGAACTGAAAAGACGGATCCGTTCAATCGATGGCATCAAGAGTGTTCTTTCGGTGTATGATGCCGTGAACCTGAAAAAGAACGCCGAAAAAAAAACCCTGGATCTTTACAGGGTTTTTCCGGATGAGGTGGCGGACCAACGCCAGCTTGATTCTTTGGCGGCTGAGTTTCGCTCGCTTCCGATTTACCGCGACCTGGTCTATTCCGATTCATCTAAAATGTTCCTTGCCGCCATGACCATGGATGACAAGGCCATCAATACGCGTGCAAGGTCGAGGATTATCGGCGAGATGAAAGAGCTGGTGGATGCATACGGTGTAAAGCATAACATTAAAATTCACTATTCAGGGCTTCCGTATGTCCGGACCACCATAGCACAGATCATCCAGCGCGAATTCATAAAATTCCTGATCCTGTCGGCAGTGGCAGTTGCCCTGATCCTGTTTTTCTTTTTCCGGTCGGGAAGGACGGTGCTCTTTTCCATGCTCACGATACTGACAGGGGTCGTCTGGGCCCTGGGCGGGGTGGTGCTGACCGGGTCCTCCATTACTGTCCTGAATGCTATGATCCCGGGATTGCTGATCGTAATCGGCGTTCCCAACAATATCTACCTGCTGAACAAGTACCACGGGGAATATGCCCTGCATGGAAATAAAATGAAAGCCCTTCATCGGGTGATCGAAAAGGTCGGTGCGGAGATTTTCATGACGAACCTGACCACCGCGGCCGGCTTTGCCACTTTCATGACCATCAATAATGAGATGATCCGGACTTTTGGGCTAATTGCCTCGGTCAATATCATGATTCTGTATTTGCTCTGCCTCACGATGGTCCCGGTCATTTTTTCCTTTTTGCCCCCCCCTCAGGAAAAACACGTCAGGCATCTCAAGAGCCGCGTGATCCAGCGAATTGTCGATCGTCTGGTCTACCTGGTGGAGAACCGCAGGAAGACCATCTATCTTGCTGTATTTATTCTGCTGGCGGGTTCGGTTTTCGGGATTACCCGGATGAAATCCACGGGTTACATCCTGGATGACGTTCCCAAGGAAAACCGCCTCTATAAGGACTTGAAATTTTTTGAGAACTCGATTCGCGGAGTCATGCCTCTTGAAGTAGCCATCGATACCAAAAAGCCCAATGGTATCCTGGCGAGCAGTTTTCTCCGGAAGGTGGAGGATTTTCAGGAGTATACTGCGCAGTTCACGGAACTGGGCCGCTCCTTCTGTGTTGTCGACGGGATGAAAATCGCCATGCAGGCTTATTATAACGGTAATGAAAAATACTATCGGCTTCCCAGCCAGCAGGAAAGGGCATTTCTCCTGCCTTACCTCTCGGGGCAGATTGAAGGCAACCGGCTGGTTTCCGCCTTTATCGATTCGACCAGCCAGATCATGCGCATTAACCTTCGCATAGCAGATGTGGGAAACAACCGCATGGAAGCGATCGCGGCCGATTTGCAGGCCCGGCTCGATTCCCTGTTTCCTCCCGGCGAGTATCATACGATCCTGACAGGATCCAGCATGAAATACACCCTCGGAACCCGTTACCTGATCCGGAACCTGGTGCAGAGCCTGGCTATAGCGATCATTTTTATCGGGGTTTTCATCGCCTGGATGTACCGGAAGCCCCGGATGATCCTGATAGCCGTGCTGGTCAATCTCCTTCCGCTGCTCTTTACGGCGGGGCTCATGGGTTATGCCAACATCTCGATCAAGCCGTCAACCCTCCTGGTATTCAGCGTGACTTACGGAATTGCAGTGGATACGGCTATTCATTTTCTCTCAAAATTCCGGCAGCATTTATCCGACCGGGGAATCAACCAGGAAGAGGTCGTTATCCGGACTCTCAAAGAGATAGGCATCAGCGTGATCTACACGGCAACGGTGCTGTTCATCGGTTTTGGCATTTTTGTCGCCTCCGAGTTCGGGGGAACCAAGGCCATGGGTTTTCTGGCGAGCCTCACCCTGGTGGTGGCCGTCGTCTCCAATTTATTGCTGGTACCCACGATCCTCCTGAGAAGCATCCGCAAGGACATGGAAGCGAGGACCCTTAACCAATGAAAGTATTGCCATGAGAAATATAAATGAGTTGCAGCAGCTTATCGACGAGGAGATCCAGAGACAGGACAACCTGATGGAACCGCTTGAACTCTACGAGCCCATCTCATATACCCTTTCAAACGGGGGGAAACGGCTCCGGCCGGTATTTGTATTGATTGGATGCCAGCTGTTTTCGGATGAAGTGGAGAAAGCCGTCAGGCCTGCCCTGGGAATTGAAATGTTTCACAATTTCACCCTCCTTCATGACGACATCATGGACAAGGCCTTTATGAGAAGGAACCTGCCGACCGTGCATATCAAATGGGACGTGAACCGGGCCATCCTTTCAGGTGACGCCCTTGCCATCCGGGCCAATATCTGCATTGCCTCCTGCGAAAAGGAGGTGCTGCCCGATGTGCTCAATGTCTTTAATACGACTGCACTGCACGTTTGCGAAGGACAGCAGTACGACCTGAACTTTGAGAGGATGTCCTCGGTATCGGTTGAAGAATACCTGAACATGATCCATTTGAAGACGGCTGTCCTGATCGCCGGCAGCCTGGAGATCGGCGCCCGGATCGGCAGGGCCCCCGGGAAATGGGCCAGGGATGTCTATAAGCTCGGCCACTCCATCGGAATGGCTTTTCAATTACAGGACGACTATCTGGATACATTTGGACAGGCCGATACCTTTGGTAAAAATATAGGGGGTGATATCCTGTCGGATAAAAAAACCTACCTCCTGATCAAAGCGATGGAAATAGGAAATCCACAACAGGTTAAAACCCTCAGGGATCTCTATTCAGGCGAGACATTGCCACCCGGTGAAAAGATCAGGAGAGTGCTGCAGATTTTCAAAGAGCTCAGGATTGATCAGCTGACCAGGGACAAAGTCCATGAATACTCATTACAGGCACTGGCCATCCTCAAGAGCCTGCCGGTGGCGGAAGAGAGGAAAGCGGACCTTGAAGGTTTTACCCGTGATCTGATGGACCGTGTTAGATAATAAAGCGTAATTTTGCATTTCATTTTAAACCTGCAGAGATGGCTGAAAACAAGGGACGTGTTTTACAGGTGATCGGACCGGTGGTGGACGTTGAATTTGCATCCGGAGGCACTGCTTTGCCTGATATTTATGAAGCCCTGGATATAGCCCGTGAGGACGGAACGAAACTGGTTGTCGAATGTGAGCAGCACATCGGGGAAAATACGATCAGGGCCATTGCCATGGATTCCACTGACGGCTTGGCCCGTGGAACGGAAGTGGTTGCCACGGGAAGCCCTATCCGGATGCCTGTCGGTGAACAGATCCGGGGCCGTTTGCTGAATGTCACGGGGCAGCCCATTGACGGACTGGGGGCTATGGACCAGAAACTGAAATACCCGATCCACCGCGAATCGCCGACATTCAGGGAACTCAGTACGGAAAGCCAGGTACTCTATACAGGAATCAAGGTGATCGACCTCATTGAACCTTACTCAAAAGGAGGAAAGATCGGATTGTTCGGCGGGGCGGGGGTTGGAAAAACCGTCCTGATCCTTGAGCTGATCAACAATATAGCCAAGGCTTACTCCGGGCTTTCTGTTTTTGCCGGAGTGGGTGAACGGACCCGTGAGGGCAATGACCTTCTGCGTGAAATGCTTGAATCGGGGGTCATTGATTATGGCCCTGCCTTTATGGAAGACATGAAAAAAGGCGGTTGGGATCTATCCAAGGTTGATCATAAGCGCCTGATCAACAGCAAGCTGTCACTGGTTTACGGGCAGATGAACGAACCGCCCGGAGCCCGCGCCCGCGTGGCCTTGTCGGGCCTGGCCCTGGCGGAGTATTTCCGTGATGGTGACGAGAAAACAGGGGGGCGTGACATTCTGTTTTTCATGGACAACATCTTCCGTTTCACCCAGGCCGGTTCCGAGGTATCGGACCTTCTGGGCCGCATGCCTTCGGCCGTGGGTTATCAGCCCACCCTGGCGACCGAGATGGGTGCCATGCAGGAACGGATCACCTCCACCAAAAGAGGATCCATCACTTCCGTCCAGGCTGTTTATGTGCCGGCGGATGACCTGACCGACCCGGCCCCGGCAACTACCTTCTCGCATCTGGATGCCATAACGGTACTCAGTCGCAAGATCACCGAGATCGGGATCTACCCGGCCGTGGATCCGCTTGATTCAACTTCCCGGATATTGACCCCTGAGATTGTCGGCAAGGAACATTACGAAACAGCCCAGAGGGTTAAGGAAATCCTGCAGCGTTACAATGAGCTGCTCGACATCATCGCCATCCTCGGCATGGATGAGCTATCTGAAGAGGACAAGCTGATCGTCCATCGTGCCCGCCGCATCCAGCGGTTCCTGTCGCAACCCCTCCATGTGGCGGCACAGTTCACCGGCCGGCCGGGCGCATTCGTAACCATCGAGGATACCATCAAGGGATTCAAGATGATCATGAACGACGAGGTTGCCCAGTATCCCGAAGCCGCCTTCAACCTGGTGGGCACCATTGAAGAGGCCATCGACAAGGGTGAGCGAATGCTATCGGAAGCCTATAAAAAATAAACCCTGCAACCGTGTATCTTGATATCCTCACACCCGAATCCCGGATCTATTCAGGTGACGTAAACCTGGTAAGCCTGCCTGGTTCAAAAGGGTCTTTCGAGATCCTTGAAAACCACGCTCCCCTGATTTCCACCCTCGAAGCCGGGAAAATCAAGGTGATCGACAGCACCGGACAAGTGCTGTTCTTCCCCATCAAACGCGGTGTTGTCGAATGCCTCGACAACCGGGTCAACCTTCTTGTAACAACCGAATAACCAGCAGCCATGGAAGTCCGGTTCGTCGTCCTGCTGCCGGATAATCCCGGGAAGATCCTGACCGCCACTTCGTTGGTCCGCGGGCTGAAAGCCCAGGTCGGGGATTCTTACGTGTATGTGATGCTGCGGAGATCTTCGGAATGGCTGATCAGGGGAAATTCATCCATGGATGAGGTTCTCAGCTGGCAGGACAAGCCAGATGAACTGGACGGGCTGGTCAGGGATCTGTTACCCGACTACCTGATTGATCTTGATGAAGGGAACCTTTATCGCCGGTTTAAAAGAAGAACCAGGCTGCTCTGTTTTACCTCCGGGCAAGATCGCAAGGAGAGTCCGGCTCCCTACGGCGAGAGGATCTTTAAAACCGTGCGCTTCTTCGACGTCAAAGATGACGGGAAAGGGCCCGATTTTCTTTTTCCTGAGTATAATCCCGACTGGCTTCCCGAAAAGTTTCTGGGGGGGTATGTTGTCCTGGTCCTGTATGAGCGGCCCCTGAAAGCCGGCATGCAGGAGGAGCGGTTGGTGGAACTGGTTTCCCTGATCGAGAAACCACTTGTTGTTGCAGGCCCTGCGGGAGAAAGAGCCTTGGCCGACCGGATCGCTCAAAAGACAGGTTGTTCGGCGTTCCCTGTTTGCGGCGATTTTCCGGAGCCGGAAACCGCCTCCCTGATCGGAGCTTCAAATGCTGTCATTTGTTTTGGACAGGGATGGGCGGGTCTTGCCCTGGGATTGAATAAACCGGTGCTCAGGATCGGTAAGCCCGGGACCGGGCAGGATGAGTGCGGTGAGATCCGGGTGATCAATCCCGCCACCGGCAACCTCCAGGAAGCAGCTTTGTACGTCAGAAAATGGTTTAATCCCGTACCATGAGCAGTGCACCCGTTAACCGGAAGGATATTGAGATCATGGCGCCGGCCGGTTCTTTCGAGTCCTTCAGGGCGGCTGTCGAAGCAGGAGCCGATGCGGTCTATTTTGGGATCGGGCAATTGAATATGCGGTCAGGTTCGGCCCGGAATTTCCGGATTGACGATTTGCCCAGGATTTCCCGCTATGCCCGGATGAAGGGGGTTAAAACTTACCTGGCCCTCAACACCATCATCTACGACAATGAGCTGGTTTTCGCACGCCACCTGATCGATGAGGCAGTCAGAGCCGGACTCTCAGCGGTAATAGTCTCCGACCAGTCGGTTATCCAATATGCCCGCGCAGCCGGGATCTCCGTGCATCTCTCCACCCAGCTCAATATTTCCAATTTCGAAACGGTAAAGTTTTACGCACAATATGCCGATGTCATGGTTCTGGCGCGGGAGCTGACCCTCGGGCAGGTAGAGGAAATAGCACGCCAGATCGGATTGCACCAACTGAAAGGTCCCTCGGGAAAGCTAATCCGGCTGGAACTGTTCGTCCATGGAGCTCTTTGCATAGCCGTTTCCGGCAAATGCTACCTCAGCCTTCACCAGTACAACAGATCGGCAAACAGGGGCGATTGCCTGCAGGCCTGCCGGCGCGCTTACCGGGTGACGGATATCGAATCAGGGGATGAGCTGGAAATTGACAACCAGTACATCCTTTCGCCCAAGGACCTTTCGACCATACGTTTCATTGACCGGATCCTGGCGGCCGGGATCACTGTGCTGAAGATCGAAGGCAGGGCCCGTCCTGCCGAGTACGTCAGTGCGGTAACCTCTTGTTACCGAGAAGCGGTGGAAAGCCTGTGTGACGGAAGCTATGGCCCGGAGAAAGCGGCTGAATGGGAAAAACGTCTCTCGAGCGTATTCAACAGGGGATTCTGGAACGGCTATTATCTCGGGCAACGGCTGGGCGAATGGAGCTCTGCCTACGGATCGAGGGCCATACGGCATAAAACCTATATCGGGAAAAACATTAATTATTACCCCAAGATCGGTGTTGCGGAATTTCTCCTCGAAAACGGAGACCTCTCCACCGGGGACGAGATAATGATCATGGGTCCGACAACCGGCCTGATCAATCTGGTAATCGAAGAAATCCATACCGATGCCGGGAGCGTGGATGTTGCAAAAAAAGGAGAAAAGGCAGCCATTCGAACCGGCCGCAAAGTGAGAACCGCTGACCGGCTGTATAAATGGGACATCAGGGAATCAACGATGCCAGGTGAACAGGTAACCGACACCGATGATGTGGGCAAGTAATGGATTCTCAACCCCCGTTTCCTGCTGGAGCCTGTAATACAACCTGACCCGGTGATCCGGGCCCAGTTTGTGCTTGACCCCCAGCGTCAGCCTCCACTGTTCAACAAAAGGGACCTGGCCCTGAGGCATATAATACCAGAATTCAAGTCCTGCAAAAGGTTCCGTGCGGTTCCTGTTGAATAACCGGGAAACCTCGCCTTCGAGCCGTATGTGGTTTTCCGGCAGGTACCAATCGGCACTCCGGTTGAAAGCTTCATAGGTTTTCTGGTACTTGGCAAAAAGTTCGATGTTCCAGGTCCCCTTACGGATTTGATATCCAATAGCCGGGGAGAACCGGTGGTTCAGTTCAAAACTGCCATCCTTGTTACCGTTCAGGATCAACCGGTAAAGCATCCTTATCCTGATATTGTCAAAAAGCCTGTAATCAATTACCAGGTCTGAGTTAAGCTTATCGAGACGGCTGATGTTTTCGAAAAACCGGGCTTCTTCCTCTATGGTAACTCTCAGCTTTGTCGTCAAGTCAGTACGGAAGGCGACGCTGCTCCAAAGTTGAAGATCCTGATACTGCGCTCCCAGGTCCAGGGGAATAACAAGCAGCAGGACAAGTACTATAGCCCGCGCTGGCATTCTCATTGCTTCTTTTCGGGGGCTGGTTCGGTATTGCCGTTATCCACCAGGTTATCCTTCGGATCGTGGCGGTAAAAGATCCGGATACGGGCCGTGTCACGCATGAAATTGACCCGATCGATGCTCAGGCGATAAACATTGAGCCCGGTGCGTTTACGTATGTCCTCTATCAGCTCGTCCCTGCGCGAAGGGTGTATCAATTCGATCTTGTCGTACCGGATATCCATGAAATCTTCATTCTTCTGCATCCAGATGCGTTCCAGGTACCAGGTAACAGCAATGATTATCAGATTGATGAACAGCAGTTCGGCATAGCTTACTGATTTATCGGTCAGGGAGTTGATCACGGAGATTCCCACCATCAGGAACAGGTAGGTCATTTCCTTGATCGGGATCGTATCGGTCCTGTAACGAAGGATGCCAAAAATGGCAAACAAGCCGAGTGCAAAACCCAGTTGGAGAGAAACATTGGCCAAAGAGTAACAGACCAGGAAGACAACCGTGCTGAAAATCAAGTAGATGAAGAAATAGTCCTTTCGACGTGAATGCGGGTAGTAGAGAAATCGCACCAGGACCAGGGTTACGATCATATTGAAAACAAAGCGGGCCACCAGCTCAAAAAAATCGCCCAGGTTGATCAGCTTGATGCCGAGAAACCGGATGGCTTCCACGCCCTGATCCGCTGCCTGGATCCATCCCAGGGGAAGATCGGGGTTCAACAGAGAAAACAATGAATTAACCATAAGCCAGGGTTTTATCCAGTTTTGCTAATTGTAACATCTTTACTTTAAATCTGTTATGCTTGATATTGGGATATAAAAGAATGGTGCCGGTGCAATACTTGCTCAGTCGCACCGGGTGAATGCGGGCTTCGCGCAACAAATGGCCAAAACCCTGTATGGAGGATTTCCTGACGGCCTTAACCTCAATGATGACGATTCCGGGCAGGGCAACCCGTTGGTCCCCGTGGTGCCAGGAGGGATTGATATCGATCGTGATCCTTTCCTGCAGCACATTGTTGACCAGGGTTATCCGGTCAAAGGCAGAAAACAGGGCGGGTTCGAGCGTTTCAGGAGAAAAAGTTGAATTTGCCTGGATGAAATCGGAACAGGTTTTCTGCCTGTAGTTTCGTCCGGGACCGATAGAGATCCTCTTTTTTGTGGTTTTGCGATGGTTGTCCTTGAATTTCACTTCAAGGAAAAACTCGTGTGAATTCTGATACTCGCGGATCCTGATCTTGTAACGGTTGAGGTGACCGTTGTGGTGAGCCAGGTACATCCGGTGGTCCGCGGTGTCGAGATAGAGTGATTCATAACCCCGGAGACGCACCCCGTTGATCTCGAGAATGCGGAAATCGGGCCTGGCGGCTTCAAGGATGGCAGGCAGCTGGTCAATGCGGCACGTATACTTCTGGTCCGATCGGGTCATCAGTTTGACCGAATCCATCTCGGTGAGGGATATCGGCTTGAAAGTGCGGATCAGCTGCCCGATTCTCTCAGCCGTCATTTGCCGTGGAATTCGTATTCGTATTTTTTCTGACCGATCAGGGTGCCTTTCTTATCGTAGGTCATCCGTTCGGTCCGGAGGTTGCCGGTATACTTGTAAACATGTTTCTTTTTCACCGAACCATTGGGCTCATACTGAATCTCCACCGTTTTCAGCCCTTCTGCGTTGTACTCATAGGATTCATGAAGGGTGACGAATCCGGAATTGTCATATTCAATGATTTCCAGGAGGTTGCCGGCTTTATCATAGGTGCATTTCGTTTCCAGCATCGGTTTGGCCTTCTTGTCGGTAACATTGGTTTCCCATTCCGACACCGATTTGACATTGGCCTGAGCCGCTTCCTTTTTGGTCAGGGTCTGGGCGTTAAGTCCCAGGGGTAACAGTCCCAGGACCAGTAACATTAAAAGCGTTGTTTTCATGCCGGGTCACTTATTGATTATGATATCCGGTACCAGCACCGACTGGCCGTCGCTCAGGATCTGGACCGTTTGTTTTACCGCGTAATCGGGTGGGAGCCTGGTTAGCACGTTTTTACTGTAAGCATAAAGAGTATAAGTGCCCGGGCGGAGATATTCGAAACGGTAGCTTCCTTCATAGCTGGTACGGGTCCGGTCGGAAAAAACGCTGTCATCGCCGTAAATGATGTAAACATCCTCATCCGGCGCATAGTACTGGGCGCGGAGCGAAGTCATTTCCGCATTATAATCATATGCATACACTTTACCACTGATGGCGCAGGTTCCGCCAATCCCTTCCTCTTTATAGCATCCGGACGATAAGAGCAAGAAAATCAGCAGGATACAGGTTCCAAGTCTTTTCATTGATGATCCGGTTTTTTTGTGAAAGTACTAATTCGTTCAATTAGTTGATTACTGTGCGATAATGTTAATAACCGACAAATTAATTCTCTTTGCGGATAAAACTTAATGTTTATTTTAGATTCTGTTTATGGGGCTTGGTATACTTTGGAGCTGGAAGAAACTCACTGAATGAAGATATTATTAATCAATTAATTACAACCTAAACGTATACTAGTATGAGAAAAACGACCCGATTTTTATTGTTGATGCTGATTGGGGTGATGGTCTCTGCCGGGGCCTTCTCCCAGATCACCACGTCCGGTATGAACGGCAAGATTACCGGTCCGGACGGTTTATCGTTGCCCGGGGCAACAATCGTTGCAGTTCATGTTCCTTCGGGGACGACCTATGGAACAACCACCAATGCGGAAGGGCTCTTCAACATACAGGGTATGAAGCCCGGCGGCCCATATAGCGTGGATGTTTCTTTCGTTGGGTATTCAAAACTGACATACACTGACATCAGGTTATACCTGGGTGAAACCTTTACGTTAAACGCAACGCTGAAAGAGAGTCTTGTAGATCTGGGCGAAGTAACCGTTGTAGGAACAAAGGGATCGCAGTTCAGGACCACCAAGACGGGTGCAACAACGAATATCTCGAACGATCAGATGATGATGTTACCCTCCCTCAGCAGAAGTATTTCCGACATTGTCCAGTTGTCACCCTACACAAAAGGCATGAGCATTGCCGGAGGAGACGGACGTTCGACCAACTTCACGGTTGACGGTGCCAATTTCAACAACAACTTCGGATTGAGCTCCAGCCTGCCCGGCGGGGGGAACCCGATTTCCCTCGATGCTATTGAGGAATTGCAGGTGGTAGTTGCTCCTTTCGATGTTCGGCAAACCAACTTCATTGGCGGAGGTATCAATGCTATCACCAAATCAGGAAACAATACCCTGAAAGGTACTGCCTATACCTACTTTACCAACCAGGATCTGCGCGGGAATCACATTGGAGATGTTGATTTTGGAGACCGCCCGGAAGAATCGAATAGTGTCTACGGTCTGACCCTGGGCGGGCCTATCGTCAAAAACAAATTGTTCTTCTTTATTAACGGAGAATACGAAATAAGTCCGCTACAGGTAGTAAACTGGAGGCCTTCTACAGACGGGATTGCCAATACTGACCTGATGCTTTCCCGTACCAGTGTCGCAGACATGGACTTAGTCAGGCAGCATCTGATCGATAATTATGGGTATGATCCCGGTTCTTATACCGATTTTCCGGCCAATGAAAGCAACAAAAAACTGCTGGCCCGTATTGACTGGAACATTAATCAATCGAACAGATTGAGTTTGAGGTATAACTATACGAAAAACCAGGCCTGGAATCCGACAAACGGTAACTCCACCGATGCCGGTTTCCGAAACAGATCCATGGATCGTATTTCTCAACACTCGATGGCTTTTTCCAACGCGATCTATTCGATGGACAATATTGTGAGTTCGGTTTCCATGGATTTGAACAGCCGGATCTCTGATAAGTTCTCGAATCAGTTCCTGACCACCTTTACGGCCATCGATGATATTCGTGGTTCCACCTCCACTCCTTTCCCGTTTATTGATATCATGAACGGAGTTACCGAAGATGGAAAACAGATTCTGGAGCCCTATATGTCGGCTGGTTACGAGTTGTTTACCTGGAACAATGGGGTGCATAACAATATTTTCAACATCATTGACAACGCCACGTTCTACCTGGGAAGCCACAAACTGACCGCAGGGGCCAGTTTTGAACACCAGATGGCTAACAACGCCTATATGCGTAATGGTACAGGATATTATCGTTATGCCAGCGTTGAAGACTTCCTGAATCAGGCTGCACCGAGAGATTTTGCAGTAACATACGGTTACGGTGGTGAAACGAACCCGGCTGCAGAAGTGGCGTTTAATCAGATTGGATTATATGCCCAGGACGAGTGGAAGGTTTCTTCCAAGTTTTTACTGACCTATGGATTGCGTGCCGATTATCTGAAATATGTAGATAACATTATCACCAACAATGCAATCCTCGAACTGGATTTTGGCGGTAAAAAAATTGACACCGGCGAATGGCCAACCCCCAAAATCCAGCTCTCGCCGCGGGTTGGTTTTACCTTTGATCCGATGGATGACCATTCCCTGAAAGTGCGTGGAGGTACCGGGCTGTTCGCAGGAAGGCTGCCACTGGTGTTCTTTACCAATATGCCAACCAACTCGGGCATGGTTCAGGGCAGTTATGCAGCTGTTACCACCTACAATTCAGACGGTTCCATCAAAAAAACAGATCCTGTTTTAGCTACGCTGGCAGGTAAAATGATCACTGACGTTGACGAAATGATCGCCTTCCTGGGTTTACCCAATACCATTTCTCCCGAGCAGGGGGTTCTGCCTCGCGACATCAATGGTGTTGATCCCGACTTCAAGATGCCTAAGGTATGGAAATCATCCCTGGCTGTAGATTATAAATTACCGGTTTCATTCCCGTTGACCATTACCCTGGAAGGTATTTATACCAAAAACATAAACGGTGTAATGCTTGCCAACTACAATCTCAAACAGCCCGATGATACCTGGAAGAAGTTCAGCGGACCGGATGACCGGTATATCTATCCTGCAACCGCAGATCTGACGTATACTACGAGGAACGCTTACGTTTTGGCTAACAACAGCGAGGGATGGGGTGCCATCGGTAATGTTACCATTACGGCAGAACCCATTGATAACCTGAACATAATGGCTTCCTACACGAAAACCGAATCGAAGGAGATCTCCGGTATGCCGGGTAGCAACGCCGCCTCTGCCTACAATGGCCTCCTGGAAGTCAACGGTCCATTCCTGCCCTGGGTTCAGCGGTCACAATATGTGGTGCCCGACCGGGTGGTTGGTTCCTTGTCCTGGAAGATCCCTTACCTGAAAAACCATATGGCAACCTCCATTAACCTGCTCTATACCGGGTATTCTACTTATGGCTACAGCTTCACTTACAGCAACGACATGAACGGTGATGGATATGCTACTGACTTGATTTACATACCCAAGGAAAAAGGTGAGATTGTGTTTAAAACCACGGCTGATGAAGATGCTTTCTTCGCCTTTATGGATCAGGATAAATACCTGTCATCCCACAAGGGAGAATATGCTGAAGCCAATGCTACCATGGCTCCCTGGGTGAATCATTTTGATTTGCGCCTGGTACAGGATTTCAGTATTAAAGTCGGTAAAACCACAAATACTTTGCAGTTTACCTTTGACTTTATGAACTTTGGAAACCTGATCAACAGCGAATGGGGTGTCAGCAAAAACATGTACTCGGCAAACAATGGCCAGATCTTGAAATATGAAGGGAAAGATGAAAATAACGTCCCCTCCTACTCGATGGCGAAAGACAAGGATGGGAATTATCTGACGCAGACTTTCTCTACGTATTCCAATTACAATCAGTGCTGGTTCCTGCAACTGGGTGCCCGTTATATCTTTAATTAGAATATTAAAACGAAATAAGAAAAACCCCGCTCACCAGCGGGGTTTTTCTTTTAGTGACCGGCGATGAGTAATGAGCAGGAAACGAATTTTTAATTACTTTTCATCTTTCACGATTCACGAGTCACGATTCACGAGTCACGAGTCACGAGTCACGAGTCACGAGTCACGAATCACGAGTCACTTCCCCATGAGAAAACCACTCAGTTTCCTTTTTCTCGCCACGCTGCTGGTGGCCTGCACCCCTCTCTCGAAGACCACCGGAACCAGCGGTGATCCTTATGTGGTCATGCTGTCCATGGACGGTTTCCGGTGGGATTATCCCGATCTGTACCATACCCCGAATATTGACCGGATTGCCGCCGGTGGCGTCAAGGCCGTTTCACTGATCCCTTCCTATCCGACCAAGACATTCCCGAACCATTATACAATCGCAACCGGGCTTTACCCGGATCATCACGGGATCGTCCAGAACAGTTTTTATGATCCTGTCCTTGACCGGGTTTTCCGGATGGGCGACCGGGGGGCGGTTCAGGATTCCGTTTTCTGGGAGGGTGAAGCTATCTGGGAAACCGCGGAAAGCCAGGGCATGAAAACCGCATCCTATTTCTGGGTGGGTTCGGAAAGCAACGAAACGTACCGGCCGGGGTACAGGAAGTTCTATGAGAGCGGATTCCCCTACCGGCAGCAGATCGACACGGTTACACACTGGCTCGAAAAGCCGCGAAACGAGCGCCCCCGGCTGATCTTGTTTTATTTTGATGAACCCGATCTGACGAGCCACTCGTTTGGCCCGGTAAGCGAAGAAACACGGGCCGTCGTTGAAGATCTGGACAGGAAGATCGGCCTGCTGGTACAGGAACTGAACCGCGTTGAACGGAAGAAAAACATCAGTGTCAACCTGGTCATCGTTTCGGATCACGGGATGGGACATGTTCCGGAGAGCAATCAGGTCTTCCTGGAAGATATCCTTGACCTGAGCAGGATCCGGCGCATAAACGGGGGAAATCCCGTGATCACGCTTGAGCCTGAACCCGCCTATGCCGATGAAGCTTACCGCCTGCTCAGGTCGGCCGCTCATTTAAAAGTCTGGAGGCGCGATGAGTTGCCCTA
>Ga0136653_10000348_pt1 | contig 24283 bp, 24 predicted proteins | sample LakKivw275mmetaG_FD_94866 | JGI IMG/M metagenome (GOLD analysis project Ga0136653, IMG submission 94866) | Anoxic lake water microbial communities from Lake Kivu, Rwanda to study Microbial Dark Matter (Phase II) - Lake Kivu water 275m metaG... | ecosystem: Environmental > Aquatic > Freshwater >...
GGAGCAGGGGGTTCCTTGTGGTTAAACCAAACTGCAGCATTCAAAGCTATATGCTGCCGGTATTTGCACTGATGAAAGCCGGTTATGCCGTTGATAAAATGATCGTCACCACGCTTCAGGCGCTGTCCGGTGCCGGTTATCCCGGGCCGGCGGCCATCGACCTGGTGGATAACATCATTCCATTTATATCCGGTGAGGAAGAAAAATCGGAGGTGGAGCCGAAGAAGATTTTCGGCAAGATCAAGGGCGGAAAATTTGTCGACGACGAAAGCATTAAAATTTCGGCGCACTGCAACCGCGTCCAAGTGACCGACGGACACACCGCCTGCGTTAGCCTTCAGTTTGATGGCAAAAAGCCGGAGATGGATGAAATTATTAAAATCTGGGAAAAGTTCAGGGCTCTGCCACAGGAATTGAAGCTGCCTTCCGCTCCCATACCACCCCTGGTCTATCGTACGGAAGCCAACCGGCCGCAGCCGCAGAAGGACCGGAATGTTGGCAATGGCATGACGGTCACCGTGGGCAGGCTGAGGAAGTGTAACGTTTTCGACTACAGATTTATTGGCCTGCACCATAATACGGTGCGCGGTGCCGCCGGCGGTGCCATACTAATAGCCGAGCTTCTTAAGGCCAAAGGCTTAATAAAATAAAAAACTAAAAAACAAAAACCAAATATTATTTGGTCTTCAATCTTTGGCTTTTAATTTTCTCTCCTACGTGGCATAATGCTAACTTGATTTTATTTACAGTCCATTAATCCGGCGTGTTGATGAAAAAACTGCTCTCCGGTAACGAAGCCTTCGCCCTCGGCGCCTATCATGCCGGTGTCATGGTGGCCTCCGCCTACCCCGGTACCCCCAGTACCGAAATACTGGAATCCATCGCCAAGTTCGATGAGGTCTACGCCGAGTGGTCGACCAATGAAAAAGTGGCCATGGAACTGGGCATGGGTGCCGCCTACACCGGTGTCCGGGCTCTGGTCTCCATGAAGCAGGTGGGATTGAATGTGGCCAGCGACCCGTTCATGGCAGCCTCTATTACCGGAATCAACGGTGGACTGGTGGTGATTGTGGCCGACGACCCAGGCGTATTCAGCACCCAGAATGAGCAGGATACCCGCCACTATGCCAAGCTGGCCAAAGTGCCCATGCTGGAGCCCAGCGACAGCCAGGAAGCCTACGATATCATGGCTGTCGCCTTCGATATGAGCGAGAAGTTCGATACACCAGTGCTGGTGCGTTCCAGTACCCGTATATCTCATTCCAAGTCGGTGGTGGAGACAGACACCAGCCGTCCCGCTACAGCAAAACCGGCCAGCTTCAAGCACGACGTGGAAAAGTACGTAATGCTGCCGGTACATGTCCGGTTGCGGCGGCCGGCGGTTGAAGAACGACTGGTCAAGCTCACCGCCTATGCCGATAATTTTCCGGGGAATCATGTCATTAAGGGCGAGAAGCGCCTGGGAGTTATCAGCAGCGGCGTTGCCTATCAGTACGCCAGAGAAGCCTTTCCCAAAGCTTCGTTCTTAAAGCTGGGCATGACCTATCCGCTGCCTCAAAATTTGATACGCGAGTTTGCCGCCCTGGTGGGAGGGCTGATGGTTATTGAAGAGCTTGACCCGTTTCTGGAGGAAAACATACGTGCACTTGGCATAAAGGTAATCGGAAAAGAATTCATTCCCAGAATCGGGGAGCTAAATACCAGAATCGTTGAGGAAGCCGGCTACCGCGCTGGCCTGTTACCCGAGCTTGCACATCGGGCGGTTTCACCGCCTCTGGGACTACCGGGAAGGCCACCGGTTCTGTGCAGCGGCTGTCCCCATGCCGGCATTTTCTTTGTCCTCAATACCATCGGCCAGCGGTCAAAGCTGCTGGATGCCAGAGGTAAGTCTGATGCTCAGGGCAAGCTGATCATCACAGGTGATATAGGCTGTTATACGCTGGCTACTTATCCGCCGCTCCGTGCCATGGATACCACAGGCTGCATGGGTGCCGGTATAGGCCAGGCGCTGGGCATGGAGAAGGCCGGCGTCGAAGGCAAAGTGGTGGCCACCATCGGCGATTCTACATTCCTCCACTCCGGCATTACCGGCGTGGTCGATGCCGTCTATAACAAATCGGGCATCACCATTATCATACTGGACAACGGCACCACGGCCATGACCGGACACCAGGAACACCCCGGCACTGGAGTCACCGTGAAGGGTAAAAAGACCAACATGATTGAACTGGAAAAACTGGTCAGGGGCGCCGGGGTTAACGACGTCAAGGTGGTCAACGCCTTCGATATAAAAGCCCTCAGAACGGCGGTTAGAAGCTCGCTGGACAACCCGGAGCTTTCCGTGATAATTGTCCGCGGCACCTGCTCGGTAAGGCTCAAGAAGCGCACTGGACAAAGGACCGTGGACATAGAAAAGTGCGACGACTGCGAGACCTGCCTGAGAATAGGCTGCCCGGCTATACAGAAGCTGGGCGAGCAGATATATATCGATGCCACTTTGTGTGTCGGTGAAGCCTGCACTATCTGTGAGCAGCTTTGCCCCAAGAAGGCCATCGGTCCGGTGGCCGCCGGCGGAGGAACGAAGTGAAAAAGAATGACCTGCTCATGTTAGGCGTCGGTGGTCAGGGCATCGTCCTGGCCAGCGATATACTGAGCGAGGTGGCCATGGCGGCCGGTTATGATGTTAAGAAAACGGATACGCTGGGCATGGCACAAAGGGGAGGCAGCGTGGTCAGCCACGTGCGTATAGCCGACAAGGTGTGGTCGCCTTTAATTAAAGAAGGCGAGGTGGATATACTGGTGGCTTTTGAGAAGCTGGAGGCGGCCAGGTGGAGCTATTTTCTAAGTAAGAACGGAGCCGCCATCGTTAATAACCAGACAACACCGCCGCTTTCGGTAAGCCTGGGCACAGGCCGGTATCCCGAGGATAAAGAGATAGAAGAAATTTTAAAACGGTCGGCGAACCGATTTTATTTGATTGACGGCACCAGCTATGCCCAGGAACTGGGAGACATCAGGACACTGAATATGCTCATGCTTGGAAGTGTGTCATCGCTTCTGCCCATCGACGTCAAGACCTGGAAGGACTGTATTTCCCAACGGCTGTCGTCTAACATAATTGTGAATATGGCTGCCTTTGACAAAGGCAGGGAGGAGATGTCTCGTGCCGGTGTCAGATAACGTCAACAAGCGCATGAAGGAGGGGTCGTGGATACGGCGTATGTTCGAGGAAGGGGCCAGCCTTAAAAAGCGCTATGGAGAAAAGTCCGTTTTCGACCTATCGCTGGGAAATCCCATTATGGAGCCACCGCCCGAATTTAACCAGGAACTGAAGAAGCTGGTGAAAAAGCCGATACCCGGCATGCACCGGTACATGGAGAACGCTGGATATGCCGATACCAGGGCGGCCATTGCTGTTCAGCTGTCGCACGAGACGGGCATTAAATTCTGCGGCAACGATATCGTCATGACCTGCGGTGCTGCCGGTGGTATCAATGTGGTGCTGAAAACGATACTGAATCCCGGCGACGAGGTGATCGTCTTCGCACCTTATTTTATGGAGTTCGGCAACTATATAGATAACCACGGCGGTGTTATCAAGGTATTATCTACAAACGACTATTTTGTACCGAGGCTGGATTTTCTTGAGGACGCTATTACGGAAAAGACCAAAGCCGTTATCATCAATTCTCCGAATAATCCGACAGGCGTGGTTTACGGCCGTGACCTTATAATGGAGCTGGCTGAGATACTAATGCGGAAAGAGATGCAGTTCGAATCTCATATTTACCTTATAAGCGACGAGGCTTACCGAAAAATCATATATGATAAATTGCCATATCCTCCCGTGTTCCATCACCATCATCACACCATCGTCGTTTATTCCCATTCCAAAGACCTGGCACTGGCAGGAGAGCGCATCGGCTATATTGCCATACACCCCGATTGCCCGCACCATGATGCACTGGTGAACGGCTTTATTTTTAGTACACGGATTCTGGGCTTTGTCAACGCGCCGGCCTTAATGCAGCATCTGGTGAAGACGCTGCAGCATGTGACCGTTTCCGTAGCCGATTATCAGAAAAAGCGTAATTTTTTGCATGATAATTTAAAGGACATGGGCTATTCCGTGGTCAAGCCACAGGGGGCGTTTTACATATTTCCCAGGGCTCCCGGTGGCGATGACATCGCCTTCGTCGACGAGCTGAGGAAATCGAATGTGCTGGTGGTGCCGGGCAGGGGCTTCGGCACGCCGGGCTACTTTCGCGTCTCATATTGCGTCGACGATAAAACACTGAAGGGCGCTATGGACGGTTTCAAGAAAGCCGCCGAAAAGTTCGGACTGAAATAGTGACCAGTACGTAGTGTCGAGGCCAAAGCCTCGACATAGTTAAATTATTGGAGTGAAATGAAAAAGAAAACTGATAAAAAAAAGCCACAGCCAGCCGCCGATAACGTAGCCATGTTGAAGGCCAAGGCCGCCAAGGAGCCCGTAGCCAAGTTTCTTGACATAAAGTTATTAGAGTTAACTCCGGGCTATGCTAAGGTCTCCGCCAAACTCAAGCCAGAGTACCTAAATTTCAACAACCTGGTCTTCGGCGGCATTATTATGGCGGTTGCCGACCAGGCATTTGCCTACGGCACCAACTCCGTTATCACCCCCAACGTGGCCTCACAATTCAACATACACTTCATTGCCAGCGCTGATGTCAAAGATGAGCTTATCGCCGAATGTCAGGTGGTCAGGGCGGGAAAACGCGTGTGCATCTCTGAGATGGCGGTGACCACGCGGGACGGCAAGCTAATCGCCAGAGCCACCGGAACCACGATTCCGCTCATCTAGTGTCAGCGCTATTTTTTGGCCGATAAATACGCGGGAGGTAATTCATTATGCTCAGATACAAGGTCGTTTTAGCAGGCGTGGCGATGGCCCTGGGTATCGCCTCTGTGGTCTTGGCTGTTTTAAAGGTAGCATCTGTTCAGACTGTCGTAATACTGCTGGGTATCGGATTATTTGCTATATCGCTGGCAAATATCGAAAGAAGAAAGATCGATAAAAAACTTTTCTGGCAGATTAAACGAAAGTGATGATAAATCGCTGCAATCGATTTCGAATTGACAGGATTGCTGATTACTGCTATCATTCACAAATCATGGTAGAAATGCATAACCTGACTCGCAGCTATAGCTGGTTCTTTTTTGGCTTTTGGTTTAGCACGCCTCAGCGCGGGTCGGGGAAGGCATTGGTTTAGAGTAGTAATTTCAAGAATAGAGAGAAAGTAAAAGCCTCCCGCCCCGCGGGAGGCTTTTTTAATTCCCCTTTCTTATTTAAGAGAGGGGCGGAACTTTTGATTTTTGGCTTTTGGTATTTAACTTTCTCTCCCCCCTCCCTTGAGGGAGAGGCCAGTATTATGATGAAGGAAGGAAGACAAAGAATCCGTAAATTAAGGGGAGTTAAGAGGGGCGAAGCCCCTCTTAAAGACTTCCTCCTCCCTCTCCCTTGAGGGAGAGGGCAGGGTGAGGGTGAAATATCTTTATAGGAGAAAGAATATGATTGTGGAAATGAAAACAGGAGCACCTCAGCAGGAGGTTGACGACGTCGTCCAGCGAGCCAAAGAGCTAGGCCTGGGCGTCCAGTTGAATCTGGGCACCAACAAAGTGGTCGTGGCCCTGCTGGGGCCCAATACCGGCCAGCTGCCCATTGACATCTTTGCCGTCCTACCAGGCGTGGAGCAGGTCACCAGAATTATGAAGCCCTACAAGCTGGCCGCCAGGGAGTTCAAACCTGAGAACACGGTTGTCGCCGTCAACGGAGTCAAAATCGGCGATAAACGTATCGTGGTCATGGCCGGTCCCTGCGCCGTGGAAGGCGAAAAACAGCTCATGGCGGCGGCTATGATGGTCAAGGAAGCCGGCGCCTGCATTCTACGTGGCGGCGCCTACAAGCCGCGAACCTCGCCCTTCGCCTTTCAGGGGTTGGAGGAAGTTGGCCTGAAGATGCTGCAGCAGACCAAGAAGCAATTCGGCCTGCCAATCGTCACCGAGGTGGTGGCGCCGCACGACGTTGCCCGCGTATCTGAATATGCCGACATATTACAGGTAGGCGCCAGGAATATGCAGAACTACGCGCTGCTGACCGAAATCGGCAAGAGCCGTTGTCCTGTGTTATTGAAACGCGGTCTTTCGGCCACCGTTACCGAGTGGCTTACGGCCGCCGACTATCTGCTTGCCGGCGGCAATGAGAACGTGATTCTGTGCGAGCGTGGCATCAGGACCTTCGAAGATACGACACGCTTCTCAATGGACATCGGCTCGGTTCCGGTGGTCAAGAAGTCCAGCCACCTGCCGTTGATTGTAGACCCCAGCCATGCCGCCGGGCACTACTCGCTGGTTCCCGCGCTGGCCAAAGCCGCCATCGCTGCCGGTGCCGATGGACTGCTCATCGAAGCCCACCCCAATCCAAAGGAAGCCCTGGTCGACGGCCTCCAGTCGCTGACTCCGTCTGACTTCGCCCGCCTCATGAATGACCTCAAGTCCGTCGCCGAAGCAGTGGGGAGGTGTATGTAGGTGCCGGCGTCAAATGCCTGTTCAAAGTTGTTGCTCAATGTTAACAAAGGCGTTCCGTTTGAGCTAGCGTTGCCCGGATAGTACTGGCTTTATATTTAATGGAGGCGCTAACCGCCGGGCACTTGTAGTTGCACTATGGTTACCCCGCTGCCGCCCTCTTTACTGCCTGCCTGCCCGAATGACTTTACCAGAGGATGCCCCCGGATGAAATCGTGGACTATCTGCCTCACGGTGCCGGTGCCATGGCCGTGTATGATGCGTACCTGGCTCAAGCCGGAAACGAAAGAATCATTTAGATAGATATCGAGTTTCGGCTCTACTTCATCAGCCCGCTTGCCCCGGAGATCAAGCTCGAGTGAGCCTGGTTTCTTTTTACTGCCTGTTTTCACCACTGCCGATTGAACTGCCGCTGCAGTCGGCAAAGATGAAATCTTCTCCACGCCTGCCGACTTCATTTTAACCTTTATGTCCCCTGCTTGGATCTCAAGCTCATTTTTATTTTCCAGCACTGAAAGGACTGTCCCCTCCAGTCCAGTCTCGATAAGCCTTACCCGGTCACCCACTTCAATAGAAGAGGTCTCCTCTGTAACAGGATGACTCTGCTGAGTTTGCCAGTCGCGGCTTTCCAGTTCCCGGTACACTCCAGCTAGCACTTTTTTTGCCCGCTCGATACTTGTTTTTGTTTTCGCTTTCTGAATAGCCTTGCCGGCCTCACGTATGTCTTTTTCCAGCGAAGCGGCTTCCGACAGGAGGTAGTCCTTGATCTGGCGCAGAGTATTCCTCTCCTCGACCTTAAGCCGTTGAAGCTCGCTCTTGAGTTCCTCTCGCAGTCCATCGATCTGGCTCTTGTCGCTTTCCAGGCTGGTGCGCAGCTCTTCCACCCTTCTCTTTTCGTCGCCCAGGCTTGACAGCAGACTTTCCATCTCCAGGTGCCCTTCAGGCATGAATTCTTTAGCTGCGGCGATAATCTCCGGTTCCATGCCCAGTTGCGAAGCTATAGACAGTGCATTGCTGCCGCCGGGCACGCCTATGGTGAGGTGATAAGTTGGTTTCAGGGTGAGCGGGTCAAAGTCGAGCGAAGCGTTTTTCAATCCTGCTGTCTGGTGGGCAAAAACCTTGAGCCCGGAATAATGGGTGGTAGCCACAACCAGGTTCCTCTTTGACAGGAAATGCAACAGCACTGACTGCGCCAGGGCAACTCCTTCAACGGGGTCAGTGCTTGTACCCAGCTCGTCCAGCAGCACCAGACTGTTTCCCGTAGAATTCCGGATTATCCGAACGATATTGCTCATATGCCAGCCAAAGGTAGACAGCATCTGTTCGATGCTCTGCTCATCGCCGATATCGGCAAAGACGTCGTCGAAGACAGGTATGCAACTTTCAGGCGCTGCCGGTACAGGTATACCGGCCTGTGCCATCAAGGTCAGCAGCCCCAGGGTCTTCAGGGCTACTGTCTTGCCCCCGGCATTGGGGCCGCTGATGACCATGATGGAGAAGTCGTTACCTATCTCGATAGACAGAGGGACTGCTTTTTCCACAAGCAGCGGGTGGCGGGCGCCGATAAGACGCAGTCTATTCGTTTTAGTTATGGCACTAGGGCTGTCCTTACCGGCGGCGGCAATAACGGGTTCGGTGGCATTGACCTTTCCCGCATATCTCGCCTTGGCCAGAGCCAGGTCTATTTCAGCTGCCAGAGCCACGTTTCTTATTATGTCAGCACAATGGATACCTACCTGGTTGCTCAAATCACTGAGAATTCTTTCCACCTCCTGCTCTTCAGCCAGCGCGGCCTCACGCAGCTGGTTGCCCAGCTCAACGGTTGCCAGCGGCTCCACAAATACCGTGGCGCCGGTGTTGGAGATGTCATGTACGATGCCTTTGATCTCCTTCCTCATCTCTGCCCTGATGGGAACGACGTAGCGGTCGTGGCGTATCATAACCAGTGGTTCCTGGAGGAATCTCTGGCTGTGGCGGGATTTGATTATTGAGTCCAGGCGGCCCAGGATTTCTTCACGAGCTGTTTTAAGCCGCTGCCTCAGGCCGGATAGTTTATCCGAAGCCGAGTCCAGTACTTCACCCGCAGGCGTCAGGCATCTTCCTATTTCGGCTTCCAGGTGAGACAGATCTTTAATACCACCGGCGATGTTCCATAGGGCGGGTAGCTTATCTTTTAGCTTGCCGACGGCCGAGCGAAGAGAACGGATCTGTTGCAGACTGTCTTTAATGATTACCAGAGTGGACTTCGCCAGTATCTTGCCCCGGCTTGCCATCTCCACCTCAGCTCGGCAATCAACGATATTGCCTACGGAGGCCCCGGGATTTAAAGTCAGAAAACGTCGGGCTTCGGTCGATTGTGCCAATAGAATGGAGATAACCTGCGGTTCGGCCGACGGCATTAAATTGAGGGCGAGCTCCTTACTTGCCGAAAAAGAGGTGAAGTTTGCCAGGATTTCCCTTACCTTGGGAAATTCCAATAACTCAAGGCTGGTTTGGTCCACGCAGGTTTACTCCCGGCCATAAGTCTATCATTAAACAGCCGAATCTGAAAATGGAGATATGGGGCGATGTTGGGCAACATTACTAAAGGTGGGTACGCCTGATATAGGTGAAAGAATCAGGTGCCGACGGCCTGCTCATCGAAGCCCACTACAATCACAAAAAAGCCCCGGTCATCGGCCACCAGTCCTTTACCTCGTCAGACTTCGCCCGCCTGATGAACTACCTCAAATCCATCGCCGAGGCAGTGGGGAGAAGTCTATAGCGGATAAACGGATTACTACTTCTTATACTTCGGGTTGTATTCAAAGGCCACCCTTACCCTTGCCCGGTAGTTGGTGATCTTGCCATTCTCCACATGCACGTATAGTTTGCGCACGTCGGCAACGTGAATCTCATGTAGTGTCTTGGCTGCCGCTGCCACAGCATTGGCAATGGCCTTCTCGAAGGACTCCTTACTTGACCCGATCAGTGTGACAACCTTACCCACAGATTCATCCATGACAACCTCCTCGCTTTAATTTTATGCTTTATCTATTTTATACCTTTAGTCAAGAGTCTAGTTTAGTTGTCTGCGATGACGAAAGCTTGGACTCCGTTATCGAGTCTAACTTTTTCTAAGGTATAGACCTCCTTTAGTAATCGTAAGTACGGGTAATCACCATCGTAGGCAAACCAGCCCGTGTTCGAACGATTATAATGAATGTTGTCCCAGGCAGCAGTCCTGTCTATAATCCAGCCTGAAAAATCCTGGTATAAGAAAACGGGACCCTCACTCTTGCTGCCCGGAAAATAAATGATTGCATAATCGCCGTCTATATAAACTTCGTAAGGGATAGAATATCTTTTGGCCGTCTTTTTGTAGCTTTCGGAATACATGATTTCTGAACCTCTGGCGCGCCAATCGGGATCAAATATGGGCAAATCATAACAATACATGCCCTTTGATAATAATTCTAGTTCTAGCAGATAAGTCTGTTCTGGCTGAGCCTGAGGCGTATACTTAATATATAGATACTCAAGCGTCTCTTTGCTGGTACACGAGAATGTGAATATAGTGCAGATTGCAGCAACAAATAAAAGCACACGCCTTTTCATATTGACACCTTCCGACATTTATTAAAGTCATTTTATGCTCCATTACCTCTAAAATCAATCCTTAGGTCGTATATAGCTTCTCAGTATTTTATTAGTCACTTTGACAACCAACCAACACAAATATACAATGGCGTTTGCTTCAAATTTTCTTCAGGAGGTGTAATCATGCTGGCTGAAGAGATGGCTCCATTCATCGGTAAAAACGTTGGTACCATTGCCTGCGAGGTGGAGAAGGGCTCTATAAAAAGATTCGCCGATGCCGTCGAAGAGACCAATCCGCTTTACTGGGATGAGGAGTACGCCAGGAAGTCTAGATACGGTTCGATTATCGCACCCCCAGGCTTCTTCGGCTGGCCGGTCAAGCTGCCTCCGGGACAAACCTTTCAGAGGCCGACCGATATCGCCGACCCGCCCGAAGCCATGGACGAAATGAGAGCAGTGCTGGCCAGGGCCGGCTATTTTAATGTCCTCGACGGCGGTATCGAGTACGAGTTTTTCCTGCCCGTCCGCGCCGGCGATGCCTTAACGGCCAAGTCTATTATTAAGGAAGTCCGCGAGCGGGAGGGGAAATCGGGCAAGATGGCCTTCGTAATTATTGAAACGTCCTACACCAATAAGAAAAATGAGCTGGTGGCCGTGCAACGCAGCACCGCTATTTACCGCTAGCTTCTAGGAGGAATATCATGGCCGAACAGATTTACTGGGAAGATATAAACGTTAACGATGAGCTACCTCCTTTGCCCAAAATCGCCACCACCCGGATGCTGGTCAAGTGGGCCGGCGCCTCGGGGGATTTCAACCCTTTACACTACGACTCTGCCCTTGCCGCGGCGGTAGGCGTGGGCAGCCCGATTATCCACGGCGCCTTGAAACGGCAGTGGCTGGTCCAGCTGGTGACCGACTGGATGGGCGAGCAGGGGACGCTGAAGAAGTTTGCCTGCAGCTACCGGGCGATGGACTGGCCGCGCAAGATGGCCACGCCGTGGACACCGGAAGAGGGCGAGACCTGGCAGTGCAAGGGCAAGGTGACCAATAAATATGCCGATGGCGACCAGAAGCTGGTGGACTGCGCCATTTCCATCGAGAACGGCAAGGGAGAAGAGACCACCCGCGGCGCCGCCACCGTTATGCTGCCGAACCGGGGCTAGATATCTGATTCAGGGAGGTATAGTAATGGATGTCTCAAAACTGGTCATGTGGTCTATGGGGGTAGTGCTGATAGGGATCGGCCTGCCCCTATTTTATTTGGGAAGGTATTTCCGGGCGCCGGAAAGCGAGAAGAAACAGAAGGCAGGCTATCTGCAGGTCATCGGCATAATCTGGATGGCGGCAGGGGTGCTGATTTATATCGTAGTCCTCCTTTCGAGATTTGCTGTCTGACCTCTTGGCATATTCTAGTTGAGAATAAATGATAAGGAGCATAAAAAATGGGCGATAGACTGAAAGGCAAGGTAGCCATAGTCACCGGTGCTGGCGGTGGCATCGGCCGCGGTGAATGTCTGGCGCTGGCATCCGAAGGGGCCAAGATAGTGGTCAACGACCTGGGTGGCACAGTGGCCGGTACCGGCTCTGGTACATCGGCAGCGGATAAAGTCGTGAAAGAAATCAAGGAGTTGGGTGGCGAGGCCGCGGCCAATTATGACTCAGTGACCACCATTACCGGTGGTGAGAACATCATCAAGACCGCCATCGATAAATTCGGCAGGCTGGATATACTGGTCAACAATGCCGGCATACTGCGGGACAAGATGATATACAACATGACCGATGAGGACTGGGACCTGGTGATGAAGGTGCATCTCTACGGCCACTTTTTCACCACCAAGTTCGCCTGTCAAATCTTCCGCGAGCAGAAGAGCGGGCGCATCATAAACACTTCCTCTGTGGCCGGACTGGGCATGACCTTCGGCCAGGCGAACTACGGCGCTGCCAAAGAGGGCATTGTCGGTTTTACCCGCCAGGTATCGCGGGACATGGGCAGGTATGGCGTGACCTGCAATGCCATCAGGCCAAATGCCGGCACTAGGATGACCTTGAGCGATGAGCTTAAAGCCGCCTGGAAGAAGGCTGGACGTGAAGCCGCCATAGCCATGATGGAGAAGATGGACCCGAACGACATTGCGCCGCTGGTGGTCTGGCTGGCGTCCGATGCTGCGGCAAATGTGAACGGTCGGACTTTCTTCGTTCAGACGGGGCTGGTGGCGCTGTACTCGGAGCCGGTGCAGGAAAAGGCGATACTTAAGATGGGCGGCTGGACGATCGATGAACTGTTCGATTATATGCCGGCCACGCTGGCAGCAGGGCTGATAAATCCGGCACCGCCCAAGCAAGATTAAAAACCAAATATAAAAAATCAGAATTTCTGATTGTCATTGCGAGGAGTCCTTCCCGGACAGGAAGGGCGACGTGGCAATCTCGTCCTTGTTCTCCACACCGAGATTCTTCGGTCATCCCGCTTAAATCGTGACTCCCTCAGAATGACAGGTGGTTGAAAATGTTGACAGGCTGAACGTGGTATGTTATTATGTCGCCTCGTGAAGTTCGAAATGCAGACTCAGGCTCGTTTCTTTAATTTCTTTTTCTTCTTTACCTTTAGCCTGCCTGCCTGTGAGCCTGGGAGCAATTGAACTGAACCAGAAACCAGAATAACTTAAAACAGAAAGAAAAAGCCTCCCAGGCGGGAGGCTTTTTGTTAATAGTGAAGTGATAAACATGTAGCCACGAGACTTCAGCCTCGTGAGCCCGACCTTAAAAGGCCGGGGCTACAGTGGATAATAAGGAAGGTCGGGGCCACAATGGGTAAAATTAAAGTCGGGCTACATTGGGAATAATGAAGACCAAAGGTGTATGAAAATTAGGAGATTACCACGCCCCGATACGGTCGGGGCTCGCAATGACAGAACCCTTCGACAGGCTCAGGGTGAGCGGAAGGTCAAGGTTCCCGCTCGTGGTGAGCTTGTCGAACCATAGCGGGAATAAATTAGAAAAAATATAAAAGTTAAATAAGATGGCAGAAGCTGAAACCATACCGCAGCTCATCGAGATAAACTACGAAAATTGGGGCCAGAAAATCGCCATGGCCATGAAGTATCGCGGCATCTGGAGGCGATATTCATGGACGGAGTACCGGGAAAACGTCAAATACTTCTCCATGGGGCTTATAAGTCTCGGCTTCACGCCGGGCGATGTGGTCTGCATCATCGGCGATAACGAGCCGGAATGGTTCTGGGGCGAGTTCGCCACGCAGGCGGCCGGAGGCATCGCCACCGGCATCTTTGTGGATGCCATACCTTCAGAAGTTAAATATGTTGCCGCCCACTCCGGCGCAAGGTTCGCTATCGTCAACGACCAGGAGCAGACCGATAAGTTCCTGGAGATAAAAGACGAGCTGCCATCGCTTAAAAAAGTCATTTACTGGGACCCCAAGGGACTGAAAAACTACGATGACCCGTTGCTTATCAGTTTCGCTGAAGTAGTCAGACTGGGCCGGGAATACGAGAAAAAACATCCGAGGGTGTTCGAACAGAATGTAAAAAAGGGAAAGGGCGATGATACCGCCTTCATCTACTACACCTCCGGCACCACCGGTTTGCCCAAAGGCGCCGTAATCACGCACAAGGCGCTGATAAACACGGCGCGAGGCTTTGTCGACCGATTTCCGTTCACCAGCGAAGACGACCTGGTGTCCAACTTTCCGCCGGCATGGGTGGGCGATAGCTTCTTTGCCACCGTACCGCATTTGCTCACGGGAGCCCGGCTCAACTTCCCCGAGGAGCCGGAGACCATCGCCGAAGACACGCGGGAGGTCGGCCCCGAGTTTGTCATCTACGGACCGCGCCAGTGGGAAAGCATTGTCAGCGATATTCAGGTAAAAATAACCGACGCCAATCCGTTGAAGCGCTTATTCTACCACCTGTTTATGCCGGTGGGTTACAAGGTCGCCGACCTGAACTTCGACAATAAAAGACCGAACGTCTTATGGCGGGCACTGCACAGCATAGCTTATGCGCTTCTGTTTCGACCACTTAAAGACTATCTAGGGCTGGTCAAAGCCAGGATGGCCGTTACCGGCAGCTCGGTACTTAGCCTGGATACGTTCCGGTTGATACACGCCATCGGTATCGAGCTCAGGCAGAACTACGCTTCCACCGAAGCTGGGTTTATCTCCTCTCACGGTAAAGGGGAAATCGATTTTCAGAGCGTGGGCAGGCCGGCGGTTGGCGTTGAGGTCAGGGTAACCGACGAAGGCGAGCTACTGGTAAGGAGCGACTGCCTTTTCAAAGAATATTTTAGGGACCCGGAAAAAACGGCCGCGGTTAAGATAAACGGCTGGTGCAAGACGGGTGATGCCGTAAACATAAACGACCAGGGGCACCTGATATTTATGGACCGCGTGGAGCATATGGGCGAGCTGGCTTCCGGCACCAAGTACGCGCCTCAGTACATCGAGGGACGGCTCAGGTTCAGTCCGTATATAAGGGACGCCATGGTGGTCGGCGGCAAAGACAGAGAATTCGTCGGCGCCATCGTTAATATCGATTTCGCCATGGTGGGCAAGTGGGCGGAGAGAAACGGCCTGCCGTATACCACATTCGTTGATTTATCTCAGAAAAAAGAAGTTGCCGACCTGGTGCAGAAGGACCTGGCACGGGTAAACAGCTACCTGCCAGAATCTTCCAGGGTCAGGAAATTCGTCCTGCTGCACAAGGAATTTGACGCGGATGAAGCTGAGTTAACGCGGACGAGGAAGCTGCGGCGTGACTTTGTGGAGCAAAGATATAAGGATTTAATCGATGCCATGTATACTCAGAAGAAGAGCGTAATGGTCGAGGCGCCTATAACCTATCGCGACGGCCGGAAAGGTGTAGTCAAAACGGCCGTAAACGTAAGGCAGGTGAATTAGTGTCCGAGCTGCTTCAGTACGTCCTTACCGGGCTGGCGGTGGGCATTGTCTACGCGCTTATCGCTCTGGGTTTTGCCCTTATCTGGAAGTCCAGCAGCGTGGCCAACCTGGCGCTGGGGCAGATTGTACTGATTTCCTCCTGGTTTACCTACAGCATGGTCAGCGGAAATCAACTCGGCTTACCATACTGGATCGGCCTGCCGCTGACGATTGGCTTTGCCATTTTTCTGGGCTGGGTCATAGAACGGTTTACACTGCGTCCGCTGATTGCGCAGCCCATACTGGCCATGATAACGGTGACGCTGGGCGTAGGATATTTTTTAGAAGGCCTGGTCACTTTTCTCTGGCCGGTAAGCGTTGGCGCATTGCCGCGTCTATTCCCGGTGGAGCCGGTTCATATCGGGCCGGCGGTAATTTCACAGCAATACTTGTGGGCGGCAGTAATTTCACTGGTTCTCTTCGGCGCGTTGTCGATATTTTTCAAATATCACAAGATGGGCATAGCCATGAGAGCCACCGCTGACGACCAGATGGCGGTGCAGGCCTGCTCCATACCAGTGACCAGTGTATTTTCTGCTTCCTGGATTTTTGCCTGCATCGTGGCCGCCATTGGCGGCGTTCTCGTCTCCAGTATCGCCGGCATCACCAACGGGCTGATCGAAACCGGCTTGAAATCGTTCTCGGTGGTGATACTGGGTGGACTCGACTCGTTTATCGTCTGCATGGTGGCCGGGCCTATAGTGGGGCTCTGTGAAAACCTGGGCGGCGGCTACCTGACACCCATTATCGGTGCCGGCATAAAAGATATTATTCCGTACATAATCATTGTCATCGTAGTGATTATTAAGCCTTATGGGCTATTCGGAGAAACCAGGATAGAGAGAATTTAATGGACTTACCCAGCGGTACGCGTAATTACGATTACGCCAGGGACATGGCGGTGCTCAGGACGAAAACGCACTGGGTACTTTTCACCTGTTTCCTGATTATTCTATTTACAGCACCGCTTTATCTGCGTGACAATGTGTTGTCAGTATTGAACCTGATTGGCATAACAATAATCGCGGTTACCGGCCTTAATATACTCGTTGGATACTGCGGTCAGCTGTCCATCGGACATGCCGGCTTCATGGCCGCCGGCGCCTACACCAGCGGCATTCTAACCAGTCAACTTCATTGGCCATTTTTGGCAGGGCTGCTGTTGGCCGGATTTAGCGCCGGACTGATAGGCATCATCTTCGGGCTGCCGTCGGTCCGGGTCAAAGGTTTCTACCTGGCAATCACCACCATCGCTGCCCAGTTCATCATCATCTGGGTTATCAACCACTGGACAAACGTGACCGGCGGCTTTAATGGCATGAATGTCACTAAAGCGTCTATTGACGGTTTTGTTTTCAGGAGCCAGGCCAGCCAGTACTTTTTGATAATGGCAGTGACGGCACTGTGCATCTTCTTTGCCAAGAACCTGGCCCGGGGCAGGGTGGGCCGCGCCTTCATCGCTGTCAGGGACAACGATCTCGCTGCTGAGGTAATGGGCATCAACCTGCTGTACTACAAGCTGCTGGCCTTCTTCATTGGCTGTTTTTTGGCCGGCATTGCCGGTGCTTTGCAAGGCCAATTGTACGGATTCTTAAATGCAGAATACTTTACACTTACCACTTCGATACTGTATATAGGTATGGTGATTATCGGCGGCGTGGGTACCACCATCGGACCAATAATCGGCGTGGTGGTCATCCGACTTTTGGAACAGCTTATTACTTACATCTCGCCGTTCATAGAAGGTGCCATACCGGCGCTATCAACCGGTTTCACCACCGGCCTCGGACCCATGTTATTTGGCCTGGCCATAATATTATTCTTAATCCTGGAGCCAAGGGGGCTGGCGCATCGCTGGGCCTTATTCAAGGCGGCTTACCGATTGTGGCCGTTTTCATACTAAGCTAGGAGGCAAAGAAATGTGAGTACTTACAGGTAATCTAGGAGCGCAAAATAAAAATTTGGAGGTTAAAAGTTGTCAAAAAAATTGGTACTAGTTGGAGTTTTATGCCTGGCGTTGGTACTAGCGGTGATGCCCTTAGCCGGCGCTTGTGCCCCTAAAGCTCAGTCCCCCGAAGTGCAACAGTATTTGAAGATCGGTATGATGAACCCTTCGACCGGCAAGGCCGCAGAGAAGGGGCTGCCTATGATGAACGGAAACAATGACGTCATAAAATATATCAACGCTGAGCGTCCGATTGCCGGAAAGTACCAGATCGACGCTACGGCGTTGGACAGCAACTACGATCCGACCAAAGTTGTCACCATCGTTAACGGATTTATGACCAGTGGCGATTTGTTATTCACCACGGCGGCTTCAGCTGAGATGTCACCGGCCAAGCAATTGGCTAACGACGCCGGCTTCCCGGGTATATCCTGCTTCAGCGCGCCGTCACTTTATCGACCACCGGCGCACATCTATGGTCAAACACCAGACTATGGTGATGACGCCATAATGTTCGCCAACTACTATTTGGCAAATATCTGGAAGGGGACGGGCAAGCCTAAGTTTGCATTACTGATGCTTAATAATCCTACGGGGTACGGCGCTCGAGATGCCTTTAACGCTGTAGCCGACCAACTGGGTATAGAGGTCGTCTCCCAGGACGAGCATGCCGCCACCACGACGTCTGAAATAGATACACTGACGCGCATCAAAGGTCTAAATCCAGATGTACTGTACATCTCCAGCACGCCTCAGCCTGCCAGCGTTATTATCAAGAACGCCAGGGAACTGGGCATGTATCCAGGCGTCACCATTGGCTGCTGTCATGCTGCAATGACTAAGGCACTGGTTGACCTGGGTGGAGCCGATGTCGTCGAGGGTGTCTACGGTGTATATCCAACAGTGCAGTGGGGTGATGACGTGCCGGGCATGGCCAAAATGGCGGAATATTGCCAGAAACTTCACCCGGAGAACGTGGGTAATGCAGACTACATGGTCTCGTGGGCACAGGGCTTGATTGTCGCCAAGGCTCTGGAACTGGCAGTACAGAACGCGGGTTATGACGTTCTGGCCAAGGGCGATGCCGCAGCCTGGCAGGCTATTGAAACCCAGGGCATACAGAAGCTGCAGAACTATGATGTTGAAGGACTTCAGGGTCCTGTGAGCTATACGCCCGGCGATAACAGGCTGGATAAGTCTAACCGCGTTTTTCAGATAATCAACGGTAAAATTACCCAGTTGACGAACTGGGTGGAAGCGCCCTTGATTAAATACGAAGAGTTTGACTGGTTCAAATAATAGCGGACCAGGTCACGCAGGGTCTCCCCTGATGGGGAGGCCCTGCCCCAATAACATATGCTTAAGCTTAACAGTGTAGAAGTCGCTTATCTTAACGTTATACGCGTCTTGCACGGCATATCTATGTCCGTGGATGACTTCTCCGTGGTGGCTTTGCTGGGGGCGAACGGCGCCGGTAAGACGACCACGCTAAAGGCCATATCCGGCCTGCTACGGGTTGAGGAAGGAGAGGTGGTTGACGGCAGTATAGAGTGGGACGGGCAGAGAATCGATAAAAAGACGGCGGTACAGATAGGCAAGCTGGGCATTGTCCAGGCACTGGAGGGCCGCCGCGTTTTCGGGCACCTGACCACTGAGGAAAACTTGATGGTGGGCTCCTACAATCGCAGGGACGGACATGCTATTAAAGAAGACCTGGGTATGGTCTACGATTACTTCCCTCGACTCAAAAACCTTAGACATAACGTTGCCGGGTACCTTTCCGGCGGCGAGCAGCAGATGCTTGTTATCGGCCGGGCAATGATGTCGGCGCCGAAGCTGATGATGCTTGATGAGCCTTCGCTGGGTCTGGCGCCGATGCTGGTGGAGGAGATTTACGCCATCATCCAGCGATTCAACACTGAGAAAAAAACGTCTATCCTGCTGGTGGAGCAAAACGTCAGGATTGCGCTTAATATTGCGCATTACGGCTACGTCATGGAAAACGGAAGGGTGGTTCTCGACGGTACCGCAGATTTCCTGAGAAACAACGAAGACGTCAAGGAATTTTACATGGGCCTATCGGCGGTGGGTACCAAGAAAAGCTACAAGTCGGTCAAGCACTACAAACGCCGCAAACGATGGCTCTAACATAAATTAAAAACCAAAGATAAAAATTCAAAGACTCTCTTCCTCTTCTTCCTCTACCTCTGTTTCCAATTCACCACTGACTCGAGGTAATATAGCGGTTGCCTTGGTTTTGCGTTTGGCAGCACGCGATAAGCCCGCTGCCGATTTCCTTAGATTAGCGAAGGCCTCGGCCGACAGCGTTTCGGGCAACACCAGCCCGTTAATGCCGGTTTTGAATAAACTATTGAGTTCGTCTGGCGTGAGGATGGAACTCAGGCTTACCAGCACCGGTTTGTTTAGTAAATCAGTGAAACGCTGGTATATAAGCAGCCGTTCAATGGTAATGGCCGGCTCGTCACCGGAAATAAGAACGGCATCAATTTCCAGCGGCAGTTCGTTTATAGCTCTGACCAGGCCCGGTTCCAGCGATGGCTCTATTTTTAGGACCTTACCCAATCCATCTTTATTCACTGACTCAACGGGAGTTTTCAGTCCGAAAACCACGAAATCGCAGCCCAAATGGATGGACTTGGCGATCGCCTCTTTTTCGGAGCTGTCCAAGAACAGACCAAGCGGCACATCACCGATGGCTTTATTCAGCTCTCCACAGGACTTGGCACTAAATCCCTTAGCACCAACTATAATGGCGTCAACGCCGGCAGCAGCCAGAGCGCCTGCCTCACCCGCACTGGTCTTAGTCAGGCTGGAAATTATTAACAACGGAGGCGTTTCAGCTTCGTCTGACTTGCGGAAACCCAGCGCAGGTGCAGAGCCCCTATATATGCGTTGTAGCTTTTCAGCGAACTTGCTCATGCCAGAAACAATCGTACGTTATATTCTATGTAAAAAGTGAATTAAAAGCAAAAATATTCCCCCTTCCTCCAACTCCCTCCCGCCAGGGGAGGGAGAATAAGAGTGAACCCACCGGCTGTGTCACATATAAGTAAATACCATTTTTATTTTCCCTCTCCTTTGACGAAGAGGGCTGGAGAGTGGATGAACTAATAAATAATTCCCTCTCCCTTGACGGGAGAGGGTCAGGGTGAGGGTGAAATAAGGTTGAACTACGTTCATTTTAATGCTAATATGACTCGATTAGATGCCGATTAAAACCAGCACAAAAATGCGCATAGACAAGCTCAGCCTTTCCTTTGGCGGAGTTAAAGCGCTAATCGACGTTAGCCTGGAGGTGAAAGACAAAGAGTTGCTGGCCATCATCGGGCCGAACGGCGCCGGCAAGACGTGTGTACTTAACTGCATAAACGGCTTCTACAAACCGCAGGAGGGTGAAATATACTTTGAGGGTAAGAAAATCACCCGAATGCGACCCGATAAAATAGCCAAAATGGGCATAGCCCGTACCTTTCAGAATATCGAGCTTTATTCCGGCCTCACTGCACTGGACAATCTCATGGCGGCCAGACACGTATTGATGAAGCAGAGTACTGCAGCCGGCGCCCTCTATTTTGGTCCTGCTCACAAAGAGGAAATTGAACACCGCAAGGCGGTCGAGGATATTATCGACTTTCTCGAAATAGAGCCGATCAGAAAAAAAGTGGTTGGCGCACTGCCCTACGGGATGCGTAAACGAGTGGAACTGGGTCGAGCCCTGGCGCTTGAGCCAAAAATACTGCTTCTCGATGAGCCAATGGCCGGTATGAACCTGGAAGAGAAAGAGGACATCGCCCGGTTCATCGTGGATATTTTCGAAGGACAGGGCGAAACCTATCCGGATACGCCCGTGCTACGCGATGGGGTGAGTTGCATTATCCTGGTTGAACATGACATGGGCGTGGTCATGGATATCGCCGACAGAATCGCTGTGTTAGATTTCGGACGCAAAATCGCTGAAGGAACGCCGGAAGAAATTAAGAACGACCAAAAAGTGATAGCGGCGTATCTTGGAGAAAAGCGCTAAATAATATTATTCCTACCACCTTAATCTTCCAGCTGCCGATATATTCCGCTCATGGTGAGCCTGTCGAACCATAGCGGAATATAACAATAATCAGCCGCCCGTTAGCTCGCTTTTTACGATAAAAGGTATAATATACCTCAAAATGGACGCCAATTTCGGTCTATTTCTGCTTTCCGCTGCCGGTATATCTCTTTCCGGAGTTATGATGCCCGGACCGCTGACCGCGGCCACCATTGCCAAGGGATATCGCGAGCAAAACGCGGGCATTTTTATTGCTCTTGGCCACGCCGTAATCGAGATTCCTTTGATGGCGCTGGTCTACTTCGGACTGGCCCAGTTCTTTATCAATCCTGATATTAAAAAAATTATAGGAGTGGCCGGTGGCCTGATGCTCATTTTCATGGGTTTGATGGTGCTGAGAAGCTTCAGAAAAGACATGACCGAAGCGGCCGACCTGCCTTACAACTCGCTGGTGACAGGCATTATGCTTACCGGCGCCAATCCCTATTTTTTCCTGTGGTGGGCGACCATCGGCATAGCGCTGATTGTCACGGCGGCTCAGTTCGGTATCTGGGGACTGGTGATTTTCGCTGTGGTGCACTGGTCGTGCGACCTGGTTTGGGAGCAGGTTGTTTCGGTCAGTGTCTTCAGGACGAAGCACCTGTGGACGAAAACGGTTCAGCGTGTGGTTTTTGGAATTTGTGCGGCGGCACTGGTGGGTTTCGGTATCTGGTTCTGCGTTTCTGTTTTTCTGTAGTGGCTTAACAAACGCCCTGCAATGCCTGGAAGTACTTACCCTCAGTTTTTATTGACGGAGCAATCACCATCTTTGCCTGCTGCATCTCTCTTATGGTGAGTGCGCCGCAGACCCCCATACAGGTGCGCAGGGCGCCGACGAAGTTCTCCGTGCCGTCGGTAACCGATGTGGGGCCGAACAGTAGTCTCTGTAAGGGTGCCCGGACGCCGGCCTTGATTCTGGTGCCTCTGGGCAGCGAGGGATGCGGATGGGACATGCCCCAGTGGTAGCCCTTGCCCGGGGCCTCTTCCGCCTGCGCCATGATGGAGCCGAGCATAACGGCGTCAGCACCCGAAGCAAAGGCTTTGCAGACGTCACTGCCGGTGCGCATGCCGCCGTCGGTGATCATGGTCACGTATTTTCCTGTTTCCTTGAAATGTGTTGCTCGCGCAGCAGCACAGTTCATGGTGGCTGTTACCTGCGGTACGCCCACGCCCAGTACTTCTCTGGTGGTGCAGGCGGCGCCGGGACCGACGCCGACCAGTAAGCCGGAGATGCCCGTCCTCATCAGTTCCAGTGCGGCGCTGTAAGTGACACAGTTGCCGACCACGATTGGTAGATCTAATGTCTCGCATAGCTCGGAGAAGATGAGCCCGCGGTAGCTTTTGGAAATATGGCGGGCGGTGGTGACCGTTGACTGAACGAAGATGATATCGGCGCCGGCCTCTTTGGCCACCTGTGCCAGTCGCTTGGTGGTAGCCGGAATCAGTGATACGGCGCACGTGGCGCCGGCGCGCTTTATAGTCTGGACGCGCTCACTGATAAGTTCTTCCTTGACGGGCTCGGAATAGACTTTCTGCAGCAGTGCGGTAACTTCTTTATCCGGGGCTTTAACTATTTGCGCCAGCATTTCCTCCGGATTTTTATATCGGGCTTGGACGCCGTCGAGGTTCAGCACCGCCAGGCCGCCAAGCTCATGCAGCAGGACAGCAAAGTTGGGGTCGACGGCGGCATCCATGGCGGCAGCCAGAACTGGAATTTGGAAAGTAAAGTTGCCTATTTTGAATTCCGTGTTTGTCTGGTCGGGATTGATTGTCACGTCGCCCGGGACGATGGCGACCTCCTCAAAGCCGTAAGCGCGTTCCATGTTTTTTATTTTTGGTGCCGCCATTGTTACCGTCCGCAGGTTATTGTTGCAGACTATATCAAAGATGAAGAGCCGAAGTCAAGAGAAAAAGTTGTTCTATGTCACAGGCTAGACCGCGTGTATACGAGTGGGCTATAATTAGGCGACAAGTTGTGCCGGCACTTTACGTCGTTGCTACTCCCATTGGAAATCTGGAAGATATATCTCTGCGGGCTTTGCGCATATTGAAACAGGTGAAGTTGATCGCTGCCGAAGATACGCGTACCACGCGCCAGCTGCTTAATTTTTACGATATCAAAACGCCCTTAACCAGCTACCATGAGCATAATAAGCGAGCTAAACTAAATTATCTGCTGGATTGTCTCAAAGAAAAGGACGTGGCGCTGGTCTCCGAAGCAGGCATGCCCGGACTGAGCGATCCGGGCTATGAGCTTATTGCCACTGCCATCGAGCAAGGGATTCCGGTTGTCCCTGTCCCAGGTCCTTCGGCGGTGATTACAGCGCTGGTAGTTTCGGGATTGCCCACAGACCAGTTCCTTTATCTGGGATTTTTGCCTCGACGTCTGACAGCCAGAAGACGCCTGTTTAAGTCGGTGGCTGAGGAACGACGGACACTAGTGGCCTTTGAAGCCCCACACCGCCTTTCCGAGACACTGAAGGATGCCGTAGAAATTTTGGGAGATAGAAGGGCGGCGGTCTGCCGCGAGCTGACTAAAGTCCATGAGGAGGTGTTCAGGGGCAGGTTGAGCCAGGCCATAGGGCATTTCACCCAGCCCCGAGGCGAGTTCACACTGGTTATCGAGGGCATGGCTGAGAAAGAACCTGAAATCAATCGGGAAATCGAGAAGGAATTATTGAAACTATATAGACAGGGAGCCGGCGCCAGGGAAGCGGTTGCCCGGCTTTCCGAATCGAGCGGAGTATCGAAGAAAAAGCTTTATCAAGCGTGGTTAAAAGCCACTAAAGGAGAATGACAATGAATCGAGGATGCGTAGCTGTCGGCGAAATTCAGTGTGATAATTGTCATAGGTTCATAGAAGCGGGACAGCGGTATCTGGTGGTGGACAAAGAAAAGGGCGGCACGTTCCACTACTGTGTGGAGTGCTCCGTGGCCAGGGGTGACGCCGCTTATGTGAAGGAGAAAGGCGAGGAGGTGCTGTCTTTCTTTCCGGCGCCTCCGGACCTGGGCACCGCGGTGCCCATAACGGAGGAGCCTAAAAAGCCAAAGGTTAGAAGTTAAAATTTCACCCTCACCCTGACCCTCTCCCGTCCAGGGAGAGGGAAAATAATAATAGACTAAAAACCAA
>Ga0136653_10000349_pt1 | contig 24281 bp, 28 predicted proteins | sample LakKivw275mmetaG_FD_94866 | JGI IMG/M metagenome (GOLD analysis project Ga0136653, IMG submission 94866) | Anoxic lake water microbial communities from Lake Kivu, Rwanda to study Microbial Dark Matter (Phase II) - Lake Kivu water 275m metaG... | ecosystem: Environmental > Aquatic > Freshwater >...
ATGGCCGAGCGGGAGGTCGGTAGTCTCGTCGTTATGGATGGCAATAAACCAGTAGGAATTATAACCGACCGCGACGTCATGGTTGAAGTCGTGGCGAATGATCTGGAGCCAGGCAGGATCAAAGTGAGCGAGTTCATGTCAAAACCCCTCGTTACGGTCGGCCTCGACACCCCGATGATTGAGATCGCAGGGTTGATGGAGAAGCACGGAATCCGTCGCGTGCCCGTCGTTGAACGTGGCGAGATTGTGGGCATCGTGACATCAACAGATATGGGGAAGGCATCAAAAATCTTGGCACCATACCTCCTGCCGAGAATACCCGAAATATACCTGACGCCGAAAAAATCCAAATAGCGCTTGCATAAGCTTTGAATAGGCCCGCCACCTAATTAGATGGGGCTAGATTTGAAAAAAACCATCGATAAGATGCGCAGGCACTTTGACACTCAAGAGGCGCTCCGCGAGCGGATGCTAGAGCTCTCTCGAGAGGTGATAAGAGCATCCTCAAGAGCGATAGCCGCGATGCACCGCGGGGACTCGGCTACCGTCAGGAAGGCGCTGTCTCAGGCCAACTCAGCACTCGCTTCTTTAGCTAAGGCGGCCAAGGGAGATCCCGCGTGGATGGATTCGGGCATAGTGCAATCCGCCTATCAGGAGTACTGCGAGGCGAGGCTCGTGCGGGCGTTGCTCAAGCAGGGAAAGCTCTTGAGGCCTGAGGAGCTCAAGGCGCCATATTTGGCATATCTCGGCGGCTTGGCGGATGCGGCAGGGGAGCTCAGGCGCCATGCTCTAGATTCCATCAGGGCCGACAGAGTAGACGCTGCAGAGCGCACCCTCAAGCAGATGGAGGACATCTACGAGTTGCTCATGAGTTTCGACTACCCAGACGCGATTTTGCCGGGCATGAGGCGTAGGCAAGACATGGTAAGAGGGGTACTGGAAAAAACAAGAGGGGACCTGACAACCGCGTTGAGGCAACAGAAGCTTGAACGGGCTCTAGAGCGAGCAAAGAGGAAGGCGAGGTAGATGGTAAAATTTGATGTCGCAAAGATCAGAGCGAGCGCCAAGAAGGATTACGAGGCGGCTTGGCTGGAGACGGCTAAGCTCATCAAGAAAGAGGGGCAGTTTTTTTCGCTCCAAAAGAAGGGCAGGCCCAATGCGCTGCAAGAACTCGTTGAAAAAGTCAGGCGCGCGCTGGTTCAGCTGGGATTCGTTGAAATTTCAGTTCCGACCATCATAGAAAAGAAGGAAGTTTTCTCTCAGTACGGCCCTGAGGCACCGGTCATCCTCGACCGTGTGTTTTTCCTCGCGGGGCTGGAGCGCCCGGACATAGGTATTAGCCACAAGAAGCTCCAAGAGATCCGTAAGATCGTTCCAAAGTTCGATAGGGTTAAAGAGCTTCAGGGAATTTTCAGACGCTACAAGGAAGGAGCCATCCCAGCAGACGATTTGATCGACGTTTTGATGAAGGAATTGGGGCTGAAGGAGGGGCAGGCGAGCGGACTCCTTTCGCTTTTCTCAGAATTCCAGAAGCTCGAGCCGACCCCAACTGACTTGACGCTGCGCAGCCACACGACCGCCGGATGGTTTCTCGTGCTCAAAGAGATGCTCAAGCGCGAGCCCTTGCCGCTTCAGCTCTTCTCAATCGGTCAAAAGTTCAGGCGTGAGCAGAGGCTCGACCCAACGCACCTCTACGAATCTTGGACGGCTTCGGTGGTCATCGCAGCCGAGAACATAAGCCTTGAGGATGGGGAGCGGATAACCCGTGAGATCCTGGGCAAGCTTGGTTTTGCCGAGGTGAAGTTTTCGATAAAAGCCGCGACCTCAAAGTATTACGCGCCGCAGACGGAGTTTGAAATTTTTGTCAAACATCCGAAGACGGGCGAGTTCATGGAAGTTGGCGACGCTGGCTTCTACAGTCCGGTCGCCCTCAGCAATTACGGTATCGTGCATCCGGTATTCAACCTCGGCATAGGTCTCGAGCGAATGCTGATGATTCAGACGGGCGAGACAGATATCCGTGCGCTCGTTTACCCATATCTGTACAAGGCCGCCGCATTTTCCGATGCAGAGCTGGCAGGCACGATAACGCTTGGACGTGCGCCGAGCACCGAGGCCGGAAAAAAAATAGCAGCCGCGATAATAAAAACAGCGGAGCAGCACGCAGACGAGCCTAGCCCCTGCGAGTTCAAGGCTTTCGAGGGCGAACTTGGCGGCAAGCAGGTCGTCGTGAAAGTGGTTGAGCCTGAGAGCGGGACCAAGCTGGTCGGGCCAGCGGGATTCAACGAGATTTACGTTTACGACGGCAACGTGGTAGGCGTTCCGCCGAAGGGGTGGGAAAAAGACGAGTTCCTGAATTCCGTCCGTAGCAATGGTACCGCGACTGGCATTACCTACATGGGCGCGTTCGCGGCCCTCGCCGCGCATGAAATCGAGCTGGCAGCGCAGCGGGGAGAAAAGCATGTGAAGGTGCGTGTGCGAGCGGCGAAGTTGCCCAGCGACATCAATCTAATAATCGGCGAAGCAGCGCTACGCTACATAACCTCGAACAAGAAGCGCATCGATATCAGGGGCCCAGTTTTCACGACAGTTGCTGCAGAGTTTAGCTAGTTCTTAAAAGTTCCCTGGTATTTTTCAGACCGACTCTCCCAACCTTCATCGGCCTTTTGAGGTGCGGGCGCCACAGCTCGAGAATTAATCGCCCACGATAGTTTATTTCCTTCAGCGCCCTCATTATCGGCTTGAAATTTATGTCGCCTTCACCCGGGGGCAGGTGTTCGTCCTTTTCACCGTGATTGTCGTGGATATGGACATGGGTCAGATATTTCCTCACGAGTTTTATTTCGCCGGCGATTTTTTGTTCAGGTGCGCTCGCTCGCCCCATACGTTTGCCGAGATACGCGTGCCCGATGTCAAAAGTTATTCCGAGATCGCCGAGCTTTCTGGCCAGAGCCACCATCTCTTTGGGGTGTGAGTACGGGTAATTTGCCAACAGAGAAAAGTTCTCCAAAGTGAGTTTGATATCTCGTTTTTTCGCGTAGTTCAGGCACTCGGAGGTAAGATCGATGAACCATTTTTTCGCCATCGAGAGCAATTTATCCATCTCTGGCATTGGGCATCTCCCTGGATGAACGACGACTATGTCACCCCCCAGGATGCCACACGCATCTATGCTTCGTTTTATCTGCTTCATCGTCAGCGACCTGATTGGGCCGTAGTAGCTAGCAGCGTTGATATCCCAAACAGAGCTATGAACGGAGACATCCAAACCATGTGAATTGATCAACCTCCTCAAGCCACGGAGTTTTTTCATGTCAAATTTTGGAGGAAAATGCGGCACATCAAAAACTATCTCTATGCAGTCTGCCCCAAGCTCGGCAACTCGCTTGATGGCCTCTTCCACAGGGATTCGCGGGAACTGGAGGTTTGAGAGTCCTATTTTCACACAATCGCCTAGGGTTTGAGCACGTAGGGATTCAGCACTTTTTGTGAAACGAGCTCTTTATCGACCGTGCGCTCCATCTTGAAGCCACGCAGTACCTGTATCGCGATTTCACAGAAAACGGTAACCACCCCTTCGATTAGGTGCCCTGCTCTAACGCCAGTTTCGTTCCCGCCCGTGATGTGCAGGTGGATTTTGACCTTACCTTCGGCTTTGCTGATGTTGCCGCTGCCGATTATTTCCAAGTGCTCGTTGAAATCGCCCTGGCAGCCCCGCCTGTAAATAAGGGTGCCCTTTTTCACAGCCCCAACCGCCGACAGGATGACTCCGCTCATCACCTTCTCCTTTGAGCAAACTTTCTCCAAGTTCTCGATTACCCGCTCGTCCTCGTCAAGGCGAACAACGATAAAGTCGCCGGCCCGTTTGTACTCCAATTTATCACCATGCACACGTGTGCACTCCAGACTAAAACTTAACCCCGCATAGCCTTGGTCGCCAGCTCGTGCGCCACGCGGAGTGGCTCGGGGAGACGATTTTCACGGGTGGTTTCAAGCGAGATTTTGATTGCCGTTTTCAACGATAGCTTGTGGCCAATGCTCACGTAGACTGGCTTTGCGTCTTTTCGAGTCCTGAGTGCCGCGCCAATCACCTCCCCGCCATCTTTAAGCAGCGAATAAGCGCCCCGCTTGTTTGGGGGTTCTTCAGCCACGCCGCACAGACGATTCTTGGCCACACCCACGGTCGGTTTATTGATGAGAACTCCAAAATGGCTCGCGAGTCCAGCATGTCGCGGATGTGCGATGCCATGTGCCCCGATCATGAAAACACTTGCATCGATATTTTTGGCGACTTTCAGTATAGGGTCTACCTCCCTGAACGCGAGGAAGGTGGGGATGTAGGGGAACTTGATTTTGACCTTGGTGATTTTTTTATCGATTAGCCGCAAGCTTTTGTAATCGAGGAGGGCGCACGCAGCGTATGCTATGTCACCGCTGGCGAATGAGAGATCGCACCCCGCTATGCTTTTTAGCTTTTTTAAACGATCCTCCCGGACGACATTCTTTGCGATTTTTTCTTGGATGCGAGCCATCTCGCTCAGGTCGAACTTTGGTGGCTTTAGGATGGGGAGCATGTTCTCGAAACAAGTCTCGCACAGAAGCTATTAATTTTGATTGCCAAGTTGTTTTTGATGAACATGAAGGCGAAAGGACCGAAGTGCAAGCTCTGCGGTAAGGCGATCCAGATCATGAGCTACGACGCCGCCTACCTCAAGGTTGTGAAGCCGGGCGAGGCGAAGGCGAGCTTCGTGTGCTGGAAGTGCACCGAGGGGCTGCTTGGCGATAAGCTCGGGCAGATTGCGTGAGGGCTCATGGTCAAGGCGACCGCAGAGGACCATGCGCTGATGACGCTGGCGATAAAGCGTCGAGGGAAATTCGTCGAGCCGGGGCACATCAGGGAGAAATTAACTCGTGACGCTAGAGAGTTCTCCGAGCAAGAGGTGCAGGGGCTGCTCGACGGCTTGGCGAAGAAAGGTTTCGTGGAGATCAAAGCCGGAGAGTACTCAATCACCGAGGCCGGCCGAAGCTACTTCGAAAAGCGCTGGCGCCAAGTTCGCGAGGGGCTCAATCAGGACTACCTCAAAGTTTACCGGGCGAAGCGTTACTATCCCAACGTGGTAGATGCCCTCCTTGCGTTCTGCCGCGACAGGTGGGTTTCGGTGTTTAGGCTTTTCACCGAGCGCGCATGGCTGCAGCGGAAACTCGGCCCTCGCTACATCACGATAAAGAACGCCAAGGATGTTGAACGATGGCTCGATGTGCACGGCATAGACTTCATCCCATACATCCACCGCATCAACAGCGACCGCCCAGACTGGCTGGTGATAGACTTCGACGCGGGCAAGCAGGCGCCGATGGAGAAGACGAAGCAGGTGGTTCGAGCGGCGCACGAGGTGCTTGTCGGCTACGGCGTGGATCCCGCGATGAAATTCTCGGGGTCGCGGGGGTTCCAGATATGGGCCCAGTTCAAGCCCCACGAGCTCCCCAGGGATTACCAGCCGAAACGACTTAAGACCGAGCGGAGGGAGCGCAACATCTTCAACTTCTACGCGGACATCGTGCGGTTTGTCGAGTCGCGAGTAGCAGAGCACCTGCCCGGTCTGACAACGGCGGAGACGGCAAAGAAGGAGGCGCGCGTGGACAAGGTCTTGCTCGATGCCTCGATCATCAAGCCCATGGGGGACGTTCGTGCGCCCTACAGCATGCATTATAAAACTGGCCTGGTATCGACGCCCCTCAAACTGAAAGAACTCGGGCGATTTGATTCAGAGCAGGCTGACCCGGAACTCGTGGTCAGGCGGTACGAGAAGCGTGGTAACGAGTTCACGCTTAAACCCACTAGCGGTGACGAGCTTTTCAAAAATGTTATCGAGTGGTGCAAAGGCTGATTTTTCTGCGCTGTTTTTGCTTTATAAACCCCCTTCGACCAAAACATCGGCGGGATGTGGGTGGGAATAAAAGAATTTGGTGCAGTTTGTGATGCAAGCGTGCTCGTGGACAGAGAAAATTTCGAGACCGCGCGGAGCTTTTTTGGAGGAGGAAGCCTGTGCCTGCCGTCGGCGACTTATTCTTGGCTCGCGCGGGACAAGCTGATAGGCGTCAGGGGCAAGGCGATAGGCTACAGCCTTGTGAGCCAGTTCGTGCGCGACGGGGAGCTGCTGGTAGTCTTCTTGCCCGAACTCTACGATGAAATCTCGCGCCGCCTGCTTTTTGATGTCGAGCGGGAGGTGCCGCTGACGGATTTGAGGGCAACCTTGTTGGCAACGCACCTCAAGCTGCCGTTGCTTGCCTTTGACGGTGAACTCCTCGAGCGGCTAAGGAACCACGTTGGTGCACAGACACTTTGGCGGATGGAGACGCACGCCGATTGGCTTGCGATGCAGGAGGCGCTTGAACTCTATAGGGAACTCGCGAGCGATGTCGGGAGTTACCTCCACCAGCGATTGACCGATGCGAACGCTTTTGATGGCTTGGTCGAAGATCTGAGGAAGTGTCGCGGTAATGATATCCAGGCGGTAACTGCGGCTGTGAGGAAGCTCAGCCAAGCTAAGGCGAACCCGGGAGTGCTTGGTCTCGAGTACCTCGCAATGGATCTTACGCCAGTCCTGCGCGAGTACCTTGAGCAACACGTGGTGTCGCCAGAAATTGTGCGAGAGCTATGCGAACGAACTCTGCTGCTTGTGGCAAGCCCGAAGTGAGGAAGGCGGGAACATGGCACGAGGAATGATACTACGTGAACAACAAAAAAAGGAAAAAGTAACCTGTGCAGCCGTCAACAGATTCGGTGTTGTTGTCGTTCCGAATAAACCTCTCAGTGGGGGCGTGAAAAAAGAAAAAGCGTGGTCTAACAGACAACACACCAGTCCGGCGGTCGCTCGTGCGGCCGCAAGCTGGGAATTCGGGTTCGAATCCCGGCGCGCCCGCGCCACCTTGCCACATCAAATTTTTAATCCCGGGGACGCCTCCTCGGGCGGCTACTACGAGCCTAGTCTCGGGTGCGGGGATTGAAATCGGGTACTAAAGGTGGTAAAATGGCAGAAGAAAAGACTGAGTGGACGACGGTTGGCTACATCCGGAAGACCCGTAAGGGGAATGCGGTTGCAGTCACGAGTGGTAACACGCGGATTGGTGTTGTGTCGCTGGCCGCACTCGGCGAACTTCTTTCAGGCAAGAAGAACTACGCCGCGATAGTCACGGCATCGGCCGACGATGTGGCGGCTGATTTGTAAGTCGGGGGGCCTGGGCTCCCCGTCTTTTTGTATGTATTTTCAATCAGCGTACCGCTTCAGCAGCTTGCCGTGCGTGTCGATTTCCCCGTACATGACTCTTACTGAAGATATCGGCGTCCCGTCTTCCGCAAGCACGAACGGGATCTCGACTATTTCAAGCGCCGTGAGCCCCTTCGATGCTCTGAGTTTGTTTAGCTCCTCCGCCCTAGCCTTAGTTTCTGGGCTTACGACTATCGCTTGTAGTCCGGTGTCACTCACGGCCGGGCCGAATGGGTCAGATATAACGCTTATCTCCGCGCGCTCGATCCACCCCTCGAGCCTGAGTGTCTCAAGCAGTGAGCGCATGCGCACTTCGATGGGCCTTATGCCTGCCGAATCCTTCCGAAGTTCCATCTCATCAGAGGCGATCCCGATGACCACACGTCCGCCGATTTCGAACGCTTTCGCCAAGATCGCAATGTGGCCATCGTGCAGGTAGTCGAACGTCCCCCCGACGGCAACCCTTTTGAATTTCATCTCGCCAGCTCTCTCGCTTTTTTGGCAGCGGCTTTTACGGCTTCCATCATGGCTTCAGGCACTTTTTTATCTTCCATCACTCTGAGCCCCTCGGCCGTTGTGCCGCCCGGTGAGCGAACCATATCTATCAATTCATCGGGCGTCTTGCCGCTCTTCAACACCATCTGCCCAGCGCCTTTTGCCGTCTGGGCAGCGAGTTTTTCCGCAACATCCTTCGGTAACCCTTCCTTAACTCCAGCTTCAGTCAGCGCTTTGATTATTAGGTAAAAATAAGCCGGGCCGCTCCCGCTCAAGCCAGTTACAGCATCCATGTACTCTTCTTTGAGGCCGACTACTACGCTAACCGCGCCGAAGAGCTTTTTCACCACTTCTGCATCTTTTGCCCCGGCGTTCTTTCCGAGGCAGTAAGCTGTGGCCCCCTCTCCGACGACGCACGGCATGTTGGGCATTACCCTGATCACCTTGGCCTTTTCTATGAGCTTGTCTTCGACTAGCTTTGTCCGAACGCCAGCGGCTATCGAAACCACGAGCTTTTCACCAACGAGATCTTTCACTTCTCCAAGAACCTTCGATATTTCCGCAGGCTTTACGGCGAGGAAAATCACATCGGCTTTTTTCACAACTCCGCTATTATCTGATGTGGCGGCCACCCCTAGATCGACAAGAGATTTCAGCTTGCCCTCGTCCTTGTCGCTGGCCACGATGTCTCCTGCTTTAAGAACCCCTGCATCTAAGAGACCTTTGATGAGCGCAGAGCCCATACGCCCTGCTCCAATAAACCCGACTTTCACAACATCACCGATGCCACTTGATTTTAGAACCCCTTTGATTTAAACTCTCGCCACGCATATAACATCCTCGCTGTTCAGCATTTCTTCTGCAAGAAGTGGTTTCAATCCAGCGGAAGCCGCCCACTCTCTAAGTTGTTCTGGGCTGTGTTTGTGCTTCAAGCTCGTCACAATCCCGACTCCACCAGGCTTCAAAACTCGCGATATCTCTTTCATCATGGTGACTGGCACGGGCACGTTCTGCAGCAGCGTGATCGACACAACAACGTCAAAAATTTTATCCTTGAACGGGAGATGATCGGCGTCCGCGCATATCAGTGCTGCTTCACGGCCGCGTTTTTTTGCCACACTCAGCATCTTCGCGGACGAGTCCACACCAACAACGAACTCGCCCTTTCCCGCCAATTCTTTCAAAAGCATTCCAGTGCCACAGCCAAGATCTAAAATGATTTTAGCACGTTCCGGTAGGTATTTCACCGCCGCTTTGTATTTCTCACGCTGAATGCGCTCGTACCGCTTGTCGTAAAAGTCAGCCGTCTCATCGTAACGGTGCCTGAGCTCCAGTTTTCGTGTCGACATCAAAAGCAGATATGCGACAAAACTTTTAACTCCATGCTCCAACTCGATTTGATATCATGTTTGAGCGAATCAAAAAACTCAAGGCCAAACTCGCTGCGAGGGGGCTAGACGCATTTGTAGCAATCGAAAATGCGCATTATCTTTCTGAAACAACCGCATCTACCGCAGTCATCATCTCGGGAAAGGAACAGACCCTCGTATGCAGCCGCTTGGATTTTGACAGGGCTAAGAGAGAAAGTGCGATTAAAAATGTTTTTGCATATTCTCCACATCGCGTCCCGCTGCGCCCGGGGGAAAGAGCCCACTTCGGCGAGCTGTGGCGAGTGATCGCCGACAAACTTTCGAGAATTGGTGCGCATGAAATCGGTTTTGATGCGATAAAACGGGGAAGCCTGCGTAAGATGCGAAACTACTACGAAGCGAGCTATGTGGAGATGCCTGAGCTTATCGCGGAGATGCGCATGATAAAATCTGCGCGGGAGGTCGCTTGCCTGAAAAAATCTGCAGCGCTCGCCACACTCGGCATGCGAACGGCAGCTGAGTTAATTGAAGTGGGGCGGACTGAGTTGGATATAGCGGCTAAAGTTGAGCATGAGATGAGAAAAGCTGGCTCCGAAGGCGCGCCATTCAACACGATTGTCGCCTCTGGAAAGAACTCTTGGCTCCCACACGCAACGGCAACAAATAAGCGCTTGCGGAATGGCGAGTTAGTCGTCATCGACCTCGGTGCCGCGTACAAAGGTTACGTTTCTGACATGACACGAACGTTTGCGTTGTCTCCGACAAAAAAACAGCTGAAATTAATCGAAGCGATAAAACGTGCGCAGAGGGTGGCGATAGCCCGTGTCCGCAACGGCGCTCGTGCGAGTGATGTGGACAACGCGGCGAGAAAGGTAGCCTCACGAGCAGGATACGCAAGGTTCTACCTGCACAGCACGGGCCATGGCGTTGGGCTAAATATACATGAACCGCCAAGCCTAGCGCCCAAATCTAAAGATGTTTTGCGAAGTGGCATGGTGATAACAGTCGAACCGGGCGCTTACGTTCGAGGGATCGGAGGAGCGCGCTGGGAAGACATGGTACTCGTGACAAAAAGAGGGCATGAACTGCTTACAAAATAAACGTTTAAGTTGGTGCTGAGTAATTATTTCAAAGGTGAATTCATGAAGCGTGAGCGGTGGCAGAAGGAATTCAGCGAGTGGTTCAACCAGATGCTGCGAGACGCTGACATCATGGACACTCGCTACCCGGTGAAGGGGCTCTACGTCTGGCTGCCGTACGGGCTGAAGTTGCGCAACTCTGTTTTCGAGATAATAAAACATCTGCTGAATGATTCCGGGCACCAAGAAGTTCTCTTTCCTCTGCTTATCCCGGAAGACATCTTCAAGAAAGAAGCCGAGCACATCCGCGGCTTCGAGGGAGAGGTGTACTGGGTCACGCACGGCGGTCGGGACAAGCTGGATGTGAAACTCGCGCTGCGTCCGACTAGCGAGACCTCAATCTACCCGATGTTCGCGCGGTGGATAAGGTCGCACGCCGACTTGCCGATCAAAGTTTATCAAATAGTCAACATCTTCCGCTATGAGACGAAGATGACGAAGCCGATGATGCGCCTGCGGGAAGTCACAACTTTCAAGGAGGCGCACACGGCGCACAAGAACTGGGACGAAGCCGAAGCGCAGGTGAAAAAAGCCGTCGAGATTTACAAGCGGTTCTTCGACGAGCTCGGCGTGCCGTATGTGGTTACAAAGCGCCCGCCGTGGGATACTTTCGCCGGGGCGAAATACTCGTTGGCGTTCGACACGCTCGCGCCGGATTTGAAAACGCTTCAGGTCGGCACGATACACAACCTCGGCCAGAACTTCGCAAAGGTCTACGATCTCAAGTTCGAAACAGCTGAGGGGAAGCATGACTTTGTATATCAGACCTGTTACGGTGTGTCTGAGCGGGTTATCGCGGCCGTTATGATGGTGCACGGCGATGACCACGGACTCTGCATGCCGCCAGCAGTTGCACCCATCCAAGTCGTGGCCGTCCCAATCCCGTTCAAAGAAGAGGAAACCCCTGTACAACAAATCGCCGAGAGTGTAGTCAACGAGCTTAATTCGATCGGCGTCAGGGCGCACCTAGATGTACGCGACATCAGGCCTGGGAAGAAGTTCTACGACTGGGAGCGCCACGGTGTGCCTTTGAGGTTAGAGATCGGGCCGGAAGACGTGAAGAAGGCGCAGGTCGTGGCGGTTAGGCGCGACACCGGCGAAAAACAGATCATCCAGAGGCAGGCTATCAGGACGAAGGTAAAGCAGTTGCTGGACGAGATAAGTGGCGACCTTAGGGACCGTGCGTGGAAGCGCTTCAAGGAAATTATTCATGAAGCCTCGGACGTGAAAAGCATCAAACAGATAATCGGGAAGAAAGGCGGCATGGTTCGTGTGCCCTGGTGCGAGCAGGAGGCCTGCGGTCAAATGCTTGAGGAGCAGGCAGGCGTGGAGATATTGGGCCAAGAGTTCGATGGCAAACATGCCTCGGGCATTTGTCCAATTTGTTCCAAGCGGGCCAAGAGCTATGTACTCATGGCGAAGACTTACTAATTGATTCTGAGATGTCTTTCTCAGATGGAAATCCAGTCGGTCCCTTGTACCTGATTTTCAGAGCTGCCGCGGCGTTTGCAACTTGTGCGGCTTTAACGGCATCTCTCGACTCTGAATATTTCACGAGGAAAGCCGCACCGAACACATCACCGGCGCCGGTGAGGTCTTTCGCATCAACTTTCAGTCCTCTGACCTCGTTCAGCTTACCATCTGAGAAAATTAAGCAACCCTTCTCTCCCTGCGTCAAAATCACCACCTTCGGGCCGAAGGCGGATAATTTCTGCAGCACCTCTCGGGCATCGCCCTGAAGCACGCCGGCTTCGTCTTTCCCAACCTTCACGATATCCACATATTTCAGGAACTTTCCAAGGTCTTCGCGCGCTTTCAGTTTGACCTCGCCGTTAGGCCCTATCTCTCTAAAAATTCCCTGCGGGTCAAGCATCACCAAATTCGTTTCCTTCTTCATCGCTTTCAAAACATCCGGCGTTATCTCATCGGCGATTGGTGAGATATAGAAACAGCTGGCATTTTGATATGCGTATGGAATGTCATCTGGAGATATTTTAGGTGCAACATGCGTGCACGCTTGCTTGCGGTTTCCCGCCTCGTCGTAAGTATTTTCAAAAGTGGTCGTGTGCTCGCCAGCTATCAGGATCCCTTCCGTGTCTAACCCCATCTTGCTGTAGAGTGGCGGGAATTTGTCAGGAAAATCTGCACCTATCTTCGCCACTATTCCAACGTTTTTCTTCAGCGCGGCAAGCGCGAAACCGGCATACGTCGGTGCTCCACCCAGGGCATTTTCTATAACCCCCCAAGGCAGCACGTTCACGTCTATCGAAACATGACCGACAACTATCGCATCGAAGTCCATTATCTCTCCCTCCTTCTGGCTATGAAATCCTCCACCGCCGTCTTCGCGTCCACGTCGGGCATCTGTGTCGGCGGGTGCTTGAAGAAATATGCTGAAACACCGATGAGCGGCCCAGAGATTTTACGATCCAGCGCGAGTTTTACTGCTCTCAAAGCATCGATGACAACGCCAGCGCTGTTCGGCGAGTCCTCGACCGAGAGCTTGACATCTATGGTTAGAGGGATGTCCCCGAACTTTTTGCCGCGCATGAAAATGTAGCAGACTTTGTTGTCCTTCAGGAACGACACGTAATCGCTCGGCCCTATGCGTAACGGCACCTCGTAAGGCACTTGGCTTGACACGGCCTCCGTCTTGCTCACGCGCTTGGAACTCAGGCGCTCCTCTTCGACCATATTCAGGAAGTCCGTGTTTCCGCCGATGTTTAGCTGGTAGCTCTCTTCGAGTTTGACGCCGCGGTCTATCAACAGCCTCGCAAGCGTCCGATGCAAGATGGTCGCCCCTACCTGGGATTTGATGTCATCGCCTGCACAGGGCAGCCCCGCCTCCTCAAATTTCTTTCCCCACTCCTTGCCAGAAACTATAAATTCAGGAATACAATTTACGTAGCCGCAGCCGGCATCAATCGCCTGCTGAGCGTAGTAACGGGAGGCTTCGTAGCTCCCGACTGGCAGATAGCTTACCAAAATATCGGCACCGGAATCTTCAAGCACCTTTTTTACATTCACCTCTTTCTGGGTCCGGTCAACAGGTATAACTGGTTTTAGGTATTTGCCCAAACCATCGAGCACAGACCCCTTCATCACTTCGACTCCGAGTTTCGGCACATCTGAAAATTTGATGGTGCAGTTCGGCGGGGCGAAAATAGCCTCCGCGAGATCCCTGCCGACCTTGTTTGCGTCCACGTCGAAAGCGGCGACGAAGTTCACGTCACGAATATGGTAGCCGCCGAAGTTAACGTGCATCAGACCAGGGACAAACTCGTCCTCTCTCGCGTTTTTATAGTATTCTATCCCTTGCACAAGCGAGGACGCACAATTCCCAACTCCGACTATCGCAACATTTATCTTTCCCGTAATATCTCCCCCTTGGTCATATTTCCAACTTTGATATACTTCAAAAATAAAAATATTTAAAGGTTGTGGTCAAGCTATATCTGGTGTTTTGTCATGGCTATGCGGCGGTTAAAACGTAAAACGACTGTCGAGATGATGTGGCCGTACATCTTAAAGTTGCTTCGCGAAAAGCCTATGTACGCTTACGAACTCAGGCAGCAGGTCGAGAAACGATTCGGGTGGAAGCCGCCGCTTGTCACCTCTTACACGGTTTTGTACCGAATGCAACGCGGAGGCTACGTGACGGCGGAATGGCATGAGCAACGTGGGAAACCGGCACGTAAGTATTACAGGATCACAGATAAAGGTAAGGAATTATCCAAGGCTGCGGAGGACCATTTCAAGGAGCTTTACGGAAAACTCTTTGAGAAGAAATCTTAGCGCAACCTGATGTAAGCGGTGACTAATCTGTGTACGGCCGTAAAGTAGGTTAATATCACTACCAGGACCACCGCGTAGCCTGTCAAGTTGAGCATGGCCCCCACTCCTAGAATGAGAAGGCGCTCCGCACGCTCGGCTATGCCCACGCTGAGTTTGCCCGAGCCGGCCGCTTCTGCACGGGCGCGGATGTAGCTGACCATGAAGCCCCCAACGAGGGCGAGCACCACCCACAGCCAGCCATACTGGCCGAGTTCAGGCACGCCTCCGAAGATTATGCCGATGAAAATTACCGCTTCGGTATAGCGGTCAACGACTGAATCGAGAACCCCACCAAATGCCGACACCTTGCCAGAGACACGGGCGACCGCGCCGTCGATTATGTCAAAAAATCCGCACATCAGCAGGACCAAGCCGGCGAAGCGCGGTTGACTAATCCCAAATAGGACACCCGCAATCAGGCTGAATATCAAACCTATGCACGTGAGGCTGTTTGGCGTAAAACCAGCGCGAGCAAACGCTCTCGCTACCGGATCAATGGCAAAATTCACTTTGTCTCGCAGCTCACTCAACATGCGCTCACCCGTCACAATAGCTTTTTTGCTGGCCCAAATAAGTGTGTTTGGGTGGTTGTGTGATCTACATCGGGCCGGCTGGAGTCCCGATCTCTTGCGAGGAACGAACAACCCTTGCTGGAATCGGATGCACCGCCAAGCTCAAGCTGAACGCCTTCGAGTGCGAGTTCGTGCGGCGGGTTGGGATGAGCAACGAGATGGCGAAGCAGGTTGGAGAACTAGCGAAAAAACTTGGTGTTCGTCTGTCTGTCCACTGTCCTTACTTCGTAAACTTGTGTTCTCAGGAGGAGGAAAAATTCAAAGCTTCACAAAAAAGAATCCTCGACTCGGTGGAGAGGGCCCATTTCATGCGTGCCGGCGTTGCTGTTTTTCACCCTGGCTTTTACGGGAAGCTCACCCCTCATGAAGCGTTGGAGGCGGTGAAACATGCGTGTGCCGAGATGGTCGATGAGATGGCATCAAGGGGGATAACGGACGTCAACCTCGGGTTGGAGACTATGGGTAAGCAGGCCACGTTTGGGACTGTGGATGAGATAATCGCGGTCTGCAAAGAGATCGAGCGTTGTGTACCCGTCGTCGATTGGGCTCACTTGAACTGCAGGTATGGGGGAATTTTCAAAACACAGGAGGATTACGGAAGGATACTCGATGAACTGAAATCTTTGAAACTGAAGCATCTCCACAGCCATGCGACGTGTGCCGAATTCACGCCAGCTGGACCGGGAGCTGGTAACGAAAAGCACCATTTGACCTTAGACGCGAAGAAGCCGGACTACGGGCCGCTGGTAAAGGAGATTTTGAGGAGAAAGATAGGCACCACACTGATATCCGAGAGCCCAATTTTAGAGCAGGACGCCCTCGTCTTGAAACGGATGTTCGAGAAACAAGGATATAAATTTTAGATTATGCGGCGCGTAGCTTCACAAAAATCTCACGAGGGGAAATTTGCATCTGCTCGCCTGTCTGCATATCCCGGAGGGTGACTTTTCCCGCCGCAAGTTCCTTTTGGCCGACTACCACAGCATATCTGGCTTCTCTCGAGTCCGCGTACGATATCGCCTTTGCCAAACTGCGCCCCATCAGGTCTACGTCCACGCGCAGGCCAACGTCACGCAACATCTGGGCTATCTCGAGGCATTTGGGCAATGCTTTTTCACCTACGGGCAAAAGCATGCAATCCAGAACTTCCTCTGCTGGCTTGACCCCCTGGCTTAGCAAAGCGTCTGAAATCCTATCGATGCCAAAGCCAACGCCGATAGCTGGGCACGGCTCACCCCCGAGGAGAGCGATGAGATCATCATAGCGCCCTCCCCCGCCGATCTGCACATCCCCAACATACAGCTCGAAAACGACATCTGTATAATACTCCAAGCCACGAGCTATGCCAAAGTCGATGTTGAATTCTTTGACCCCCAACGCCTTGAGGTGGCCGACGATTTCTTGCAAGTTCTTGATGGCCGCCTTCGCGCTGGGTAGGTTGGCTACAAGATTCTCGGCTCTATCAATAACATTGCCGCCGCGCAGCGCCACAAGTGTTTTTAAAAGTTTTTTATCCGCCGCTTTCACGGCCGTTTTGTCCAACTCCTCACTGAGTCGCACTTCATCCTTGCTGTCGATGGCGCGCATGATTGGATCTTGGAATTCATCTTTCACACCAGCATGCGCCAGAACTTCTCTTAACACCCGTGTGTGTCCAATCCTAAGTTCAAAGTTTTTGAGTCCGAGTTCGCGGATGGTGTGATAAGCGAGCGCTATAACTTCGGCATCCGCCTCTGGCTTTTCGGACCCAATCGTCTCCAGTCCTGCCTGCAGAAATTGCCGCCATCGCCTAGCCTGTGGCTCCTCGTAGCGGAAGCAATTGCCAAAGTAGAAAAGTTTCAGCGGCTTTGGCTCCGCCTTGAGCTGTTCGATGTATAGGCGCACTACGGGCGCGGTTAGCTCAGGGCGCAGCGCAAGCTCTCGGCCAGATTTATCTTTAAAAGCGTAGAGCTGCTTCACCACCGTGGCACCGCTCTTTTTTGTGAAGAGCTCGAGGTTCTCGAATGCGGGAGTTTCCACCTCATCGTAGCCATAGCGCTTGAAGATGCCGCGCATCACTTGCTCGACATGGCGAATGCTTGCTAGTTCTTCACCTAACAAATCCCTAGTTCCCCTCGGCCTTTGCATATCATCACGGCAGATTCTCGTGGTTAATTTGCATCACTTTGACCAAGCCGTTTGAACTCGTATAAGCTACTTCCATGAAATCTGGGGTAGTTCCCCGTCCTTCAAAAACGCGCATGAGTATTGGTAAACCATACACCGTGGGGGCGGTCAGCTGCGCGTACGTCTGATCCCATGTCGGTGCGGCCACCCAATCTGGCATGAGAATCCACAAAACTCGGGGTATTTCGGGGTCGGGTATTAAATTGTAGTTGAGAATCCGCCCGAGGTAACCACTTTGGTTGAAAGACACCATTACCACGCCAGCTAGGTAAAGGTTTTCTTCATCCCTCTCCACGTACGCTCCCCACCACAGAGGATCGAAAAGAACGTTTTCATCACTGAAGGTGAATAGTATTTGTTCACCCTGGGTACTCGCTGACGTGGTAACAGTTTGAACGCCACCGCGGCGAGTGGCCCAGATTGCTTCGCTATATTGGTATTGATGGAAAATGACGTAGTCAATTCTGACCCCGTAGTTGTCTCTGTAGGTCTTGAGGTAAAAGGCGAGTTCGTTATCATCGGTTAATGTTGGGAGGTATTGAATATCCGTGCGCCTGCCGTTGATTGTCCAAGAACTGTTTAAGAAAGTGCCAGTAGAGTCGCTCACGGTGTAAATGTAATCTGGAGGGGGGGATGGCTCGGTGTTCTCCCATTTCCCAATTTCCCCAAGAGTTTGGCCCCCATCACAAACAGTTGCCCGCCTAGCGGTACCCGTGAGCAGGTGCCCGAATGACCACTCTATTGCGACCACCGAGTTTTCGGGAGTATTCTCGCGCAACCACGCAAAGGTGTCCATGAGCCCTTCATCCAGCCCGTATCCATGCCACTCTGTGGGTGGCGTAACTCCTTGGGCGTACGTATGTGCGTTTATGATAAACGGCGTCGCGGCAAGAGAAAAACAGAGCGCGATTACTACTGGTTTCTGGAACGGCTTTACCCAATCCGCAGTCATGGGTTCCCAAGACAGCCGCTTCACCGACGAGACAACCACCGTAACCCCAATGCCAGCCGCGACCGCCATGAAGGGCCACCACATCCTATCGAATCGCGCTTGCCCACTTCCGGGCCAGACTAATCCCGCGAGGATAACAAGCCACGGCAACATCAACAGCCCCCAACGTTTTAGCGTCTCCCCCTGCTTTCGTGGCCAGCAAATCTTGATCAAAGCGAGAGCCATGAAAACGAGCACGAGAGCAGTCAAAATTTTTTCCGCGTAGAACCCATCAACAACGCTACTCCATGAACTGGGTGCTGCCATCTCGCCCGCGTACCTCCCAAATGATATCCCTCCCCCACCACCGATCCCGATATACGCGAGAAGGGTCTGCGGAAGGTTAACCCAGAGATATGGGCTAACCACCCCGATAAAAGTGCCGGCAATTGTCATCGCCACAAACACCGTTGCGATGCCGCCAAGCAGGGCCAAATGGGAGCGGATCCCTTTGAAAATCCCATACAGGAGGTCTTTTGCGGACATTTTGTGAAAAATCACTTCCATTATCACCGCAAGCACGAGCGCACCGACAATCGCGTACAATAGGTAACTCAGCTTCGCCGTGTACATGCCAATCACTATCCCAACGCCGAGCATCAGGGGCAGATACGTCAGCCGCTCGCTCAATGCCACGATGGCCGCCCAGCCAATCAATACTGGTATGAGGATCTCGTAACCTGTCCAAGTGAGGGCAAATATCGCAAGTACAAGGCCGGATAAGATACCAAATCTCAGTGTCTGCAATCCGCGAGCTTTTGACATTTTTATGGTGAGATAAATTGTCCAGGCTATTAGAATAAGTTGGGTTGCTTCTCGGTCGAACGCCCCCGCCTTCATCCAGTAGATACTCCCAGTAAGCACGCTCGCAAAAAATGCCGCCGTGCATCCAGCGAGATCGCCGCCGAGCTCTTTACCTATCAGGAAAATCGGGATTAACGTGAGGGCGAACAACAGGGGCGACCAATACCGGACAACATCCATCGGTGTAACGTCGGGGTTAACGGCGTGGACGGCTTTGTACAGCATCGCCGTTAGCAGCGGCTGGCCCTGATCGGAAAGCGAAACCGAATGCCCATACGGTGCGTGAGAGAGGGGGTTGTTCTCCACCATGCCATTGGTTTCAGAAATGTCAACGGTGATGTCGTAGAACCACCCGCTGTCGGAGGTTGTGAGCGTGTCGTACTTTTCACCGGGGATCAGCAGTATCGAGGTCGTGAAAAGCATCAACGAGAGCAAGTAGACAACTATCAGCCATCGCTTCCAGTTTAACCTCAAGCGGTCACCAATTGCTCTAGTAGCCCGCGCTTAAAAAAATAGCACTATTCGGTTTTCTCTTCCTTCGGCTCCGGAGCCTCGACTGGTGCCGGCGCGACCTCTTTCGTCGTGACCATTATCCAGCCGAGCCAGAAGCCCAGACCGCAAATGACAAGCACACCCACCACGACAGGCAACGAAATCGCCAAGGGAACCCGTAGGCCTGAACCGAAAACTGTGTTCACAAGACCCCAGTAAATCTCAGCGATAGCCACCGCGGCGCATGCAACGCAAATCAATGCTCCTAAAGCTCTCCCCAATGGATCACCCTCGGTCGCAAACTCTATACATATAGTTTAAATATCTTTCGCAGCTTAACTCCGCCGATGAAGCGCATCCTCATAAATCCGCGCGACAATTTAGGTATGGGCCCGTGGCCTAGCCTGGATAGGGCGGCAGCGTCCTAAGCTGTAGATCGTGGGTTCGAATCCCACCGGGCCCGCCAGTAACTTTTTACAAACACCCCGCACAAAATTAAACGGTGCTCCGGTAGTGTAGACCGGTCAATCATACAGGCCTCTCGAGCCTGTGACCCGGGTTCAAATCCCGGCCGGAGCACCATGTGATTACCATGGTGTTGGAACAGGAAGAGGAGCTCGAGCGAAAAGTTCAGAAGAAGCGCAAGAAGTACCGCTCGGTTTACAGGAAAGCCCACAAGAGGGGACGCTAGTTTTATTGCTTTGCTTGAAAGAGTTTTTCTTGCGGGGGTGCCCGAGCTTGGCCTAAGGGGCAGGACTTAAGGGCGAGGCTAGGAAATCCTGTGACCGCAGGGTCTTCGCAGGTTCGAATCCTGCCCCCCGCACCAGATGATAAGATGGTTAAAATCTTCGAAGTTGAACCGGACGCGCCGAGGGCAGACGTGATAACAGAAACGGCTTCTACAATACGGGCAGGCGGGCTCGTCGTTTATCCCACGGAGACCGTTTACGGGCTCGGCGCCGACGCTTGCTCCGCCAAAGCCATCGGCAAAATCTTTAAGCTCAAGGGCAGGGGGGCTAGGAAACCCATCCCAATTGCCGTGAACTCGCTCGACATGGCCCGCCAAGTTGCCGAGCTAACTCCCGCGGCCGAGGCGCTCTTCACGGAATTCTTGCCCGGTCCACTCATGGTTGTCGCAAAAGCTAGGCTAAACGTCTCAAAACTCCTAACGGCTGGAACGGGCAAAGTCGGAATAAGGGTGCCGAACCACCAGGTTGCGCTGAAGCTCATAGAGTTCGTTGGGGGGCCGATCACAGCCACGTCGGCCAACCTCTCCGGAAAAACCGCCCCCCTCACGGTCAAAGAAGCGCTCGAGCAGCTCGGAAAAAATGTCGACGTGGCTTTGGACGCCGGCAAATGCGAACTCGGCATACCGTCGACTGTTGTGGATGTCACATCAAAACGCCCGAATGTTTTGAGAAAAGGGCCTATCTCTGAAGAAGAAATCGGAAAAGTTTTGGGCAAACTCAAGCTTTAGGTCCCTTCGCCCGCCTCGCTATCATCCCGGCAAAGATGCCAGCCCCCAAGCCGTTGTCTATGTTCACGACGACGACTTTTGGAGAGCACGTTTGGAGCATAGTCATCAGAGCCGCGACGCCTTTTATCCCAACGCCGTAACCCACTGAGGTCGGGACGCCTATGACAGGAACATCGACGAGGTTTGCCACCACCGAAGGCAGCGCGCCCTCCATCCCGGCCACGATGACGAGCGCCACCACGCCTTCTTTAAGCATGCCTTCGAGGGGCTTGAAGAGACGGTGGATTCCGGCTATGCCGACATCGTACGCCTTCAAAACTTTGCACCCCATTACCTCGGCTGCAATCGAAGCTTCTTCTGCGACTGGCACATCGGCCGTGCCGGCGGCGAGCACCCCGACTTTGCCCGCCCTCGGAAAAGTATAGCCCTTGCCCTTGATCAAAATCGCCCTAGCCTTCTCATTATAACTCAAACTGAAACCACGGGGCAGCTTCCTCCTTAGCTCTCGGACGCAAACCTCGCTAGCTCTCGTGACCAATGCGTAGCCGTTTTCTATAGCCACTTTGATCGCGAGGCCCGCAACATCAACCGAGCGCTTTCCCTCTGCTAATATCATCTCGGGTACGCCCACGCGGTAGGCCCGGCTGACATCAAGCCTCGCCAGCTCGCCCACCCGCCTCACGTTGAGCGCCGATAGCCTGCGCCTCGCCTCTTCGAGCGTGAGTTCTCCGGCAATCAGTTTCTTCAGCACGCTTTCTATGCTCAAATCCAATTTTTTTCTCGCCATGATCGCGCCCAAAATAATTGTTGCGAATAGGCTTAAATTATGGCCCGCCCAGATTCAAGCGGAGTTGTTATGGAAATCGACCTGCTCGGGAAAAGCGTCAATGCCCCAAAGTTCTTGGAAGTGCTCGAAAAGGAGTTCGATTGGTTCATTTCGTACACGCTGATGCTCGCGGAAAAGCACTTCGAGGACCCGGAGAGCAAGAGAATTTTCATCGCGGTTGTCTTGATCGGAGACTACGTCTGGGACATCAACATAGTCAGGTTTGAAGAAGTCGTGTACGAGAAAGACCGGACCAAACGCAGGAAGATTGCCGCACCAACCCAAGCCGTGCTCCAAAATGTGTTGAAGGAACTGCACGCAGCTTACGAGAAATCCAAGGAGTTGCCCCCTCAAATCAGGCGAAGGTTGGAAGAGGCCAAAGCCGAGCAGTAGGTCGGCATATTTTTTAGTCAAGCCGAACGATTTTTCATTGAGCCTCGATAGCTCAGCCGGTAGAGCGCGTCCTTGGTAAGGACGAGGTCGCGGGTTCGATTCCCGCTCGAGGCTCCACTGTCAATCAAATTTTCAACGTTTCCAAAAGTGTTAAATAACGAGCGGCTGGCTGTTTACAGGGTATTAACGTGATAACTGCGCTCGAGTTGATTGCAGGAATTATTGTTGTAATCGTGATGTTTTTCCTCTCGTGTTTGAGGATAGTCCGCGAGTACGAGCGCGCGGTGAAGTTCAGACTCGGCAGGTTTGCCGGGGTTAAAGGCCCGGGCTTGTTCTTCGTCATACACGGCCTTGAAAAGTTCATCAAGGTGGATCTCCGGACGGCAACGCTTGACGTGACCAAGCAGCGCGTCATCACCAAGGACAACATCAGCGTCGATGTGGATGCAGTCGTCTACATGCGGGTTGTCAGCCCAGGCGATGCGATCATGAAGGTGGAGCGCTACATGCTGGCCACGAGTTTGCTGGCCCAGACTACCCTTAGAGACGTGCTCGGGCAGTCGGAGCTAGATGATTTGCTGGCCAAGCGCGATGAGCTGAACGCGAGGCTTCAAAAACTCATCGACGAAGCCACCGACCCGTGGGGCATAAAGGTGAGTGCGGTCACGATAAAGGACGTCAGCCTCCCGGAGACGATGCTCCGTGCGATAGCAAAACAGGCGGAGGCCGAGCGGGAGCGGAGGTCAAGGGTGATAATGGCGGAGGGCGAGTTCGAGGCCGCGAAACGCATGGCCGAAGCCGCTATGCAGTACGAGAAGAACCCCGCCGCACTGAGGCTGAGGGAGCTTCAGACGCTAACCGAAATTGCTCGTGAGAAAAACATGATCGTTGTCAGCCCGACCCAACTTGGCACCAAGCTCGGGGAAGTAGTTGGCGTGACTTCGGCGCTGCAAAAGTCAAAGAGCAAGGAATAAAGACTTAACCTTTCTTACGGCGCCTCTTAACGACTAGTTTCACTCCCGCTACATCCCTTACGATAACCTCTTGGCCTTTTTTAGCATGCTCCTTGCAAACCGCAGTCCACAGCTCGCCCTTCAGCTTGACGAGGCCCTCTGGAGCGAGAGCCGTGGTAGCAACACCAACCTTGCCTATCAGCTCCTCTTTTCCCACTACAACTGGTTTCTTCATCGTCCGTCTGACCAATACGAGGACGACGCCGAGGATTGCAACAACACCGAGGATGATGCCCTTTACCACAGCACCCGCCACCTCAATCCAGGGCTCTTTGTCGACCATCATGAGCCCGAGCACGAGTGCGGCTATGCCCCCAATCCCAAAGACACCGAATCCCGGCGTCAACAGCTCGTACGCTAGCAGGACTATTCCTAGACCCATCAGCGCCACCCCCGCGTAGTTTATCTCAAGCACTCCCATTCCCCAGAAGGCGAGCAGCAGACATATCACCCCTGCTATTCCAGGCAGTCCGATGCCGGGGGTCGAAACCTCGGCGATCAAACCGAATAGCCCCAAGATGAACAGGACGATGACGATTTGCGGGTTGCTTATGATGCTCAGAAATTTGCTTATCCAACCCATTTCGATCTCTCTCACCTCCGCGCCACTTTTGCCAATGTAGGTGAGGATTTCGTTTTCGTTGCTCGCGATGAGATCGATAACGTTTTCTTGGAAGGCTTCTTCTGGGTCCATCGTGCGATTGTTCTCGACGAAACTCCTTGCTATTTCTGGTGGGCGGCCCCTATCCCTCGCTATTGTTTCTATCCACTCGGCCATAGCTTGAGTAATCTTTGGGTCTTCGGGTCTCGGCTGAGCGGCACCAATCACTGTGCTGTTGTCCATCGCCGCAGCGTTTGACGCAAGCAGGATGAAGGTACCGGCGGAATAGGCCCATGCGCCGCGAGGAGTAACCCAAACTACGATCGGCACTTTTGACCCCTGCATCCGCTTGACGATTTGCTCGGTCGCTGAGAGCAGCCCGCCCGGCGTGTCCAGCTTTATTATCAGCGCGACGTTGTCCCGTTCTGCCTGATCGATTGATTTTTCAATGAAATCAGCTACGCCAGCGTTGATGTCTCCCTTCACCTCCACGGCATAAACGAAATCCTGCTGGGTGCTCTGTGCATGTGCAAGAGCCGAGCTGCCCAAGAGCACGAGAAATGCAACTAAAACCAACAGCCGCCTGTTTGAAATCAAGCCACCACCCCTCCGCCCGGCGGTAGAGCTCGCATCAGCTCGTCAATAGAAATGTCGAAACCGGCGGCCCGCAGTTTGACCTGCAGCTCGCGCGACAAATCGGATTTTTTGATGCGCCCGGGGGCGATACGGATCGCGACTTTTGAATGGCGGTTCACCGCGCTCACCGGTCCACACAAGACAACTTGATCGCCGTCGAGGACCATCACGCCGACCGCCGCTTCCATCGGCACTTTCAAAAAG
>Ga0136653_10000352_pt1 | contig 24094 bp, 18 predicted proteins | sample LakKivw275mmetaG_FD_94866 | JGI IMG/M metagenome (GOLD analysis project Ga0136653, IMG submission 94866) | Anoxic lake water microbial communities from Lake Kivu, Rwanda to study Microbial Dark Matter (Phase II) - Lake Kivu water 275m metaG... | ecosystem: Environmental > Aquatic > Freshwater >...
GTCTTGTAGGGCTGGGCCGTCTTGACCACGAACGAGCCGGCGTTGTAGAACCGGCCGCCGGCGATGAAATCGGCCTTGGCCTGGTGGATCTCGACGCCGCCCGTCTTCAGGACCTCGAGCATCTTGAGCATCGTCGGAAAATCCCGCTGGACGGCCGGGATGACGAAGGCGTAGGGCTGGCCCTTGTCCACCTGCTCGATGGAGTTCTTGTACATCTTGTAGAAGTTGAAGAGGATGTCCTCTTTGTGGAGCGACGCGGTCTTGATCAGGCTCTGCGACAGGACGAGCTCGTAGTCGACGAGGTCGCGCAGGCGCCACCAGCCGCCCGGCCACGGATCGACGAAATCCATCCTCTTTTCGGTGAAGCCGGACTGGACCTCGTTCGGCTCGATATAAATGGGGGTGGCCCCGCGGACGGAGGCGACCTCGCTGAGGCAGCTCAGGACGTTGTGGAGCCACCCGGTGTCGTCGCAGGCGCCGATCCACCAGGCCGTATAGGAGCGGCCGTTGACGATGCCGCTCAGGCCGTGCTTCTGGAGGTCGTAGCTCATCTCCGTGCCGATGAGGTTGACGCCGCGCCAGACCGAAGGCTGGATGTTCGGCAGGGGCGGGTCCATGAACGGGGGCACGAAGAGACGGGCGCCGTTGGAGCCCTGCTGGTGCTCGTCGAGATGGATCTGCGGCAGCCAATCCTCGTAGAGGACCTTGGTCACGGCCCGGGTCTCGGGCAGGTTGAACATGTACCAGTCGCGGTTGTTGTCGTGCCCGGCGTAGACGTGATAGAGCCAGGGCATATTGCCGCCTTCGTACTGCGTCCCGACGTATTTCCTGTACCAGTCGACGACCATCTGGTTGCCGTCGGGATTATGGGTCGGGACGAGCAGGAAGACGACATCGTCGAGGACCTTGGCGGCCTCGAAGAACGTCTTGCCGGTGACGAGATCGTAGGCGAGCTCCATCGACATCTGGGAGGCGGCGATCTCGGTCGCGTGGAGGGAGCAGGTGATCAGGACGATGGCCTTGCCCTCCCGGGCCAGCTTCCGGGCCTCGTCGACGGAGGTCGCGCGCGGGTCGCGCAGCTTGTGGGTGATCTCCTTCCAGCGGTCGAGCTTGGCCAGGTTCTCGGCGGTCGAGATCGCGGCCATGATGATCGGCCGCTTCTGCACCGATTCGCCGATGGTGAACAGCTTGAGCTTGTTCGTCTCCTGGGCCAGCTTCTCGAAATAGCCCTTGATCTGGGTGTAATCGGCGAGCTTCCTGTCCTCGCCGACCTTGAAGCCCAGGAACTTCTCCGGCGGCGTCTGGGCCGCGAGCGTCCCGGCGGCGAAAATGAGCCCGGCGATAGCCAAGATGACCACGGCACGGAAGGGGGATCTGTTCACGGACGACCTCCTGGGAAAGATCGGAAAGGTCTATCTATCACCGGCGTCAGAGCGTGTCAAGACGACCGACCGGCCGCCTGGCGCGGCTCAGGGCAGGGTCAGCATGTCGTGGGCGAGGAGGAGCATGCCTTGGACCGGGACGCCGTGCGGGCAGGCCGCTTCGCACGGCGCGGAACAGTCGCGGCAGGCATCGGCCCGGGCGCCCGGGATGGCGGCGTAATAGCCCATGGCTTCTTTCTCTCTCCGCTGGCCGGCGAAATACTGCTGGTAGCGGAGGATGGTGTTGACGGGGACGCCCCGGGGGCAGCTCGGCTCGCAGAGGCCGCAGGCGTGGCGGCAATAAAAGCTGCCACAGCCCTCCCTGTAGGCCTCGAGCTTGGCCGTCTCGGCCGCGGCCAGCCTCGTCCCCGAGAGCCGGACGATGGTGTTGAGGGCGTCGTAGGTCTGGGTCTGATAGCAGACCGTGTGGACGTCCGGGTGGCCGAGGACGAAGCGGATGGCCGCGTCGCGGATCTCGTCGGGGTTCCGGAGGCCGTGCGCGGCGATGAACGTCTGGGCGGCTTCAAACTTCTCCTTGTAACGGGCCAGGCCGTCGGCGTAGAGGGGATGGACGGGCTTCTTGTCCTTTTCGAGGCCCTCGACCCGCTCCTTGAGCGTGTAGTAGATGGCGACCGGGGCGGACTTCATCAGGGCGACGCCGATCCTCTTGGCGCGGCAGGCCTCGAGGACCGCCTCGGCGTTGTCGCGGCGGAGGAAGTTGTAGGCCATGAGAAAGACGTCGAAGCGCCCGTCCTCGGCGGCGGCGAGGAGGATCTTTTCCATGGTCTCTTCGGGATCGCGGAACCAGAAGGTGCCGTGCTGGGAGACGCCGACGTGGCGGACCCGGCCCTCAGTTTTTAGCTCGGTCATGGCCGCGTGGAACCCTTCGGTCTTGAGGGTCTCGGCCTTTTCGGGGCAGTGCATCATCAGACAGTCGACGTAATCGAGCCCGAGCTCCTCGAGGGCCTTGCGGGCCCGCTTGAGGAAGCTTTCCTTGGACTTGTCGTCGAGGACCTCGAGCTTGGTCGTGACAAAGACCTTGCGGCGGTCCAGGGACTTGATGGCCCGGCCCAGAACGCGGTGATGGCCGGGATACTGCTCGGCCGTGTCGAAGTAGTTCATCCCCGATTCGTAAGCCGCCCGGATGACGCCTTCGTCCATGATGAAGCCGCAGGAGATATCGGAGACCCGGAACTCCGTCCGGCCGAGGGTCCGGTACTCCTTGATCTTGGGGAGAGGGTCCGGAGAGGGCTTCGTCGCCGGCGGGGCCGGAGACTGGGCCGGGGTCAAGGTCCGGCCGCCGGCGAAGCCGGCCCCTAAAGCGCCCAGGGCGGACGTCTTGATGAATTGTCTGCGGCCTTTGGCTCTGGTCTCCATCGCTCCTCCGTTCGGGTCCGGGACGGACCGGCGCGTAGCATAACAGGGGAGGGAGGCGGATTCAAGGACCCCGGAGCCGACCCGGACTCAGTCGCGGGACGAGCGCAGCACGAACATGCGCAGGAGCTGGATCGCGGCCATGGCCGTCGAGGCGACATAAGTCAGCGCCGCCGCGCCCAGGACCTTGCGGGCGCCGACCATCTCGTCGGGTGTGAGGAAGCGGCGCTCCTCGAGGAGCGTCAGGGCCCGCTTCGAGGCGTTGAACTCGACCGGCAGGGTGACGACCGAGAAAGCGACCGCCCCGGAGAAGAGCAGGATGCCCAGGTCCATGAGGGTCTTCGACCCCGAGCCGGTGATGAAGCCGATGAAGAAGAGCGGGAAGGCCAGGGTCGACCCGAGGCTGGCCACCGGGTAGATGAGCGACCTTAAGTGCATCGGCTGATAATGCTGATGGTGCTGGATCGCGTGGCCGGTCTCATGGGCGGCGATGCCCAGGGCGGCGATCGAAGGGCTGTCATAGACGCCCTGGGACAGACGCAGGACCTTCTTCCGGGGGTCGTAGTGGTCGGTCAGCTGGCCGGGCGTCTTCTCGATCGTGACCTCGCCGGCGCCGGCCTGCTGGAGAAGCTGGGTGGCGGCCTGGGCCCCCGTCAGTCGTGACGCCGAGGCGATCCGCCCGTATTTCGAGTAGGCCCCCTTGACCTTGGCCTGGGCATACAAGGCCAGGATGAAGGCCGGGATGAGCAAAAGGAATGTCGGGTCTCCGAAGAACATGACGCTGCCTCCTTGGGACAGATCTCTATCTTACCGCATTCTCGGGAAAAAATGTATAATGGGGCCGACCGTGCTAGACGGGGAGCTAGCGGTGCCCTGTAGCCCACGATCCGCTCCAGTGGGGTCGAATCCCCTGCCGAGGCTTCCCTCTTTCTGGCCGGTGCCCGTGCACGTGGCGTTGAAGGCTGGGGTCCTGCGCGAAGGGCCTCCCGCGAACCCCGTCAGGACCGGAAGGTAGCAGCGGCAACGGGACGGTTCTTGTGCGGCAGTCAACCTCGCCGGAGCCGGCGGCTTGGGACACGCAGGGAGAGTGCTGTCGGAGCAGGGTGCACGGTCTTTCCGATGCCGCGAGCGTTAGCGAGCGGCGGGCAGAAATCCAAATTCCCTCGCCGCCTCGAGAGGGAACGACAAAAAAAGCAACGGATCAGAAACCCGTTTTCTTTAGGAGAGAGGCGATCTCCGCTTTTCCCTTTTCGTCGACCGGCAGGAGGGGCAGGCGGGTCGGGCCGCCGTGGTAGCCCCGAAGGTCCTGGGCGGTCTTGAGCCCGGCGATGCCGTAGACCTCGACCAGGGCCTTGTTGAGTGGGACGAGGTCGAGCTGGAGCGCCCGGGCTTCGTCCCTTTTCCCGGCCTGGAACAACCGGAAGATCTCGCCGCACATCTCCGGGACCACGTTGGCCACGGCCAGGATGGCGCCGCAGGCGCCCATCGCCAGTCCCGGATAAACGACGTGCCCCGAGCCGAGGAAATAGTGGAACCGGTCGGGAACTTCGCGGATGACCTCGGCCAGGAAAGAGAGGCTGCCACCGCTCTCCTTGAGCCCGGCGATATTGGGGTGGGAGGAGAGCTCGATGACCATCCGGGGCTCGAGATTGATGCCGGTATTGGCCGGCATGTTGTAGACGAGGACCGGGAAGGGGCTGGCCTCCGCAACCGCCAGGTAGTGCGCCTTGAGGGCCTCGCGGGTCATCTTTGATTTGAAATAGGACGGGGGACGGACAAGCACGGCGGCGATGCCTCGCGCGGGGAGGCTCCGCCCGAAATCGATCGTCCCTTTCGTCCATTCCCGGGCCGTCCCGACGAGGACCTTTTTTCCGGGCCCGGCCGTTTCGAGGACGGCCTCGACGAGCGCGAGCGACTCGTCGTCGGCCAGGGAGACGCTCTCCCCGGTCGAGCCGAGGACGAGATAGCCGGCGACCGAGGTCTCGTTGAGCCGGCGGACGTTCGCCTTGAGCTTGGACGGGGAGACGGAGTCGCCTTCAAAGGGCGTCGTCAGGGCGACATAGATGCCTTCGAGGGGTTTCAATGCGGTTCTCCTTTGCGCTGCTCCCGGACCGCCCGCTCGATCTCACGGAGCTCGGCCTCGCCGAGGCCGAAATAGTGGCCGACCTCGTGGAGGACGGTGTCCCGGACCTGGTCCTTGATGTCCTCGTCGGTCCGCGAGATCGACTCGATCGGGCGCTGGTAGATGACGATGACGTCGGGCGGGTAATTGCCGTAGCTCGCCGGGCTCCGATGGGGGTAGGGGACACCGTGATAGAGGCCGAGAAGGTTCGTCCCCGGCGGGCAGTCGTCCTCGACCATGACGGTCACGTTGTCGATGAGCTTGCGGAACTTCTTCGGGATCTCGGCCAGGGCCTCGGCGACGAGCTCCTCGAACCGGGCCCGGTCCATGGACGGCCGGAAGGGGCTCCGCCCGAAGGGGTCCGGCCGCCGGCTCATTTCTCGATGCCCTCACGGGCCTTGACGCCACGGTCGAAATAGTGCTTGACCGCTTTCATCTCGGTGACGAGGTCGGCCCGGTCGATGAAGGCGGCCGGGGCGTACCTCCCCGTCAGGACGAGCTCGACGGCGGAGGGGCGCCTGTCGATAAGATCGAGGACGTCCTTTTCCGGGAGGATCTTGAAATGAACGGCCGTGTTGATCTCGTCCAGGATGACGATCTCGTAATCGCCGGAAAGCATGGCTTCGCGCGCCCGGGTCAAGCCGGTCTGAGCCCGTTCGAGGTCCTCGTCGCCGGGGCCCTCGGTGACGGTGATGAAGCCCGGGCGGCCGAACTGTTCGATGCGGACGAGCGGGGCCAGCTTTTTCGCGGCTTCGATCTCGCCCGTCGGCTGGGCCTTGAGGAACTGGGCGATATAGGTCCGGAAGCCCCGTCCGGCCGCGCGCAGGGCCAGGCCAAGCGCGGCCGTCGTCTTGCCCTTGCCGTCGCCCGTGTAAACCTGGACGTAACCGGTCATCCCGGCTATTGTTCAACAATCCCGATGTCTTGTCAAAACGTGCTATAATCGGCGCATGCTCGACCCCAAATTCGTCCTGGAAAACCTTGAATCCGTGGAAAATAGGCTCGCGGCGCGGGGCCAGAGGATCTCGTTCGAGGAGTTCGTCCGCGTCTCGCGGGAGAAGAAGGATGTCCTCAAGCGGACCGAGGACCTGCGGTCCATCAGGAACAAAGCGTCCGAGGAGATCTCCCGGCTTAAAAAGCAGGGACAGGACGCTTCGGTCCTCATCGCCGAGATGAGGACGGTCGGCGACGAGATCGGGGCTCTCGAGGAGAGGCTCAAGGGCTTCGACGAGGAGCTCAAGGCGACCCTGCTCAACATCCCCAACATCCCTCACGAGTCCGTGCCGGTCGGCCGAAGCGCCGAGGACAACAAGGAAGTGCGGCGGTGGGGGAGCCGTCCGGAGTTCGGTTTCAAGCCCCAGGCGCACTGGGATGTCGGCGAGAAGCTGGGCATCCTCGATTTCGAGCGGGCGGCCAAGATCACCGGCTCCCGGTTCACGGTCTACTTCGGGGCGGGAGCCAGGCTCGAGCGGGCCCTGATCAGCTTCATGATCGACCTCCACACCCGGGAGCGCGGCTTCACCGAGGTCCTGCCGCCCTTCATCGCCAACGCAGAGAGCCTGACCGGGACCGGCAACCTGCCCAAGTTCAAGGAGGACCTGTTCAAGCTCGAGGGCTTCGACTGGTACCTCATCCCGACCGCCGAGGTGCCGCTGACGAACATCTACCGGAACGAGATCCTCGACGGCGCAGCGCTCCCGACGCGCTTCGTCGCTTATACGCCCTGCTTCCGGAGCGAGGCGGGCTCGTACGGCAAGGACGTCCGGGGCCTCATCCGCCAGCACCAGTTCAACAAGGTCGAGATGATGATCTTCAGCCGGCCCGAGACGTCCTTCGACGAGCTCGAGTTCATGACCGCCTCGGCCGAGGAGGTCCTGAAGCGCCTGGGATTGCACCATCGCGTCGTCCTGCTGTGCACCGGGGACATGGGCTTCGCCAGCGCCAAGACCTACGACCTCGAGGTCTGGATGCCCAGCCGCGACGGCTTCATGGAGATCTCGTCCTGTTCGAATTGCGTGGACTTCCAGGCCCGGCGCTCCAACATCCGCTTCAAGCGTGAGGCCAAGGGCAAGCCCGAGTTCGCCCATACGCTCAACGGCTCGGGCCTGGCCGTCGGCCGGACCGTCAGCGCCATCCTGGAGAACTACCAGCAGGCCGACGGCTCGGTCATCGTCCCCGAGGCCCTGCGGCCGTACATGAACGGTCTGGAGCTCGTCTCCGGCGCCTGACGCCGCCGTCCCGCTCCTCTTCGTCCCTCCCGGCCTGACATTATTCCCATGCTTGCCAGCCGGGCCCCCGGCACGTAGAATGTGGCCATGGCTCGGAGGGATGGCCGAGTGGTTGAAGGCGGCGGTCTTGAAAACCGCTTTCCGGTCCTCCGGAACGGGGGTTCGAATCCCTCTCCCTCCGCCATGCCGATTCACCGCTGGGGAGGCTGATATAAGCGGATGCACGGGGACGCCCGAAAAGCTCACGGATCTCACGAACATCGGCAAGAGGACCGCCGCCAAGCTCGAGAAGATCGGGATCAAGACCGCCGAGGAATTCCTGAAGCGCGATCCGTACGACGTGTTTTTCGATCTTCGGACGAAGGTCGACAAGACCCTCTGCCGCTGCGCCCTGGCCGGGATCGTCGGGGCCAAGACCGGGAAGCCCTGGCACAAGGTCACCAAGAAGTCGGCCGCGGAGTATGAGCGGCGCCATCCCGGGCACACGTGGGGCCCCTGCTGACCCCAAATTGGTTTTGCCCGGCCTCTATGCTAGAATAACACGCGTTCCCCGACCGCGGAGAGGTGCTGGAGTGGTCGATCAGGAACGCCTGCTAAGCGTTTGTCTCGGCTCAAACCGGGACCGCGGGTTCGAATCCCGCCCTCTCCGCCACTGATCCTCTCCTCCTCCGCGGAGCGGCCCCCGTCCGCCTTGACTTTGAGTTCATGTTCCCCTAGATTTGAGGGCGAATGCTCTTGCGTTCCGGACACTCTCTGCGCCGCCCCACAAGTCCCGGCGGAGAGCGAAAGGCCAAAGCCATGATGATGAACCGTCGACTCACGACTCTATCCGCCGTCGCCCTCGTCCTGGCTGCCGCCGCGGCCGGCGCCGCCTGCGCCAAGAAGCCGGACGGTCCCTCGTATGGGACCGTCCTCGCGGCCTTCGCCGACCCGATGGCCGAATACCGGAGCGCCCCCCTCTGGGTCTGGAACGACCGCATGACCCGCGAGGAGATCAAGCGCCAGCTCGAGGAGTTCAAGGCCCGGGGGATCGGCGGGGCCTTCATCCACCCGCGCCCCGGCCTCATCACGCCGTATCTCACGGACGAGTGGTTCTCGCTCTGCGCCTACGCCGTCGAGGTCGGAAAAGGCCTCGGCCTGAAGATCTGGCTCTACGACGAGAACTCCTATCCATCGGGGTTCGCCGGCGGCCACGTCCCGGCCGCCCTGCCCGACGCGGCCCGCTCCGGACTGCGGATGCGGACGTTCGACGGGCCTCCGCCCGCCGGCGCCCTCGAACCGGCCCCACTCGTCGTCCTGCGCCGCACCTTGACCGGGATGGAGGACATCACCGGCAAGTCCCTGCCTTCCGGGCCCGACAAGTCGACGTATTACGTCTTCGACATCGTCCGCGCCGCCCCCTCGCCCTGGCACGGGGGCTTCACCTATGTCGATCTCATGCGCAAGGACGTCACCGAGAAGTTCCTCGACCTGACGCTCAACGGCTACAAGCGAGTGATCGGCCGGGACTTCGGCGCGACCGTTCCCGGCGTCTTCCAGGACGAGGCCGAGATCAACCCCGCCGGCCGGGACACCGTGAACTACACGCCGGCCCTCTTCGCCGCCTTCCAGACCCGGGGCGGCTACGACCTGCGCCCGAACCTCGTCTCGCTCTTCGAGGAGGTCGGCAACTGGAAGCGCGTCCGCCACGATTTCTACGCGACGCTCCTCGACCTGTTCATCGAGAACTGGGCCCTGCCGTACTACGCCTACGCGACCGAGAACAAGCTCATCTTCACCGGGCACTACTGGGAGCACGAGTGGCCGCGGCCGCGCACGTCGCCCGACAACCTGGCCATGGCCGCCTACGCCCACATGCCCGGCATCGACATCCTGATGAACGACTGGTCGACGGCGGCCGACGCCCAGTTCGGCAACGCCCGGTCCGTCCGGGAGATCCGCAGCGCCGCGAACCAGCAGGGCCGCGAGCGGACGATGTCCGAGACCTACGGCGCGAGCGGCTGGGACCTGACCTTCGCCGACCAGAAGCGCATCGGCGACTGGGAATACGCCCTGGGCGTGAACTTCCTCAATCAGCACCTGTCCTACGCCACGATCAAGGGCGCCCGCAAGCGCGACCATCCGCTGTCGTTCTCGGACCACGAGCCCTGGTGGCCGTACTACAACACGCTGGCCGACTACTTCGGCCGGCTTTCGGTCGTCATGAGCCTGGGCCAGCAGGCGAACAAGGTCCTCGTCATCGAGCCGACCACGACCGCCTGGATGCTCTATTCGCCCACATCGGAGTCCGAAGACTTCCGGACCGTCGGCCGGGATTTCCAGGCCTTCGTCCACCTCCTCGAGGCCGAAAAGATCGGTTACGACATCGTGAGCGAACGGACCCTGCGGGAGTTCGGGTCGACGAGCCACGCCCGCCTCAACGTCGGGGCCCGCTCGTACAGCCTGGTCATTTTGCCGCCGGGCCTGCGGAACCTCGAGGATTCGACCGCGGACCTCATCCGCGACTATCTCATCCGCGACGGCAAGATCGTCTCCTGGGTCGCGCCGCCGGACTACATCAACGGCCTCGTCACCGAGGACCTCCGCCTCCTCCAGGAGTCCTTCGGCGACCGCTGGATGAATTCCGGGCCGGGCAGCGGCTTTGACAAGGTCCGGATGTTCAGCCCGCCCGACGTCGCCTTCGAGGTCACGTCGGGGAACTCGCGCCTTTTCCATCAGCGGCGCGAGTTCGACGGCTTCCGGCTGGTCTTCCTGGCCAACGCCGACGCCGCGGAGACGGCCGCCGGCACGATGACCATCGCCGGCGGCTCGGCCGAAGAGTGGAACGCGTTCACAGGCAAGGTCAAGCCCTATCCGTTCGCCCGCAGGGGCGGGACGCTCGACCTTGCCTTCTCCCTGCCGCCGGGAGGGAGCCTCCTCGTTTGCGTCAGGGACGAGCGGGCCAAACCCGTCGAGGCCCCGCCGGCCCCCGCCTGGCAGGAGATCGCGCCCGAGACGGGGCTCGTCGTCGAGCCTCTCGGCCCGAACGTCCTGACCCTCGATTACTGCGATCTCGTCCTCAAGGGCAAGACCGAGAAGGATCTCTATTTCTACGACGCCCAGAAAAGGACCTATCAGGCCTATGGCCTCGAGCGGAACCCCTGGGACAGCGCCGTCCAGTATAAGACGAATATCGTCGACCTCGACAAGTTCCCGGCCGATTCGGGCTTCGAGGCCGTCTTCTCCTTCCGAACGGTCAAGAGCGACGCCGACGATTTCGATGACGTCAAGGCCGTCGTCGAGCGGCCGGAGCGCTTCAAGGTCTTCGTCAACGGCCGGGAGGTCGCGCCGGCGCCGGGCGAATGGTGGCTCGACCGGGCCTTCGCCGTTTTCCCCATCGGCGCGCATATCGTCTCGGGCCGGAACACCCTGACCGTGAAGGCCCGGCCTTTCACGATCCATTCCGAGCTCGAACCGGTCTACCTCCTGGGCGATTTCAGGCTGGCCGCCGTTGACCGGGGCTTCGAGATCCGTCCCCCCGCGGACCTCGGCTCCGGCTCCTGGAAGGCCCAAGGCTGGCCGTTCTATGGCGCGGGCGTCCGTTACCGCCGGACGCTCGTCGTGCCGGACCCTGCCGGAGGACCGTACCGGCTTCGTTTGGGCCCCTGGCTCGGCGCGACAGCCGAGGTCTTTGTCAGCGGCACGCGGGTCGGCAGCGCGGCGTTCGCTCCCTGCGAGGTCGACCTTACGGGCGCCCTCTCTCCCGGCGCGAACGAGGTCTCGGTCGTCGTTTACGGCACCCTCCGCAACACGCTGGGACCTTTCCACAACGATCCGCCCCTCGGCCGGGCCTGGCCCGGCTCGTTCCAGCAGGGTGCGAAAGGGGGGCATCCTCCCGGCGCGGAATACAGCTCCGTCGACTACGGGCTCTTCCAGGACTTCAAGATCGAGAAACAGGTGCCCCGATGAACCACGCGATCGGATTCGACAACGCCCATTATCTCGCCGAACAGAAAAAGGCCATCCTCGACCGGATGGGCCGCTTCAGCAGCAAGCTCTACCTCGAGTTCGGCGGCAAGCTTTTCTTCGACTACCACGCCGCCCGGGTCCTGCCCGGCTACGACCCCAACGTCAAGATGAAGCTCCTGCAGGAGCTGCGGAGCCGGGCCGATTTCCTGCTTTGCATCTACGCCGGCGACATCGAACGCAAGAAGATGCGGGCCGACTTCGGCCACACGTACGACGTCGACGCCATGAAGCTCATCGACGATCTGCGGGAGTGGGGCATCCAGATCCGGGCCGTGGTCATCACCCGGTTCGATAACCAGCCGGCCGCCCGTATCTTCAAGAACAAGCTCGAGAGGCAGGGCATCCGCGTCTATACCCACCGCTTCACCAAGGGCTATCCGACCGACGTCGACGTCATCGTCAGCGACGAAGGCTACGGGGCCAACGACTACATCGAGACCGAGCAACCGCTGGTCATCGTGACCGGGCCCGGCCCGGGCAGCGGAAAGCTGGCCACCTGCCTGTCGCAGATCTACCACGAGTACCGCCGCGGCCTCGCCTCGGGCTACGCCAAGTTCGAGACCTTCCCCATCTGGAACCTGCCCCTCAAGCACCCGGTCAACGTCGCCTACGAGGCGGCCACGGCCGACATCTGCGACTTCAACCTGGTCGACCCCTTCCACCTCGAGGCCTACGGCAAGGTCGCGGTCAACTACAACCGGGACGTCGAGGTCTTCCCGGTCCTCAAACGGATCATCGAGAAGATCACCGGCGGCCCGTCGTTCTACAAGTCGCCGACCGACATGGGCTGCAACGCCGCGGGCTTCGGCATCACCGACGACGCCGTCGTCCGGGACGCGGCCAAGCAGGAGCTCATCCGGCGCTTTTTCCGCTACTCCTGCGAGTACACGCTCGGCTTCGTCGAGAAGGAGACGGTCGAGCGGGCCGAGCTGCTGATGAAAGAGCTGGAGGTCAAACCGGAGGACCGGCCGGTCGTCGTGGCCGCCCGCGAGGCGGCGGCCGCGGCGGAAGCGGCGGGCAAAGGGAACAAAGGCGTCTTCGTCGGCGCGGCCATCGAGCTCCGGGACGGTACGATCGTCACGGGCAAGAACTCCCCGCTCATGCACGCCGCATCGGCCCTGGTCCTCAACGCCGTCAAGAAGCTGGCCGAGATCCCGGACAAGATCCCGCTGCTCTCGCCCTCGATCATCGAGTCGGTGGGCTCTCTCAAGACGTCCGTGTTCGGGGCCAAGTCGGTCAGCCTGGACCTCTCGGAGGTCCTGATCTGCCTGAGCATCAACGCGTCGACCAATCCCATGGCCCACCTGGCCTTGGAGAACATGCACGAGCTCCAGGGCTCGGAGGTCCACATCACGCATATCCCGACGCCTGGCGACGATTCGGGCCTGAGGCGCTTCGGGGTCAACCTGACGACCGATCCCAATTTCGCCAGCAAGCACCTGTTGATCACATGAGAGACGGACGCGGGAAGAGCGCGAAGGCCGGGACGCTCAGGGCCCGTCTGCGGACGTTCCGCAGGCGGCACCCGATGCGCCGGGCGGCGCTGTTCCTCGGCCTGGGCGCGCTCGCCTATGCCGCCTCGTCGCTCGTCCTGGCCCTGGCCGGGAACGTGCCGACCGCGCCGGTCATCGGCGGCCTCGACGTCGACAACTATTACGCCTGGCAGATCGTCTTCATCCTGCCCCTGGTCCTGACCGTCTGGGTCCTGAGCTCGGGCGTCCTGTTGGCCCTGGGGACGAGGGGCTGCCACCGGAGCGACGTCCTCGACAAGGCCTCCCGGGCCTGGGGAGGCCCGCTGCTCCTGGCCTGGGTCCCTTCGGCGGTCGAAGCGCTGTTCGCCGCGCTGGGCATGGGGCAGGCGGAGTGGGTGGACATCCTGTCGAGACCGGGCTTCTGGCAGACCGTCTATCTCGGCTTCTACGCCGCGGCCGCGGCTTGGGCGGTCGTGGGGTTCGTCCGGACCGGCCGGTCGGTCCAAAAGAAGGCGTGGCCAACGGCCGTCCTGACGGGGCTCGCGGCGGCGGCCGTGGCGATCGGGATCTACGCGCTGTTCGTCCGCTGACGGCGCGGGGAGGAGGGCCGATGACGCAAACACACGGGGACGGCGAGATCGTCTTCCGGCCCTTCCGCATGGAAGACTACGAGCGCGTCATGGAGCTCTGGACGCTCGGCGGCCTGCCTCTGAAGCCGCAGGGGCGCGACAGCCGGGAGAGCCTGGACCGGCAGACGACGCTCCCGAACATCCTCTTTCTCGTGGCCGAAGAAGGGGAGGGCGGCTCGGTCGTCGGCACCGTGTTCGCGACGCACGACGGCCGCAAAGGCTGGATCAACCGCCTGGCCGTCGACGAGCGCCTGCGCCGCCGGGGGATCGGGGTCCGGCTCGTCCGCGCGGCCGAGGACTGGCTCGGCTCGCAGGGCATGGACATCCTGGCCTGCCTCATCGAGGCCGAAAACGCCGTCTCGATGGCCTTCTTCGAGAAGCTCGGCTACAAGAAACACCCCGAGATCATCTATTTCGCCAAGCGCAAGTACCCGGGCGCCTGAGCCGGCCCTTTCTTTTTCCGGCCAATTACTATAAAATAACTAGGATTTCATCGTCACTTTCCAACGGAGACGGTTGACATGGAACCTCGAGAGATCATCCCGAATGTCCATTATGTCGGAGCGCCCGATTTCGACCGCCGGCTGTTCGACGCCCTGATCCCGCTGCCCGACGGCACGAGCTACAACGCCTATCTCGTCCGCGGCCGGGACAAGGTCGCCCTCATCGACACCGTCGAGCCCAAGATGCTCCGTGTCCTCGAGGCCTATCTCAAGGACGTCCCCCGCGTCGATTACATCATTTCGAACCACACCGAGCAGGACCACTCCGGCTCGATCCCCTGGGCCCTCGAGCGCTTCCCCCAGGCCGAGCTCCTCGCCTCGGAGCCGGCCCGGCCGCTTCTCGCGGACCACCTCGGCCTCGATCCGGCCAGGATCCGTGTCGTCGCCGACGGCGAGCGGTTGGCCCTGGGCGGCAAGACGCTCCGGTTCATCTACACGCCCTGGGTCCACTGGCCGGAGACGATGTCGACCTATCTCGAGGAGGACCGGGTCCTCTTCAGCTGCGACTGGTTCGGCGCGCACATCGCCGCGACCGATATCTTCGTCGACCACGCGGACTGCATCCTGGCCGAGGCCAAGCGCTATTACGCCGAGATCATGATGCCCTTCCGGAAGATCGTCCAGAAGAACCTGGAAAAGATCAAGGACCTGGAGGTCCATTTGATCGCGCCGAGCCACGGACCCGTCCACCGCGATCCGGGCTCGATCATCGGGGCCTACCGCGATTGGACCGACGACAAGCCGCTTAACACCGTGGTCCTCCCTTGGGTCACCATGCACGGCTCGACCGAGATCATGGTCGAACGGCTGACCGCCGGCCTGGTCGCGCGCGGCGTCACGGTTTTCCCCTTCAATATGGCCACGGCCGACATCGGACAGCTGGCCATGGCCCTGGTCGACGCCGCGACGCTCGTCCTTGCCACCCCGACGGTCCACGTCGGCCCCCATCCGGCGGCCTTCAATGCGGCGGTGCTGGCCAACGCCCTCCGGCCCAAGGTCCGGTTCGCCTCGATCATCGGGTCCTTCGGCTGGGCCGGCAAGATGGTCGACATCGTCAAGGGCGCCATCCCGAACCTCAAGGTCGAACTGCTCCCGCCCGTCATCGCCAAGGGACTGCCGAAGCCGGCCGACCTCGCGGCCCTCGACGCGCTGGCCGAGACGATCGCGGCCAGGCACAGGGATTTGAGCCTCGGCTAGGCCGCTTTCGACCTCGACCGGGCCAAAGAATCGACGATCTTGACGCTGCCCGCAGGCAGAGGGTAGCGGCGCAAGGCCTTCCAGGAGACCCATCGCAGGCGCGGCCCGGTCCGCGGCTCCTGCCCCCGGATCCGGCAGGCGTAGGCGTGGAGCGTCACATCGAAGCGGGTATAGGAGTGGCGGACCGTCGTCAAGCGCCGGACGGCCTCGATCTCGACACCAAGCTCTTCACGGACCTCGCGGCGGAGGGCCGAGTTCAAGCTCTCGCCCGGCTCGACCTTCCCGCCGGGGAACTCCCACAGGCCCGCGAGAAGCCCTCCGGCGGGCCGTTCCTGGAGAAGGACCCGCCCATCCCTTTCGATAACGGCGACGACGGCCTCGATCCGCTCCAGGCGGAGCGTCTTCGGGGCCGGGATGATCTCCTGCGTCCCTTCGCGGGCCGCCGCGCAGGCGGGCCGGACAGGGCAGGCCAGGCACTGGGGGCTGCGGCCGCGGCAGACGAGCGCGCCGAGCTCCATCAAGGCCTGATTGAAGTCGCCGGGCCGGTCGGCCGGGAAGACCTTGTCGAGAAAGCTCCTGAGGACGGCGTCGCGCTTCGGGTCTGCGGTTCCCCGCAAGCCCAGGACGCGCATCAGGACCCGGCGGACGTTGGCGTCGATGACCGGCGCGGGCCGGCCGAAGGCCAGACTGGCCACCGCCGCGGCCGTATAGGACCCGAACCCCGGCAGGCTCCGGAGGGCGGTTTCGTCCGGGGGCAGGCGGCCGCCGTGGGCCGTCACGATCTTGCGGGCAGCCTGGTGCAGGTTCCGCGCCCTCTGGTAATACCCGAGGCCCTGCCATTCGCGGAGGACGCGGCCGAGGGGCGCCCGGGCCAGGCTCCGGACGTCCGGAAAGACCTCGAGCCAGCGCTCGAAGCGGGGGACGACGGCCGCGACCGTTGTCTGTTGGAGCATGATCTCGGAAACCCAGATCGCGTAAGGGTCGCGCGTCCGCCGCCAGGGCAGGTCGCGCTTGCGGGCCCCGTACCAGCGCAGGAGATCGCGGGCGAACCTATTTCTTATCGGTCTTCTCTTCCGGCTTCGGCGTCACGGCCTGCCAGTCCTTCGGCTCCTTGGGCAGGTCCTGGAGAAAGCCGGCGTCGACGCGGAACAGGTAGTCGAGGCCGGCGTTCCTGGCCACGACCTGCTTTGTCTCCGGGTCCTCCCGGCCGATGAAGAGGACCGTCTCCTTCTCCTTGGCCTGATAGTCGCGGGTCAGGACGCGGACCTCGATCCCGGGCGCCAATCCGTAGTCCGAGAGCGGGCCCGGCTTGTCGATGAAGGCCGCGGCCTCGAGCCCCTCGATCTTGCGGACGAAGTCCTCGACCTTGGTCCCGTCGGCCTCGATCTTGGCCTTCGGGTCGAGGAACCATTTCTCTTGCTCGCCGGCCTTTTCCTTCGACGCGACGATCTCGGTCCCGTCCCGCCTGACCGCGACGCGCTTGGCGTCCCAGGCCGTAAGGCCGGAGACCTTCTTCTCGCGCAGGTCGTCGACCTTGCGGTCGAGGTCGGCGAGAAGCGTCCCCTCGAAGGCGATGATCTTGGTCGCGAGGGAGGACGCGGCGTATTGGTTCTCGCCCCGCTTGTGCAAGGTGAAGACGATCTCCTGGTTCGAGGCCGGAAGCGACAGCGTGACTTCATAGTCGGCCTTTTCGAGCCCGAACTCCTTCAAGGCGGCCGGGGTCTTCTCTTCGGCCGCGAACTCCTTGGCCCGGAGCCCCGACAGGGCATCGAGAAGGGAGTCGACCTTGGTCTTTTCGGCCAGGGCGGCGACGGGGGTCTTCAGGAACCAGCCGGCGGCCTCGCGGTCGGCCTCCCAGCCTACGTCCTTGGCCCGGACCCGGACCTTCTGGACGTCGGCGGCGGTGAACTTGAAGATGCTCTTCTCGCGGAAATCGAGAACGGGCTTCTCCAGGGTCGTCTTGAGGGTCGAGGCCAGAAGCACGATCCGCGGGTCGTCGGCGCGCTTGGCGAACAGGGTCTTGTCGAGGGGGTTCTCCATGCCGACGAGCAGCCGGACCGGATCGGCCTGCCCCTTGACCCAGAGGTCCGCTTCCATCTTGGGGATCTCGTAGGCCGCCGGGTCCTTCCCCTCCTTTTCGACGACCCGTTCGATCTTGAGCGAGGCCAGCGCGTCGACCAGGCTGCCGGCCTCGTAGGCGTCGGCCGCGGCCTGGAGCGGGGAGGTCAGCCGCCAGGGGCCGTCCCCTTCGCGCTCGAAGGTCACGGTCTCGGCCCCGCGAAGGAGGCTGATCCTCTGGATGTCGGCGACGGCGAGGTCGATCAGCGTGTTCGTCTTCTCTTCGGCCGATTTCTTTTTCTCGCCCCGGGAATCGAAGTAGAGGACGAGGGCGAGCAGGCCGGCGAAGACGGCGAGGAGGATCAGGGTCTTCCGGAATTTCACAGCGTCCTCCGGCGGGCCCAGACGCTGAAGCCGAGAAGGAGCACGGCCAAGGGCAGGATGACGATGCTGACGAGGAAGAGGAGGCGGCCCTGGGCCGGTGTCATCTGGACCGTCCGGGGAGTCTGGGTCTTGGGCTGGATGGCGATGAGATCAGCCTCCTCCGTCAGCCAGTTGGCGATGTTGAGGAAGAAGTTGCCGTTCCCGGACAGGCCGTAGTACCGGTTCTTGACGAAATCGGAGTCCCCGACGACGGCGATCCGGGCTTTCTTCTCGGCCTCGGGCTTCGCGGCAGGCTCGGCCGGCGCCGCTTCGCCCGGGTTGGCGGCCGCGGGGACCGGGGTCTCGGCTTTGAACGGGATCTCCGCCACCGCGGCCAGGCCGATCGGCCCCTGCTTGTCCTTGGCCGCGTCGAACTTGACCTCCTTCTGGTCGAGCTCGCGCTCCGACCAGGAGTTGGGGCTGGTCTTGGCCAGTTCCGTGACCGTCGCCCCTTCGGGCTTGGCCTCCGCGACCTCGACGGAGCGGGCCAGGGGGAAGAAGGTCGCGTAGCCGAACCGCTCGGTGACGGGGTGGGTCTCGTACTCGCTGACGACGGGCATGAAATAGTCGCCGCCCAGGAGCCGGGAGACGGTGTCGACGACGATGTCATTCTCGAGCTTGAAGCCGTAGTCGGCGAGGAGGAGGGGCAGAAGAGTCTGGGTCTCCGGGTCGACCAGGAAAAGGGCTCGGCCGCCGCCCTTGATATAGCCGCGGATCGTCTCGTATTCGTTCGGCAGGGGGTCCTTCTTCGGCCCGGCGACGATGAGCAGGGCGCAGTCCTTGGGGAACCGGTCGGAGAGGGCCAGGGTCTGTTTCTTGACCTCGTAGCCGAGCTTCTCGAGTTCGCCCTTGACGCTTGAGAAGCCGTTGTCGCCGGTATCGTCGATCGTCTCTTCGCCGTGACCGTCGAGGAAGTAGATGACCTTCTTGGCGGCCCGGGTGGCCTTGATCAGGGCGTTGGTCAGGTCCTCCTCCGAAGTCGTCGTGATGCGGCTCTCCTTGTCGCCAGCCTCGATGACGGTCGTCCCGTCCTGGGTAACGTCGTAGCGCTTGACCAGCCCTGGGTTCTTGTCCGGGTCGATGAATTCGTACTTGATGTGGCCCGAATGGTAGGCGTAGAGCTTGAGGAGGTTCTCCATGGCTGCCCGGCCGTAGTTGCCTTCGCGGAAGAAGCCCTTGAGGGCGATGTCCGCCTTCAGGGCCTTGAGGACGGTGATCGATTGGTCGGACAGGCTATGCAGCTTGGCCGCGGTGAAATCGACCCGATAGTCGTGCTTGGACAGGAAATAGTTGGCCAGGCCGAGGATGGCCAGGACGATCACGATGACAAGGAGAAGGTTCCCCGAGTAGAGGAACGACTTGCGCGTGAAGCCCTGCTTGAGGGCCTTCCAGTTGAGGACGACATGGGCCGCGAGCGCAGCCAAGCCGAGGACGGCCAGGATGAGGATAGCGGTCCGCTTCTGCGGCCAGACGATGAGGCCGATGAGGGCGGCCCCGAGAAAGACCACGGCCGCCATGTTGAGGTTCTTCTTGAGCGCGTCCATGGATCACCTCCACCGCCGGGATTGGAGGACGGAATGGGCGAGGAAGACGCCGAAGAAGGACACGCTGACGTAATAGACGATGTCCTTCGTGTCGATGATCCCCTTGGTCATGTCCTCGAAGTGTTCGGAGAACGAGAGGTAGCTCACGACTTTGGTCCAGGCCGCGCCGCTGCCGAGCGACGAGACCCAGTTGAGCAGGAGGAAGAGCAGCAGCGTCATCAGGGTCAGGACCGCGGCCACGATCTGGTTCTCGGTGAGCGACGAGAAGAAAAGGCCGACGGCGATGAAGGCCGCGCCCATGAGGAACAGGCCGAGGTAGCCGGTGAGCCAGGGCGCGAGCTCCGGATTGCCGAGCACGAAGGTGAAGACGGCGGGAAGGGCCGTCAGGCCGAGAAGGACGGCCAGCAGGACCAGGGCGGCGAAATACTTGCCGGTGACGATCTGGCCGACGGTGAGCGGCGAGGTATACAGAAGCTCGTCCGTGCCGGTCTTCTTCTCCTCAGCCAGCAGCCTCATGGTCATAAGGGGGATGACGAAGATGAGGACGATGCTCATGTTGTGGAAGAGCGGCGCGAAGACCATCTCGTTGATGTTGACCTGCTGGGCGTAGTAGGGGTTCTGGGCCATCTGCATGGCCTGGGCGTTGAACCACAGGACCAGGCTGTAGAAGAAGTACCCGGTGAGCAGAAGGAAGCTGAAGATCACCGCATAGGCGATCGGCGAGCCGAAATAGGCCCGGACCTCCTTTTTCACGAGGGACCAGACGTTGTTCATTGTTCGCTCCTTCCGGAGACGATCTTGAGGTAGAGGTCCTCGATACCCGCCAGCGGCCTCATCTCCCGGAGGCCAAGGCCCTTGTCGACCGCCAGCCGGGCCACGTCGTCGCGGAGGTCGCGGCCGCGGTCCCATTCGAGGCGCAGCTCATTCTTCGTTTCGACTGTGGCCTTCTCGAGGCCGGGCAGGTCCCGGAAGAGCGCCATCTCTTCGGCCCCGGCTCGGCGGAGCTTGATGACGACGCCGTCCGTCTTCTCGAACGAGGCCGTCAGCTCCTCGAGCGAGCCGCAGGCCCGGAGCTCGCCCTCGTTGATGATGACGACGCCGTCGCAGACCTGGGTGACTTCGGGCAGGATGTGGGTCGAGAGGAGGATCGTGTGATCGCCGCGGAGCCCCTTGATGAGCTCTCGGATCTCCATGATCTGTTTCGGGTCGAGCCCGATCGTCGGCTCGTCGAGGATGAGGACCTGGGGGTCGTTGATCATGGCCTGGGCGATGCCCACCCGCTGCTTGAACCCCCGGGAGATGTTCTTGATGAGCCGCCGGGCGACGTCCTTGAGGCCGGCCGATTCGATGACCCGGGCGACGGCCCCTTTGCGCTTGGCCTTGGCGACCTGCTTGATCTCGGCGACGAACGCGAGGTAGGCGGCAACGGTCATGTCCTGGTAGAGCGGCACGACCTCGGGCAGGTAGCCGATCGCCCTTTTGACCGCGTCGGGCTCGTTGAAGACGTCATGGCCGGCGACTTTAGCCCGGCCGGACGTGGCCGGAAGGTACCCGGTCAGGATGCGCATCGTCGTCGTCTTGCCGGCGCCGTTGGGACCGAGCAGGCCCCAGATCCGGCCGGCCTCGACCTGGAAGGTCAGGTCGTTGACGGCGACGATCTCCCCGTACTTCTTGGTGAGGTTTTGAACCTCGATCATGTTCACCTCCGCTATAAGCTCTTCGAACCGCGGCGGACCCCGGGGCGTTGCGTCACATGCGCTCGGGCGGGGGGATGCCCATCAAACCCAGGGCGCACTGGAGCTGCTCCTTGACCGTCCGGATGGTCAGAAGGCGGAAGGCCTTGACCGCTTTGTCCTCTTCGGCCAGGACGGGGTACTTATGGTAATAACCGTTGAGCTTCTGCGAGAGGAGGAAGGCGAACTTGGCCAAGTGGGAGAACTCGAGGGCGGCCGCCGACCGGAGGACCTCCTCCTCGAGCCCGCCGGCCGTGATGATGAGGTCCCAGAAATCGGCCGTCTCCTGCTCGGCGAGGCCGGGCGGGATGAGGGCGGCGGCGTCGGCCGGAGGCCTGATCGCGGATTCGTCCAGCCCGTCGCGCTCCTTGAGCTTGCGGAAGATGCTCCCGAGGCGCACGGCCGTGTACTGGAGGTATGGGCCGGTCTCGCCCTCGAAGCTCAGGGCCTCCTCGAAATCGAAGACGATCACGGAGTTCCGGGCGTACTTGAGCATAAAATAGCGCAGGGCCCCGGAGGCGATCTCCCGGGCGATCTTCGCCCGTTCCTCGGGGGGAAGGGCGGCGTTCCGTTTTTCGATCTCGGCCAGGGCCTTGGCCTCGAGGCGGTCGAGGAGGTCGTCGGCTTTGACGCCGAGGCCCTTGCGACCCGAGACCTCGAGGTAGGAGCGCTCCTTCTCTTCCTCCGTGGCCGTGTAGCCGAGCTCGCTCAGGCTGCGGGGCGAGAGGGCGACCATCTCGTAGGAGAAATGGACGGACTTGGCCGCCTGGGCCTCGTATTTCAGAGAGCGCAGCCCTTGGGTGACGACCTTCTGGAGGTAGGACTGGCGCGTGTCGATGACGTTGTAGACCTTGCTGGCCCCGCCGAAGGAGGGGCCGCCGGCGGGCTGGGGGACCGCGGTCGAGATCCAGAGCGTCCGGCCGTCCGATTCGGCGAAAGGCTCATAATAGAAGTCGCGGCCGAGCAGGCCGAACTTCCAGAGCTGATAGGCGATGTCCTTGCCGACGTAGGTCACGGTGCCGTCGGAGCGGACGATGATCTTCTCGCGCTCCTCGTCCCCTTCGAGGCGCATGACCCAGCAGCCCTTGTTCTCGCCCTCTGTCGCGAGGGCGATGGCTTGCCGCTCCTTGAGCAGGGCGAAGGCCTTGTCCCAGAACTCGAGGTGGAGGATCGTGCTCTCGCAGGGCAGGACGTCGTAGGAGATGCCGAGCCGGGCCATGGTGGCCAGGTGGGCCCGGACGATGCGCCGCGAAATGTATCGCGAGAGGGCGTATTCCGGGTCCTGGCCGTGCTCCATGCGCTTCATGATCTCGGCTTTGCGGGCCTGGGCCTCGGGGTGCTCGGCGAGATAGGCGGAGACGCGGGCGTAGAGGTCCCAGCAGTAGTAATCGAAGCGGCCAGGGAGGCGGTCCAGGTCGGTGAGGCCCTTTTTATCGAGCTCCAGGAAGCCGAAGACGACGTCGACGACCTGGACGCCGGTGTCGTCGATGTAGTTCTGGACCTCGACCCGCTCGCCCTTGAACTTGAGACACCGGGCCAGGGTGTCGCCGAGGCAGGCGTTGCGGAGGTGGCCGATGTGGGCGGCCTTGTTCGGGTTGATGTTGGTGTGCTCGATGACGATCTTGGCCTCGTCGGGGCCGAGTGTCGTGCGGCCGGCCAGGCGGATGACCTCGGCGAAGACAGCGGCCTTGTCGAGCCAGAGATTGAGGAAGCCGCCGCCGGCGACCTCGGCCTTGACGACACCGGGGACCGAGGCGAGCAGGGGAGCGGACTCCTGGGCGATCGCCCGGGGCGCTTTCTTGAGCGTCTTGGCCAGCTGGAACGGGAAGGTCAGGGCCAGGTCGCCCATCTTCGGGTCCGGCGTCGGGGCCATGTCGAGGTCGGCCGGCTCGACCGGATAGACGACCCGCAGCCGCCCGTAAATCGCGTCTTTCAAATGACTTTTAAAGGCGATCATTTTCGGTGACCTATTATAGCAAAATGGCCCCGCCGGGCAAGCCAGCGGCATATCGGAATACCTCTCGAGGCGGCGAGGGAATTTGCCTCGAAGATCCCCGTTGCTGGAGGAGGGGACCCGCAGAGCGGGGGGGAACCGTGCGTAACTGGTTCCCCGGGGGGCCGGGGAGCTAGAGGCAATTCCCGAGCAAAGCCGGAGAGAGGTCATTCCGTGAGCAGCGCTCGCTTGAACAGGGCCGGAAGTTGTGATAATTTTGGGCTTCGTCTTAGAGAAAGGAATGGACATGAAGAAGACGCGCTTCAATGAGCTCCACAAGCAGCTCGGCGGCAAGATGATCGAGTTCTGCGGCTGGGAGATGCCGGTCGAATACGCAGGCATCATTCCCGAGCATATGGCCGTCCGGACGAAGGCCGGCCTGTTCGACGTCAGCCACATGGGCGAGGTCCTGGTGACGGGCAAGGACGCCTTGGCCTACGTCCAGTGGCTGACCCCGAACGACGCCGGAAAGCTCGTCCCGGGCCAGGTCCAGTACACCGCCCTGATGACGCCGGAATCGACCTTCGTCGACGACATGCTCGTCTACTGCATGGGCCCGGAGGAGTACTTCCTGGTCGTCAACGCGGCCAACGACGATAAGGACTTCGCCTGGATCGCGGGCCACACCAAGGGCTTCGACGTCAAGGTCGAGCACCAGAGCGACGCCACCTCGCAGCTGGCCCTCCAGGGCCCGCTGGCCGAGACGATCCTCCAGCCTCTCACCGACATCGATCTCGCCGCGATGAAGTCCTTCCACTGGGCCAAGGGCAAGGTCCTCGGCAAGGCCTGCCTCGTCTCGCGGACCGGGTATACCGGCGAGGACGGCTTCGAGATCTACACGACCGACCCCGAGCCGCAGGTCATCTGGTCGACCCTGATCGAGAAGGGCGGCCCGCTCGGCCTCCTGCCCATCGGCCTCGGCGCCCGGGACACGCTCCGGCTCGAATCGAAGCTCATGCTCTACGGCAACGACATCTCGGACAAGACGACCGTGCTCGAGGCCAACCTCAAGTGGATCGTCAAGCTCGACAAGGGCGACTTCCTGGGCAAGCCCGTCATCGAGAAGCAGCTCCGGGAGGGCCTGACCCGCAAGCTCGTCGGCTTCGAGCTTGTCGAGCCCGGTGTCGCCCGGCCCCACTATCCCGTCTACTACAAAGGCCAGAAAGTGGCCGAGGTGGCCTCGGGCACCTTCTCGCCGCTCCTGAAGAAGCCCATCGGCCTCGTCTACCTGCCCATCGACGGCACGGCCGTCGGCAAGGAGCTCGCCCCCCGGCAGTCGATCGGCGTCGTCGAGTCGGTCAAGTCGGTCTCCGACGTCTACCCCCCCGTTCCCGGCGTCGTCACTGCGGTCAACGAGGCCCTGGGCGCGACGGCCGACCTGCTCAACAA
>Ga0136653_10000355_pt1 | contig 24030 bp, 25 predicted proteins | sample LakKivw275mmetaG_FD_94866 | JGI IMG/M metagenome (GOLD analysis project Ga0136653, IMG submission 94866) | Anoxic lake water microbial communities from Lake Kivu, Rwanda to study Microbial Dark Matter (Phase II) - Lake Kivu water 275m metaG... | ecosystem: Environmental > Aquatic > Freshwater >...
ATCATCAGCTTTTCTAATCTTATGATGTTCTTCATATATCATGGCCAAATCAATGTACAGCCTGGGATCCTGAGGATGTTGTTTAATCAGTCTCTTTAATGCTATAATCATGTGTCTTGATTTGGTATGAGGATTCATTTGTTCGATATCATAAATCTCGTTGTTTAACTCCTCATCTTTATAATATTGATCATATTCAGGCAATTCTGATAATTCCAATGTTGTCAGTTCAATTGCCATCATTTTGTCCACTTCATCTTGTGTTCTTTGTATCTCCCCGGGTGAGAACATGTTATAGAAGAATCGGTCTGTAAAATAGCCTAATGCCTTGTCAGATATCTTTCTTTTCCCTTTTGAATATTCCTCCCACTCCTTGTCATTCCATTTATTAATTTGGTTTAATTCTTCCTTCATATCGTCGGGCACTTCCTCATCAATAGGGAAAAGCTCCTCATCTTCTTCATCTTCCAGGTATTCATCCAGGATATCGAGATGTTCGTAAAAGTCATCAGTCAGGATAAATTCATAATTACCCGGATCGGCTTTTTTCTCAAGCTGTTTTATATATTTCAGCGCCTCCTGCTCATTTTCCATGATGAGAGTTGGCTTCCCGTCTTTTCCAAATTCAATATCTATCCATTCGATGTCATCGTTATCTTCCTCCAATATATATTGTGTGGTATTTGTAAAGTCTTTATGGGGATGAATACCGAAGGATTCAGCATAGTCAACGGCACCCCAAATGATATTGTGGGCTAAAGAGTACTTGCATGGGATGAGGTTGTCATCGGAGTTGAATTTTTTAATTGTTTCGCGGTAATCGATTGAGGAAATATTAAAATAAAACATGGTATCTTTTACCCCAAGGCAATAGAGATCAGTCAAATAAAATCCCACAGTAAAATAACCGGTAACATGCTTTCTTGCAATGATAATATTTCCAATACCTTCTTCTCTCCAGGTGTCACTGATCATGCATTCATATATCGGCAATTTTCGGGCTCTGTTACGGATATAATTTTCAGGAGTCGGGTGCTGCTGACTGTTCTTTCGATGTTTTTTGGTCACTGCTGTCTGAATTAAATGAAACTGTCTAATTTACGTACACAGAATCAATACTTTAATTCTGATGAAACGACATTTATTCATGCAGACAAAATAAGCAATTATCACTATTCTGACATAGATGAATTTTGCACAGTTATTAACAGATAATAATGGGATGTTGAGGTCAATTTAGCTATCGGAACTCAGCTCGTAGCTCGTAGCTCGCAGCTCGCAGCTTGAAAGACCAGTCCCGGACTGTGGCTATGAACCATAAATATCGACACCATATGTCGTAACAGACCCATATAAAGATTTATTATTTAGAAACCATGATTTTATTGTTAAAAAGATTATTTTTGTCTTTCGACAAAAAGTATCAACTTTATTCAATTAACTTGTAAAAAAATTCCCGTTTGAGTATTTGGTATTTGAATAACAACCAATTATTACAAGCCATGAAATATATTATTATACCGTTATTTATCACTGTAATATTAGCAGGTTGCGGTGGCGCCGGTAACAAAAAGGAAGCTCAGTCTTATCTTGACAAAGCCAATGCGGAATTTGACAAAAAAGATTATCAGAGTGCGTTGAAGGATTACCAAACGGTTGTGGAAATCGATCGGAAAAATGGGATGGCTTACAACGGCATTGGCGTATGCAAATACAGATTATCCGATTCGGAAGGCGCGATGCAGAATCTGTCCAAAGCCATTGATCTGATGCCGGATTATGGAATGGCATATTATAACAGGGCTATATGCAAGTTTGCAGTCTCTGATTTTAAAGGTGCCTTGGAGGATTACGATAAAACCATACAGTTGATGCCTGATTTTGTCCTGGCTTATATGAACAGAGGGGTATGCAAATATAAATTGACCGATTTTCAGGGCGCTATTCAGGACTATGATCAAGCCATACAAATGGATCCTAAATACGGGATTGTTTTCTTTAACAGGGGGATGTCCAGGATAGCCACCGGTAATCCGGTTTTAAAAAACAGCGCATGCGATGATTTTCATAAAGCTTTGGAATTGGGATATGCACAAGCCAGCGAATCGATAAGTAAATACTGTCAATAGAGTCCCTTACGATCCAGGGACTCCATCCGCTTATCCGAAAAGAATTTTTTTTAAGGATTTTTTTTTACGCGGTGGGAGTCCCTTTTGAATTACCTTTGCCTTTGATATGATTGGCCAATCTCAATGATCAACGGTCATGTCCCCTGCCAAACCCAAAATATCCATCATTACCGTGGCTTTGAATGATTCTGACGGTATGGATAAAACCCTTGCAAGCATTTTGTCGCAGGATTATGATCCCATCGAGCTCATTATCATCGACGGAGGTTCAACAGATGGTACTTTGGGTGTTATTAAAAAATATGAGAACAGGATCAGCTGGTGGATCAGTGAGCCCGATTATGGGCCTTATGATGCGATGAATAAGGGATTAAACAGAACCACCGGCGAATGGGTATGCTTCATGAACGCTGGAGATACTTTTTATAATTCCCATACAATTTCTGAACTCTTTTTAAGTGATCCGGGTGATGCTGAAGTGATCTATGGCGACACTGTCTTCGATTATTCGGTTTTTAAGATTCATCGTAAACCACGATCCCATAGAGATTTCTGGAAAGGAATGGCCTTTTGCCACCAATCTGTAATTTTCAGAACATCCCTTATCAAAGAAAAGGGATATGATCTGACCTATAAGCTGGGTGCTGATTTTGAACTGATATACAGGTTATTTGCAGAAGATAAACGGTTCTTGTACTGCTCCGGTCCTGTTGCGATACATAATACCCATGGATTATCGAACCGATACATGGTAAAATCAAGCCGTGAACATTTTCTGATCCTTATGAGACATAAGAGAGTGACGCTGAAAGAGTGGATATACTATCATCAGCTGTTCGGATATCTGATTCTCATTGAACTGGCATACAAATTATTACCTGATAATTTAATTTTAAAGATCATAAAACTTATCAACAGAAGGCATTTAGTAACTGTTGATTGAAATTTTCATCCCATTCGGTTACATCTGATTATTTTTGTGAAAAAGGTTGTGAAAGTCCTATTGGTCAATACTTATGATGTGCGTGGTGGTGCTGCCCGTGCTACCTGGCGTATTTTCAAAGGATTGCAGGATCGTGGGATCAATACCCGGTTGATGGTGCAGACCAAACTATCGAATGATCCGGATGTCATTGTTCCCGGTGGAACTATCGCACAATCAGTTTCCTTCCTCAGACCATATATTGACTTTATCATTCCTTTTTTTTACATCCGCAAAAGGGCGGTATTTTCACCTTCGCTACTGCCGGGTCATGCCGTAGCCAAAATAAATGAATTGGATTTGGACATCATCCATCTCAATTGGATTACCGGTGGTTTTATCCGGATCGAGTCTCTGGCAGAAATACAAAAACCTGTTGTCTGGACACTTCACGATATGTGGGCTTTCACAGGTGGTTGTCATTATGCTTTGACTTGTGATAGGTTCAAAGATAACTGCGGTCACTGCCCTCAGTTGCATTCATCGCATGACTATGATTTGAGCCGGAAGATATTCCGCAGAAAACTGGCGGTCTACAAAAGGATACAAAAGCTGACCATAGTTACCCCTAGTCAATGGCTGGCATCGTGCGTACGATCCAGCAGGTTATTGGGTAATTTTCGGGTAGAAGCTATTCCGAATGGACTTGACACTTCTGTGTTTGTTCCTGTTAATAAAACACTTGCCCGGCAACACTTGCATCTCCCTGAAAATATAAAAATGCTCCTTTTCGGCGGGATCAGGGCGGATAAAAATAAACTTAAAGGGTTTGATTACCTCATAGAAGCTCTTTCAAAAATTAAAAGCAGAGACATAGAGCTGATGGTCTTTGGGGCGGCTGAGTCAAAGAAAATACACTCCCTGGGGTTTAAGGCTCATTTTTGGGGAACGGTCAACGATGACCGGTTACTCATTGATCTATACTCTGCAGCCAATGTTACGGTTGTGCCATCCTTGCAGGAAGTTTTCGGTCAGACAGCCAGCGAAGCCATGGCTTGCGGAACACCTGTTGCAGCCTTTGGTATTACGGGTTTGCTTGATATAGTTACCCATAAGGTTAATGGCTACCTGGCTAAACCCTATTCAACTGATGACCTTGCAGAAGGAATCGATTGGATTTTAGGAGATCAGGAAAGATATAAAGAGTTGGCCGGCAATGCCAGAAAGAGTGCAGTGGCAAACTTCGATATAAAAAAAATAGCAGACAGGATGATCCACTTGTATGAAGAAGTCAGGTAAAATAAACGGAGGCAGAAAGCAGGATACTGGCAGGGGTTACAAGGGTATCTTTTCACAACCTCACCCCCAACCTCCTCTCCTGATCCCCGCGAAAGCGGGGATCAGGAAGAGGGGGCCAGGGGGTGAGGTCATCACCATCATCACCCCCTCCCTTAATCAAGCTGATTTCATCGAAAGAACTATTCACAGTGTTCTCAGTCAGAAAGGCGATTTTGACCTGGAGTATATCGTCATTGACGGAGGATCGACGGATGGTACGGTTCATTTACTGGAACAATATGGTGATAAGATAAAATGGATCTCCGAGAGAGACAACGGTCAGTCCGATGCCGTCAGAAAAGGCATCGCCATGTCATCGGGAGTGATCATCGGGTGGCTCAACTCCGACGATGTATACCTGCCGGGTACACTGCAGAAAATGGCAGATTATTTCACTATGTATCCGGCTTGTCAATGGCTATATGGTCGTTGCCGGATCATCGACGATGATGACCATGAGATCAGACGATGGATAACCTATTATAAAAATTTTATGATGCGCCGGTTCAGCTATAACAAGCTTCTCATAGAGAACTTTATATCCCAGCCGGCTGTATTTGTGAAACGTAGTCTCATTGAAAAAGAAGGCTTTACCGATCCTTCACTGAATTATGTCATGGATTATGACTTGTGGTTGCGCCTCGCCAGGACTATTCCGCCCGGTATCGTCAATGACTATCTGGCCTGCTTCAGGGTCCATGATCAATCGAAAAGCCGGACACATTACCGATCACAGTTCCGTGAAGAATACCTGACCCATAAAAAATATCACCAGAGAAAAATATTATTATTTTTACATCGGTTGAACATCCTTAAAATTACAGGTATATATTCGATAATGAATGTGTTGGATAGATTCCGGCACTTTTTTAACCCCCTTATCTCATCGCATCATGAATGAACAGATGTTACACGTAGATATTCACAGAATTCAATACCTTGCTATTTTCGGGAGCATGGTATTGCTTGCATTTATCCTTGTTTTAATCAGGAACAAAAAGATCAAGGAAGAATACTCACTGCTCTGGATCATCATCAGCTTGGTATTTCTATTCTTCTCCATTTGGCGTGATGCCTTGGATTATCTGGCACATCTGGCCGGCATAGCCTATGCCCCTGCTGCTATTTTTCTTCTCTTTTTCATTGCTGTTTTCATGATCCTCGTTCAGTTTTCGATCATCATATCCAGGCTCACGGAACAGAATAAACGTCTGATACAGGAATTAGGATTGCTCAAGATGGAGATTACACAACTGAAGGAAACCATAACGCATGCGTAGGAACCCGTTTACACATATGACGGTTATATTTCTGATTCTGGTAGTGGCCGGATTTATAGTTTATTCCAATACTATTCATGCGGTATTTCATTTCGATGATGTCTCGAGCATTCTCACCCAACCCCGTATCACTACCTTTCGACCTTCGCCAATCCACATTATTGGTTTAACATCAACAACCGACCCGTTGCCGAGCTGAGTTTTGCATTGAATTACCATTTCGGGCAGATGAATGCCCACGGTTATCACATTGTGAACATCATCATTCATATTCTGAATGGCTGGTTGGTTTTTTTACTGATGCTTAAACTCTTATCATTCCAGCACCTCATCGACGAAAAGATTTATGTCAACAGGCGCATCATTGCCTTGTTCGTTGCCCTTATTTTCGTGGTGCATCCTATCCAGACCGAAGCTGTCAGTTACATTGTTCAGCGCATGCGGTCGCTTTCCGTTTTGTTTTATCTTGGGGCGATTTATCTGTATATGCTTGGCCGGTTAGCCTATCTCGAGAAACACCGTTCGATGATGGCTGTTTTTTTGCTTCTCGCGGCCTTTATCTCAGGATTGATCGGCGTATTAACCAAACAAAGCGCTATTAGTTTTCCGGCCGCATTTATCCTAGTGGAGTTTTTCTTTTTGAGAAATACCGATGGCAAAGTCTGCAAGAAATACCTGATCCTTGTGACTTCAATGATTGTTCTGGTGGCTCTGGCACTTATCGTCACCGGGCATTTACCCGAAGAAACTCAGGCCATTTCAGGCAAAGATTACCTATTAACCCAGTTCAGAGTGATTGTCAAATACATACAGCTTTCTTTCCTACCTATACATCAGAACCTTGATTATAATTTCATCATTTCTACATCACTATGGAATTTTTCTGTCCTCTCCAGCTTGTTGGTCATCCTTATACTTCTTTTTGGCAGCGTGATTTTATATAAAAAACAGAGGATGATTTCATTCGGGATCATTTTATTCTTTTTAACCATGGCGGTGACATCTTCAATTATCCCTATTAAGGATGTGATTTTTGAGCATCGTTTGTATTTACCGATTTTAGGATATAGCATCGTTGTGGTTTATGCGCTGGCATTTTGGCTTATCGAAAAACGAAGGAAGATGTTGTGGACCGTTTTATCGGCAATAACTTTGGCATATGGCACGGCAACTTTTTTCAGGAATGAAATATGGAAATCGGAATATGCTCTTTGGAGTGACGTTGTGAAAAAATCGCCTTCCAAACCACGGCCATGGAGCAATCTGGGGTATGTGTTGCTCGACATGGACAGTGTGGACCGTGCCATCGAGTGTTTTGAGCGGTCGATTAAGATCGATCCCGGTTACCCGCTGGCTCTCAATAACCTTGGTCATTCATGGAGCCTGAAAGGTGACAAGGAAAAAGCATTGTATTATTTCTTAATGGCAGTCGACAAGTGGCCGAAGTATACCAATGCGTTGAATAATACCGGTTCTACTCTTATCGATCTGGAGCGACCTGCCGAAGCCATTCCTTATCTTGAACGTGCTGCTAAGGCCGATCCTGATTATGCACGTACCTATTTTAACCTGTCGTTGGCCGACATTAAACTGAAAGATTACTCTCGTGCTATTGAATATCTGAACAAATACCTGAATTATAATCCATCCGATGAGGATGCATTGAACAATTTAGGCAAATGCTATTTCGCCCTTGAAAATTATAATGAAGCCATCGGCATATATCTGAAAGCACTTCAAATAAATAATGACGATTATATTGTCATCAACAATCTTGGCAATGCGTATAACAAGATCGGTCTTCAAGGCAAAGCCATAGAATGTTACAAATGGGCGTTAAAGATCAATCCCCAATACAAGCCGGCACAATATAATCTCGAACTTACTTACAAGATACAGGAAGGTAAGACCATCGATACCCAATGAACAAAACGAAATGGTAATGAGGCGTTTAATAGACTTCCATTATAATACTGACACATGAAGAATAAAATACTCATTATGGTTCCGGCATATAATGAAGCCAAGTCAATCGGTATGGTGATCGATGCCCTGATTAACGACAGTCGGGACTGGGATATTCTGATCATCAATGATGCTTCAAACGATGATACCAGCCATATAGCCAAATCAACGGGGAAAGTCCGTGTTATTGACATTCCTTTTAACCTGGGCGTGGGTGGTTGTGTTCAAACGGGCTTCAAATATGCAAAAGACTATGATTATGATATAGCCGTCCAATTCGATGGCGACGGGCAGCACATCGCATGCGAGATTCACAAGCTGTTATCACTTATCAGCAGGGATGAAACGGATATCGCTATAGGTTCGCGCTTTATGAAACAACACAAAGGATTTAAATCGTCATGGTCCAGACGCGTTGGAATTAATATCTTCAAAGCCCTGATCTTTATTCTTTTAGGAAAGAGAATCACTGACAGCACCTCGGGATTCAGGGCTTATAACAGGAAGGCCATTCATTTTCTGGCAGAGAATTATCCTGTCGATTATCCAGAGCCGGAGGCTGTCATTTTGTTATATAGGAACGGTTTTCGCCTCAAAGAAGTATATACGGAGATGCGCGAACGTCATAGCGGCCGTTCTTCCATTACTTTTTTCAACAGCCCTTATTATATGACAAAGGTCATGCTGGGGATGGTCATGACGGCGATCAGACCGAAGATAGTCGACAGGCATCAGTCGTCAGTCGTCAGTCGGCAGTCGTCAGTCGGCAATTAGCTATAGCTATTAGTTTAAATCTTCAAGTTACAGGTTGCAGGCGGAACAAAGTGGTGTCCCGATGAGTCTGTCACAGCCGGACGAAATCGGGATTGCAGATATTACATAGTACGTGCCTCACCCTCTCCCAGCTGACGACTGACGACTGTCGACTGCTTATTACCAACTGCCTACTGTTTTCCCCTCGGGTGGAAGCTGATTATCATCTCGCGCAAATACTCCCTGTCCAAATGGGTGTAGATCTCCGTTGTCGTGATGGACTCATGACCCAGCATCTCTTGTACGGCCCTGAGGTCGGCGCCGCCTTCGATAAGATGTGTGGCAAAAGAATGACGGAAGGTATGCGGGCTGATGCTTTTGTGAATAGTTGCTCTCTCGGCCAAATCTTTAATGATGTTGAAGATCATCACCCGTGACAGTTTACCACCACGCCGGTTAAGAAAAAGAATATCGCGGCTCTCCTTTTTAATGTCAAGATGGTTCCTGACATGAGCGCAGTAAATCTCGATTTGCTCAAGGGCGACCGATCCTATGGGCACCAGCCTCTCCTTGTTGCCTTTGCCGGTGATTTTTACGAATCCCGCTTTGGTGTCAAGATTTGACAGGCGCAGGTTGACCAGTTCCGACACACGCAAACCACATCCATACAGTGTCTCAATGATGGCACGGTTGCGCAGGCCTTCATTTTTACTCAGATCAATTGCTTTAATGATGGCCTCAATGTCTTTCACTGATAATGTGTCTGGTAACTTTCTGCCTATTTTGGGCGACTCAAGCAATTCGGTGGGATCACTGGCGATCATGTTTTCCAGCAGAAGATATTTATAAAAAGCCCTGATGCCTGAAATAATCCTTGATTGAGAGCGTGCATTCAGTCCCATTTCATTGATGAAGGAAATAAAATCTTTTAAGTGACGGTTTTCTACCACTTCGGGTGCCAGACCCGGATGAGTGACCTCGAGGTATTGTTTCAGTTTGGTCACATCGGCCAGGTAAGCGGCAAGCGTATTGGCCGAAAGTGACTTCTCAAGCTGGAGATAGGATTTGAAGCCACCGATGGTACTGTTCCACATGCTCATGATAAAATCAAAGGTAAAAAAAATCTGTTTTGCTTTTTCTGTTCAAAGTAATTATCTTTGCACGCTCTTAACTAAAGACCCAACCATGGCAAAAAAGTCAAAAGACGCACGGGTGCAGGTAATCCTCGAATGTACCGAACATAAGAAAAGCGGGATGCCAGGGATATCCAGGTATATAACCACAAAAAATAAGAAGAACACTCCCGACCGGCTGGAATTAATGAAATATAATCCCATCCTTAAGAAATATACGTTACACAAGGAGATTAAATAGTCATTGGATTAATATGACCGTTAAGTGTCATTACGGCAAAAGATAATGCGCATTTAGTAATAACTTAAAAACCCTTATTCTATGGCAAAAAAAGTTATAGCAACCCTGAGGACAACGACCAGCAAAGATTTTGCTAAACTTGTCCGCATGGTTCGTTCACCTAAAACCGGCGCTTATTCTTTTAAAGAACAAATAGTGCCCAGCGATCAGATTAAAGAGTACCTCGAAGGTAAATAACCTTCAGGGATCCTCGCTATAAAAAAGCTTTTTCTTCACTGAAGAAGCTTTTTTTTAATGTGATATGTATTCAATACGAAAATAATGTCGATAGAAGTTGCAGGTTACGGGTTGCGGTTTTGGAATTTGTTCCGCCTCAGGCAGATTGTAATTTGTAATTTATTTGGTATTTGGTATTTGTAATTTATTCACTGTGGGTCTGTTTTCAGCATTCTCAAAAGATAAAAGGGAGCGTTTGGATAAAGGTCTTTCCAGGACGAAAGAAAGCATTTTCTCACGGATATCAAAGGCTGTCATAGGAAAGGCCAAAGTGGACGACGATGTCCTCGACGATTTGGAGGAAATATTGGTTACGTCGGATGTGGGTGTGGAGACCACATTGCATATCATCAAGCGCATTGAGGAGCGCGTATTGCGGGATAAATATGTGGGTGCGGCCCAGCTTAACCGGATCCTTAAAGAGGAGATCGCCGCCTTATTGTCGGAGAACACAACATCCGATGACAATGAATTCAGATTACCTGGGGAAGAACGTCCTTATGTCATTATGGTCGTTGGCGTCAACGGGGTGGGGAAGACCACGACTATCGGCAAGCTGGCGTATCATTACAAACAAGCCGGTTATTCTGTCATGCTGGGTGCTGCCGACACTTTCAGGGCCGCTGCCATCGACCAGCTCAGGATATGGGCCGACAGGGTAGGCGTTCCGATGATCAGGCAGGCCATGGGCTCCGACCCAGCTTCCGTGGCTTTTGATACCCTCTCATCGGCCAAAGCCAATAAAATTGACCTGGTCATCATCGATACTGCCGGCCGGTTGCATAACAAACAGCAACTGATGAATGAGCTGTCGAAGATCAAACGTGTCATGGCCAAAGTAATACCTCAAGCACCACAGGAGGTCCTGCTCATACTGGATGCTTCTACCGGTCAGAATGCGTTTGCCCAGGCACGGGAATTCACCGAGGCCACCGATGTCAATGCCCTGGCCCTGACAAAACTCGACGGCACCGCCAAAGGAGGCGTCGTCATCGGTATATCTGACCAGTTCAAGATACCTGTTAAATATATTGGCATAGGTGAAAGCCTGGATGACCTGCAGATTTTCAACCGGTTTGAATTTATCGACTCGCTTTTTAGCTAACCGATTTTAAAATAATATCTTCATTCATGTATAAGTCTAAGCCCAATCGCCTGGATTTTCTATTTTTGTTTTAAATATTTCTGACAATGAAAAAAGAAATTAATTTCACTGCTATTATTGAGAAGAGTGATGATGGGTGGTATGTTGGTCAAATTGAGGAAATACCTGAGATAATCTCTCAGGGAAAAACCATACATGAACTTATGGATAATTTAAGGGATGCATTGGATCTTATTCTCGACAACAGAAAAAAGAACATTATGAAAGATTATGAGGGTAAAAAATATATCACAAGGAATCTTTCAATTAAAGGATGAAAAGAACGGAGTTTATAAAATACCTCGAAATACATAATTGTTCAATATTACGAGAAGGATCTAAGCATTCAATATATTATAATCCTATAAATAATAGACAAGCGACTGTAGGACGTCATACAGAGCTTTCAAATTTGTTGTGTAAAAGGATTTGCCGACAATTAGGAATTCCTGAGATGTAAGCGCCTAAATGATTTTAGATATGAGGGCTGGTAGTTAGGATCATAAATGCGACAAATCCCTCATTCATCAAATTTTTTTTATTATATCGCAGTGGCGTTTTTGAGCCTGGGATTAATACCGCACCGCCAGCCTGCTCCACGATGGCCTGACCCGCCGCCGTATCCCATTCAAACGTCGGCGCCAGACGGGGATATTCATGGACCAGCCCTTCGGCTACCAGGCAGAACTTAAGGGAGCTGCCCCGGCTGATGAATGTCATTTCATGATGTGTTTGCCTGAGCCCGGCGATATATGTTTCTGTCGCGCTGTTCATGTGGGAGCGGCTGGTGGCCACGGTGAAAACATCCGGCAGCGCCTGTGACGGCAAGGGTGAGGCCGATGAAATGTCATCTTCGGACCATAGTGACGGAACGCCGGCGCCGTCCTGTTTAAAGGCTCCCAGGCCTTCCATACCGAAATACAATGTTGCAGTGACAGGAATCCAGATGACACCCAGCACCGGCATGCCCTGATATATCAGCGCAATATTGACGGTAAACTCCCCGTTGCGGTTGATAAATTCCTTTGTGCCGTCGAGGGGATCGACCATCCAGAACAGCTCCCACTTTCTCCTCTCCGCATAAGGCACTTCCTTACCTTCTTCGCTCAAGACCGGCAAGCCGAGGGGCTTCAGTGTATCCACAATGATGTCATGCGATTGTTTATCGGCCGTGGTGAGAGGGCTTTTATCCTCTTTCATGGTGACGCTGAATCCCGAACGGTACACCGTCATGATGGCCTGACCTGCCGACAACGCAGCACGGACGGCGGAGACCAGATATGCGCCGTATGACCTTTCACTTTCCATTGAGTATTTTCTCCATGGCAAACAGTTCATCTCTGTATTTCGCCGCCTGAATAAAATCGAGATCTTTCACGGCATTCTCCATTGATTTCTTCACTTTGGTTATCGCTTTTTCGAGTTGTTCTTTCGTCATATATCCGATGACAGGATCGGCTGCAGCATCGGTATATTCTTTTTCAATGTAGGGTCTGGCGCCTTTGATCCGGCTGTCAGCCACGGCTGTCTGTCCCAGGATAGCCTCCACCGATTTGATGATGGGTGTGGGTGTGATGCCGTGTTCTATGTTATAGGCCAGTTGTTTTTCGCGGCGGCGGTATGTTTCATCTATGGTACGCTGCATCGATTCGGTGATGGTGTCGGCATACATGATGACCTTGCTGTTGATGTTACGGGCGGCTCTGCCGGCGGTCTGTGTCAGTGACCGCTCCGAGCGGAGGAATCCCTCTTTGTCGGCATCGAGGATAGCCACCAGCGACACCTCCGGAAGGTCGAGGCCTTCACGCAACAGGTTAACACCCACCAGCACATCAAAGGCCCCCAGCCGCAAATCGCGCATGATCTCCACGCGTTCCAGGGTGTCGACATCCGAATGGATATACCGGCACCTGATATCCAGATTAGTCATGTATTTTGTCAGCTCCTCGGCCATGCGTTTGGTGAGGGTGGTGATCAGCACGCGTTCCTTGTTAAGGAAACGTTTATGCACTTCGTCCAGTAAATCATCTATCTGATTCTGTGTGGGACGAACCTCTATCTCGGGGTCAAGGAGACCCGTGGGCCGGATGAGCTGCTCCACCAGCACCCCCTCACTTTTTTTCAACTCATAGTCGGCGGGGGTGGCACTGACGAAAATGACCTGGTTCATCATGGCTTCGAATTCATCGAATTTCAGTGGTCTGTTATCCAGTGCCGAAGGCAGCCTGAAGCCATACTCGACGAGTGTTTGCTTACGGCTGCGGTCACCACCGAACATGGCACGTACCTGTGGTATGGTCACATGACTCTCATCGATGATGGTCAGGTAATCGTCGGGGAAATAGTCCAGCAGGCAAAAGGGTCTGCTCCCCGGCGCCCTGCCGTCAAAATAACGCGAATAGTTCTCAATGCCGGAGCAGTAACCCAGCTCACGCATCATTTCCATGTCATAGGTCACCCTGTCTTCAAGCCTTTTCGCCTCGAGTGACTTACCGTTCTCGCGGAAATACTCCGCCTGACTGATGAGGTCATGGTGTATCTCGGCCAGGGCCTCTTTCATCTTATCCTGTGATGTGATGAAGATGTTGGCCGGAAAGAGCGTTTTGCTGTCATGCGATTCCAGGATGTGGCCGTTCACAGGATCAAACGTCTCGATCGACTCGATCTCATCACCCAGGAAGATGACCCTGAAAGCGAAGTCGGCATAGGCAGGGAAGATATCGACGGTGTCGCCCCTGACCCTGAATTTACCTCTCCAGAATTCGGTCTCCGTCCGTGAATACAGGCTGTTAACGAGGGCATGTAAAAACTTGTTGCGGCCGATGACATCCCCGACCTTTAGCCTGATCACATTTGATGTGAAATCATCGGGATTGCCGATGCCATATATGCATGATACCGATGACACCACAATGACATCCCTGCGGCCGGAAAGCAAAGATGAGGTGGCGCTCAACCGCAGCTTTTCAATTTCGTCGTTGATGGACAGGTCTTTTTCAATATAGGTATTGGTGACAGGGATATAGGCTTCGGGTTGATAATAATCATAATAGGAAACGAAATATTCCACGGCGTTGTCAGAAAAGAATTGCCTGAACTCACCATACAACTGGGCAGCCAGTGTCTTATTATGGCTCAGCACAAGTGTCGGTCTTTGCACACATTCAATGACATTGGCGATGGTAAATGTCTTGCCTGAGCCGGTGACACCCAGGAGAGTCTGAAACAGATCGCCCCGTTCAATCCCTTCAACGAGCTGTTTGATAGCCTCGGGCTGATCGCCTGTGGGTTCATATTCGGATGTCAATTTGAATTTCATTTACAACAGTCTCGGTTAAGTCAGTAACAAAATGAATGAAAAAAGAGTTTTTTCCTTTTTATTATTCCCTTTGGTCATAAGGTGACGTCGCTTTATTTTTTATTGCTTGCCTTAAACAATAAATCCTTTTCTTCTTTCGTAAGGCTGTCGTAACCTGACCGGGATATTTTTTCAAGGATGGCATCGATCTTTTTCTGTTTTTCAGCCCGGATGCGGTTATATTCCTCGTCGGTGAGAGGTCTTTCCGTCCGGATCTCTTTATATCGTGTGTACTTGCGTCTGTTCATCCCTTTGAAGAAGTCAGCCAAGCGATACCACAGTTTTCCTCCTAATCCTTTAAATCCTTTGCGGTAGGCCAAGATTGAAACGAAACCCCACATGGCACCGCCCAGGTGGGCAATATGCCCCCCGGGATTGCCTCTTTGGATGCTCAGAATATCTATGACAACGAGTATGAGTGCCAGGTATTTTAAGCGTATTCTTCCAATGAGAAATAAAACGACGGCGTAATTGGGGACATAGGTTGCTGCTGCAATAAGCACGGCCAATACGGAGGCTGAGGCTCCCAAAGCCACAGAGATGCTCACATCTTCGTGGAAGACGGGGAAAATATTGTAGGCGGCAATGAAAAATACGGCCCCGGCGATGCCACCGGTGAGATAGGTGCTGACGAGCTTGGGGCTGCTGAGAAACTCGGTGAAAATCTTACCCCCGAAATAAAGGATGATCATATTGAAAAAAATATGAAAAAAGTTCTCCTGGACAAACATGTAAGTCAGCAAGGTCCAGGGACGGTGCAGCAAGGCGGAGAGATCGGACGGAACAGCCAGCCAGTAAGTGATACGGGAAGCCCCTTCGACATACGACGCCCCTGTGGGCAAAGTATACAGCCAATAAATCAGATGAGCGAGATTAATGAGGATGAAAACGGTTATATTGATCAATATTAAAATTGAAAGAGCCGACCGCCCTTTAATGAAATTTTTTATTTGACCGAAAGGGGATTGATAGTGTATCATATTTACCTGCCTCTTTTTAAGCGCCTGCTCCAGTATCTGATGAGGAAAAATCCGAAGAGCATGCCTCCAAGGTGTGCGAAGTGCGCCACATCATCTCCCGGATTATTGGCAATGCCCAGATAAAGTTCAAGTCCTCCGTAAAGCATAACAAAATATTTAGCTTTAATCGGGATGGCAAAATAAATATAAAGCAGTGAATTGGGGAACATCATCCCAAAAGCAAGCAGTATCCCGAAAACGGCACCTGAAGCTCCGATGGTTGTGATATTCATACGTGTGGTGACCATTTCCTGGATAAAGTTCAGTGCACTCTGGATGTAATCCCCGTTGCCGGGTGATGCCGTCCATGAAGCGATAAATCCCTTCAACTGTTCCATGTAGTAAGGGAAATAATCATGGACAAGAGCTGTGAACTGAGCCGGTGTATGATCACCTTGAAACACATCCACGGCGGCCTCCATGTGTGAGTAACGGAGCCACATAACGAACATCTGAATAAGCGCGGCACCTATGCCCGTCACCATATAGTATATAAGAAACCGCTTAGCCCCCCAGACATTTTCCAGCACATTGCCGAACATCCACAGCGCAAACATATTGAAAAAAATATGAAGAAAACCCCCGTGCATGAACATGTAGGTGATTATCTGGTAGGGACTGAAGAAGGTTGATTTGAAATAATGAAGGCCCAGAATCTCGGTCAGGTCAATGTGAAAAGCATGCTTAAAGGCATAGGTGGCAATCCATAATAGAACATTGATGATGATGATGTTCTTGACAACGGGAGGAAGAACCCTGAAACCACCGGGTCGGTATTGCGTATTATTCATGAATGGAATCAGTTTGATTTTTTAACCTCTTCTCGATCTCTTGATAATGCAGGATAAAAAAAATGGGAGCCTGGTCGGGTGACACATCCGGTACTTTACAGGCGAACAACCCATCTATCAAATTGTTCATCTCTTCAACCGTCAGAGGGAGCCCCGGTTTTATGGACGCATGAAGGGCCATGGACCGTGCCAGGCGCCTTTTTTTATCGCCTGCCAGGTCTGCACCTTTCCTGTAATCTTCAAGCACATGCTCGAGAAACTCATTGGTGTCGTCAATTTTTAATCCCGCCGGGACTCCCTCGACAAGGAAGGTATTCCTCCCGAATTCACTGATCTGGAACCCCATTGATCTGATATCCTGCAACAATTCCTTGATGATATCGGTATCCACGGGTGAGAACCTGATTGTCTGGGCGTAGAGTAACTGTTGTGATACTTCTGTGCTCATCGTCAATTCTTCCATGAAGCGTTCAAAGAGAATGCGCTGGTGAGCTGCCTGCTGATCGATAAAAAGAAGGCCTGATTTGAGGTTGGCAATGATATAGGCGTTTTTTATCTGGAAAATGATATCGCCGCTTTTATTGTCGGCGTAAGACCAGTCGGAATCAACGAGGGCATGTTGTGTGGCATCGTCTGTGGTTTTTTTACGCAGAATTTTTTTAAGTGTATCGGTGTCAGGAAAGTCGTACAGCGCTTGCCAGTTTTTATGTTGCCTGCTGTGTTCCGGCTTGATTTTCTCACCGGTCTGTCGCTGCCCGTGGGTGGCAGGATGGGACGATGGCGGCTGCTTTCGTGTGGTCTCTTCAAACGGATTGTAATCCGGATTGATGGTGATGACAGGCGGCTTCACCGGCCTGCTTTCGGGAAATGGCTCGAACTTGATGCTTTGTTCAGGATCGAAATCGATGGCCGGTGACAGGCTGTGGCTGCCCAGGGCTTTTTTGACTGCCGAACGCAGGATGGCGTAAATGGCCTGCTGATGCTGGAAATTGATCTCTGTTTTGGTGGGATGGATGTTGATGTCAATGGTCGAGGGATGCACCTCGAGATTAATGAAGTAGGTGGCATATGCCTCCTTAGGGATGAGTTCCTGGTAAGCTGCCTCTACGGCATGATGGAGATAGGCCTGCCGGATGTAACGCTTGTTGACGAAAAAGTACTGCTCTCCTCTGGTTTTCCTGGCATACTGTGGTTTGCTGATAAAGCCACCGATGGTGACGATCTCGGTTTTTTCGCTGACAGGCACCAGCCTCTCATTGTAATGATGTCCCAGGATGCCGGTGATCCTGCTTTTAAGTGAAGATTTGTCGAGTTGGAACACCAGCGCATTGTTGTTATAGTATGTGAAGGCGATGTCATGATGGATCAGCGCCACACGCTGGAACTCTTCCAGGAGATGTCTGGTCTCGGCGTGGTCCGATTTGAGGAAGTTACGCCGTGCCGGCACGTTAAAGAACAGGTTCTTCACGGCGACGGAGGTGCCTGCGGGGCAGGTGCACGGTGTCTGGCTCCTGACCCTGGAGCCTTCGATCTCAAGGAGTGTTCCCAGCTCATCCTCCAGGCGCTTGGTCTTCATCTCAACCTGTGCGACAGCCGCAATGGATGCCAGGGCCTCACCGCGGAATCCCAGTGTCCGGATGGCAAAAAGATCCCGCGCGGCAGATATCTTGGAGGTGGAATGCCTTTCAAAACTCATCCGGGCATCCGTTTCACTCATCCCGCAGCCGTCGTCGATCACCTGCAACAGGGTCCTGCCGGCGTCCCTGATGATGACGGTGATAGCCAACGCGCCCGCATCAATGGCATTCTCAAGCATCTCCTTTAGAGCGGAAGCCGGACGCTGTATGACCTCTCCGGCAGCTATCTGGTTCGCCACTGAATCAGGTAGTAAATGAATGACATCCGGCATCGGTAAAGGATTGTTAGTTAATTATCGGTAAAGAGTTAACAGGTTTCAGACCCTGCATCATATCGTTCATTCTTATGACAGCCATACCTCTCTAAGATTAACGGAAGAAAATCAGATAGATCAGAATAATTAAAATAATGATAAAAATGACCAGCCGCTGTATATCGGTACGTCTGTGGCTCCGGCGTCCCTCCTCACGCCAGCGACGACGCATCTCATCACGGAGGTGGGCTTCCGTATGATCCATTCCCTCCGACATCAGCTCTTTCTTACGGCGCTCGCTTTCTTCCTTTTTCTCATCATAGTACCGTGTTGTGAAGTGAAAGCGCTTTGGCTTGGGTACCCTGAAAAAGTAGATATTCATTGCGCATTATTTCTTGCAAAAGTACCGATATTTTTTATATGATCGGGCACTTTGCCTTATTCCTTATTATTACATTTGTAGTCGGGATATATTGATTGACTTTTTATTTATGACGTCACAGGCAGATCAGCCGCTTGATAAGCTTATCGTTGTCGGCGACAGGGTGCTCATCAAACCCGTCGGTTTATCCGACCAAACCAAGGGTGGTCTTTATCTTCCTCCGGGATATAAAGAAAAGGAGGAGATTCAAACAGGCTATGTCATCCGTGTAGGACCCGGATATCCCGTTCCTGCCGCCGGCGAGGAAATGGATGAACCATGGAAAAAAATGGAGGAGAAGATCAAATACATCCCTCTGCAGGCCAAGGTGGGCGATAAAGCCATTTTTCTTCAGAAAGGAGCAATAGAAATAGTTTATAATGACGAAAAATATTATATCGTCCCTCAGTATTCCATTCTCTTACTTGAACGTGATGAGGCGCTGTTTGATTGATAATCCTGAGGATTAACGCACCAGAGCCGGAAAACGCAGCCTGGCCAGATAATAGCTGCCGAAAAGTAATCCGTTGTAAAATAAACTTCCAATGACCTCGTTCAGGAAGAAAGAAATGCCATAACTGCCATTATTGAAAAATGCAAGACCGGCAATATAGCTCTGTAACAATCCCTGGACGTTCTGGGGATAAAGGGGACTGGCCAGCCATGCAGCGAAATTGGTAATGAGATAAAACAATACCGATCCCGACAAAGAGGCCGCCACCACGGTTCCGGGATTGACATTCCTGCGCAGGACGAATCCTATGCAAACGATCAAAATGAAACTGATATAGACAGCCGGCATCATGCCATAAAATCCCAGGATAACATCGCTCAGGAACAGGGCGGCCAGAGGCACCACGAAAGCAAGGTATTTTTTTCCTATGTAAGTTCCGCCAAACAAAGCGATGGCCGCAACAGGCGTGAAATTGGGCCAGTGAGGGATAAGCCTGGCCACTGCGGCAAGGACGATCACCGTCACAACGTAAGTGAATCCCGGTGTCAATATCTTTTTGTTCATGTTTGTTGAATTTAGGTTGAACGTAACAAACAAAATTAAAAAATCATTTGAGATGGTATGTGTTCATGATAAAAATTATCTGCCCCCCCGGTCTCATTATTTTTGTACTTTTGGTCGTATGACCTTATTAAAATGAAAAAAAACTGGTACTACCTTATTCTTATCCCCGGCATTATGTCAATGACCTCCTGTCACAGGAAACAATACTCCGACCTTATTATATATAACGGTCATTTACGAACCCTTGATGAACACAACGTCATCGCCGGCAGCATGGCCGTGAAGGACGGAAGAATCATCGCCATCGGGAATAACAGCGAAATCCTTGATAAGTTCAACGGTTCCGTCATGCTTGATTGTCAGGGCAAGACCGTTCTGCCCGGATTCATTGACGCTCACTGTCACTTTTACAATTACGGGCTGAACCGTTGTACCAGGGCTGATCTCCGGGGTACACGTTCCTTCCGGGAAGTCCTTGACACGATGAAAGCCTGGCAGGAGCAACATCCTTCTGACTGGATCCAGGGACGGGGGTGGGACCAGAATGACTGGGAGGTGAAACGGTTTCCGGATCGCCGGGAGCTTGACAGCCTGTTCCCCGTACATCCGGTCATTCTTATCCGTGTGGACGGCCATGCTGCCCTGGTCAACGGTGAAGCTTTGAAACGGGCGGGTATCACGGCACAGACGAAAGTCGTGGGAGGTATCATTGAAGTGAAGAACGGTGTGCCGACAGGTATGCTGATCGATAATGCCATTGATCTGGTCACTGACAGCATTCCTGCCCCCGGCAGGGACTTGCAGATCCGGTCACTGCTGACGGCCCAGCAGGCATGTTTTAAGTACGGTCTGACCATGGTGGTTGATGCCGGGCTGCAGAATGCCGTCGTCAACCTCATCGACAGCCTGCAAAGGACCGGACAGCTCAAAATGCGCGTGGATGCCATGCTCCTTCCCTCCGGTGAAAACATACGCCAATACATCGACCACGGTATTTATCAAACCGACCGGTTACGTGTGGGTTCCATAAAATGTTATGCCGACGGAGCCCTCGGCTCCCGCGGCGCCACCCTGTTACAGCCTTACTCCGATGATCCCGGCAACTATGGCATGATGCTGAGTGAACAAGCCTATTACGATTCGCTGTGTGAAAAAGCTTATACGGCAGGTTATCAGATGAACACCCATGCCATCGGCGATTCGGCCGTCAGGTTCATTCTTCATACCTATGCCACCGTCCTTGGAGGTCCGAATGACCGACGCTGGAGAATAGAACATTCGCAGGTCGTCGATCCCGGCGATATAGGTCTATATGGCCGCTTCAACATTATCCCCTCCATACAGTCCACCCATGCCACATCCGACATGTATTGGGCCGGCGAGCGCCTGGGAAAAGAAAGGCTGACGCATGCCTATGCCTGTCATGACCTGCTCCGGCAAAATGGATGGCTGGTGAACGGCACGGATTTCCCTATAGAAGAGATAAACCCCATATTCACCTTTTATGCTGCCGTCGCCCGTAAAGACCTTCAGGGATTTCCTCCTGGCGGATTCCAGATGGAAAATGCCCTGTCGCGTGATGAAACCATCAAGTCGATGACTCTCTGGGCAGCAAAAGGAAGCTTCAGGGAAAACGAAATGGGATCATTGCAGGTTAATAAATTTGCCGATTTTGTTATACTTGACAAGGACATCATGACCATTCCCGAGGATGAGATCCCCTCAGTCAGGATTCTTAAAACATTCCTTAACGGCGAAGAGGTTTATGATGCCGGCATCCTCAGGTAGTCAGCGGATGCGGTCTAAGGGTCAGGACCCCTGTCCGGAATAAATGAACTTTCAACCCTACTCTTTGTTAATAAGCTTGCAATAAGAAGAATAATAAACAGATTGATAACAAGCCGTTTATCTCATAAATAAATGGCATCAGACAGAAAGGTTTCAGATTATGCAAATCAATTTATTGAATCTCGCGGCAGTGAAAGGTTATAAACCGGGTGACAAAGCCACCGATTTCTCACTGAAAAACATCGACGGGCGTTATATCTCCCTGAAAGATTATAAAACAGCCAAAGGATTTATCGTGATCTTCACATGCAATCACTGTCCTTATGCCAAGGCCTATGAAAAGCGTATCATGGAACTTGACCGGACCTATGCGTCGAAGGGTTTTCCTGTGATTGCCATCAATCCGAACGATCCGGAGGTCATTCCGGCCGACTCATTCGAAAACATGCAGCAGCTGGCCAGGCAGAGGGGTTTTACTTTTCCTTATTTGTTTGACGAACATCAAAAGGTCTTTCCTGTATACGGTGCGTTGCATACACCACATGCCTTCGTTCTTCACAGGGAAGAGGGAGACCTTATCGTACGCTACATTGGCGCCATCGATGACAATTACAATGACGCCGGGAGGGTCGACCGGCGTTATGTGGCCGAAGCTGTCGACGCCCTCCTGGAAGGCGGGAAGCCCGATCCCGAGGTCACACAAGCTATCGGATGTTCCATTAAAGTCAAATGATATAAGGTTAACGATTGATGATATTTGATCGATGATTTTTGGGAGGGGGAAAGAGAGTGTGAGTGTGAGTGTGAGTGTGAATGTGGGTGTGAGTGTGGGTGTGTACAGTTTTTGTCAGTGGACTTGGTCGTATGCTTTTAAAAAGTCGAGGCCGAATAAATCAACCATCTCGTTGAACCGTTGGACTTTGCTTTTACCATATTTAGCCAGCTTTTTTCTTATCTTTTCGGGCGATTTGGGGATGGTGAGGTTGGATTCCGATTTGGAAAAGAATTTATCGGCATAACAGATTATCTTTTCTTCGATGGTGACAGGAAGCATGTCGCGATGAGGTAAAGGCATCTGTTTTTCAATGATTTCCTGCTTTGTTATACCGACGCCGATATGCCTTTCGCAGACCGGGGCTGTCTTTTTAAAGCCTTCTTTTTCCAAAAGTTCCCTGCCGAGATAACCGTGTGCCACGTATGGGAATGTCCCGTAACATCCGATATCAGGTGCATCGGTCATAAAGATGCCAATGTCGTGGAGAAAGGAGGCCTCTTTGATAATTTCCAGATCGGCACCGAGATGCGGTTTCAGTATGGCAATCCTCAAAGCCACTTCCCTTACCTTCACACTGTGGACATAAAGGTACTTTCTGGCCTCCGAATCAATCGGGTAATATTTGTCGAAGAGTTCCTGTGCAGTCATATCAGTCGTCAGTCGTCAGTTATTAATACATACTACAATTACCTTGTAGCTCGCAGCTTGTAGCTTATAGCTTGTAGCTCGCAGCTCGCAGCCAACAACACAAAAGTAATCATTCGTTATAAACGAATATTATTCGTACCGGATGAAAAAAGTCGTATCTTTGCATCGCTTTGGACCTGTAGCTTAATTGGATAGAGCATCTGACTACGGATCAGAAGGTTGGGGGTTCGAGTCCCTCCAGGTTCACAGTGATAATGAACCACTTATCCGACCTTTTGGATAGGTGGTTTTCTTTTCTGTATAAACAATTTATTCAACAAGACCAGAGATGTTCTCGAAGCTAAGAAGCTGGTAACGGATTACGATGAAAGTATTCGTTCAAAGACCCTTATGTCAGGTTTCACCAAATATAATGCAATCGTCAGTGAGGATGTCCTTATTGAGGAAGATAACCCGGAAGGTTGAAATAATCCGGAAAGGTATCTGTTTCGGTATGAAACCCGAAACGGTGCTACTTATTATGAGCTTGTGCATTAACTATGCTAAGGGGTTGTACTGATGGGATGTACAGCATGACTGGCGGGGTTGGTGTCGGTTTATTAATTGTGTTCTAAAGTGGTATATTAGAAATGCAATGTAAAAGAATTATCAGGCCCGTTATAAAATAAAGTACATCTACTCAATACGTCCCTTCCAATTAATACATTATAAGGTTGTTTAGTTAAGTCAGCACAAGGTGCTTGTAATGCTAATATATTCGGCTGTGTAATCGGCAATATTATCCCGATATCATATAAAAGTTGGTCGGATTCTCCTCCCGCGGTTAATACAGTTTGTGAATCAAAAGGAATTAACTTTAAATTATCAACTATAATTTGAGAAATGCATGTGGCTGTTGCACCAGTGTCAATAAGAGAAATAACTTTCATAAATGGAATTTGTTTCCCCTCTTTTTTAAAAAAGTTTAACAAGGGGTTGAGGCGGAATAATTATTACTTCTATTATTGGCCCTGTCGCACGAATATTTGTGTTTTTAACTGTTAGAAACGGCATGAATAAATTTTATATTTCTTGTGTAATTAATTTTATTTGAAGGATTGTCATTAATATCCTTAACAAGAAATGGTACATTACCAAATG
>Ga0136653_10000356_pt1 | contig 23975 bp, 17 predicted proteins | sample LakKivw275mmetaG_FD_94866 | JGI IMG/M metagenome (GOLD analysis project Ga0136653, IMG submission 94866) | Anoxic lake water microbial communities from Lake Kivu, Rwanda to study Microbial Dark Matter (Phase II) - Lake Kivu water 275m metaG... | ecosystem: Environmental > Aquatic > Freshwater >...
GATCTGGAGAATGACAGCAGGATAGATAATACCGAGATAAAGAAGCTGCCTTTACAGGTGCTGAGTGAGAACGAGTACAAGCAATACAGGGAAAAATATGGTGATGCCTTCGAGGTGGGTATGGGTGCTGAGGCCATACTCAATATCTTAAGGGCGATGAGCTTGGAAGATCTTCGCCAGCAGTTGGTTAAAGATATCAGGCAAAGCGAGGGACAGAAGCACAAGAAATTAAGCAAGCGACTCCGTATCGTGGAAGCGTTCTGGCGTAGCGGCAATAAGCCGGAGTGGATGATTTTCACAGTTCTTCCTGTGCTGCCTCCCGAGTTACGTCCCATCGTACAACTCGACGGAGGCAGGTTTGCCACCAGCGACCTTAACGACCTTTATCGCAGGGTGATCAACCGAAATAATCGTCTCAAGAAACTGATGGAGCTCGGGGCGCCCGAGATCATAGTGCGTAACGAAAAAAGGATGTTGCAGGAAGCGGTTGACGCCCTGATAGATAACGGTAGAAGGGGCAGGCTGCCCAGCGCCGCCAGCACACATAAACTCAAGTCTCTTTCAGATATGCTGCGCGGCAAGCAGGGCCGGTTCCGCCAAAATCTGCTGGGTAAGCGCGTGGATTACAGCGGCCGCTCGGTCATTGTTGTCGGGCCCGAACTCAAACTGCATCAGTGCGGCCTGCCCAAGCATATGGCGTTGGAGCTTTTTAAGCCCTTTGTCATGCGCAGGTTGATCGAACAGGGATATGCCCATAATATTAAAAGCGCCCGCCGTCAGGTTGAACGGGCCAGGGCGGAAGTCTGGGACATACTGGCCGATGTGATTAAAGAGCGCCCGGTGATGTTAAACCGCGCGCCTACGCTCCACAGGCTGAGCATCCAGGCCTTCGAGCCCACGCTGATTGAAGGCAGCGCTATTCAACTCCATCCTCTGGTGTGCTCGGCATTCAACGCCGACTTCGATGGTGACCAGATGGCCGTGCACGTGCCGCTGTCCAGGTCGGCCGTACGCGAGGCACGGGAGCAGATGCTGAGTGTACACAATATGCTGCTGCCCAGCTCGGGTGAGCCCGTGATGACGCCCACTCTGGATATGGTGCTTGGATGCTATTACCTTACCAATATGAAGCCGTCCGCGGCCGGCAAACCGAAGCTGTTCGGCAGCCCTGCCGAGGCCATACTTGCCTATGAGATGTTTAAGATCACGAGCGACAGCATCTACCCCGACCTGCATGAGGAGATACTGGTCAGGATCAGGGGATCCGAACATGCGCCGGAGGAAGAGAAGAGCGATACAGAGGCAGAGGTCGTTGTTGAGGCCGTTGAAGAGATAGACCCATCGCAATACAGGGAGATGCGTTTACCGGGGCCTGATGGCAGGACGTTCAAGACCAGTATCGGCCGTATCATATTCAATCAGATATTGCCGGATGAATTAAGATACCATGAACCCTACAATGGGTTCTGTAACTTCGCTACCAGCAAGGGCGACCTGCGTCGCCTCGTATCCGAGTGCTTCCGCTGGTGTGGCCGTGAGAAAACAGTGCGCATGCTGGACGAGCTCAAAAGGCTGGGATTCGAGTATACAACTAAATCCGGCACTACCATATCCGCCAGAGATATAGAAGTGCCCAAGGTCAAGCAGAAGCTTATGAGCAGGGGAGATGAGGATATAGCCATCCTGCAGACCCAGTATAACAAGGGCCTTATTACCGAGGAGGAATTTGAAGCCCAGGCGATCGATGTATGGACGCGCACTACCAATCAGATCGAGGAAGAGATCAAAAAATCTCTGGACCGCTATGGCGGCGTCTACATGATGGCCAATTCCGGCGCCAAGGGTAATATATCGCAGATCAGACAGATGGCCGGCATGAGAGGACTCATGACCGACCCCTCCGGACGTATTATCCCCTTCCCCATCAAGGCGAGCTTCAGAGAAGGTTTGTCGGTGATGGAATACTTCATGTCCACCCACGGCGCGCGCAAAGGCCTGGCGGACACTGCGCTCAGAACATCGGACGCGGGCTACCTAACACGCCGCCTGATAGATGTGGCGCAGGACCTGATCATCCTTGAAGAGGACTGCGGATACTCGGGTGAAGGGCTCCTGTTCTCGGCTGTCTACAGCGAAAAAGAGAAGGGGCTGTTGCCTTCGTTTGAGGAGAGAATCAAGGGCCGCCTGGCAGCCAGGGACATCGTTCATCCCGGTACCGGTGAAATCATCGTTGCCATGAACGAAATGATCGATGAGGACAAGATAAAGCAGATCGTCCAGGCCGAGATTAAAGAGATCAGCATAAGGTCGCCTCTCATCTGCAACTCAAAGCGCGGTGTCTGTCGCCACTGTTATGGGCGTGACCTGTCCTCCACCGAGTTGGTTAAGATCGGCACGGCAGTCGGCATTATATCAGCCCAGAGCATCGGTGAGCCGGGCACACAGCTTACACTAAGGACCTTCCATACGGGTGGAGTAGTAGGCATGGATATCACCACCGGCCTGCCGCGCGTGGAGGAGCTATTCGAGGCCAGGATTCCCAAGGGGAAGGCCATACTTACGGAGATAGATGGCACGGTGAACCTGAACGAGGTAGTTGAAGAGGGGATTCTCAAAAAACGCGAGATCATCATTACTCATGTAGAGAAGTATCCCATTGATTACGATGTACCTGCAGGCTATAAGATTCTGGCCGAAAATAATGCTTATGTCAGGGGAGGCGATGTTCTGGCCGAGCCTGATACTTCGCTGGTCAAATCGGGGGATCAGGGGTTCAAACCTCTGCTTGCCCGTGTTGACGGTGTGGTCAAGGTCGAGGGCGGCAAGATAACTTTAACCTATGAAGAGAAGGACGAACGTAAATACGATGACATACCGGTGACCGCCCATATCCTGGTCAAGCAGGGCGATTATGTGCGCGCCGGTGACAAGCTCATCGAAGGCGTTAAGGATCCGCAGGACATACTTCATATCAACGGCAGGCAGGATGTGCTGCGCTATCTGATTGACGAGGTACAGAAGGTGTACCGCTCCCAGGGCGTGAACATAAACGACAAACATATTGAGACTATCGTCAGGCAGATGCTCAGGAGGGTCAGGGTGGAGTTCTCGGGCGATACGGACCTGCTGGTGGGCGACCTGGTTGACAGGCTCGATTTCGAGAACATCAATGCCATGATGGAAGCTGAAGGTGGTGACCAGGCCGTTGCGAGGCCGGTCCTGTTGGGCATAACCAGGGCGTCGCTGAACACCGACAGCTGGCTGGCTGCGGCGTCCTTTCAGGAGACGACCAGGGTGCTGGCTGAGGCGGCCATCTGGGGCAAAACCGATAGGCTTCACGGACTCAAGGAGAATGTTATCATCGGCAAATTGATTCCATCCACCATAACCCTTACTCAGAAGCTGGGCAAGCCTGTCAACAGGTTGCTGGAGGATAGTCCCGAGGTATTTACCGAATCGGTAAGCAACTTTGTCAATCCTCTGGCCGTAGACGATGTGGAAGCTGTGGAAGCTGTGGAAGGTGAAGAGCCGGTTGAAAGTCAGGTTGAACAGGAATAAAGATCGTTAAATCAGCATAATTTAGTGCGACCCCGCCTTAAGGCGGGGTCGCTTCATTTCTGCAGGTGAATTGCTGCGTTTATCTGAAAGACCGTGTGCTATAATGCTACTGAAAAAGTAAGGCGTATCCGGAATGCAGGAAGAGGAATCACCACGCATAGTATCAGGCAAGCTGGGTCCGGAGGATACCACGCTGGATGCCAACCTTCGACCTAAGAAGCTGGATGATTTTATCGGGCAGCAGAAGGTTAAAGAAAACCTCGATATCGGAATAAAGGCTGCGCAGAAGCGTGGGGAGGCCATCGACCATATCCTGCTTTACGGCCCTCCCGGGCTGGGCAAGACCACGCTGGCCTTCATCATCGCCGGTGAGATGGGTGTAAATATCAAGGTCAGCTCAGGCCCTGCTATAGAACGTCCGGGCGACCTGGCCGCCATATTGACCAATCTGCAGAAAGGCGATGTGCTCTTCATCGATGAAGTTCACAGGCTGAGCAGGATTGTGGAGGAGATACTCTATCCCGCCATGGAAGATTATGCCCTCGATATCATCCTGGGAAAGGGGCCGGGGGCCAGGAGCCTGAGGCTTAATTTGCCCCGTTTTACGCTTATAGGCGCCACTACACGCTATGCTGCCATGAGCTCTCCCCTGAGGGACAGGTTCGGCTCGGTACACAGGCTGGACTTTTATGACGTTGATGCCATCGGCTCGATCATCAAGCGTTCGGCCCGAATTTTTAAGCTGAAGATCGATGACGGGAGCATAGATTTAATCGCCTGCCGCGCCCGCGGTACACCGCGCGTGGCCAACCGCCTTCTCAAACGCATACGCGATTATGCCCAGGTCAAGGCCAACGGTGTGGTCACGCAGGAGGTGACCCTCGAGGCCATGGGTAAACTGGAGGTGGACCAGCTTGGGCTGGATGAGATCGACCGCAAAGTGATGAGGACCATCATACAGAAATTCGACGGTGGGCCGGTAGGATTGGACACAATTGCGGCCTCCATCAGCGAGGAGTCAGACACTATAGAAGGTGTTTATGAGCCCTACCTGCTGCAGCTTGGATTCCTGGAGAGGACGCCCAGGGGACGCATGGCCACCCGGCTGGCCTATGAACACCTCGGCATAGCTTACAAGCGGGGACGCTCTCCGCAGGGTTCACTCTGGTAAGAGGCCAGCAGGCACAGGCCGGTATTTGACAGCGCTACAGTATTTCTATAAACTATTACTCATTAAAAGTCCTCTGGTGGTCAGAGCGAAGCGGAACCACCCGTTCCCATCCCGAACACGGAAGTGAAACGCTTCAGCGCAGATGATACTGAGGGAGGGATTCCTCGGGAAAATATGCCACTGCCAGGGACTTTTTTTATTGCCTTTTTTGTACGGTTTTTTCTTGAATAGCTTCAGTTGAAGCTGCAGTTCTTTGACTTGCCTCATACTACAACATATAATTCATAGTACACAGCCTATCAGGGCTACGTCTAAATTCCGCTTTTCGAGGTTACTATGGCCAGCAGATTTGAAAAATTCTCAGAGCGTGCCCGCCGGGCGCTTACACGCGCACAGGAGGAGGCACAGCATTTCGGGCACAGCTATATTGATACGGAGCATATATTGCTGGGATTGATTGCCGAGGAAGATAGTGTGGCCAGCCAGGTGCTCAATAACCTGGGCGTTGCAACCAGTAAAGTCCGTTCCGCCGTAGAATTCATCGTGGGGCGGGGTGGACGTCCCAATACCAACGAAGTCGGACTTACGCCGAGGGCCAAAAAGGTCATCGAACTGGCTGTCGATGAGGCAAGGCGCCTCAATCATAGCTATATCGGCACCGAACACCTGTTGCTGGGGTTGCTAAAAGAGAGGGAAGGCTCGGCAGCCGGTGTGCTCGAGAGCCTGGGGATCACTTTCGACAAGGTGCTGGCCGAGGTTAATAAGTTGCTGAGCGTGGCAGGCGGCCAGGCCAGGGCGGTAACCAAGGAAGGGGCCAGGACCCCCATACTGGATCAGCTTGGCGTGGACCTGACCAGCCTGGCGCGCCAGGGCAAGCTGGACAACATCGTCGGCAGGGAAAAAGAATGTGAACGCATTGTACAGATACTCAGCCGTCGTACCAAGAATAATCCCGCGCTCATCGGTGAGCCCGGCGTGGGCAAATCAGCCATCGTAACCAAGCTGGCGCAGCAGATCGTTTCCGGAGATATTCCTGAGCCCCTCAGGAACAAAAGGCTGGTGACTTTGGATATCGGTTCGCTGGTGGCCGGGACCAAGTACCGCGGCGAATTCGAAGAGAGACTTAAAAAGGTCCTCGACGAGATCAAAGGCGCAGGCAATTGTATCGTCTTCATCGATGAGTTGCATACCATAGTCGGAGCAGGTGCGGCTGAGGGCGCCGTGGACGCCTCCAATATACTTAAACCGTCGCTTTCCAGGGGCGAAATTCAGTTCATCGGCGCCACGACGCTGGACGAGTACCGCAAATATATCGAAAAGGATGCCGGCCTGGAGAGACGGTTCCAGCCTGTGACGGTAGCGGAGCCGACCGTTGAGCAGACCGTGCTTATTTTGAAAGGAATCAAGCACCACTACGAGGATTACCATAAGCTGATTATCCACGACGAGGCGCTGAACGCAGCCGCCTCTATGGCGTCGCGCTATATCTCCGACCGCTTCCTGCCGGACAAGGCTATTGATATTATGGACGAGGCAGCATCGCGCGTCAGGATTAAGAAAGGGGTGGTTCCAATCGGCATTGCCGAGGCACAGAAAGCCTTGGAGATCGTCAGGCGCGACAAGGATAATGCCATCGGTTCACAGCAGTACGAGATGGCAGCCGAGCTGCGGGATCGCGAGGTGCAGTTGCAGGCCAAGATCAAGAACATGGAACAAGAATGGCAGGACACACAGAAGAAGGAAACGCCCATCGTGACCAAGGAAGACATCGCCGAAGTGGTCGGCATGTGGACCGGCATACCTGTTATCAGCCTGACTATGGACGAATCGGAACGACTGCTCAAAATGGAGGAGTCCATTCATCAGGATATCGTGGGGCAGGATGAGGCTATCATAACAATTGCCAAGGCAGTCCGCCGTGCCCGGGCCGGACTCAAGGAGGCCAGGCGTCCCATGGGCTGCTTCATCTTCCTGGGTCCCACCGGCGTTGGCAAAACTGCGCTGGTCAAAGCGCTGGCCAAGTTCATGTTCAAGAGCGAAGAAGCCATGGTCAGGCTGGATATGTCGGAGTTCATGGAGCAGCATAACGTCGCCCGGCTGGTCGGCGCACCCCCGGGATATATAGGCTACGAAGAGGGCGGACAACTGACGGAAGCGGTGCGGCGCAATCCTTATTGCGTGGTTCTTCTCGACGAGATCGAGAAAGCGCATAAAAATGTTTATGACATCCTGCTGCAGATCATGGATGACGGCCACCTGACCGACGCCAAGGGCAGGCGGGTGGATTTCCGCAATACCATACTGGTTATGACATCGAATGTCGGCACCGAAGAGATCAAAAAAAACAAGGGGCTGGGCTTCAGCGTCCATTCTGACGAAGTTAAGAGCAGGCAAGTGGCCTATGAGCATATGAAAGATATCGTTATGCGCGAGATGAAAAAGGTCTTCAGGCCTGAGTTCCTCAACCGCATCGACGCTTCCGTGGTTTTCCATGCGCTCAATAAGGAACATATCCGCCTCATAGTCGATCTCATGCTGCGGGAGGCGGTCACTTCCATGCAAGAAAAACAGATAATCCTTGAAGTGTCCGATTCCGCCAAGGAATTCATAGCAGAGAAGGGATATGATCCTGACTTCGGGGCGCGGCCGCTACGGCGCGTCATTCAACAGGAGGTCGAGGATCGCCTGTCGGAAAGCGTCCTGCAGGGTAAATACGAGGGCGGTTCCAAGGTGCTGGTCGACTACGACGGTACCGAGATAGTCATTCGGAAGCTCGAGAAAGCCGTAGCGCCTGCTGCAGAGAGCAAGTTGCTTGCAGGCGAGGGCAACCACCTGCTGGGCAGCAGCAACCCGTAAGCGACTCAATAGATTCGAATCATAAGAGGGCGTGACCGGTCGTACGGAGCGCCCTCAGTCTTTTCTATAACGGCTATAATGCTAATTCCTGCTGCCACCTGTTTCTTTCACCCGGAACAGGCAGATTGCGGCCACAAAGATAGCGGCCGCCCAGAAAAGGAACGGCCATGCTATGTTCCTTACAGCCAATGAACCTCCGATGATGGGCAGAAAGAATCCGCCTATATTTTGGCTGGTCACGGCTAATCCCAGAGCCGTTGCCCTGTGGGCGGGTCCTATTTCTTTCATCTCGAGGATTATCGTATAACACAGCGCAACTACACCCATATAAGCGAATCCAATGGCAGGGACCAGGAGCCAGAGGAAGGCGGTGTTGGATATCGTCAGGAGACAGGTTCCGGCGCCCATAATAATGGCACAGGCTATGATCAATGCTTTTCTGCGGCCGATCTTGTCTGAAATCAATGGTATCAGAAGGGAGCCTGCTATACCTGCCAGGAAGAGAGTTGACGATATCGGATCGCCGATATTGTTGGGCAATCCGGTATCAATGAGGTAAGCTGGCAGATAACCCACAATTGATGCAAAGGAACCCATCAGAGTCACATTTATTATCAAGATCAGCCACATGTCTCTGGACTGGAAAATAACGCGCAGTGCCCTGGAGAAAGGCGTATGTTTATCTGCGATGCCTGTGCCGGCTGTATTTTGGAGGGGCGCCGCCCCTTTCAGAAGGCAAAGCCAGGCGATGCCGAGGACTGCGCAGATGGCGCTGTAGATAAACAGGACATTTCGCCACGATCCTGCCAGAGGTAATAAGAAGGTGGCTCCAAGTGCAGTCGATAATACCGCGCCCAGACTGAATCCGCAGCTTGTTATCCCCACTGCCAGCCCTAGCCGGTCTGTATGGAAATACAGGCCTGGAGTTCTGTTAACGTTGGGTATTGCAGCTCCGATGGCAAAACCACAGAGCAACATGGAGGCTATCAGGCTGATATAGTCGGCAGACAGTGCCCGCAGACCGTTGGTCAGGGCTACAGCAAAGCACAGTATGCCGATGACCTTGTATAAGCCGAAACGGTCGCCAGCCAGCCCGCCCAGGAACGAGCCGAAGGCCATCCCAAGGAAGAAGAAACCCCATACAACACCTATTTGCAGAAGGGTTAAATTCAACTCATCGATGATGCCGCTGAATAAAACCGGCATTGCTGTATAGGGTATTCCCACTATGCCGAGGAAAACTGCGGTATTTAAGATTAGAATAGACCATTTATTCAGCGGCAGTGCTTCCTTTGCCAATGGTTAGCTCCTTACCCGGTTAATTGCAGGTAAAGTCCCGCCCGGGCAGTAATCCGGCAGGACTCCTGTGGCTTTATCCAACACGGTGCTTCAGCACTTTGCCGTAAATATTTCGCCTGACCGAGAGGTAAGCGCTCTGTGAAATTCTGCGCCCATAATAGGCCACTTTCCCCAGAGTTCCAGGAATCACCAGGAACTTGCCTTTCTCAATCCCGCGCACTATCTCTGCTATACCTTTATCGAACGGCGTGCTCCAGAAGCTCCACACTTCCTGTTCGTAACCCTTATCGAAGCCATAGTACCGGGCGCTTCTCAGGATGTTGGTCTCAATGGGTGAGGGGCAGACCAGCGTGACCTTAATGCCCTTGTTTGCGACCTCGTTGTAGAGAGCTTCGCTCATACCGGATACGGCGAACTTGCTCGCTCCGTAGTGGGTCTCCGCCGGGCTGCCGGCCAGCCCGCCCATCGAGGATACATTGACCACATGTCCGGAGCCGCGCTTTACCATTGCCGGCAGAAATGCCATGAGCATGTAGACGGCGCCCCAGAAGTTGATAGCCATGATCCTTTCCCATTCCTCAAGGGGCACGTCCAGGAATTCGCCCACGACCACCACCCCTGCATTGTTTATGAGCATGTCAATGCCGCCCATCTCAGAGTTGACTTTTTCAGCAAGCTCATTCACCCGGGCACGGTTGCTCACATCAACTGTATATTTATGGCATCGAGCGCTGGCACGCTCTACTTCTGAGGCTGTCTGATCCAACGCGTTGCGGTCGATGTCGACCAATGCAAGCTCATGGCCTTTCTTCGCGAATGCAAGGGCCATCCCCCTGCCCAACCCTTTGGCTGCGCCTGTGATAAGAATCCTCACTTTGATGACCTCCTTAATTTAATACAACAATAGTTTTGATCCATAAATCAACAGATTAGATGAAGATGAAAAAAGCGGTCAAAACAGAATCTGAACTTTAGCTGATTGCTATCTGATGCTTCTGTTAAAATTTCGACTATTAGTCGAATATTTGAAATGTACCGGTGGTAAGCATGACCAAGGGATTGAGTTAAAAACCGTGGTTGTTGCCGGCTATGATTTAATTAGAGCGTGTTCCAGCATTTGAATGGCCGTATCCTCGAGACGGGATGTATCGCATTTCATCCACATCAAACACATACGTGCTACCCATTCAACAATACCGGTGACCATTTTTGCAGCCAATAACGGGTCGTATTCTCTCAGCCTTCCTCTGCTGATGCCTCTGGTGATGGCGGCAACCAGTAATTTCTCCAGCTTCTTGCTTGCATCGGGTTCTCTTATATTATCCATGCCAAGTGTGCATCGAATGTCCATCAAACGTATGATATCGGAGTTTTTGGATGCAAATAGAACTACATTATGAACACAGGTTCTGATCTGCTCGGGCCCTATCGAATCTGAAATAGACTTCTCTAAAATTTCAGAGACACCTCTGATATAACCATTCACCAGAGCATCCGCCACAGCCAGCTTGGAATCGAAATAAAAATATATCGTTCCGTGCGCGATTCCGGCCTGTACTGCAATCTGGCTCATACTCGTCCGGGAATAGCCCCGCCGGCTGAAAAGATCCCGTGCCGCAACGAGTATTTCACTGCGTCTGCCCCGCACCGCTCGTCTAGCCATCGTAGTTAAAGCTATTGGTTGGGCATTAATACTAACAACACTTCCCGAAGGCTGTCAATCTTACTGTGTTATTGGACTGAGAAGACGGGAAACCCTTGTTTTGACTGCCGGAATCAGGAAAGTTATGCCTGTTTTTGTTATCATTTGCTGGCTGGCGGTAAAACGGCGCAGGTATAAAATTGGAAAAGCAGAAGTTTAAAACGATTTTTGTCTGTCAGAAATGCGGCAGGGAAAGCCCCAAGTGGGAAGGGCGCTGTCCCGGTTGCCAGGAATGGAACTGCCTGGTTGAGACTACTGTCGCGGCGGGCAAACGTACAACCGAAAGTAGGCCGGACACAGCCGGTCGCCTGCTGGAGTTGGCGAAACTGAAGAGTGATGACTATTCACGCATTAGCCTCACCATCGGCGAGCTGGATCGTGTGCTGGGAGGCGGTTTGGTCGCCGGATCCGTGGTGCTGGTCAGCGGCGACCCGGGCATCGGCAAATCGACGCTATTGTTACAGGTATCCGATGCAATCACCAAAAACAGGGAGGGCCAGGTCGTATACGTGTCGGGGGAGGAATCCTCGCAGCAGCTCAGGATGCGTGCGGAGAGATTGGGCGTCAAGGGTGGTGGACTGTATGTCTATCCCGAAACCAATATGGAAAACATAATGGCTGGATTGGAATCGATGCAGCCGTCGCTGGTGGTGGTCGATTCGGTTCAGACCGTCTACCTGGAGGATATCAACGGCGCGCCGGGCAGCATCAACCAGATCAGGGAGTGCACGCTGCGCCTGTTGAGGTGGTCAAAAAAGACCGGCGTTCCCGTCTTCATCTCGGGACACGTGACCAAGGACGGATCCATCGCCGGTCCCAAAGCTCTGGAACACATTGTGGATGTCGTTCTCAGCCTGGAGGGAGAGTCATTCAACAGCTACCGCATCCTGAGGAGCACCAAGAACAGGTTCGGCTCGACCAACGAGGTGGGCGTATTCGAGATGGGAGGCGCCGGATTGACCGAAGTGGCCAATCCCTCGCAGTTTTTCCTGGAGTCATACGTAAACGGCGCCATCGGCGCCGCAGTCGTGCCGACCCTCGAAGGCAGCCGTCCACTACTGGTCGAGATTCAGGCACTCACCAGTTCCGCGGCCTACGGACCACCCCGCAGGATAAGCAATGGGGTCGATTTTAACAGGCTCCTGCTGATTTGTGCCGTCCTGACCAGGCGCACGGGCGTAGGATTGTATAACCAGGACGTCATAGTTAATGTTACGGGCGGTATAAGGATATCCGAGCCGGCCGCCGACCTGGGCATCGCCATGGCTATCGCCTCCAGTTTCAGAGATGCCAGGTCCATACCCGGCACCGTGGCGGTGGGAGAAATAGGACTGAGCGGCGAGCTCAGGTCCGTCCCGCAGATGGACAGGAGAATCTCTGAGGCCGCCCGGCTGGGATTCACCAGGTGCATAATACCCGCCGCCGTAAAAAAAATACCCCGGGGACCGGACGGTCTGGAGATCATCAGGGTTGGCAGCATAGCTGAGGCCCTCAAGGCCGGCCTGGAGAAAAAGTCCGGGAAAAAGGATGCGGACGATGAATGAGGCAGCCGGCGGCGTGGTTGCCATTGTCGTGGGCGCCGGAAGCGGCAGTCGGATGGGCGCGGAGAAGACGTTTTTAAATTTGGTGGGGAGGCCGGTTATCGCCTGGCCGGTTGAGGTACTGCAGCATAATAAGAACATCAGCGAGATTGTACTGGTTTTACATAATAATAATGCCGATGAAGGAAAAAGCCTTGCGGCCGAACGGGGATGGTCTAAAGTCAAGCGTGTCTGCGCCGGAGGCAAATTGCGGCAGGATTCGGTGAAAAAAGGCCTGGAATCCATCGGAGACTGCGAGCTGGTGCTGGTGCACGATGCCGCACGCCCTTTTCTCACAGATAAGCTGATAGATGAAGGTATAGTGGCTGCAAGATCGGCCGGGTCCGCCGCTGCCGCCGTGCCGGTCAAGGATACTATCAAGCAGGTGGATGATGACAGGATGGTGGTTGCAACGCTGCCGCGCAGCCGGCTGATGGCGGTTCAGACGCCGCAGGTCTTTCGATTAAACATATTGAAGGATGCCTACGCTTCGCTGGACGGTGAGGTAACGGACGATGCGGCCGCCGTTGAGCGGATCGGCTTAAAAGTGAAGCTGTATCCCGGGGATTATGATAATATCAAGATCACGACACCGGAAGACCTGGTGTTGGCCGCAATAATAGCTGAGCGAAGGTGATAATATGAGAGCAGGCATAGGTTATGATGTGCATCCTCTGAAGTCCGGGCGGGCCCTTATTCTGGGGGGTGTTAAAATTCCTTACAAGAAGGGGCTGGACGGCTACAGCGATGCCGATGTGCTGGTACATGCCATTATGGACGCTCTTTTAGGCGCAGCCGGATTGAAGGATATCGGGCACCAGTTTCCCTCCGATGATCCGCAGTACAAAGATGCTGCCAGCATTGATATGCTGGAACACGTTGGGCGCAAGGTTGCATCGGCCGGCTACATTATTAAAAATATCGACACCATGTTGATCGCTCAGGAGCCCAAAGTGGCGCCCTATATCGATCAGATGAGACATAACATCGCACAGGCCTTGCGCATCGATGAGGACCAGGTGATGGTAAAGGCCACTGCGACGGACGGGCTGGGATTCGTGGGCAGGGGCGAAGGGATGGCCGCCTATGCCGTTGCCATGCTGGCGGAATAATATTTCTTGATTAGAGGTGTTCCATGAAGATATTCAACACTCTGTCGGGGCGAAAAGAGGATTTTACGCCCGCCGGCGGCGAGGTAAAAATGTATGTATGCGGCGTGACTGTTTATGACCTTTGCCATTTCGGCCACGCGCTCTGTTACGTGTCCTTCGATGTCATCAGGCGTTATCTCGAATACCGGGGATATACGGTGAAATATGTGCAGAATTTCACGGATATAGACGATAAAATCATCAACCGCTCCAGAGAGAGGGGCATCCCCTGGCAGGATCTTGTGGAGAAATATATAGCCGAGTATTACACCGATACCGATGCGTTAAATATCAAAAGGGCCACCGTCTACCCCCGCGCCACGGAAGAGATACACCGCATACTCGAGGTGATCAGGGTGCTGCTGGAGAAAGGGCATGCCTATCAATCGGAGGGCAGCGTTTATTTCCGCGTCAAGAGCTTCCCGGGCTATGGCAAGCTCACGCACCAGAGCGCCGATGATATGCGCGTTACTGCCACGGCCGAAGCCGAGAAGAAGGAGGACCCGCTGGATTTCGCCCTCTGGAAGGCGATAAAACCGGGTGAGCCTTCCTGGCCCAGCCCTTGGGGCGAGGGCAGGCCCGGCTGGCACATCGAATGTACCGCCATGTCCGTCGGGCACCTGGGCAACTCGCTGGACATACACGGCGGTGGGCAGGACCTTATTTTCCCGCACCACGAGAACGAGATAGCCCAGTCGGAGTGCTATACGGGCATCGCCCCCTTTGTGCGCATCTGGATGCACAACGGATTCCTGCAGATCGGCGCTGACAAGATGAGCAAGTCCCTGGGCAACCTGGTTACCATCAAAGAGGCGCTGGCGCGCAACAGCGCGGACGCCATACGGCTCTTTATAATCAGTTCATATTACAGGATGCCGCTGCGCTACAGCACCGAGGCGTTGGATGCAGCCGAAGCCGGAATCGAGAGGATGCGGCAGGCGCTCAAAGCTGAAGGCAAGCCGGGCGGCCCTGTCATCGATGTCGATCCGTTCAAGGCACGTTTCATCGAAGCTATGGACGATGATTTCAACGCGCCGCAGGCGGTGGCTGCCATGTTCGAACTGGTGCGCGAGATCAATCGCGGCAGCGAGAAAGGGATGGACATCCTCAAGGCGCAGGATGTGTTGAAGGAGCTGGCCGGCGTGATCGGTTTTACTTTACAGGAGAACAAGAAGCTGTCTGCAGTGGAGGAAAAAGAGATAGAGGCGCTTATTGCTGCGCGAAACGAGTACCGCAAAGCTAAAGAATGGAAGAAGGCCGACGAAGTGCGCGACCGATTGGCCGCAATGGGCGTGGCAATCGAGGATACACCCAGGGGCACGGTCTGGAAGATATCCAGGTAGCCTATCGTACAGGCTGGCCGAGCAGCTTGATCGTGTCTCCCACATGCGCACCCAGTATGGCAGCCGCGCTGCCGTCCCTGTAAGAGAGCTCGAGGTAGTCATTGCCGCCTATCAGCGCCATCAGTCCGCTTCCCTGTGAGTAGTACCTGCTGGTGTTGTCTATGCGCTGGTTCCTGACCTCGATCGCGGCCCCGCCGCGTGGAATATGGCTGCTGCGCAGGTTGGTGATCAGGTTGCCGAAACGGTCGATGTGTATGATGTGACCGACCATCTGGCCCGTGGCGTCCTGGAATGGGATGGGGATGGGGAAAACCGTCAGGCTGCTGATGCTTTCACCGAATTTCGTAATAGGCAGATCCAGCGAAAGGTGGGCGGCAACAGGCGCGAAAATGTCCCTGCCATGGAAAGTAGCGCTCACCGGATGCCTCCAGTACTCTTTCCTGGTGACGGAGACGGCCTCGCATTCAGCCGGTAGAGTCCGGATGATCGCCTGGTTTATCTTGACGAGGCCATGTTGCACATGCGTATCGGCTATTTCGTGAAGCACATAGCTTAATGCCCCGTTATCAGGTGTAACAAAACAGGCCGAAGGGGTTTTCAGGATTACAGCCTTGCGGTGGCTGCCCACGCCGGGATCGACCACCACAATATGGATACTGCCCTCGGGGAAATAGCGCCAGGAGGTGTGAAGGATGAAAGAGGCCTGCCGGATCGATTGGGGTTCCACCGAATGAGAGATGTCCACCACCGTTGCCTGCGGATTGATCCCGAGGATGACGCCTTTCATGCTTGCGACGTAGCCGTCGCCTGTGCCGAAGTCGGTCGTCAGCGTGATGACACGCGACATGCCGTTGCTCCTCCCTGTTACGCCGCGCTAACCCTGACTATCACGATGGAAAGGATGATGAACAGAACTGATAGAACAATTGTGACCTGGAAAAGCGTTTTCTCCACGCCGCGTCTGGTGCGGTACACGCCGTCGGCCTGTCCGAAGATACCTCCCAGACCGCCGCCCTTGACCTGCAGGGCCAGGACGACGATAAGCGCGAGCGACAGTACGATCTGTGCGATGGTCAGATATATGGGCATGCTAATTTCCTCCGAGTTTATCAACGATTATTGACCTGACGACGGCCGGGTTGGCCTTTCCCCTGGAAGCTTTCATAACCTGTCCGATGAGGAAGGTCAACGATGCTTCCTTGCCCGCTCTATAGTCGGCGACGGCCTTCTCGTTATCTGCTACTACTCTGTCTACTATTATACCAAGTTCTCCGCTGTCGCTGATTTGAACCAGACCCTTCTCCGCTACAACAAAGGCTGCGGATTTTCCGGTCTCGAACATCTCTTCGAAGACTGTTTTGGCAAGTGGTCCGCTCAGGGTGCCTTTTTCGATCAGCTCCAGCATCTCCGCCAGTTGCCCCGGCTGCACAGGGCTGTCGGTTATTTGTTTGCCGGTTGAGTTGAGCAGTCGTGTGAAATCACCCAGCATCCAATGAGCAATGGTCGCGGCCTTTTTAGTCATCTCATGTTTGTCCTTGGCCTGTACCCTGGCCAGACACTCCTCAAAATAAGCGGCCATCGGCCGGCTGTCGGTAAGCAGGCCGGCATCGTAGGGGGTGAGGCCATACTGGCTGACGAAACGGTCGAATTTAGCCTCCGGCAGCTCGGGCAGTGAGGCTCTGATCTGTTCGACCATCTCGCGGCTGAAGGAAAGGGGAGGCAGGTCCGGCTCGGGAAAGTACCTGTAGTCGTGGGCATATTCCTTGCTGCGCTGGCTGACCGTTATACCCTTATCGTCCACCCATCCCCTGGTCTCCTGCGCGATCCTGCCGCCGGAGTCCATTATTTCGCGCTGCCTCTTCTCTTCGTACTCAAGGGCGCGATAAACAGCGCGGAAGCTGTTCATATTCTTGACCTCGACCTTGCCCAGGTATTTACTGGTCCCGGCCGGGCGGATGCTGATGTTGGCATCACAGCGGAAGCTTCCCTCCTCCATATTGCCGGTCGATACACCGAGGTATTGAACAATGGAGCGAAGCTTCACCAGGTAAAGCCGGGCCTCTTCGGGAGAGCTGATATCAGGCTCGCTGACTATCTCCATCAGCGGCATGCCGGCGCGGTTGATATCCACCAGGCTGTAGCCTGCGCCATCCGGGGATGTGCGGTGCATCAGCTTGGCCACATCCTCTTCAAGGTGAACTCGCGTGATACCTATTTTTTTCTTTTTCCCTTCGATATCGATGACCATGTGGCCGTTGACGCTCATCGGCATATCATACTGCGATATCTGGTAACCCTTCATCAGGTCTGGGTAAGGATAGTTCTTGCGGTCGAACTTGGCATGTTCCGGAATTGAACAGTTGAGAGCCAGGGCGGTCATGATGGTGAACTCCACAGCCTTCTGATTGATGGTGGGCAGAACCCCGGGCATGCCCATGCAGACCGGGCAGACATGCGTATTGGGAGGGTCGCTGGCGTAGCTGGCGCTGCAGGCGCAGTACATCTTGCTGCCCGTCAGCAACTGCGCGTGCACCTCAAGGCCTATGACCGTCTCGTAGTTCACAACGTCGCATAGTATAACAGCATCGTAGCCGCGCTTCAAACCATTGACATTAACATAGAAAAGTTATATAAATGGAACAATTATTAACTATGAATAGTTCACATAGTATAACTATATCCTCAGCAGATAGGGAAGAGCGGCTTGACAGAATCAGCGAAAATATCCTGTTGTTATTGCCGCAGCTATACAGGACATTGCTCAGGGCGGGTCATGGTAAGAGCAGGAAGAACCCGATCAACATGCAGTTGCGCATACTGATCATGCTGGCGCACGCGGGTCCGACGCAACCTTCGGACATCGGAATCCGCATGGGAATTTCCAAGTCCAATGTTTCCGCCCTGATAGACAAATTAGTAGTCTTGGGATATGTGGAGCGGAGGCCCGATGAGAAGGACAGGCGGGTGGTCCATATAACTATCACGGCCAGGGGGCGGAAGTTCCTGGCCGGCCGCCTTAAGCATGTTGGGAAGGGTATTAAATATAACCTTTCGGCGCTGGGATCTGACGACCTGGACGATCTCTACTCTGCCCTGGACACGTTCAGAATAATTATATCCAGGGTGGATCAGGCCTAATTATGAAACTAAAAAATACTTGGAACGCCACTCAGGAGTAGAACCGGTATGAACAATAGATTATTTCATGGGCTGACTGCTATCGTTGTAGTGACAGCGATCATTTTCGGAGGCTGCAACGGGGCGCCGCAGCCGGAGCAATTATCCGTGGCCCGGGTTCAGCGTGGAGACCTGGAGATAACGATCTCCGCCGACGGCGCCATCGAGATGCCTGCTGCAGTCAACCTTTATTTCGATACCACCATGTTCACACCGCCCTACAGCGGACGTATAAAAGCCGTGTATGTTAAGAAGGGCGACACGGTCAGGGCCGGCACGATACTGGCTAAACTGGACGATACAACGCAGAGGATGGCGGTCGAGGCGGCGCAGTATGCGCTGGAGCTGGCCATCAACAACGTGGTGCAGACCGTGTGCTGCGGGGTGACACGCTCACCTGGATTTTATTGCGATGCCGTGGCGCTGCTGCGGTTTGAATTCGCCCAGAAGGAACTGGAGAAAGCGCGTGTTCTGGTGCAAACGGGAAGATATGAAGACGCAGCCGTGCAGGTCTCGCTGGCCACATCCGACCTCGAAAGCGCACGGACATTTTACAGTGATCCTAATTACCGCCATGTGAGGTCCGACCTTATAGACATAACACAGTCTGGTTTTACCGACTATGATATCGATCTGGCTATCGCGAAGCTGTCCGCGGAAATAAATGGACTATCGGTGCTGCAGGCGCTGTTGAAAGATGGTGACTACTCCGCTGCTGCGGACACCATACAGTCGATACTGTCTGAGATGGTGGATACGCACAGCGTGGTCAAGAGGCTGAACCATCTCCCGCAGAACTCCGTTTACCCCGACACCTGCACCGCATACACGATGGTGAGCGAGATACAGAGCTCGCTGGAGCTGTTGAGCGATATTTCGCAGCAGAAGGAATTCGACGATGTTAAATTCGCCGAAACGCTGCATGTCGTTAAGCACGATATGGAACTAACCGAGAAGATACTGGATGAGAATATCTCCACATTTCGCGCGGGGCTCAACCTTAAGACCATGCGTGACTACAATATCGCCGTCCAAACGGCTATTGTAAATCTGCAGCGCACCAAGCAGGCCCTGCTGAAAACAGAGTTAATGGCCCCCTTCGACGGCAGAGTCACGGATATCAACCTGCGGGCGGGCGATATGATAAGCCAGAGGTACGCGGTGACGGGCATGCCGATCGATTCATACGTGATCCAGCTTGCCGACGTCAATTCCGTACGCATGGTCGGGCTTGTGGACGAGATCGATATCGGCAGGATAGCCGGCAAATCGCTGGATGAGATGAAGCCTGTGATATCGGTGGATGCCTTCCCCGGACGTCAACTGAAAGGCCGTGTCACTTTCATATCACCCTTCGGCGCCGCACAGGCCGCCGGTATACAGTACTACGGAACGGTGCAGACTACGCTGCCGACCTATGAGATCGAGATAGCCCTGGACCCTGCTGAGACCGCTTATCTGACGGGCGGTATGTCAGCGACGGCGGAGATAACGGTCGATTCGCGCAACGGAGTGCTTATGGCGCCGAACAGCGCCCTGAGCGAGCGTAGCGGTATTTACACTGTGCGCGTGCTTAAGGATGAGAAAACGGGCCTGATTGAGGAACGTCCTGTTGAAATCGGGCTGCAAAGTAAAAATTATACCGAGATTACTTCGGGCCTGGTCGAGGGCGAGATGGTCGTACTGGATAAGGCCGCCGTTCCGGCCAATGCCCTGCGTAAATAAAGTACTATGAAGATGAATCAAGCCGTTCCAAATATATGCGGAGGCAACAACTATGGCATCTAAGTTATCTGAGAAAATGAAATCCAGCCTTTCCACCACGCGGGGGAAAGTGATATTCGTAGTTGCACTGGTGGTGGTGGTAGGCGGCCTTGTTACGCTGGGCTACCTGCTTTACCAGAGCTATAAATACGTCAGCACCGACAATGCGCGCGTCAGCGCCCCGCTCATCGCGGTGCCGGCGCTGACCTCAAGCCAGATCATCAGCCTGGATGTCGACCTGGGCAGCTATGTTGAGAAAGGCGAAAGATTAGCCGTTATGGGCGTACCGCGCCCTGATAATCCGGCGGACAGACTGGGCCTCAAGGAGATACCGCTGGGCAGGGCCAGCCTGGACGCTCCCGTCAGCGGCTACGTGGCCGCAGTCTGGTCTTATCCCGGACAGGTGGTGTCCGCCGGCGCCTCGATCTTAACTCTATATGATGCGTCCAACACCTGGATAACGGCCAATGTGGCCGAGGCCGAGCTGCACCGCATCCAGCCGGGACAGGAAGTTGAAGTAACGGTCGACAGCCTGGGGGGCGCCAGGCTCAAAGGCAGGGTGGACGGCATAGCGGCTGCAACGGCCGCGACCTTCTCGTTGATGCCGCAGAACAATACGACCGGCAATTTTATCAAGGTGGTACAGGTGGTGCCGGTCAAGATCTCGGTGGAGAATCCGGACAACTACGTGCTGATACCGGGCACATCGGTTGAGGTCAAAATAACCACCAGATAAGGCGATAGTTTATGCCCAAGACCAGCGAATCACGCGTCCTGGCGGTTGCCATCATCGGCACCTTCATGGTGATACTGGACCAGACCATCATGAATGTGGCACTACCGCATATCATGGCGGTCTTCAACGAGACCACCGACCGCGCGCAGCTGGTGGTATCCGCCTATCTGATGGCCACCGCCATCTCAACGCCCGCCGCGGCCTTCCTGGCGCAGCGATTCGGCATTAAAAAGGTATATCTCTGGAGCCAGGCGGGATTTCTGCTGGGCTCCGTGCTGTGCGGTATTGCCTGGAATACCAGCTCGTTGATAACCTTCAGGGTATTGCAGGGGCTGGCCGGAGGCCTGCTTAATCCGCTGGCCATGACATTCCTTTTTTTAAACGTGCCTCCCGAGGACCGCGGCACTGCCATGGCCATTTTCGGTGTGCCCATGATGCTGGCGCCCGCCATCGGACCCACGCTGGGCGGTTACATAGTGGACTATTGGAGCTGGCGTATGGTCTTCTATATAAACGTGCCAGTTGTGCTGATTGCCATCATGCTGGGCGTATCGTGGATTGAGGAGACACCCGCTACGGATACCAGCTTCGATATCAAAGGCTTCTTCCTGGCAGCGGTTGGATTCAGCTCAATTCTCTACGCGTTTTCCTATGCGCCCACCTGGACATGGAACGATTGGCGCATCGTCACGCTGCTGATCGTCGGCTGTGCCTGTATCCTGGCCTGGATCATAGTCGAGCTGCGTGTAAAGGCGCCGCTGCTCGACCTGCATATGTTCAGGATCGGCGGCTTCTCGCTTGCCATAGGTTTAACGTTTGTTACCACCATAGGGCTGTTCTCACTGGTGTTCCTGTTGCCGTTGTTTTTACAGAACCTGCGCGGCTTCTCCGCGCTGGCCAGCGGGCTGATGGTGCTGCCGTCGGTGATAGGCTCCATGATATCCATGCCCTTCGCAGGCCGGCTTTACGACAGGATAGGGCCACGCTTACCCACCGTGCTGGGCCTGGTCATCACCGGGATCACATCCCTCTGGCTGCAGGTGCTGGACGTCACCACGCCCGACGATACGCTGCGGTGGATACTTTTTATCAGGGGCATCGGCGTGGGCTTCGCCATGATGCCGGTCATGACCTATGCGCTGGCGTCCGTTCCCCAGTATATGACGGCCCAGGCCTCGGCGCTGATAAATGTGGCCAGGACCATCTTTGCCTCGCTGGGCATAGCCATCTTCGCCACCATGCTGGATACCTTCCAGAAGACCAATCTGTCGATGATGGTGCAGACCATCACCCCTGACTCGGTCATAGCGCTGCAGGTGCTGTCGCAGATGCAGGTTTACTTTATGCAACTGGGAATGACGTTGCAGGCGGCCCAGCAGGCGGCCGCCACCTATCTATACCAGTACATAAATCTGAGGGCCAGCGTAACGGCCTTCCAGATGGATTACGTGATAAGCGCCCTGGTGGTCATTGTCGGCATCATCCCCGCCCTGTTCCTGCCGTTCGGGCGCGTTAAGAAGGCCGGCGGTCCGGCCCTGCCTGTGGAATAAAGACTAAATCCACTTTTTCCGGTGGAAGTAGAGCAGCATGCCGCCTGCCACTAAGGCCATCAGCAGCAGTACGCCGGGGTAGCCCCACTCGGAGTTCAATTCAGGCATATAGCGGAAGTTCATGCCGTAGAGTCCTACGATGAAGGTTAGGGGTATGAATATGGTGGCAACTACGGTCAGCACCTTCATTACCTCGTTGGTCCTGTTGCTCATGCTGGAGAGATAGATGTCTATCAGGCTGCCGACCATCTCCCGCGTATTCTCTATCAGGTCCATGGCTTCGAAGATGCGATCGTAGACATCACGGAAATAGGCCACGGTCTTGTCCATGATGAGCGGCGATTCCTTTTTACCCAGCTCGCTCAGTATCTCCCGCACCGGCCACACGTACTGCCTGAGTTGCATCATGCTCTTCTTGATGCCCTGGATGGAATTAAGCGTCCGGCGTGTTGGATTGGCCATCAATTCGTCCTGCTTGTTCTCTATCAGGTCGCCGAAGCTCTCGATGGCATTGAAATAGTTGTCCACGATGGTGTCTATGATGCGGCAGGCCAGGAAGTCCGGGCCCATTTTACGCACCACTGAGCCGTCGATCTTTATTTCGGAGCGCAGGTCCCCGAAAAAATCCCCCGGGCTTTCCTGGAAGGTTACCAGGTAGTTCTTGCCGAATATAATGCTGAGCTGTTCCGCTTCGATCGAGTTGCCGGCTTTATTGAACTCGAGCATTTTGAGGATTATCAGCAGGTAGCCGCCGAAGTCCTCCTGCTTAACCCTGTGCCCTGTGTTGGAGATATCCTGGATGGTCAGCTCATGCAGGTTGAAGATGTTGCCGATCGATTGCAGCAGGCCGGCATCTGTGATGTTATCGACGTTGATCCAGGTGACGCCGGCTTTATCCCTGCAGTCTCTGCAGTCTTCGATGGAGGCGTCGGCCTTGATATGGTAGTCGGTTTTATCGTAGTGGATAACGCTTATTGCGGAAGTGACCGGCTCAATCATAAATCCCCGTCCCGGTTCAATGTGTTTTACCCCTTGCCATCGAGGCAAATATACCACCAATGCAGAGTGCCGTAAAGATGGCGAAGGCTGTCTGAAGGCTCTGGACGTACTGCGGGTATACCTCCACCGTTACCTGCACACGTCCCATGAAGAGCGAGATCAGCAGCATGGCAATGCCTAGGCTGAACATCTGGCCGGTCATCCGCATGGTGGCCAGTGTTGCCGAGGCCACGCCCAACGCTTTCTTCTCCACCGAGCTCATCACGGCGTTGATATTGGGCGAGGAGAAGAGCGCGAATCCGGCGCCCAGGACTATTAAGGATGCGATGATGTACCATATGGCCGTATCTGCTCCCACAAATACCAGCATCAGCAGCCCGGCCGCCGTCAGCGCCATGCCCGAGGAGGCCAGCAGGCGGGGTTGGATCCTGTCCGAGAGGCGGCCCGTCAGGGGCGAGAAGACGGCCTGTACCACAGGCATGGCTACCAGCGTTATACCCGCGTCGGCCGGCGTCAATCCTCTGATATACTGCAGGTACAGGCTGAGCAGGAAGCCGACGGCGAAGGTGGCGCTGTAGTTGATGAAGGCGGCCAGGTTGGAGAAGGCAAATACCCGGTTGTGGGCGAAGAGGTCTATATCCAGTATGGGGCTGGTGATGGCGCTTTCCCATTTGAGGAAGATCAGCAGTATAAAGAGGCCGGCGCCCAGCGAGATGAATCCCGGTAACGAGGGCAGCTCTGAGAGTCCGTACATCAGCGTCACCAATCCCATGCCGTAGACAATCGATCCGAAGAGGTCGAACTTCTCCCCCTGCGCCTCTGCCCATTCGGCTTTCAGCTTCCAGACCGTTACCACTACCAGCAGCGTGCAGAGAAATGTGTTGAGCCAGAAGATGCTGCGCCATCCCAGGTACTGCGTCATGAGGCCGCCCAGGAAGGGGCCCAGTGACAATCCCAGGTATACGATCCCGATATTGATTCCCATGGCGTGTCCCCGCTCGCCCGGTGGATAGACCGAGGAGATGATTGCCGCGCTTGTGCCGAAGAGCATGGCCCCGCCCACGCCCTGCAGCACACGGGCGGCGATCA
>Ga0136653_10000357_pt1 | contig 23970 bp, 19 predicted proteins | sample LakKivw275mmetaG_FD_94866 | JGI IMG/M metagenome (GOLD analysis project Ga0136653, IMG submission 94866) | Anoxic lake water microbial communities from Lake Kivu, Rwanda to study Microbial Dark Matter (Phase II) - Lake Kivu water 275m metaG... | ecosystem: Environmental > Aquatic > Freshwater >...
CGATGTCTGCCGCCATGGCCCGATCGGGCTCGATACGAAGCTCGGGCATGCCGAGCTGGTAATCCGTGTCCATATCGACAACCAGGCCGCTGGCCTGGAGCCGGCTCATGATCGTCTGACTTTCGGTGACGAGCTGGTCCCAGTTGGAGCCGCGGACAGAGAACTCGACGGGAAAGCCTCGCTGGGCGGTTAATCCCTGCTGGGAAAGGTCCTGGAGGACGGCGCGCAGGCCCGGGATGGCGTTCAGTTCCCGGCGCAGGATGCCGGAGAGCTGGGCTTGATTGAGCTTGCGGTCTTTGGGCGGGACGATGGTCACGAACAGGTTGCCCTGATTGACGCTCCCCCCGAAACCGCCGATGAAGCCGTAAAGCTGGGTGACCTCTGGCCGCGCGGCCACGATGTCTTCCGCCTTCTTGATGAGTTTATCCGTTTCTGTCAGGTCGGAGCCGACGGCGGTTTGTATGCGGATCGAGAGGCGGCTTAGGTCCTGGGACGGGACGAATTCGGCGGGCAGGATCGACAAGACGACAAGCGACACGGCGAAGAGGAGGACGGCCAGAATGAGGATGAGGCCGGGCTTGCGAAGGCTGCTATGCAGGACCTTGGAATATATGCCCTCCAGCTTGCGGAAGCTGTTGTCCATCAGGAGTCCCATACGGCTCCGGCCTTCGCGCGAGGTCTTCAGGAATTGGGAACACCTGGCCGGCGCCAAAGTCACCGCTTCGACGTAGGATAGAAGCACGGCCAGGCAAAGCGTGATGCCGAACTGAAGGAAGAACCGGCCGATGATCCCCTTGATGAAGACAACCGGAACAAAAATGGCGACGACGGCCAGGGTGGCTGCTAGGGCCGCGAAGGCGATTTCATGCGTTCCCTCCAGGGCGGCTGGGACGAGGGCCTTCCCGCCCTCCCTGTGGCGGAAGATGTTCTCCATGACCATGATGGCGTCGTCGACGACGATCCCCACTGCTAGAGCCAGACCGAGGAGCGTAAATGTATTGAAAGTGAAGCCGAGAAAGTAGATGATGGCGATCGTTCCCATGAGCGACATCGGGATGGCCAGGATGACGTTTAGGGTGCTCGAGAACGAACCCAGGAACATCCAGCAGACGAGGGCGGTCAGGATGACCGACAGAAACAGCTCGAGCTTGATCTCCTTGACCGAGTCCTCGATGAAGGTCGTCGAATCGAAGACGATGTTGATCGTCATGCCCTCGGGCAGGGTTTTTCCGTACCCGGTCATGGCCTTCTTGGCTGCTTTGGCCACGGCCACCGCGTTGGCCCCGCGCTGCTTCTTGATGCCGATGCCCTGGGCGGGCACGCCGTTGATCCGGGCCATCCTCCGGATGTCCTCGAAGCCGTCCTCGACCAGGGAGACGTCGCTGAGATAGATGGGACTGCCGCCGGTCTCTCGAACGACGATGTGGCGTAGAGTCTCCAGATCGACGGCCTCGCCGAGGACCCGGACGTTGACTTCGCGCCCCGGCGTTTCCAGCCGGCCGGCGGGAAGCTCCACATGTTCTCTTTGGAGGGCCAGGATGACATCGGAGACGGTCAGCCCCTTCTCGTCAAGCTGGGCGGCGTCGAGCCAGACCCGAATATTGCGGGTCATGACCCCCATCATTGTGATCTCACCAACCCCTGGGATCGTCTGGAGTTTTTCCTTGAGCCCGTACTGGACATAATCGCTGAGGACGCGCGGCGGGAAGGGGCCGCCCATGGAGACCATCATAATAGGTTGGTCCTCGGGATTGCTTTTGGAGATCACGGGAGGGTCGATGTCGCGGGGCAGCCGGCGGGCCGCCTGTGAGACCTTGGTCTGGACGTCCTGCAAGGCGAGGTCTACGTTGCGTGAGAGATCGAGCTCGATCGAGATGTACGCCGAGCCCATGCGGGAGCTCGAGGTGATCGTCCGGAGCCCTTCGGTCTGCACCAGGGCTTCTTCCAAGGGCTCGACGATATCGTTCTCGACGACTTCGGGAGCTGCTCCCTCCCAGACGACCGACACCGAGATCGTCGGGAAATCGACGTCCGGGAACTGGCTGATGCCGATTCGGGAGGCCGCGACGGCGCCGAAGACGATCGTAGCTGCCATGAGCATCCAGGCCAGGACGGGCTTTCTAACACAAACTTCCGTGAGGTTCATAAGCGGGGTCCTCTCAATTCAACCTTAGTTTCGGACCGGTTGGGCTTGGACCTTCTCAGGGGCCGTTGAGATGCGGACGGGAGCCCCGTCACGCAGGGCTTCGGCTCCGCGGATAACCAGGGCCTCTCCGGGCTTGAGGCCGGAAAGGACCTCGACCTGGCCGTCTGCCGTCCTCATGCCGAGGGCCAGGATGCGCTCCACGGCCGCGTCGTTTTGGACGACGTAGGCAATAAACCCTTTGTCGCTGGCTCGGATAGCGGTCTGAGGGATGACCGGGGACATTTTCTCGCTGCTCACCGGAACCGTAATCTCGGCGAAGGAGCCGGGCCGCAGGGCATCGTCATAGGAATCTTTGACCTCCGCGGTCACGGGAACGAGCCGGGTGCCTTCGTCTGCCGACTCGGCGATATGGACGATCTTCGAGCTGAACACCCGTTCGTCGTTCCGGATCTTGAAGTTGGCCGGCATGCCGATGCGGAACTGAGCGGCGTCCCGCTCGGGGACCTTAAAGCGGAGGAGCAAGGGGTCGCGCCGGACGAGGGTTGCCAGGACCGTTCCCGTCTCAACGTACATACCGGTCTGGACCGTCCGGGTCTGGAGGATCCCCGAATAAGGCGCCCGGACATAGGCATCATGCAGGTTGAGGGTGGCTTGGTTGAGGGCGGCCTTCGTCTGAGCGACGTCCGACTTTGCCAGGAGGACGCGGGTCCGCCAGGTCTCGAGTTCTTCTCCGGGGATCAGACCGGGATTCTGGTTGATGACGGTCTCTCGCCTCTTGAGGCCGGCTTCGGCGTCAGCCTGGGAGGCCACGGCTTTCTCGTAAGCGGCTTGGGCTGCTTCGACCGCCAGCTTATAGCGTTCGGGTTCGATCTCGACGAGGACCTGGTCGACTTTGGCGTAGCTGCCTTCTGAGAAGAGGACGCGGTCCACGACACCCGATACCCGGGCCGTGACCTGGACTTTTTCGAAAGCGTCTACCGAGCCCACCGCATTAACGCTATAGGTCAGGGACTTGAGTTCGACAGTCTGGGTCTCGACCGGAAAGGTGATCTTGGAGCGGTCGAAAAGCGAGGTCTGCTTTCTTCTGGGCTCCTGCGACGCTCCGCCGCCTTTCTTGCAGCGGGCCGAAATCAGGACCAGGAGGAACGACAGGCAGGCCAGTATGAGAACAAATTTCTTCTTCACAGCTTAGGCTCCTTGCCGAACGGGTCCAGCCCGAGTGCGGCTTCAAGATTGAGATAGGAAATCCCCAGGCCGTAGCGCTCCCGGACAAGCGCGACCTCGGCTTCAAACAGGCGGACGTTGGCGTCCGCGACCTGAAGCGCGGTGCTTAGCCCCTGCCGGTAAAGCTCGGCGGTTTCGGCGGCGTTCCTCTTGGCGACTTCGTGGGCGATCGCGGCCTGCTTTAGGGCGGCCCTCTGGTTCGCCAAGGAGACTTGCGAATCGCGGACATCAAGCTCCACGCGCCTCATGGTCGTCCTAACATCGAGGTCGGCTAGAATAGCCTGGGCCTTGCGCTCCCGATAGTCGGCGCTCCGGCTGAAGCCGTCAAAAACAGCCCAGGTAAGATTCAAGCCCAGGTTCCAGTTGGTCGCCCGTCCGGTCAGCCCGGCTTCGTTTGTATATCTGTACTGACCGCTAAAACTCAAGGTGGGCAGCCACTTAAGAGTGGGCTCGATCGTCAGGGCGTGCTGGGCTTTGGCATGGTATCTCAAGGCCCCTAGATCAAGACGCCTGTCCTGGGCCTGGGTGACCAACGCCTCAACGGCTACCTGGTCGGCTTCAGCCGCGGCCTGGAGCAGAAACTCCGGGACCTTGAGCTTGGTCGAAGAGGCGATAATGTCATCTAAGAGATAGCCCAGTTGGAGATAGGTCGTTTCGACCTGTCCTTGGACTTGAGTAACGCCCATCTCCGCCGTGGCGAATTCCAGCTCGGCCCGAGTGACGTCATTGATGGAAACCAGGCCGGCCGCGTAACGAGCCTTGGCGGCATCCAGGGCTTGCTTGGCGTAATCATAGCGGTGCCGGGATGCCTCCAGGACCTGGCCCGTGCTCAGCGTCATAAGGAAGGCATTGCCTACCTCGAAAGCCAGTTGGCGCTTGCTCTCGGCCGAGGCATAGCGTTGGGCATTCCTTTCTGAATTAGCCTGCAAGAGGGCCGGGAGGCTGCGTGAGTCGAAGATAGTCAGGTTAAGCTGCGCGACTCCGGCCAGGGCATCGAATTTCTGGATGACGATTCTGGTGTCGCCAACCGTCCTCGAAACCTCGAAGGGGCGACGGGTGTAAGTCCCTGTGGCGTTCAGCGTTGGCAGGAAATATGACCGGGCTCGAACAACCCGGGCTGCGGCCTCATTCATTTGCTCGTCTGCGGCAAGAGCCCGCTCGTTCCGGGCCAAAGCCCGCTCGATGGCCGCTTCCAAGGTCAGACCCTCCTGGGCTCGCCCCGTAATAGGGAAAAGCAGGAGGACTAGGACTGCGACAATCTTCCCGCTGGCCGTCTTTTTCAGCAGATTCTCTTTTTTTCTCATCGCGGGCACTCATTTGAGGACAAAATATAACTCAACATCATAGTTTAGACGACAAATCTTGTCAAAACTTCCAGGAGATAAAAAGGAGAGAGGGAGGCTTCAAGCCGCTGGCTCAGAGCCGGCGGAAGATAAGCATAAGGACCAAGGAAAGGGTAACCGCGATTGCCGGGGCCGGCAGCTTAGCCCATTTTACGCTTTCCCGCATCCTCTCTCCGGCACGGAGTCCCAGCGGGACGCTGAGGAGCGAAATGCCGATGGCCGGGATCGCGTAATACCATGCCAGAGGGGTCGTGGTCCCTGGGACCAGGCAGGCGGCCGTGCCGGTCGCGAATCTGACCAGAGGAAACGTCGCAGCTGCGATGAGCGCCGCAGCTCCTCCCCAAACGGTCCGTCCGGCCGCCCGGCGTTTCCATGCCTCTTTGAGGATGACTGCAACAACGACGAAAGCCGATCCCTCGAGGATGAACGCGAAGACCGGATTGGCGATGGCTCCGTCCTTGAGCGGAAGCGACAGAAGAACGGCGTCGAACATTTTGAACAAAACTGCCATGGCGACGATAAGTCCGGCGCTCAAGGCTTTCCTGTCTGCGGCCCAGGCCGCGGCGATAAAGAAGAAAGCTATTCCGGTCATCACCGAGCCCGATATCGACGACGCGCAGGCGTGGAGGGTGGCCCCCAGGAGGCATTCCGAGAGTCCCCAGACGGCCCCTAACAAGATGACGATGCCGAAGTTCCTTCGGCCCTTCGTTTCTTCCATCTTTTGCTCCTTCGCTCGATTCATCCGGCCGCTGTCCCGGCCAGGGCGGCTTTCACGCGCTCCGGGGTCATGGGCAACTGGAACAATCTGGCCCCTGTCGCGTCAAATACGGCGTTAGCCAGAACGGCGCCCATGTTGATGATGGCCGGTTCGCCGCATCCCGACGGCGGGAGTTCGTTGTTCTCGATAAGCAAGGCTTCGATCTTCGGTAGCCAGGAGAACCGCGGGATCTCGTAGGTGTCGAAATTGAGATCCAGGACCGAGCGCCCTTTGAAATGGACCTCTTCGGTCAGGGCGTAGCCGAGGCCCATCATAATGCAGCCTTCGATCTGGATTTTTGCCCCCTCGGGGTTGATGATCTGGCCCATGTCCTGGGCGCATACGACGCGCTTGACCTTGATCTCACCCTTCGTCTTGTCGACCTCGACCTCGGCGGCGGTCGCGACGTATGTTCCTAAATAATCTGAACAGACGATGGCCCACCCCCTTCCGCTCGGCGATTTGGCTGGTTTCCAGCCGAAAGCCTCTGCGGCAACCCCAAGGACCTTCTTCATCCGAGGATCGGCCAGGTTCTTTATCCGGAACTCGAGTGGATCCATGCCTGCCTTCACGGCCATGATGTCGATCTGCGACTCGCGGGCAAACACGTTGGTGTTGGAGCCGGGCGCGCGCCAGGCCCCGACGGAAAACGGGTGGGCGCCTCCTCCTCCTCCCCACTCGCCGCGCGAGGCTGTCCGGTGATGAGGGATGTCGTAAAACTGGGGCGAGCTTCTGTCCCCGGCGAAATAGACATCGTAGTCCCAGAAGACGATCTTGCCCGAGGCATCGGTCCCGGACCTTATCTTCACGATAGCCGCCGGACGGAAGGTGTCGTTGAAGAACTCGTCGGCCCGGCTCCAGGCGACTTGGACGGGTTTCCCGGTGAATTTGGCCAGCCGGGCAGCCTGGACGGCCTGCCTGTTCATGGTCTTGCCGCCGAACCCTCCCCCGACGAAGGGAGTGATGACCCGGACGCGCTCGGGCGGCAGGCCCAGCGCCTGGGCAATCTCATCCTTGGCCCGGAAAGGCGTCTGGGTCGAGGGCCAGACCGTGGCCTTCTCTCCATCAACCTTGGCCGTGGCGGTGTGGGTTTCGATGGCGGCGTGAGCGACGTAGCCGTTGAGATAGGTCTCATTAAAGATCGTCGCCGCAAGCGACTCCCCTTGCTTGAGATCGCCTCCTTGGGCGACGACTTTTGCTTCAGGAGCGACGGAGAGCAGGTGTTCGAAAATCGTCTTGTCATCGAGCTTCGTTTCCGGGATATCATATTCGACCTTGAGCAGGGAAAGGGCCTCCTCCGCTGTATCCGGATATTCGTGAAGGACGGCGACGAGGTCGCCATCCTGGACGACCGTAACACCAGCCAGCTTTTCGGCTTCAGACGTGTCGAGCTTTTTCAGCGTGGCTCCGTGGGCGGGAGGCCTGAGGACCTTGGCATGTAGCATCTCCGGCAGGCGGATGTCGCCCGCGAAGACGGCCTTTCCGGTGACCTTGTCGCGCGCGTCACGGCGGAGGAACGGTTTACCCATGACCTTCCATTCCTCAACCGGCTTGGGAGACGGCTTGGGAACGAGGTGTCTCTCGATCTTTTTCCCTGCCGCGAGCTCGGCATAGGTCGTTTTGTTTATGGGGCGGCCCTTTTCAATGACGACCCCGTCCTTGACGGCCAACCGGTTGACCGGCGACTTGAGCTTCTCCGCCGCCAGTTCGAGCAGGACACCCCTAGCCTCCGCCGCCGCCGCCCGCAGGGCAGGACCAAAATAGCGGGTCGTCATGGACCCGAACGTGCCCATGTCGTAAGGACAGAGGTCCGTGTCGCCCATAACCATATCTACCGAATCGATCGAGACATCCAGCTCGTCGGCCAGCATCTGGGGCAGGGAGGTGATCGGACCCTGGCCCATCTCGATTTTGCCGGTGTAGCAGGTGACGCGGCCGTCCTCTCCGATCCTGAGATAGGCGTTGAAGTCCTCCGGATAGCTGATGCTCCTGCGCCGTCCGCTTTCCTGGAGGGCGGAGGCCTCGCCGAGGGAAACGGCGATGACGACCCCCCCGCCCACAAGCTTCATGAAGTCCCGGCGGCCGAGGGAGAAATCTTTTACGAATTCATCGAGCTCATCTGTTTTCATGGCGGGCTCCTTCCATAGTCCCGGCCGCGTCCAGGACCGCTTTAACGATGCGGTCGTGGGCCCCGCAGCGACAGAGGTTTCCTTCGAGGGCGTCCCGGACGTCGCTTTCTTCCGGCCTCGGATTCTTGAGAAGCAAGGCGTGGGCTGCGAGGACCAGGCCCGGAGTGCAGTAGCCGCATTGGATGGCGTCATGTTTGATGAAGGACCCCTGCAGTCGATCGAGCCGTTCGCCCTTCGCCAGCCCTTCGATCGTCAGGACCTTTTTCCCCTCGACGTCCTTGAGCGGGAACTGACAAGAGCGAACCGGCTCGCCGTCGACGATGACCGTGCAGGCGCCGCAGAAGCCCTCCCCGCATCCGTATTTCGTCCCGGTCAGACCGAGGTCCGTCCTGAGGATCCAAAGGAGCATCCGGTCCCCGTTCCCGACCAAGTTAACGGATTTGCCGTTCAACGTGAATCGGATCGTTTGTTTCATGGTTGATCCCCTTTTTCCAGAGTTCAACATTGGGCTCTTGTTTTGAAAAGATCCGTGATGCAAGCAACCCTCTTCCTCTTTGTTTATTATAACAAAGAACCGGTCACTTTTTCGTTTTTTTTGTGTTTCCTTTTCATTCATGCGGCCTTATGTTACCTAATTATTACGAACGCAATACAATAATCTTCAATGCCCCCAACTTTCATTACAGCGAAGGGCTAAGAACCTCTGGAGTGGGGGCTCTGAGACCGTGCGTGTCGCCGCGAGAGACGCAACGGGATGAGTTCCCCGGGGTTGGGTGCAGACTATTTAGGTCGTTTGTATTAATATTATTGAAGAAGAACCAAATAAATAGGCAAGGAATATGGGAATGCCGCATATTTATGCGAGGATCTCTGAGCTTCTTAAAAAGAAAAAGCGTTTCGCCTTGGCTGTCGTGCTGGAAGCGAAGGGTTCCGCTCCCCAGGTAGCCGGAGCCTCCGCGCTGTTTACGTCAAAAAAGCTCTTGGATGGGACGGTGGGAGGCGGGGCGGTGGAAGCCGACGTCGGGAGAAAAGCGGCCTCCGCGCTCCAGAAGTTCGCACCCCTCGTTGCCGAATACAGCTTGAAAGGAAAGACTGCGGGGGAGAGCGGAATGTGCGGCGGCCAAATGAGAGTCCTTATCGACCCCAGTCCGGAAAAGCATAGGGACGTCTTCGCCAAGTTGGCACGCTCTCTCGAAGTGGGGAAGGCGGGTGTCCTGGCGACGATGGCGATCGTCGATTCCGGAGGCCGAATCACCCTGAAGCGGGACTGGATTGCGGCGGGGGCTCGTTCGCCCCTTGAAAACGAGATCGTCGATTCATTTTCCGACGGCCTGCCCCGGCTGGCAAAGTTCCGCGGTGGGGAGGACTTTTTGTTTATAGAACCGGTCTTTTCTCCGTCGCAGCTGGTCATTGCGGGCGCCGGACATATCGGGCGCGCCGTAGCCCATCTCGGCAGCCTCTTGGATTTCGAGGTCACGGCGATCGATGACCGGAGCGAGTTCGCCAACCGAAAGAATATTCCGGACGCCGATCGTATCATCCGGGCGGACTTTGCCGAGGCGCTCGGAAATTTTCCTTTCACCCAGAACGTCTATATCGTAATCGCCACCCGTGGTCACGAGCACGATGCCCAAGCCCTGCGGGCCTGCATCCGTTCGAACGCGGGCTACATTGGTCTGGTCGGAAGCCGGACGAAGATCGCTCTCATGCGCGAGGTGTTCCTGGCCAAGCGATGGGCGACGGCCCTCGAGTTCGATCGCGTTCACGCCCCCGTCGGCCTTCCGATCGGCTCGAAGACGGTCCAGGAAATCGCCGTAAGCATCGCCGCCGAACTCGTTCGTGAGCGGTGGAGAAACCTGAGAAATAAAGGCCTGCTAAAGTGATCCAGGCCATTATCCTGGCGGCGGGAAAATCCGAACGGATGGGGAGACCGAAACCTCTCCTGCCATGGGGGAGGCGGACGCTCATCGAGGCGACGATCGACGGCATCTCCCGGTCCCTCGCGGACGGAATCCTTGTTGTCCTTGGCGCGGCTCGTGACGAGATCGAAACGGTCATCGCTGAATATCCCGTCGGCCGGGTGTTCAATCCGGATTTTGGGCTGGGCATGCTGTCGTCTATCCAAAGGGGACTTGAGGCCGTCTCTCGTGACGCCCGGGCGGTCATTTTTTTTCTCGGCGATCAGCCGCCCCCTCGCCCGGCGACGATCAACAGGCTCGTCCGTGCTTACGAAACAACGGGAAGGGGGATCGTCCTTCCGGTTCACCTAGGCCGCCGCGGCCACCCGGTCCTTATCGATATTAAATACAAGGACGAGATCGGGGGCCTGGATCCGGAAATCGGTCTCAGGCAGCTCTTGCGCGATCACCCCGAAGATGTCTTCGAAATGAGGACCGAATCCCCGTGGGTCATCTATGACATCGATACGCTGGAGGACTACGATCGGGCGCTTAGGTCACGACGCGGTCGGCGAGAATGACGGAGTCATTCCATCGCCTCAATCTCCTTTATCTTGATCGCTAGCCGCTTGGGGGAGACGGGGAAGGCGGTTTTGACCTCAGGGGCAAAGAGAGAGATTCGGAACTCTTCGATCATTTCCTGAAGCTCATCGACGGCGGCTTTCTTTTCGGGCGAGGTATCCTTGCTGAATCCTTTTCTCAGCCGGGCCAGCGCCAGATCATAGGGTTCAACCTGGTCCTCTTTTTTCCGGTCCTTTTCAGGATCATACCTAGCCCGCTCGGCGCGGATACGAAGGGCTTCGAGCCGGCGGGGCAGACGGCGCAGCCGGTCCAGCGATTGAACCTCTAAAAAGTTCGCCGGGACAAGCCTCTCCAGCTCGGACTTGATGGACGCGGCCGTCCCCCCAGCCCCAATCGGCCGACGAAGGCTTCCAAATGATGAGGCTGTGTTCGCGGCCCTGGGCAAGTCCTGCCGGATCTTCTTGTATGTATTGAGAATCCCTATGACCAGATCGCGGAGCTCCGTCCCCTTGGCGAAGAGGTCGCGGACGGCGCGGGCCGCGAGCGCTTCAAATTCCTCCTGGCTCCGGACATTCTTTCGGAGAACCTCCCTTTTAAGGGCGCTGGCCATGGCTTTTATGACGGCAGCCTTCCCGCCGAAGGGAAGCGCCGCCGGCTCATACTCTTCGGGAATCACCAAGTATCGTTTGACGAATTCAAGGTCCTTTGAAAAGCGGGGGCTGAGCAGGGCCTCCACGCCCTTGACATGGGCGACCAGCGCCTCTTCTCGGCTCTTGAAGAGCAGGAGGTCGACACTCTTTTCCCCCGCCTTGAGCCCGGGGAAGGCTACCGTATAGGGACCGGCAGCAACCGTTTCCGGGAGGGGCCCGAAGTCCCAGGATACCAGGCCGGCCCTTTCCCACCTCTCCTGGGCGCTCTTCCAGGCCGGCGAGTCTGTCGCGGCGGCCGACGGCGATCCTGCCTTGCGCAGGATGTCGAGGTTCCGGGCGGCCGCGACCTCCCGTCCTTCGTGGTCCGTGACTGCCACCCGCATTCGGAGATGAAGAGGAATTTCGGCTCTGGCCCACTCGGCCGCAGGGATATCCACCTGAAACCGGCGCTTGACGAACCGGGAAAGGGCGTTGAACAGCGACGGATCGTTCGGCTCCATTTCCTGGACAATCGTGTCTGCTTTTTCCACCGCGGGCAAAAGAAGCTTCCGGTACCGCTTGGGGAGGCCCTTGACCAGGGCTACGATTTTTTCCCGTAACTGGCCAGGGACACCCCACTCGAGCGGCTCAGCCGGGATGCTTTTAATCAGGGCGGCCGGGACTTTGAGCGTTACGCCGTCGGCTTCTTCGCCCGGCGCAAACCTGTAAACAGCCCGGAACCGCCGGCCGTCGATATCAACGGCGTCTGGGAAGGCCGCGACGCGCTCCTCATCCGGCCTAACGAGCATAACATCCATTTCGGTCATCCAGAGGAAGGCGTCCCCGCCCGCCCTGCGGATTTTCTGCTCCAGTGTGCGGATGTCCGAGACACCCGGGAGCCGGGTTGAATAAAAGCTGGCCAGCTCCGATTCGCTCACGCAGATGTCACGGCGGCGGAGCTTTTCCTCTAATGTGATGACTTTGTTGATGAGATCGAGATTGTGTTTGAGGAAGGCCGGAGGCTTGGTGACGTCCCCTTCTACGAGCGCCGAACGGATAAAGATCTCATGAGCTTCTTGCGGGGCGACGCGTCCGTAGGAGATATCCCGGCCGGAGACGATCTCCAGGCCGTAGAGCGAAACCTTCTCCTTGGCCCGGACCTCGCCCCTCTCTTTGTCCCACCTGGGATCGGAATAGGAATAGCGGCAGAGGGTTCCGCCGACCTCCTCAAGCCACTCCGGATCGATTCTGGCGGCCGTCCGGGCAAAGAGGCGCGAAGTTTGAACCATCTCGGCCGAAACGATCCAGGGCCGGGATTTGCCGAAGAGTGTCGAGCCGGGAAAGACCATGGCCTCCCGGCCCTTGGCAGCGGCGTATATGTTCTTCTCCTTGTGGACAGCGATATTGGAAAGGAAGCCGCTAAGGATCGACCGGTGGATCCCGGCATAAAGCCCTTCGGAGATTTCGTGTCGCTCCCGGCGCTTGGGGATGATCCGCTGCTCCTCGAGGATGGAGAGGATTTGGTCATGGACAAATCCCCATTCCCTGATGCGGGGGAAGGAGAGAAAGTTGGCGAGGCAGTATTTCTTCAGCTTGTTCTGGGTCCCGAGCTCTTTCCGGGCCCGGTCGTAGTGGTCCCAAATGTTAAGGAGCGTCAGGAAGTCGGAATCGGGGTGCCGGAAAACGGCGTGGACTTGGTCGGCCTGAGCAGCTTTATTGGGAGGCCTTTCCCTCGGATCGCGGATGCTGAGGACGGCGGCGATAACGGCCACTTCATCCAGGCATTGCTCCTTGTCGGCTTCCAGGAGCATCCGCGAGATCCGGGGGTCGAGGGGCATGAGCGCCATGCGGCGTCCGAGAGCGGTCAGAGAGAAATCGCGCCCCTTTTCGGTTATGGCGCCGAGCTCGACGAGGGCGTCATAACCGTCCTTAACGGTTTTAGGCTGGGGTCGGTCCACGAAGGGAAATTCGGAGGGATGGCCGAGCCCGAGGTCGATCATTCGTAGGATGACTTCTGCCAGATTCGAACGGACGATCTCGGGCGGCGTGAACTGGGGTCGCGACTCGTAGTCCTCTTGCGAGAAGAGCCTGACGCAGAGTCCGGCCTGGACGCGGCCGCTGCGCCCCATCCTCTGGTCGGCGCTCGACCGGGATATCGGGCTGATGGGAAGGCTGTGGATTCGGGACCCGGGCTGGTATTGGGAGATCCGGGCGAGTCCCGTGTCGACGACGTAACGGATGCCGGGGATCGTCAGGGAGGTCTCGGCCACATTCGTGGCCACGACGATCTTCGGTCCCTTGACCGAATAGACGCGGCCCTGTTGCGTTCCCGGCAGCCTTGCATAAAGGGGCAGGACCGTAACGCCCGGATATTTCCTGCCCTCCAGTCGCTCGCACGCTTCGAGGATGTCCTGCTCGGTCGGCATGAAGACGAGGATGTCGCCGGGCTGACGCTGCGACTTGAGCTTCTCTACGGCGCGGACCGCATGATCGACGTAATCGGTGTCGTCCGGAGCAGACTCCGGGGGCATATATTCGACGTCGACGGGATACAGGCGGCCGCCGACGCAGATGACGGGGGCATTGCCGAAGGCCGAGGAAAATTTTTCAGTGTCTAGAGTCGCGGATGTGATGATGAGCTTCAGTTCCGGGCGGACGTCAAGGAGAGTCCTGGCGATCCCAAGAAGGAAGTCGATGTTGAGGCTTCGTTCGTGGGCCTCGTCTATGATCAGCGTGTCGTATTCGTAGAGGCGGGGATCGGAGCGCGTCTCGGAAAGAAGCATGCCGTCGGTCATGATTTTGATGTATGCCTCGCGGGGACTCTTGTCCTGAAAACGGATCTTGTAGCCGACTGACCGGCCCAGGGGTTCGCCCATCTCCTCGGCGATCCGGTGGGCGATGGTGACGGCGGCAATCCTCCGGGGCTGGGTGCAGGCGATCCGGCCGGAGATGCCCCGGCCCGCCTCCAGGCACATCTTGGGGATCTGGGTGCTTTTGCCGCAGCCCGTCTCGCCCGAAATGATGACGGCTGAGTTTCTTCGGATGGCATTGACGATTTCGGGACGGGCCGAAGTTATCGGCAGCCCCCCGGGATAATGCACGTGCGGCCTCCGCTCGAAACGGAGGCACCTTTCCCGGACCGACTCCTCAAGCCTTTTTTTGATGGACTCCAGATCTTCGAGGAGGGCCGGGCTCTCAGCGGGACGGCGGTCCTTCTGGAGGATCGCGGAAAGCCTGCGCCCGGCGGCGGTCCGATCGCGGAGCATGGACTGCGAAAGGAGCCGCCGGATTCTGCGCACGATTTCGTCCATGTATTTAATTCTATCAAGAAAGTAAGGGTCAAACCTACTCTTTTGACAGAGTGTCAAAAGAGTAGGTCTAACCCCTATTTTTTGTTAAACTCAATTGAGAATATATTCCTTCGGTAATTCTTAGGACGGGCCCATGGAATTTGAGCGCAAGGTCAAAACGGTCATCAAAGCCATCCCCCGAGGCAAAGTTGCAACCTACGCCCAGGTCGCGGCGCTGGCGGGCAATTACAGGGCGGCGCGCCAGGTCGCCCGTGTCCTTCATGCCTCCTCGGATAAAGACCGGCTGCCGTGGCACCGGGTCATCAACAGCCGGGGATCGATCTCTCTCGCCCCCGGCCGGGGCTTTGAAGAGCAGAGAAAGCTGTTGCGAGCCGAAGGGGTGAAGGTTAAGAGAGGGGGGCAGATTGATCTGGCCGTCTATTTCTGGGAGCCGGCGGGAGGACCTTTCCGAGGCCTGGCCAGGCGTCTGGAGGAATAGGTAAGGGTCAAACCTACACTTTTAACAGAATGTTAAACGTGTAGGTTTGACCCTTACTTCAGATAAAAAACAGGATGCCGATACATAGGACCACGAGGGCGATCGAGATTCTGTTCAAAGCGCGCATCTCGACGTTGGCCGGCTTGAGGACCTCGAACTCCTTAACGAAAACCGTTTCGCAAGCCCCGTCGCCGCGGTCTGCCCTCACCGTGCTTGTACCGCGCCGGAAGGATGTGCTTTTCTGCCCGTAGGAGACGAGCCAGCCTCTGAAGTGGATCTGGTCCCCCTTCCTGGCCCTCAGGATCTTCCGGCTCACGAGGGAATCGGCGCCCAACAGATGATTGTTCGAAAAGCAGTCTGCCGAAAACAAGGTCCCAGTTTCCTGGTCTGGATATCGATAGAAACAGGTAAAGTCACGGCTCCGGAACTTCATCCTTCTGTAGACGCCGGTTTCGACGTTTTTTCCCCAGATGACGCAGACATCTTTGATGTTGATATGGTCATTCCACATCTTATGAGCGAGGTCCACGAAGGAATCGGCGTGGTGATAGGAGACGACCATGCCCCACAGCTCATAGTTGAAGATCGGATCCACCACATAGGTGACGCCCTTCCGGGTGACGTCAAACGGGCCGGGGAGGTCGGTGCCCGTCTGGACGGGGTCCTGGCCCAGGGAAGGCAGGATTGCGCCCTTGTCGGGGAGCCTGTTCCTCAGGAAATACGATATGACGAAGGCGCAGGCGCTTGCCAGAAGAAGGAGCCTGGCGACCTGGCGCAGCCCATTTCTCTGGTCCGGACGGAGCATGGTCTCTCCCTGGATCGATCGTCCGGATTTTAGATAAAGGCTGTCGGGAAGTCAACTTGGAGGGATGACCCCGGGGGACTCCCAGAAAAAGATTTGACTTGCAACCTGAATTCCGCTATTATTTTCAATCATTTTACTTACAAGAGCAGAACAACATGTTGAGCATGAGATTGATGAGGTTTGGAGCGAAAAAAAGACCTTCTTTTCGTATCGTGGTCATGGATTCGGAAAGGGCCAGGCAAAGTCAGGCCCTGGACACCGTCGGCACCTATAATCCCACGAAGGAACCCGCGGACATCAAAATCGACCAGGAAAAGGCAAAATACTGGCTCGGCAAGGGAGTCAAGCCGTCAAAGACCGTCGAATCTCTTTTACATAGACTATCCAAGACCCAGAAAGTCAATCAAGAGACAAAGCGTTAAAGGAGGAGGTTACCGTGAAAGAACTCGTAGAATTAATCGCTAAAGCTCTCGTCGACAACCCGGACAAGGTTCAGGTGTCCCTGCTCGAAGGGGAACAGACCACGATTCTTGAGCTCAAGGTCGCCCAGGAGGACCTGGGCAAGGTCATCGGGAAACAGGGAAGAACGGCCCGGGCCATCCGGATCATCCTCGGTGCCGCGGGCATGAAACTCAAGAGGAGATTCAACCTCGAAATCATCGAGAAAGGTTGATTTGATCAGCATAGGCAAGATCCTCAGGAGCCAAGGTCAGGACGGGGAACTCAAGCTGAGGTTGTATAGAAAACAGCCCGGCACTCCTTTTTTTTTTAAGATATTCCTCAAGAAGGAAGAGTCGTTCGAGGAGTATGATGTCGAATCGCTGAGATTCGACAGGAATACGCACTTCCTGAAATTGAAGGGTATCGATACCCTTAACCGAGCCGACGCACTCGCCGGGCTGGAGATCTATGTCCCGGAAGAGAGCTTGAGCCCTTTGGAAGATGGCCATTTTTACCACTTCCAGATCATCGGAAGCGCGGTTGTGACGAAGGACGGGGAGAGCGTGGGGATCGTGAAAAGCTTGCTCCCCGTTGGGAAGGAAACCCTCCTAGTCGTCGACAGGGGCGGCCGCGAGGTCCTCATTCCTTTCGTGAAGTCGATCTGCTTCGATGTGGACACGTCGCGGAGGGAGATTCGGGTTGACCTTCCGGCCGGACTTTTAGACTTGAATGAGATTTGATATAATTACAATCTTCCCTGAAATGTTCGGGACCGTGTTTTCAGGGGGAGTCATCAGGAAGGCCGTGGAGAAAGGCCTGATGGAGATCCGCGTCCACGACCTGCGGGATTATACACGTGATAGGCACAAGCAGGTCGATGACAGGCCATACGGCGGCCAGGAAGGGATGGTCTTCAAGCCGGAGCCTATCTTCCGGGCGGTCGAAGACATCCGCGTGTCCGCCGAAACGCGCGTGTTTCTCCTCTCTCCCCAGGGAAGAAAGCTCGATCCGCAGCTGGCCGAGGAGATCGCGGGTTTCTCCCAGGTCATCCTTATCTGCGGCCGGTACGAGGGCGTGGACGAGAGGGTCATCGAATCCCTGATCCACGAGGAGATCTCCATCGGAGATTATGTCATCACCGGGGGAGAGCCGGCGGCCGTCGTCATCGTGGACGCGGCTTCGAGGTTCATTCCAGGGGTCGTGGGCAAGGCCGAATCGGTGGCCCATGACTCGTTCGCAGCGGGTCGGCTGGATTTCCCGCACTACACGCGGCCGCGGGATTTTCAGGGAATGAAGGTCCCTCAGGTCCTCTTCTCCGGCGACCACGCGAAGATTGAGCGCTGGCGGAAGCGGAAGGCTTTGGAGAAGACTTTGGCCAAGAGGCCTGATCTTTTGGATAGAAAACTCTCTCCGGAGGAACGCGAGATCCTGGAGGAAATTCGGAAGGAAAGGAAAGAGTCATGAGCCTGGTCAATCTGGTCGAGGACAAGCAGTTGAAGAAGGACTTGGAACCCTTCAACGTCGGCGATACGGTCAGGGTCCATGTCATCATCAAGGAAGGGGATAAAGAGCGCATCCAGATCTTCCGCGGAGATGTCATCGGAAAGAGAGGCGAAAGAATCAGGGAATCCTTCATCGTCCGCAAGGTCTCTTTCGGGGTCGGCGTCGAGAGGTCCTTCCCCCTCCACTCCAGGATGATCAAAAAGATCGAAGTTGTCCGCAAGGGCAAGGTTAAAAGGGCCAAGCTGTATTATCTCAGGGATCTCAAGGGTAAAGCCGCCCGGATCAAGGAAGACTAAGGCTCCTTGACCATTCCTCAAGTGGCCGATTTCAGAATCGAGAGAAGGCTCCTGAAGATGGGCCGCACGGCCATCGCAGGGGTCGATGAGGTCGGCAGGGGGGCCCTTTTCGGTCCCGTCATCGCCGTCGCCTTGATCTTTCCCGCCCGGTTTTGCGGTCCCAAAAGGCCTGCTTGGGCCAAGAAAATTAACGATTCCAAGCTTCTTTCTCCGACTAAAAGAAAGGGCTTGGTGAAAAGCATCCTGGCTGAAGCTCTGTCCGTAGGGGTCGGAGCGGCTTCGAACGCCGAGATCGACGCCGGAAACGTTCGCCGAGCCTCGGAGCTGGCTATGAAAAGGGCGATTGCGAACCTGAAACGAAGACCCGACATGGTCCTAGTTGACGGGTTCCCCTTAAAAGATGTAGATTATCCTCAGATGGGCATCCGCCAGGGCGATCGGAAGAGCGCTTCCATCGCGGCGTCATCCATCGTGGCCAAAGTGTTGCGCGATGGATTGATGGACGTGTTCGACACGGCCTGCCGGGGGTATGGCTTGGCGAAACACAAGGGTTATGGAACGGCCGGACATTACAGGGCCCTCCAGGAAATGGGGCCGACCAACCTGCACAGGCGGAGTTTCAACTTGAAGGCCCGGGGTCACTAGACTCATGAACGGAAAACTGGATAGGATTCGCATCATCGAGTCGGCGGAGAGGCACGTTAAAGCCGGGAAACTCAAGGAAGCGGTCTCCGAATACCAGAAGCTCCTGGAAGGGGATGCCCAGGATTTTGCGATCAGCAACATCATCGGCGACTTGTATGTCCGCCTCGGGCAGAACGAGAGGGCCGCCAAATCCTTCCAGACCGTTGCCGACGAATATGAGAGGCGGGGGCTTTACTCCCAAGCCCTGGCCGTCTTCAAAAAGATCGCCAAGATCAAACCCGAGGACCCCGATCTGTCCATCAAACTGGCTGACATCTACAGCCTCCAGGGGTTCGCCGGGGAAGCCAAAAAGGAGTATCTCAAGACCGCGGAACAGTTCCTGAAATCTAAGAGGTCTTTAGAGGCCGTCCGTGTTTATGAGAAAGTCGTCAAATTGGACAAGGACGATCTCGACTCCAAGATGACCCTGGCGGGGCTTTACAAAGATGAGGGATTCAAAGACGCCGCTTCAGACCAGCTGGATGATATCGCCGAGCTGAAGCTCAGTCAGGACAATTCGGACGAAGCCGAAAAATTATTCCTCCAAGCCAAGCACATCAGCCCGTCCCATCTCAGGACTCTCCTCGGCTTGGTCGACGTCTACAAGCGGAGGGACCAGAAGAAGAAGGCCGTCGACCTCGTTGAACGAGCCCTCAAGGAAGATGTTGAGAATCCGACTCTCCTCAATCTTCTCGGGAACTTCGCCTTCGAGGAAGGGGATTTTGCAAAAGCCGAGGAAACGTTCGGCAAGGTCGTCAAGGCGCATCCGATGAACGTCAACGCCAGGATTAAGCTGGGAAGGATCTATATCCAGAAAGAAAGCCTGGACCAAGCCTTCGATCTTTACGAGCCGCTCGTCAATAATCTCATCAAGAAGCAGAAAGAAGAAAAAGCGATCGGCCTCCTGGGGCTGATCCTGGCTGCCCACAAGTCTCATCTGCCGTCTCTTGACAAGCTATCGTCGATTTACCGGGCCAGCAAGAACTTCGCCAAGCTGGAGGTCGTGGATAGGGTTCTCCTGGATGAAATGAATCGACAGGGCCTTAAGAATAAGGCACTCACCACGCTTGCCGAGCTGGTTAAGATCCGCCCCGATGATCTAGATCTCATCAAGGAGCACGCGGCCCTCCGAAGAGACCTCGGCCTCCCGGAGGAGGAAGAGGGGGAGGATTCCTGGGTTGTTTCGGTTAAGGACCGGGAGGCCATCCAACATACGTTGGAGCAGGCGGATCTCTATATCCAGCAGGGACTCGTCCGCAATGCCCGCAGGATCCTCGAGAACTTGAGGATGAAATATTCCGATGATCCCCAGATCATGCAGAAGATTGCTGTGCTGGACGAGATCCGCAGCCAGATGAGCGAGGAGGAGATCCGGGTTCGCGTGGAGAAGGCCCAGGCCATGGAGACCATGGCCAAGCGAAAAGAATCCCGCGCGGTTCCCGAAAGCGAGAAGCAGGGACCCCCGCAGAAAGAAAAACGGCCCCCAACTCCGCGTTTCTTAAAGGATGTCGTCGATGAGGAGAAGATGAGCACGGCCGACATCTTCGCAGAGACGGACATCATTCCCTTCCTCTCCCCGGAGTCGGGCGAAAAAAAGTATTTCGACCTCAAGGAGCGGATCGAGGAAGAGGCCCGGATGATCGAGGCGGTTCACTTCCGACAGGCCAACGGGGGCATGACACAGTTCGAGAAGGAGCTTTCGGCGATCGTCTCGGATTTCAAGAAGGAACTCAAGGAGAAGGTCCCGGGCGAGGACTACGAGATTCATTATCAACTCGGGATCGCCTTCATGGAACAGGGCCTGTTCAGCGAGGCCATTGAGGAGCTCAGCGTGGCCAGCAAGGACAAGGTCCGGGCCATGGAGTGCTACAGCATCATCAGCCAGTGCTTTAGGAAGAAGAAGGACTGGGCTGAGGCCGAGCGTTGGTTGAACAAAGCCCTCCTCATGGCGAAAGAAGGAACGGAAGCGTATTTCGCCTTGACCTACGACCGGGCCATTCTTTCCGAGGAGGCCAAGGAAACAGACAAGGCCCTTTCCCTTTTTAAGGAGATCCAGACTTGGAATCCCGCCTACCGGGGCATCTCGGACAAGGTTACCAGCCTGGAAAAGGCGGGCTCCTGATGAACCCTGCGGCCCTTAGAACGCTGTGATCAAACCCAATCCAATCCGGGCGTGCTTCCCCAAGGGGCTATCGAATACATAGGTGAATTCAGCCGTGGCCCGCAGATTCCGTCTTAAAAGATAGCCGTAGTGGACTGTTCCCGAAGAGGACTTAAGGTCCGTTTGCTCGGAATCCACCCAGTTTAGGAGGCCGAGCGCGTACCAACGGCTGTCGTCACCCTTCGGCCAATAGACGACCTCGGCAAATCCCCCCCGCGTCCTAATTTCCAGAGGGCGGACTATGGAAAAAAACGGATTGTCATCGCGTCGTTCGACATACTGAAGATTCAGTTGGATCGGTCCGGCGTCCCATGAGGCGTCGGCCCCTGCCATCCAGAGGGCGTTTACTGCGGCTTCCTGCTTTTCCTTCCCCAGGTATCCGAATCCGCCGATTCGGAAACGGTCCCCTACGTCTTGAGAGACACGGAGCAAGACGTTCTTATATTTATCCCCGTCGAAGTTCCCGAGAGGATCGGTCGGATCGAGCCCGTTGCCGTTGATGATCTCCAAGCAGAGATCAGCGCCGCTCTTCAGGCCGAGGGTCGTCATGATCCCCCGGTCATAGGTCAGGTCGGCTTTGCAGCCGCCGACCTTGGTGGCGTAGATTTGATAATCCTCGAACGGCAGGCGGAGCTCCCGTTTGAATAGGGGATCGGAGACTTGGAACTGCCCGACATAGAAATCGAAGTCCGGTCCGAGGACGTCATTAAACATGACAAAGGCGTCCTCCAGGCCGGCCACCTCGCCGCGCTCTCCGAAGAAGAAATAGAGGTAGTAGGAAATGTGCTTGGTGATTTCGCCGCCGGACAGCAATTTAATGATATAGGGAGCGGAAAAATCGATTTTTCGAGAGCTGGAATTGTTGTAGGAGAGGAAGCCCTCCAGCCTCAGGGCGATGGGAACATCCCTGAGGAGAGAAAGCCAGCCGTCTCCGGTGTCGACATAATAGCGAGGAGTCTCCTTGTCTTTGATGACGAAGCCGTTCGCGGCGAAGGTTTCTCCGTATGGTTTGAGCTTGGGGAAGGGAGTGTGGCAGGTCTTGCAGGTCATGCTGTATTTCCTGGCGAAGGCCGGCATGGATAAGGCTGAACCGCTGAGGGCGGAGAAGAGCATAGCAAACCCGATCCCGATTCTCAGGTTTCGCCGCATGGAATACCTCCTCTATTCAAGGATCGTGAGAGTCGTCGAATGCCTGTTGACCTCGACGATCTCAGCCTCGTCGGGCGGCACGCCCAGAAAATCCGCCACCGGTTTCACCAGCTTCTGGTAGTTCAGGACCGCCGTAACCGTCAGAGGGCCGGGGGCGATGTCCTGCGGCAGAGTGAACGTGCAGGTCTCGATCTTGGTCTCGCGCGGGCCGATCCGATAATCTACGCCCTGGGTTTTGGTGTTCCACTGTTGGATGGTCATCCGGCCCTGGGGATCAAAGTAGGGCATGCGGAAGATTCGGTCCCCGATTGGAATCCCGTCCCTCTGGACGCCCTTGAAGTTGGGGTCGTTGAGGGCGATTCCCATGTCCTGGTAGGCCAGCACGTCCGCGCCGATCGTATATTCTTCGCCGGCAAAGCCCTTCTTGTCCACCGGGATGTGGTAGGCTTTTCCTTTGGCGTCAACGGCTTCCACGTGCATCCAGACGATCCGGTCCTCGACGGACCCGGTCGGAAACTTATGGCCCGTCTTCTGGTTGAAAAGGGCCACCGTGAACTTGACCGGATCGCCGGGCTGGGCCTCCCGGATGTCGGGGTGGATGCGGAGTTCGATCGTCCCCCGGACCTTCCCCGCGTCGTGAGCGCCGTGGAAAAGATGCTGGCGGGCGTCCGGGTAAGCGTTGCCCATGGCGGCCGTCTTTCCCTGGGCGTACGTCATGTGGCAATCGTGGCACTTAACGCCCTGCTTAGCGTAGGGCCCATCCTTCCATTCCAATTGGGTCGATTTAACCCAGATCCCGTAGGGATCCTTTTCGTTGTGGCAGGTCCCGCAGAATTCCGCCGTAGCCAAAAAATCAGATTTCAGCAGGTTGTGCTCGGGCGAGTTTTTTCCTTCGCGCGGGCCGTACTTGGTCTTGCCGGGCTCGGAGATCCAATTGAAATTATACGGAGTATCCCCGGCGAGGCCCGTAACGGTGTGGCAGAGGTCGCAGGCGACGGATTCGTTGGCCCGGCTGTTCTGGGATGGAAGAGGCGGCGGGACGTCGCCGACGAGAAAAGCGATCGGGGCGTGACAACCGTTGCAGCCGGCTTTAACACCGGCGACAATACTGTCTTTCTCGGCGTGGGGCACAGCCAGCTTGAAATATTCGATTTCGTCCCAGTGATGGGTGTAGGCTTGGGACATCATGGCCTGCAGCCACTGCTGGAAAATGTCCGTATGGCATGAGGTCCCGCAGAACTTTGGCGTTTGGAACTCTTCATACTTGCGGGTCCCCAGCGCTTGGTCCCCCGCTTTTTGGGCCCCTGAGATCGCCAAGCCCAGGAAGAGGACGGCCATGAATACGATGGCTAAAGCAAACGGCGGCTTTTTCATCGTTCCCTCCTTCTTGCCGTTCCCTTGGCTAACGGCGACATTATTCTAGCATAGGTCAGGATTGAATACGCAATCTTGTTCGCATTGTAGGTTTGACCCTGACTTCGGGCTTTGTTATAAGGATAGGTATCTCGTCTGGGAAGGAGGCGTGTCGTGAAACGTCGGGATTTCGTAAGGAACGGATTTGCGGCCGCTGCCGCCGCCGCGCTGGCGGGGCCGAAACGCCTTTCTTTTAAAGACCAAGGCTCCGAGTCGAAACCCAAGACCACCTTCAAGCTGAAATACGCGCCCTCGATCGGCCAATTCAAAGCCCACGCCGGGGACGATCCCTTGTCCCAGGTCCGGTTCGCGGCCGGCGAAGGGTTCGGGGCCATGTTCGATAACGGCCTGATGGGACGTCCGGCCGGGGTCCAGGAGGCCATCTCCAGGGAACTGGAGAGAAATGGAATGGTTTTAGGTCCATTCGTCCTCTACGCTGACTTCGGACAAAAGAGCTTCGTCACGCGAGATTGGGACGTCCGCGATATGCTGCTCAAAAAAATGAGGCAGGGTGTCGAGTGCGCCAAGCGGATCAATGCCAAGTGGACGTTGGTCGTTCCCGGCCGCTTCGACGAGAGCCTCGCCTGGGAATACCAGACGGCCGCCGTCATCGAAAACCTCAAGTATTGTATGGAGGTTTGTGAGCCGGCCGGCTTGGTCATCGTGCTTGAGCCCCTGAATCCCAAGGACCATCCCGGACTTTTTCTGACCCGCGTCCCCCAGGCCTATGAGATCTGCCGGGCCGTGGCCAGCCCTTCCTGCAAGATCATCAACGACTTGTACCATCAACAGATCACGGAGGGCAACCTGATCCCCAACATCGACGCTGCCTGGGCGGAGATCGCCGCCTACCACATTGGCGATACCCCGGGCCGAAAGGAACCCGGAACCGGCGAAATCAATTATAGGAACATCTTCAAGCACCTCCACCGGAGGGGCTTCCAGGGCGTCTTGGGGATGGAACATGGCCAGAGTGTTCCCGGGAGAGCCGGGGAAAGGGCGGTCATAGACGCGTATAGAG
>Ga0136653_10000361_pt1 | contig 23866 bp, 22 predicted proteins | sample LakKivw275mmetaG_FD_94866 | JGI IMG/M metagenome (GOLD analysis project Ga0136653, IMG submission 94866) | Anoxic lake water microbial communities from Lake Kivu, Rwanda to study Microbial Dark Matter (Phase II) - Lake Kivu water 275m metaG... | ecosystem: Environmental > Aquatic > Freshwater >...
GCTGGGTGTACTGGATATCGAAAGCACTGAAGTGGACGGCTTCGATGAGGCGGATGTTTTTACCGCGCAGACGCTGGCTGATCAGCTTGCTGTGGCCATCGACAATGCCCGGCTTTATCAGGAAACGAGGTCCATGGCCGTTACGGAGGAACGCAACCGCATGGCCCGGGAGATACATGATACGCTGGCCCAGGGATTTACCGGCATCATACTGCAGCTGGAAGCCACCGAGCAGGCTCTGGGCGACACCAGCGAAGATGTTCAGAAGCACCTGAATCAGGCGCGCAGCCTGGCCCGTAAAAGCCTGGCCGAGGCTCGTAGATCGGTGTGGAACCTGAGCCCGCAGGCTCTGGAACAACTCAAGCTGGATGAAGCTATTCAACATGAAGTGGAAAGATTCCGGCATGACAACGGCATAGAGGCCGGTTTTGCGTTGTATGGACAGAAACGTGAAATACCGCCTGATACCGGCACCGCCATTTTTCGCATTTGCCAGGAAGCGCTGGCCAATGTGGCCAAACATGCGCAGGCGACGCACGTAGATGTTTCACTTAATTTTGAGGGCAGTGGAGTCGAGATGACGGTCAAGGATAACGGCGTGGGCTTCGAGCCGGGGCCCGAAGGCAAGATCACTAAAGCGGGAGGCTTCGGGTTGATCAGCATGCGGGAGAGGGCGCAGGGTCAGAACGGAAAATTCGAAGTGCAGAGCGGCAAGGGCGAGGGGACCGTTATCAGGGTGTCGATCCCTCTGTCGTAGGAGGTGAAAGAATGGAGCGGATAAAGATACTTGTCGTAGATGACCACGAGGTGGTCAGGGATGGTATCGTGGGTAACCTGGTACGGCAACCCGACTTTGCCATCGTCGGCCAGGCATCCAACGGGATGGAGGCGGTGCAGAGGGCGGCCGAACTATCCCCTCATATTATTCTGATGGATTTGCGCATGCCTGAGCTGGACGGCGTGGAGGCCATGATCAGGATCAAGCAGGCTAACCCCGAGATCAAGTTCATAGTTTTTACGACATACTCCGATGACGAATACCTTTTTGCCGCCATTAAAGCCGGCGCCAAGGGTTACCTGCTCAAAGACGCCCCGCGCGAGGAACTCTTTAAGGGCATACGGGCTGTTTATCGCGGCGAATCGCTGATTCAGCCTGTCTTTACCACCAAGGTGCTGGACAAGCTGGCCCTGGAGCTGTCCAGGAAAAGCACCGGTGCGGATACCCTGTCCGACAGGGAGATTGAAGTTCTTGACCTTGTGGCCAAGGGCGTTTCCAACAAAGATATCGGCGATCAGCTCTCCATCACGCAGAGCACGGTTAAAACTCACGTGACCAGCATTTTCCAGAAACTTAACGTGACCACCCGCACCGAGGCTGTAACAACGGCGCTCAAGCGGGGAATAATTCAGCTCTGATCATACTTAAGTATGATTTTGCCCGGCCGTCCGTATGGGTTTCACGGTCACCTTTGGACGGCCTGCAAAACCAACCTATATCCCGATTATATAAACCCTGCTAATGCGTTAGACTAACTTTGTATCAATGTAAACAAATGTGAGAGCGTATTAATTTATCAAGGTGAGAGATGGAAGAACGGATTAGAGTACTGATTACAGACGATAATGAAGTAGTGCGGGAGGGGCTTAAGAGCATCTTCGAGGGGCATAAGGATATCGAGGTGGTAGGCCAGGCTGTCGATGGGCTGGATGCCCTGGAGAAAGCCGAGAAGCTGCAGCCCGACGTCATTCTTATGGACGGACAGATGCCCCGTATGGACGGGCCGACTGCCATACGGGCTATCAAGAAGTTAATGCCCGATGTCAAGATACTGTTCCTGACCGTATACGGTGATTATGCGGGCGACGCGCTGGCATCCGGCGCAAGCTGGTATCTGACCAAGGACTGCCGCAGGCAGGACCTGCTCGAGGCCATCAGGGCGCTGGCGCAGAGCGCACGTTTGAAAGCCAAACAGGCCGGCTAAATAATATACTAAAGCGTATAACGTAACACGATCTGAATCCCGCCTTTTAAAAGGCGGGATTCAGTTTTTCCGGCATACTCACTTTTGTCTGGACGCCCTTTCCTCTTCCACCAGGGCGCGACGATCCACCTTGCCGCTGGCCAGCAGCGGAAGCAGTGGTCTGACCTCGAACTGCTTGGGCACCTTGTAGTTGGCCAGGTGCTTTTTACACAGCTCGCGTATCTCTTCTGCATCGACGTTCTTGCCGGGCACTGGCATGATATATGCCTTGCCCACCTCCTGCCAGGTCTCGTCCGGTATGGGAATGACCGTGACGAAGGCTATGCCGGGATACTGCTCGATGACCGCCTCGATCTCCCGCGGGTAAACGTTATAGCCACCGGACTTGAACATTTCTTTAGTGCGACCCACGATCTTGATATAGCCGCGGTCATCCATGGTGGCCAGGTCGCCCGATTTCAGCCAGCCGTCCCTGGTAATCGTCTCGGCCGTGGCCTCGGGACGTTGCCAGTATCCTTTCATCACCAGATCGCCTTTCATCCATATTTCGCCCACTTCCCCGCGGCCGACCTCCTTGCCTTTGCCGTCCATCAGCTTTATTTTAAACGGTGGATAGCATTTGCCGGCCGTCTGTATCAGGTCATCCATGGAGTCGTCCGGCCTGGTGTATGTTATGAAGCCGGCGTTTTCGGTCTGGCCGTATCCGGTCATCAGTGTCGCACCGGTCTTCGACAGCCTTGTGACCATCGATTCAGGGGCAGCCGAGCCGGCCCAGATGATGGTTCTCAGGCTGGACAGGTCGTAGCTGTCGAAATCGGGCAATGTGAATTGCAGCATGAACATGGCCGGCACCTGGCCCATAAAGGTGATCTTCTCGTCCTGCACCATCTTAAGAGTGGCCGCCGGATCGAAGCGGTCCATCAATACCATGGTGGCACCCCAGTGCAGGCAGCCCATTACGAGTTCCACCGCGCAGGCGACGTGGTTGATGGGGAAATGGATGAGGGCCTTGCCCTCACCGCGCTTGCTGTTGGGCGCCATGAAGCGCGCATTCTGAGCGGCGGCGCTCGATACCATATTCTTATGTGTCAGCAGCGCCCCCTTGGGTTTGCCCGTGGTTCCCGAAGTATAGATGATCAGCGCCGGGTCGTCCTCTTTCACCTCACTGATGCGTTTTTTCAGGGCGGCGTCCAGGCTGCTGCGGTCTTTGCCCATCTCCTGTTCCCAGCCGAAGGTGCCTTCCCAGGGATTGTCTATAATGATCAGTCGCTCCAGATCAGAGTTGGCTTCCTTAAGGGCGGTCAGGTCGTCCTTGTAGTCGCGCATCAGGACATCGTAGTTCCTGACCGCGAATCCGATTTTAGGTTTGGCATCCCCGACCATATAAAGAAACTCATCGCGGGTATACCTGGGATTGAGTCCGAACCAGATCCCACCCACCATGACCGTGGCCATGTAGATATACTCAAACTCGTCGCGCGCCGCGGAAAGCGTAAATACCCGGTCACCCTTTTTAACCCCCAGTTCGAGCAGCAGTTTCGCCACGCTGACCGTTCTCTCATAGAACGTTTTGTATGTGATTCGTCTATCCTTGAAGACCAGCGCCTCCCTGTCGGGACTTTCATCCGCCCACTTTTTAACGTACTGCCAGGCCAGCTTCTGCTTATCCATTGCGCAACCTCCCAATTATGAAATTAGTATTTATACTCTGCTTTCTGTCAGACAGGCAGATCGAATTTAGACACTCCCGACTCCGTCTTGAATGCCGGCGGCCGTTTTTCTATGGATGCCATGATGCCCTCCTGCAGGTCGGGGGAGAGCTGGTTTCTCTCCCACAGCTCCGACTCGAAGAGGTGAAGGTCGGACATGCGGGCCACCGAGGCCGCGTTTATCTGCTTCTTGCAAATGCGGATGGCCAGCGGACCCCTGCGCATGATCTTGCCGGCCAGCTCGTAGCTTGCCGGGAGCAGTTTATCGGGAGTTACCACCCTGTTAACCATTCCTATCCTTAAAGCCTCGTCGGCGCCAACCGGATCAGCCGTCATAATGAATTCCTTGGCTCTGGCCGGGCCGAGCAGGGCTGTCAGCCTGGGTGTGGCGCCCCAGCTCAGGTATACGCCCAGGCCGGTTTCGGGGACACCCATACGTGCGGTGTCGGCTGCCACGCGGAAGTCGCAATTCGTAGCGATGCACAGCCCGCCCCCCATTGCCGGGCCGTTAATAGCGGCTATAGTGATCTGTTCAAGGTTTTCGATGTCCGACATCAGGTCCAGAAAGAACAGCTGCCATATCCGCTCGTTGGGCATCTCTTTCTGAGATATATGCTGTTTCAATGCTTCTATACGCAGGTCGACGCCGGCGCAGAATGCCCGTCCGGATCCCGTGAAGATGACCACCCTTGTCTCAAGGTCATACCGGAATTCGGCCATCAAGTTTTTCAGGTCCAGACAAAGCTGCGTATTGAGGGTGTTCAGTTTGTCGGGACGGTTGAACGTGACCAGTGCTATGCCGTCCTTCTTTTCTACCAGCAGTGTTTCATATGCCATCAGATGCTCCTCTTAAACGTCCGTCAATAGTTTGAACTGGACTACATCCACGATGCCTTTGTCGGTCAGGCGCAGCTCGGGTATGACCGGCAGCGCTATGAAGGACAGCAGCGCAAAGGGGGCCGGCGGCAGTTTGCCCAGGCCGGCTGCCACCCGTTCAAGGTGCTCGAATTGAGTAGAGACCTTCTCGGCAGGCTCGGTCGAGAGCAGTCCGCAAATGGGCAGTGGAAGCCTGGCGATGGGCTTTCCATCCCGGCAGACCACCAGTCCGCCCTGCATATCCCTGACGGCCTCGATTGCTGCCAGAATATCTTTATCGCCGGCGCCGACAACCACGATGTTGTGCGAATCGTGGGCCACGGTGGATGCGATGGCGCCCTGCTTGAGTCCGAAACCGCGCACAATGCCCAGGCCGATATTGCCGGTGGCTTTGTGCCTTTCCACCACCACAGCCTTAAGCAGGTCCCCGGCCGTGTCGGGCTGGAATTCACCCTTCCCGATCTTCACCATCTGTTTTTTGGTTATTATCTGGCCGGGCACGATCTCAATGACCGGGAAATGATCGTTCTTGGAGATAAGCTCCAGGGCCGACGGCTTAAATGGCTTGAAGTTGACCGATTTCATCAGGCTGGAGGGCGTTCTCACCGTCGTGCTTCCCAGGTATCTGCCTCCCCGGGCCGCAAGCTTTCCATTATAGAAGACCATGTCTATATCCAGCTTCTCCAGGTTTTTGATGGTCACCAGGTTGGCCCTGCTGCCCGGCGCGATGCATCCCAGGTCGTGCAGGCGGAAGTACCTGGCGGGATTAAGCGTGACCAGCTGAATGGCCCTGACAGGGTCCAACCCCAGCCTGATGGCCTTGCGCACCACCGCATCTGCATCTCCGTCCCGCAGCAGGTCCGAGCAGCTGCGGTCGTCCACCACAAACATACACCTGTGCCAGGTCCTGTCCGTAATCAGCCATATCAGGTCTTCCAGGTTCTTCTCGGATGTGCCTTCCCTGATCATGAGGAAGAGCCCGCGAGAGAGCTTCTCCCTGCTCTCTTCGAGCTCCGAGTTCTCGTGATCGGAGTAGATGCCGGCGGATACATAGGCATTCAACTGCTTCCCCCGCAGGCCGGGCGCGTGCCCGGCTATCACGTGACCGCGGGAGGCGTATATCTCGTCGATCACCGGCGGGAATGCGTTGATCACGCCCGGGTAGTTCATCATCTCGCCCAGGCCGATATTGTTCTTCCATCTGAGCAGCCGCCGGATATCGGAAGCAGTAATCGAAGCGCCCGAGGTCTCCATATGCGTGGCGGGCACGCAGGACGCGGCCTGGAAGTAGAAGTCCAGCGGCAGGTTGCGCGCGCAATTCAAGACAAAGCGAATGCCCGCCAGGCCCGATACGTTGGTGATCTCGTGAAGGTCTGTGGATATGGAGGTCGTCCCGTGGGGCACCACGGTGCGGGCGTAATTGGCCGGGTGCAGCATCGAGCTCTCGATGTGTATGTGGCCATTGATGAAGCCGGGCGACAGGAAAGCGCCCCTGAGGTCGATGATTTCACCGGCATCTGTATAATCGCCTATACCGGCGATGCGTCCGCCGTAGACGGCGACGCTGCTTTTCTCGATGCTGCTGGTGAAAACGTTGATGATGCCGGCGTTTTTCAGCAGCAGGTCAGCCGGCCTGTCGCCCCGCGCCACCGCTATTAAATCCGGCAGGTTCATATCACTCATCTATTCAATATAGCAGATATCCGGCAGGTTGCGGTATCTCTCGTTAAAGTCGATGCCGTAGCCGACGATGAATTTATCGGGCACCTTAAATCCGCGGTAGTCTATTTTGATGTGCGTTTTCCTGCGAGATGGCTTATCGGCCAGGGCGCAAAGCGCTACCGAGGCCGGCTTTCTGCCCCTGATGTAACGAAGGTAATAGGAGGTTGTCAGGCCGGTATCGATGATGTCCTCCACAACGATGACATGGCGCCCCTCCACCTGGGAGTTTAATTTCCCCGAAATTCTGATCTTGCCGCAGGACTCGGTGCCGCTGCCGTAGCTGGACAAGCGTATGAAATCGACCTCCAGCGGCATGTCCAGCCTGCGCACCAGGTCGGCCATGAAAACGAAGGACCCCTTGAGTATGCCGATGAGAAGGGGATTCTTGCGCCGGTAGTCTCTCGTTATCTCGGAGGCCAGCCGTTCAACAGCCTTATCTATCTCAACGTGGCTAATCAGGACTTTTAGCAGTTTGGGCATGATAAGGATTATAGCTGTGGAATTGCCGTCTGTCTATGTTCGGATTAAGGTGTTGCTCCGGCCATAATAGATCTGAATTACTTTGATAGTATATATCTGGCCCGGTCAACAAATGTGCGAGCATTGGCAAGGAGGCGTTTGCTGCCATCCTCTGACCATCTGTTGTAATAATCGGCATCATATTCTGAGTTCACGATTTACTCTCCCACAGTGTGATGCCATTATCGATCTCATGGTGGAAGACAGGGGCTGACCCTTTCAGGCCGGCCCATTCGGATGGAGTTTTGATGATGGCCTGTATCTTTCTACCCCGTTTCTGGGATGAGATGATTGTTTTTACCGGTTCAGGATTAGCAGTCAGGATAAACAGGTCGATATCGCTGTCGGGGCGGTCCTCGCCCCGTCCTACGCTGCCGAACAGCCGTATGGATAGCGCCAGCGGTTGAAGCCTGGACAGCAGCGGCTTCAGCATTGATACACTTATTAAGACTTTGAGCTGCCTGATAAAAGGGTCTTCGTAATTGGCTGAATAGAGGAGAAACTTGCCCCTTTGGTATTTGCTTATGATGCCAAGCCTTAGCAGTTCATCAAGGGCTAAATATGCCCCGGATTTACTGACGTTGACTTGTTCAAGCAGTTCGCCGACGGTAAAATCGCTCCCTGTGTTCTCTGACAGAAAGGAAAGGACCTTCAGGGTATTTGTGGAAAGTAATATTGCCGGGCAATCTTTAGCATCCATGTTATATTAAAGGGTATAATAAATTGGACGAAAGGTCAAAATATTGGACTTTACAATTAAGTATGCAGATGCAGTGGTGGATGTTATGGGTAGTTGAAACAACCTGACGAGACTATGGGATCACGTGTAAGCAGTCCTGTATGGCACTAAAGCTTGGAGACCAGCTTCTTGACGGCGCGGTTGAGGCCTTCCAGCGACAGGTTGTACATGGGGAAGAGCTTGGCGATGATCTGCACCGTGGGGTAGCTGCGCAGCACCGACGTCTCGGGGTTGAGCCAGACAACATGGCTGAAGTGAGACTTGAATTGCTTGAGCCTGTCGATGCCGGCGTGCTTCTGGTATCCGTGGAAATAGAGGTCGCCGAAGCGGTCCATCAGTTCCGAATAAGCCATGCAGGCGTCTCCCACGAAGATAACCTTGTAGTCGGGCTCCAGCACCTTCAGCAGATGCTCGATAGGCTCCCCTTTGCGCTGCTGGATATCGCTGTAGAGCACATCGTAGGGGCAGTTGTGGAAGTAGTAGTATTTGAATGCGCGGAAATGGCTGAGGGAGTTGGCGGCTGAGAAAAGCTGGCTGCACAGGTCCGCATACGGTTCCATGGACCCGCCGGCGTCCATGATGAGCAGCAGCTTGATGCTGTTCTTGCGGGGACGCTTCCATTTGAATTCGAGCTCTCCCGCGTTTTTACATGTGGCGTCGATGGTACGGTCCAGGTCGAGCTCGTCCTCGGGACCGGCGCGGTTGAGCTGCCGGAGCTGCTTCAGTGCCACTTTTATCTGGCGGATATCCAGCGTGACGTCGTCCCGGTAATTGCGGAAATACCTCTGTTCGGCGATACGCACTGCGCTGCGCATGCCTCCCGGACCGCCCACCAGCATGCCCTGAGGATTTTTGCCCGAGTGGCCGAAAGGCGATGTGCCGCCGGTGCCGATCCAGTAATTGCCCCCGTCATGCCGCTCCTTCTGCTCCTTCAGGCGCTTCTCGAACTCCCGGAGCAGTTCCTCCAGGTCCATCTTCTGGATGGCCGCCAGCTCCTCCGGCGTGAGATCCGGCCGGTTCCTGGGGTCCGTCAGCCATTGGACCAGCTCCTCGGTGACCTCGAAGGGAGGGGCTATGCCCCCGAAATATTCCTGGAAGGCGATATCGTACTGGTCGAAGTGGGTTTCGCTCTTAACAAGAATGGCGCGGGCCAGATAGTAGAACTCGCTCATGTTGCGGATAAGACGCTTGTCCAGAGCTTCCATCAGAATCATCCATTCGTTGATGGAGACAGGCACCTTCTTGTCCTTGAGCGTATAGAAAAATGGAGTAAACATAGCCGGCTTAACTCAGGGCGAATTTACTCAGTTGCCGTATACATTATAGCCCCGTGTCTGCGCCTTCTTTTTTACGTGGTGCGTCACGTAAAAATCGATATCGTTTTCCTTCTTTATCAGCGTGCCCAGGAAAGGAATCTCGCCGTCCTTGATCTTGCCGTCCAGCCCGCTGGCCATCAACGCCTGAATCCAGTCGATCAATTCGCTGGTGGAGGGCTTTTTGCGGAAGTCGTCGATCTTGCGCAGTGTGTAGAAGGTCTCCAGCGCTTCCTTGAGGAGGGTACTCTTAATATCAGGGAAATGCACCTTGACTATCTCCTCCATCAGAGGCGGCTCGGGGAACTCGATATAGTGGAAGATGCAGCGGCGCAGGAAGGCGTCGGGCAATTCCTTCTCGTTGTTGCTTGTGATGATGACGACGGGGCGGTGTTTGGCGGAGATGGTCTCATCGGTCTCGGGAATGTAGAAGCTCATCTCATCCAGCTCGTTGAGCAGGTCGTTGGGGAACTCCAGGTCGGCCTTGTCCACTTCGTCGATCAGAAGCACCACCTGCTCGGGCGCCGTGAAAGCCTGTCCGAGCTTGCCCAGCTTGATATAGTGCTTAATGTTGGAGACATCCTTGCCTCCGAAACGGCTGTCGTTCAGCCGCTGCACGGTATCGTAAACATACAGGCCTTCGGCCGCCTTGGTTGTGGATTTGATATGCCAGCGTATCAAGGGTTTGCCCAGCGATACCGAGATGCTGTGCGACAGCAGCGTCTTGCCCGTGCCCGGCTCGCCTCTGACTAAAAGCGGCCTTTTGAGCACGATGGATACGTTTACGGCGTTTTTAAGCGCATCCGAGATGACATAATCCGCCGATCCTTTAAACTTTTCGAACTGGTCAGCTTTCATATTTTTCCTCCGGGGCGTCCTGGTTCACAGTTAAACCCTCCGGCCGGTGTGACCGGAGGGCCTGACGATGTGGTCCTGAATTTATTACGAGAAAATTTTAGGTTAACGGTGGCATAAAATCAAGTAATGTTGATTGACCCGTCAATTTCGCCTGATCGTTTAAATGCAGCAAAATATTTAATATTATCCGCCGCCGCGCATGATATAATCACAGATTGATGCTGGGAGAGAAAATGAAAAAACATGTAATCCTGTTCAAACCATCAGGGCGGAGAGTTTCCTGTAGCGCCCGCACCGATATCCTCAACTGCTGCCGCGAAAATCAGATTGAAATTGACAGTGTCTGCGGCGGGCAGGGAAAATGCCGCTCCTGCCGGGTGCGCATCGAGAAGGGAATTGCCTGCGCGCCGACGCCAAGCGAATTAAAGAAACTCTCGCGCGACGAATTGGAGCGCGGCTGGCGTCTGGCCTGCCAGACCAGGCCGGCCGGCGATCTGACTGTTTTTCTGCCGCCCGGGAAGGGACTGTCTTCAACCCCTGCATTTAAGGAAGAGCTATTGGCCGGTGTGGTTCCGGATCGCAGGGGAAGGTGTAGAGGAAAGGACTGCGGAGTTGCCGTCGATCTTGGTACCACCAAGATCGCGGGATATCTGGTTGATCTCTGCGACGGCGCTATTCTGAGCAGCTGCGCCATGGCCAATCCCCAGGCTGTTTATGGAGATGACGTGATCAGCCGTATCACATACGCCATGAACTCACCCGCAGGCGGCGGTAAGCTGCAGAGAAAAGCGGCTGCAGCCGTAGATGAGCTGGTAGAGAAGCTATGCATGAAGGCCGGCTGCGCGCCCACCGCGATTAGCAGGATATCCGTCTGCGGCAATACGGCTATGCATCACCTGCTACTGGGTTTGCCGGTTGGCCAGCTTGCGCGTGCGCCCTACCTGCCCTGGACGAAGGATTCTGTGAACATACGCGCCGGCAAGCTGGGATTGAAATCGATGGAGAAAGCCGACGTATATTTGCTTCCTAATATCGGGGGATACGTGGGTGGCGACCATGTTGCGGTGCTGGCGGCGACGGACGCCGGCAATCTTAAATCTGCCACTCTTATCGTTGATATCGGAACCAATACCGAGATATCGCTGGTGGCCGCCGGCGGGATTGCCAGCGTATCCTGCGCCTCCGGCCCGGCCTTTGAGGGGGGACATATAAAACATGGTATGAAGGCCTCGGCCGGGGCGGTCGATAAGATAGTAATAAAAGAAGGCAGGATTCGATACAGGACTATCGGGGGGCACAGGCCGGGCGGGATCTGCGGCTCAGGCATGCTCGATGCCGTGGCCCAGATGGCCGGCGCCGGCATTGTCGATTCAGGGGGAAGGATGCAAAGCGACCATCATCTTGTTCGAGTGAATGCGGGACGGTCGGAGATGTTGATCGCGGGCAGCGATAGATCGGCTAACGGGGAAGATATCGTGATCACACAGGGAGATATAAGGGAGTTGCAGCTGGCCAAGGCCGCCATCAGAACGGGTATCAACGTTTTGCTGGAGACGGCGGGTATGGCTGCAAAGGATGTCAGGCGTGTTATCATCGCAGGGACGTTTGGAAATTATATCGACATAAAGAGCGCTGTGAAGGTGGGTATGCTGCCGGGACTGCCGTTAAGGCGTTTCAGCCAGGTCGGCAACGCGGCCGGCGCGGGCGCCTGCATGGTGCTGGTGTCCGGCGCAGCACGTAGAAAAACAGAGGCGATGGCCAGGCGGGTGAAGTACCTGGAGCTTGCCGATCGGCCTGATTTTATGGACTTGTTCGTCAGGGCGTTGAACATCGGGTCGTGGTCTTAAACGCGAGGATGCGAAAAAACCTGTGGATATAGTATGCTGCGCCCATCATGTATCTGTAATTCGCGGCATAAGGAGGTTTCAAATGGAGATCGGCAATCACTGGGACGGGATAATCAAGATATTTGAGGAGGCGTACAAGAGCTGTTTCCATTACGCCGTGGCCTCGGTAAATCCCGATGGTTCGCCGCATGTCACACCCATCGGGGGACTCGCGCTGAGGGATAACCGGACCGGCTTCTATTTCGAGGAGTTTCCCTCGCGTCTGCCTGAGAATATCAAGCATAATCCTCGCGTTTGCGTAATGGCAGTCAACGCCGATAAGCTGTTCTGGGGCAAGGCGCTGATGGACGGTAGGTTCCCATCTCCGCCGGGCGTCAGGCTGCTGGGGAAGGCCGGCGAGGTCAGGCAGGGAACGGAAGAGGAGATAGATTTCTGGCAGAAGAAGATCGGTTTCACCAGCAAGATGAAGGGCTACAAGATAATGTGGGAAGGCATGCGTCACGTGCGTGATATTCAGTTCGATGCCTATGAGCCCATTTATCTGGGCGCCATGATGGCAGGCCTGGAATAGGGCGGTGATATAATCTCTCTGTAAATGGTCAGCAAAGGCAACAAGAAAGTAATCGTGGGGATGAGTGGAGGCATCGATTCATCGGTGGCCGCCGCCCTGCTGGTAAACCAGGGTTATCATGTCATCGGCGTCAGTATGAAAACCTGGGATGAAAGCAGCCCGGTGTGCCGCGGCAGTTGCTTCAGCCCCGGGCAGCAGGAAAGCATCGAAAGCGCCGGCCGGATCGCCTCCAAGCTGGCAGTGCCTTTTCATGTGATCGATCTGGCAGCCGAGTTTCGAGAACACGTGCTGAATTATTTTTGTAATGAGTATCAACTGGGGAAAACGCCAAATCCCTGTGTGCGCTGCAACCGGCTGATCAAATTCGACTTATTGTGGAAGAAGTCGCCGGCCCTGGGTATTGAAGCAGACCTCTTCGCCAGCGGGCACTACGCGCGCGTATGTAAGGGCGCCGGCGGGCGTAACCTGTTGAAAAAGGGACGCGACGTAAAAAAAGACCAGTCTTATTTCCTTTACGGACTGAGCCAGCCACAGTTGGCTCGGACTCTGTTTCCGCTGGGCGAATATCTCAAGCGGGATGTGCGCAAAATGTGTGCGGAAATGGGATTGGACGCCGCAGCCGATAATGAGAGCCAGGATTTCGCGGGGGGTGATTATTCGTCACTCTTTGAAGGGAAAGGCATCCCTGGCCCCATTGTGGACAGGCAGGGCAACGTGCTGGGCAGACATAGGGGCATCGTCTATTTTACTCACGCACAGCGCAGGGGACTGGGTATTGCCTCCAAAAAACCTCTATATGTGATCGATATCATGGCTGAAACAAACACGGTAGTTGTAGGCGCTATGGAGGAACTGAATACTGAAGAGCAGATCGTGTCTGAAGTCAACTGGATCGCCCGAGAATCTGTGGCAGATGCCATGCAGGTAACAGCCAGGATCAGGAGTTCGCATGCGGGGTACGAAGCTGCAATATTCCCCCGCCATGATGGGAAAATCGTCGTTAGGTATAAAGAACCCCAGACAGGCGCTGCGCGCGGGCAGGCTATTGTTTTCTATGATGGTGACGTGGTTGTGGGAGGCGGTATCGTCGAGTGAAGGACGGTAAAATCGTAATAGCATTTGCGCTAAAATAGAGGGATAAATCCGGACTCGAGGATTATATGAAACACATTTACATGGACTATGCGGCCACCACGCCCATGCTGCCGGAGGTCGCCCAGGCGATGCAGCCCTATTTCAGCCAGAGGTTCGGCAATCCGTCCAGTATACACTCAATGGGCCAGGAAGCCGGTGACGCCGTCGATCAGGCTCGCACAAAGGTTGCGGCCCTCATTGCATGCAGGCCGGAGGAAGTGGTCTTTACCGGTGGCGGGACGGAGGCTGACAACCATGCCATAAAAGGGGTTTGCCTGGCCAACCGGGAAAAGGGAAACCATATCATCACCACGGCTATCGAGCACCATGCAGTGCTTAACACGTGTATTTACATGAAAAACCTGGGCTTTGACGTCACAGTGGTACCCGTTGACAAACAGGGAATGGTGGATCCCGACCATATCAAGAAAAGCATCACGGCTAATACCCTGCTGGTGTCGGTAATGCATGCCAACAACGAGGTGGGTGTCATCCAGCCGATCGAAGAGATCGCCCGCATCACACGGCAGGCCGGCGTGTATTTTCACGTCGACGCGGTCCAGACCACAGGGCATTTGCCTGTCGATGTCAGTGGAATGGGCATAGACCTGCTGTCGGCTTCGGCGCATAAACTCTACGGACCCAAGGGTGTGGGTATGCTCTATGTGCGTGAGGGCACCCGTATAGCGCCGCTGTTGCACGGCGGAGAGCAGGAAAATGAGAGGCGCGCAGGTACGGAGAACGTGCCGGGTATCGCCGGCTTCGGCAAGGCCGCTGAGATCGCCCTGGCAAGCATGTGTGAAGAGGCAGGCAGGCTCACAAAATACCGCGATCGGCTGATCGATTCCGTCATGGGAAAGGTGGCTGATGTTTACCTTAACGGCCACAGGACATCCCGCCTGCCCAACAACGCTAATTTCAGTTTCGACTTCATCGAGGGGGAGTCGATTCTGATGTATCTGGATGCCGAGGGTATTTGCGCATCCACCGGCTCGGCTTGCAGCTCATCCAACTCGGAGCCATCGCACGTTCTGACGGCGCTGGGCATACCGGTTGAGAGGGCGCGCGGCTCGGTCAGGTTTTCACTGGGAAAAGGGACGTCCGCGGAGGATATAGATAAAGTAGTGGAGGCGCTGCCGCGTATCGTCGAGAAATTACGCGCCATGTCGCCGCTGGTGAAGGAGAAGTGCGGCTGGATAAACTACCTCTGAATCTGACCGGCCGGAAACAACAAAAGAGGGGGGGGGGGTTGAATGATGACGGTTGAGAAGCAGGGAGATGTACAGTGGCAAGTATTCCATAGGGGGGGTGGAGGGGGCCGAGCTGGTGGCCGCCGCGCGGCGGCTGATACAGCAGATGAGGGATATTACAGCTCTGCCGCGATAATGTAACGCCGTATCTCGCCGGCCCCCTCCGGTATCATCGTGGCGGGGCGTAAATAAGACCCGTCACGGCCCTGTTACGGGCTGAGTGCTGAAGCTGAAAGCCTTGTCTCTGAAAAGTCCGAGACAGGTATCCACCACGGCTGGATCGTAAAGGGCGCACTTATTCCGCTCGATTTCGTTCAGAGCTTTCTCCACGCCCAGAGAAGGACGGTAAGGCCGGTGTGAGCCCATGGCCTCCACCACGTCGGCCACCGCCAGAATCTTTGCTTCGGGAAGAATCTGCCCGTCTTTCAGCCTGTTGGGGTATCCAGAGCCGTCCAGCCTCTCGTGGTGCTGAAGCACCGTCATCGCAACGGGCCCCGAGAATTCGATGCCGGCCAGGATATCGAATCCGCCCTGCGCGTGCGTTTTGATTATCTCCCACTCAAGATCAGATAGCCGGCCGGGTTTACTTAAAATATCGGCCGGTATATACATCTTCCCTATGTCATGCACGGTGGATGCCATGATGAGGTGTTCCACCGCCGCATCGTCCATGCCCATCTCACGTGCTATTTCACCGGCCAGGAGCGCAACTTTTTGTTGATGGCCGGCTGTATACGGATCGCGCAGGTCCACTATGCGGGCCATGGCGTTGATGGAGTCACGCAGCGTTTTCTGCAGTGCACTGTAGCTGGCTGCAAGCTCATTTTCGGCCTTATGTCGCCTGGTTATATCCCGGCCATATCCGAGCACTGCGAATGCATTACCTGATTCATCGTACAATGGAATTTTTGAAGTGTCGTACACGTGCAGGGATCCGTCACCCCATGAAACGAGGTTATCAAGATTGTGCAGGACCTTGCCGCTGAGTGCCTGGTCATCATCGGTGTGAAAGCCTGTAATCCCTTTAGCAGTATTGCCGCAGCACAGCTCCTGGGAGAAGAAATCGGTATCAGGCCTGCCGATCATATCCTGGGGCTGGACATTCTGCGATTCGGCGAAAGTCCTGTTGACCAGAACAAACCTGTGCTGCGGATCCTTGGCGTATATCCAGTCCGGCGTAGAGTCGATCACGTTCTGCAAAAGTATCTTGGATTTCAGTATGGCGTCCTCGGACTGCTTGCGTCCGATGGCATAACGCATCGCCCTCAGAAGTACGTGCCCGTCGATCCGGCCTTTGACCAGGTAATCCTGGGCGCCCATCTTGAGAGCTTCCAGTGTGGTCTTTTCATCATCGGGGTCGGTCATCACGACAACCGGAGTGTGTAAATGCTCGTTTTTCAGCGTCATTAATGTATCTATACCCTGACAGTCCGGGAGATTGAGGTCGAGCAATACGACACTGATATTGTCGTGTCTAAGCAGTTCCAGACCGTCGGCCAGGTTTACGGCGTATTTATCCTGGCAGTCGATGCCGGGGGTCTCTTTCAAGAGCTTCCTGACTAAACGCGCATCCGCTGGATTATCTTCAACAATCAGAAGGGTGATGGGCTTTTCCTTTTCGTCGGGTTTGGTCATTTATTCTCCTCTGGCTGACAGCATCAGCACGATATTAGTAATGATTGCTGACTGTATGCCGGGACCGGTCTATCATTGCGCAGGCGTTTATCATCGATGTTTAACAGGATGTCCCGTCACCGGGACGCCTTGCCTTGCCGGATTTTCTTTTATCAGCAGGATGCTGACGATATATGCTTTTACTAATATATCACATAAGTATTAATTAGTCAGCCAGTCGGTATAAATTTTTATAGGCGGATGAAAAATCCGGGTCTTCGCTCTCGAACTGCTTGCGAAGGTACCGCATTCTCTGCGCGAAATTTTCTCCATCATGTTCGCGTACCAGTTTAAGCCAGAGATCAGTTTTCTCACGGAAAAGTTTTTCTGTGCCGGCCATGTCCGGCAGGCTCATCTGCAGAGAGGAATAAAAATCGGGATCCTCGGAAAGTACGGCCTCTGCCAGCGTGAGCAGCAGGCGGAAACTGGTGCCGCTGATCTCACCCGCCTCCTTCAGACTGCCCAGGCTCAGCAACGTATCGGCCGATACGAGAGCGATGAAATGGGGCAGTCCCAGCACCATGCCCATCAGTTGGTCGTGCCGTGCCGGGCTCATAACGGTGACTCTGGCCCCCCTGCTTTCGATCAGCCTGCGCAGCTGCGCTGTCAGCGATTCCTCCTCATCTCCAACAGGTGTAAATACGAATCGCTGCCCCTGCAACGATGCAGCGCCCGGGCCGAACATGGGGTGCGTGCCCAGTATGCGGCAGCCGCTTAAATATGTATGCATTATCTCAACCGGGCGTTGTTTGACGGAAGTGATATCGAATACATATTGTCCCGGCCTTGTATGAGGCGCCATCCGGCGGACTACGGTCTCGAAGCTGCCGATGGGAACGGAGATTATTATAGCCTCGGCCTGTTTGACAGCTTCCTCAAGGGGCGCAGACCGGCAGCCCAGTTCCCGGGCCGCATCCTCGAGCTTCTGCAAATTGCGGCCGGCCAGCGTTACCTCTATGTTCTCTTGCTTCAGGAAGCGCGCCAGCCACCTGCCCATTTTACCGTATCCTCCTACGACGGAGATACTGGTTATGTTATCTGTCATGTCTGTCTGGCCTTGGGATAGGACCCCAGCACCTTGAGGAAGAGGGAGATATCCTCCAATTGTAACAGCGTCTGCTGCACTTCGCTATCGTTGCGGTGCCCCTCGAAATCCAGGTAGAAATTGTATTCCCAGGGCTTTTGCCGGGTGGGACGCGACTCTATCTTGGTCAGGTTGATTCGCCTTCTGGCGAATTCGCCCAGCGCCTGGTATAGTGTGCCGGGCCTGTGTTTTAACAGAAAGACGATGGAGGTCTTGTCATGGCCTGAAGGAGGGGAATCGATACGTCCGAGAACGAAGAACCGTGTGGTATTGCGGGGGTTATCCTCGATCTCGCGGTCGAGTATTTTCATATCGTAAATCTGCGCGGAACGGGCGCCGGCGATGGCTGCCCCGTCCATGATCTTCTTCTCCTTGATCATCTTCACGCTGCCCGCCGTATCGTAGGCGGGGATTATCTCGCAGCTCAGATGCCGCAGATAGGACTGGCACTGCGCCAGCGCCTGCGGATGAGAGTAGATTCGCTTGATGGATGACATCGAAGCGCCGCGGTTGGCGATAAGGCAGTGCGAGACCCTGATCTGCGTCTCGCCGCAGACCATCACGTCCGCGTCCAGCAGCAGGTCGTAGGAACGGCTGATGCTTCCCTCCTGCGAGTTCTCGACCGGCACTATTCCATATGGCAGGCCTTCTTCCTGTACCAGCTTGAACACCTCGTCCAGCGTTTCACAGGGGCGGGTCAGCACGGAATTGCCGAAGAAGTCGAAAGCCGCCTCCTGGCTGTAAGCGCCGTCCTGCCCCTGAAAGGCTATTTCCATACCCTGTACGCCTCTCGATGCTGCGATAATCTGCTGGTAGAGCCGCTCCACGTCTTCCGCATTGATGCCCTCTTTTTGGGCCAGAAGCCTGACATGGTCGACGACCTCTTTTTCACGCGCTGCGTCCTGGATACGGACCCGTCCCTTTCTCTTGAGGTCCCCTATCCTGCGGGCTGCCTTCAACCGCCGGGACAGCAGCGCAACTATAGCTGAATCGATGCTGTCGATGTCTTTTCTCAAATCGTCCAAACTCATGAGATAATTCTCCCTATATAGCCGGCCCGCAGAGCGAAGTCGCACAATACCAGCGACATCATGGCTTCAACCACGGGCACGGCCCTCGGCACGATGCAGCTGTCATGCCTGCCTTTGACCGCTAAATCGACCTTTTTGCCGGTTTTCAGGTTAACCGTCTGCTGGCTTTTACCGATGGAAGCCGTCGGTTTGAAGGCCACCCGCGCGATAATCGGCATGCCGTTGCTCAGTCCTCCCGATATGCCGCCTGCGTGGTTGGTAAGTGTGACTATTTTCTTGTTTTTTACGCTGAAAAGGTCGTTGTGCTGCGACCCTCTCATGGCTGCCGCGCCGAAGCCGGCGCCGAATTCGACTCCCCTGGCGGCGGGTATGGCGAAGAAAGCTTTAGACAGCTCGCCCTCCAAAGTGTCGAATACGGGCTCCCCCAGCCCGACGGGCACGTTGAGCGCCAGCGCTTCCACCGTGCCTCCGATGCTGTCGGCATCCTTCTGAACGGCCTGTATCGCGGCCATCATTTTTTTTGCCGCCGCAGGATCCGCGCATCTGACAGGGGTCTTATCTATGTATCGTCTGGTGATATGTGATGGGTGCGGGTCAGCCCTGATATCACCTATCTGCAAGGTGTGGGCGATTATCTCGATGCCGCGCTGCGCCAGCAGCTTCCCTGCTATGGCGCCCGCCATGACGAATCCGGCGGTAATGCGGCCGGAAAACCTGCCGCCGCCGCGAAAATCGTTGTATTTGCCGTATTTGAGAAAGGCGGTATAATCGGCATGGCCCGGCCTGGGCGTGGAGATAACATCTTTGTAGGCGCTGGAGTCCGCGTCTTTATTCCAGGCCAGCAGGCAGATGGGCGCCCCGGTCGACCTGCCGTTAAATATGCCCGAGAGGGCTTCCACCCTGTCCTCTTCCCTGCGCCCCGTGCCGCCGGCGCTGCTCTGCGGTTTGCGGCGGTCTACCTCGGCCTGTATCTCATCCAGCCCGATGGGCAGGCCGGCTGGACAGCCGTCTATCACTACGCCCACGCACCTGCCGTGGCTTTCGCCGAAACTGGTTACTACGAACTGTGTGCCGATGCTATTGCTCATTTAAAACCACCTCCCCTCCCAGGCCCTTCAAGCCGGCCCAGAAGTCAGGATATGTCTTGTTCACGCACTCTGCGCTCTCTATGACCGTGTTGCCCGCCAGCGCGCCCGGTATACTGAAGGCCATGGCTATCCTGTGGTCGCCTTTCGAATCGATGGCGCAGCCTGCAGGCCTGCCCCCGGTAATATACATGGAATCCCTTTCCTCCCTGACTGTTATGCCCATGCGTTGTAACCCCTCCTTAACGGCGGCCACCCTGTCGGATTCCTTCAGTCTGGCGCGGCTGATGCCGCTCAGCGTGCTCTCTCCCCGCGCTGTGGCTGCCAGCACTGCCATAGTCGGCAGCAGATCGATGCAGTCCGACAGGTCCGCCTTGAGTGCTTTCAGTTGCGCCTTCCTGGCCCTAACGCCGTCGCCGCGTGACTGCAAATCGGCGCCCATGTGCTTGAGCAGGGTCAGTATCTCCCTGTCGGCCTGCAAGCTCGACCTGTTCAGGTTAGACACGTGTACGTCGCCCGCCACGGCGCCCAGCGCCAGCAGGTAGGAAGCCGACGACCAGTCCCCTTCCACGCGGTAGCGTGCGGGCCTGTAGGCCTGCGGCTTGATCTCGAATTTAAGGTCATCAGGGCTGCGCTCCACCCTGACCCCGAACTTCTTCATACAGCCGATCGTCATATCGACATAGGGTTTCGATTCAACCGGCGGAGCCAGCTCTATGCTCATCCCCTCCTCAGCCCTGGGTGCGATGAAAAGCAGGGCTGATACAAGCTGTGAGCTGATGTCCCCCGGCAGGCCGGCTGCTCCTCCTTTTAAGCGGCCTCCCCTGATGGTAACCGCCGCGCTGCCGTCGGTGGTGCAGTCCACGCCCAGCAGCTTGAGCGCCTCCACCAGCGGAGCGATGGGCCTTCTCGATAAGGACAGTCCCGCCGTCAGCCGGCAGGCGCCCGGCACCAGCGAGCAGATGGCCGTCATAAAACGCAGCGTGCCGGCCGAATCGCGGCAGAACAGCTCCGAATCCGGCTGGCGGAAGCTGCCCCCGCTAACCAGCCATGAGCCATCCTTTTCGCTGATCTCCACCCCGATTTTACCGAGCGCTTCACGCCCGGCTTCAGTGTCGTCGGCATAAAGCGGACTTTCGATCTCGCTCAATCCGTCCGCCAGCGCGGCACACATCAGAGCGCGCAGGGTATAGCTCTTGGAGGATGGAGCCTGTATACTGCCGCTAATCCTGCTGCGGGAAATTGCGACTCTCATTAGTTTTTAGCTCCGTAATTATTTTTTTTACCACGCTCTCGATATCGAGCGCCGTTGTATCTATGGTCAGGTCGGCCGCTGTCTCATATAAAGGTCTTCTGTGTTTAAGCAGGCTGTCCATGGTAGAGGCAGGATCGAAGACCTGAAGCATCGGACGCCTCTCAGGGCTGTTCAGTACGCGTCGCAGCAGGATGGAGGGCTCGGCCGATAGATAAACGATAGTTGCATTGCGCTTGAGCGCCTCGATGTTGGACTGATCAAGGACCACACCGCCCCCGCAGGCGATCACCGTATTTTCGCTGCCGGCGGCGTCGTTGACAGCCTTTGATTCGATGCGACGGAAGGCGGCTTCGCCATCCAGGGAAAAAATCCGGGAGATGGACATCGCTGCATTTTGCTGGATGACGCTGTCAAGATCAATGAAATCCATTCCGGCGGCCACCGCAAGCTCCCTGCCGACGGCGGATTTGCCGGCTCCCATAAAGCCGATTAAAGCGATATTATTTTTCATAACGTTTCACCGCAGCGGCAGCCGCCCGGCGCATAACCTCGAACGGCGGCCTGCAGCCGGTCCACGACTCGAAGGACAGCGCCCCCTGCCATACCAGCATATCCAGCCCACCTATGGTGCGAGCTCCTGCTTTCTCAGCCTCCCCGAGCAGCCTGGTTACGACCGGATTATATACGATATCGACCACGATGTGCCTGCGCTTCAGCAGTCCGCTGTCGACAGGGCTCTCATCGGTATGCGGGGACATTCCCAGGCTGGTTGTGTTCACCACCAGGCCGGCGTCCGTCAGCGCCGCGGCAAGATTATCTCGATTCAACTCCAGTACGGCGGATGCGCGTCCCGTATATTTCTCCAGGTCGGCCGCGCAGTCCCGCGCCTTGCCCACATTGCGGTTGAGGATGGTGATCCCGCAGCCGAGGGAAGCCAGCGCGAAGCAGACGGCCCTGGAGGCGCCCCCTGCGCCCAGCACAACAGCAGGCAGGCCGGGTCCGTCAATTCCATGCTCTTTTATCATACGAAGGAAAGCGTCCGCATCGGTATTGCCGCCGGTCAACCTCCCGTCTTTATTGTGAAGAATGTTTACTGCGCCGATGCGCTGCGCCAGCGGATCGACCTCATCCAGCAGGGGTATAATCGACACCTTGTGCGGGATGGTGATGTTCATGCCTGCGATATGCAGCGCCCGGATGCCTTCGACGGCGCCCGCCAGCCTGTCTCTGCTGACCCTGAAGGGTAAATAAACATAGTTGAGCCCCAGTTTGCGAAAGGCGGCATTATGCATGGCGGGTGAAACGCTGTGTTCCACCGGATCCCCCATCACGCCGCATATCATCGTGCTGCCGTTCAATTCAAAGTCCGTCATCACGCGCCATCGTCCCGTAAATCCTGCGCAGGAACTCCACGCTCAGCTGCCCGGGGGCGGAGCCTCCGGTCTTATCCATCGAGGCATAGGTCAGGTAGCCGCCTGCCAGAGGTGAAAGGACGCGGCTGAGCGCACCTGCCGGACCCATGGCGAAGGAGATCACATCGATCCCCGGGAAGCGGCCCGGCAGTTCGAGCACGACCAGGTTGTCTTCGATATCTCCAGCTATTGTCACCACCTTGCAGATATCCGCTCCCGCGGCGAGCTGCTGTTTTACGATGATGGATAACTGCTCCGGCGGGGGCGTTTCATCCCAGTTGTGATAGGAGATCAGGCAACCGGCGCTGCCTTTAATACGTTTAACAGTATCTTTCAACGAAGGGCAGTCCAGCTCGATATCCACCATACCGGCGCCCAGTTCAATCGCCCGCATCAATTCGTTAACGCGTTGCTCCTCGCTGCCGGCGAATTTGCCGCGGTGCGAGATGTCCCGCATGGTGGCTATCCAGGGCTTATGTATTTGCGATACAATCTCCTGCCAGCTGTCGCCCACCAGGTCCATGCGCAGCTCAAACAGCTCCGACAGAGGTTCCACCCTTTTGAGGTCTGCCAGGTCGCCGCTCGTGATCACAGTGCAGATTCTGGGGCTATGCATTATCGTTCTCCAGCACGTCGACGGCCAGTGCGAAGCTGACGTCGCTCGATATGAAGACACGGCCTATCCTTTGAGGCAGGATGAACCTGGTTTTGCCGTCGACCACTTTCTTATCATGGTCCATGGCATGCAGCACCCTGGACATGTCCACCTGGGGCATGCGCGCCGGCAGCCCCGCCCTCAGCAGCAGGTCTTTCAGACTGGCGAGGTCTTTGGACGGGAATATGCCCAGACGGTTTGAGATTGTTGAGGCTTTGACCATGCCTATGGCCACAGCCTGGCCGTGCCCTATCTTGAAATCCATTGCTGCCTCGATGGCGTGGCCTATGGTATGGCCGAAGTTCAGTATGTTGCGCAGCCCGGTGTCGCGCTCATCTTTTTCCACGATGCGGGCTTTGATGTGCACGCAGCGCTGGACCATCTCCTCCAGCAGGTCGTTCTCAAGCGCGCGGATAGCGTCCATCTTTCTCTCGAGCAGGTTGAAAAAGGGCCGGTCGCGGATCATCCCGTACTTGATCACCTCGGCCAGGCCGTTGCTGATCTCCTTGGGCGGAAGGCTGCCCAGCGTATATGTGTCTGCGATGACCATCTCCGGATGATGAAAGACGCCGATATTGTTTTTCACCGGGCCGTGGTCCACCGCCGTTTTACCCCCCAGGCTGCTGTCCACCTGCGCCAGCAGCGTGGTGGGCAGGGCCACCAGGGGCAGTCCCCGCATGTAGGTGGCTGCCACGAATCCCGCCAGGTCGCCTATCACTCCGCCTCCCAGCGCCAGCACGGGGGTGGACCGCTCCGCCCGGGCGTTTTGCATACCGCCGTAGAGCCTGGCAGCGGTATCGAGGGATTTATGCTGTTCCCCCTCGGCCACCAGCAGCGTCACGGTTTTAAAGCCCTCTTTCTCCAGGGCCTGCCTGACCATGCTGCCGTACAGCCGGTCGACATCCGGATTGCTGATAATAACAGCTTTTTCGCCCTTAAACCGTTCCCTGGCCCACCTGCCCGCATGGTACAGCAGGCCGCCGCCGATGCGCACATCGTAAGCTTCCTTGCCGGGCCTGATCCTTATTGTCCTCAACCTTCCATACCGCCTGTCAGTTTCCCGATTTCGAGGATACCATGCCGTGTATCTCACGGCAGGCCTTTATTATATCCTGTAATTCGCCCGGTGTAATGGTCTGCCGGCCGTCGA
>Ga0136653_10000364_pt1 | contig 23784 bp, 22 predicted proteins | sample LakKivw275mmetaG_FD_94866 | JGI IMG/M metagenome (GOLD analysis project Ga0136653, IMG submission 94866) | Anoxic lake water microbial communities from Lake Kivu, Rwanda to study Microbial Dark Matter (Phase II) - Lake Kivu water 275m metaG... | ecosystem: Environmental > Aquatic > Freshwater >...
TGATAAGCCGGTGCTGTCGTTCGACTCCTTCCAATTCGAACAGTTCCCCGAAGGCACACTCGACAGCCAGCTATTCAAGGGTATGACGGTGATTAAAGGCTACCCATACGCAAACCTCGCCGGCAATGTACACATGGGCGGGGAAAGCTTCGTAAAAAGGTATGGCCAGCGTATTCTTGCCAATCTGGCTAAATTGGGTAAGGACATCGTTTTCATACATAATGAGGGTTTTGTCCTGCCAGCGGTCAAAGCTAAGGAGTGCGGGTTCAAAGTTGACTTCAAATACATGCACCTTTTCGAATATCTGCGCAACTATTTAAGAGACCATAAAGACAGGGTCACCAAACTTAATAAGAAGATCGCTTACCAGGCGAATTGTGCCACCAGATGGATGCATGAATATGATATCTTCTTGGAAGAGATCTTCCAGCTTGTCGGCGTGGAACGGCCACCCAGGCAATACGAACGATTGAACGCTCTCTGCTGCTCTGCCCCTATTATTTACATTAACAGAGAGCTTGCCGTTGATATACAGAAGAAGAATTTCGAGGATGCCATCGCCTGCGGTGCTGATGCCATCATAACTTCCTGTCCCATATGTGACCGAGTGCTCCGCCGTCCCAGTGCGCAGTTCGGCCTGCCAAAGATATTCATTACCGACCTGTGTCGTATTGCAATCGGTGAAAAGGCTTGGCCAGAAGACTCCAAATAGTAAAGCTATATATCTTGAGGGCGAGTTGCTCAATTTGATAGCCCAGTCTCATTTGGGCGATTATTGAGTAGCCGTATTTTGTCGTATGGCAAGTCAATTTATGTGGAGAATTTAATTTAGCTCTTTTAGTATCATTTCGACACATTTAGGAATAGCTTTCTGCACTTCAGGTGTACATTCTTCCCGGAAAGTAGTTATATCGGATACTTCAATGGCGAAGATTGTTATTTGCTGAGGCAAGTGAAGGCCCAGTTTTTTCCCGAACTCCAGGGCAGTGGGGAAGTCGATTCCATGAGCAGATGCCGTTCGTACGGCTGTGTTGAAAGCTTCCGGGGCTAACCTGTATATCTGACCTATTTTCCCGCCCTCAGTTTGAATAGCGTCAACGATAATAGCTTTATCATATCCAACTAGGAGGTCTAAAAGACTGAGACCGGCAACGCCGGTCTCAATAATTGTTATATTGGGTTGGTTTATCTTTTCTCTTAGTTTAGCGGCAACGTAGAGTCCAACCCCGTCATCGCAAAGAAGTGTGTTTCCCAGTCCTAAAATCAGTGTTTTCGTACTACTAGCCTTGTGAGAAAACTCCCTTATTGCTGTCAACGCAAATTAGCGTTTGAGCCTTTTTATTATCTCCCTCTTGCTATTGTATATGACCACTTCCATCGGTGCTTGACCCGGTAGCGTATGCGTAGCGCAGGCAAGGCAAAGGTCATAGGGTCGCCACGCCATTTCTATGCGATTAAGAAGTCCTTCGGTGATTTCCTTACCCGGTTGAATAAGTGCCCTTGCTGCTTTATTGACTGACATATTTACTGCTGCAGCGTTGTTCACTGTAGCCACGATTAGGTTAGCTTTCTTGATAATACCGTTCTCATCGGTGATGTAATGATGCGTTAGAGTACCTCTGGGCGCTTCAACAATGCCTACACCTTCATCCGGCTTGGCTGTGGGGATAGTGCGGATGTTTGGGCTAGTTATCTCAGGGTCCTTACTCAGCTCCAGTAATCTTTCGGCAGCATAGAGGAGCTCGACAAGGCGAGCCCAGTGAGTAGCCAGGGTATGATGCACCGGCTTACCGCCCAATGTAGAGTAGAACTTCTCGTAAGCTTCTTGGGCTAATGGTGTTGCCATACCATCGGAAGCATTGAGCCTTGATAGAGGGGTTGCTCTGAAAACGCCGCTATCTTTGCCGTCGACAAATCCTTTCCAGCCGACATTCTTGAGGAAGGGGAATTTCATGTAGCTCCAGGGCTCAACATGTTCGGCGACGTTGTTGAGGTATTCTCTCGGTGCGTACTTAGCAAATTCCTTTCCGTCGGGGTCCACCACTCGGACCTTGCCGTCATAGAAGTTAACCCTGTTTTTATCGTCAACCAGACCCATGTAATAAGTGCGGTGTGTGAAAGCGTCGCTGACAATCATATCGACGTATGCTTTGTTCTTGAGGACGATATCGTCGAATACTTTCAAAGATAGCTTGGCAAATTCAATGGAGTCCTTAGCTATCTGCTCGACTTCTTTTCTCTCATCTTCGTTAAGTCCCTTGCTGACTCCACCGGGCAGACCGAATACAGGATGCACGGCTCTGCCACCAAGCATATGTATGATATGGTGATTTTTCATTCGGGTGTTGATAACAGCTCCGCCTAATTCTAAGCCGACTTTAGCAATTACTCCCAGAATATTTCGCTCGGCCACGGGAGCATCCGGCCCCATGACGAAATCGGGGCCGGCTAGTATATAGAAATGAGTGGTATGGTCCGTAACATAGAAAGTGCTATAGAAGAGCTCGCGAAGCTTTTTAGCGGGGCTTGGCGGGTCAACGTGGAAAAGGTCATCTAAACATTTAGTTGATGCCATGTGGTGAGCTTCAGGACATACGCCGCAGATTCTCTGTGTAATCTGGGGCATATCCTCGGCCAGACGTCCTTCAGAGAACTTTTCAAAGCCCCTCAGTTCAGGGACTTGAAAATAGCTGTTTTTGACCTCACCGGCATCATTAAGGAAGATCTCTATCTTACCGTGGCCTTCCAGCCTGGTTATGGGATCAATTGTTATCCTTTTCATTTTATTCTCGCCCTCCTTAGTAGCGAATCAGGCAGACTGTAGCGGTAGAATGTACCTACCGGGTCTCGTATACCATCTATAATTCTCTGTATTTCCTCGGGGTCATTTGAATCAATCACAGAGGCCACTGCGCTTAGGAAGTGAGCGCCCTGATCTACTACTCCGTCCACAGGGCCGTAACAGCCGGTGCATGGCATATTGGCCTGGGGACACGGTGCCTCACAGCCGCCGCGGGTGGCGATGCCGGCGCACAGGAAACCCTGCTCCAGAAGGCATATTTCCGGTTCGGGAACCTTCTCGAAAGTCCGGTAGAACTTTTTAACCTTTTTCACGTCTCTCTTACGCGGACAATCATCACATACCGCCTTAGTATTGTGGGTAATCACGGTGCCCTTGGGCGGTAATTTGCCCGATATAAGCGCTTCTAAGGCAAGCCAGGTTGTTCTGGCTTCCGGAGGACAACCGGGGACTGTATAATCTACGTCCACTGTCTGCGCCAGAGTTTTTACCGTGTCATAGAATTCTGGAATAGTAAGTTCGCCTTCCGGAACCTTGTATTTTGTTTGTGGTAAGACCTTGTCTTTATTATCTGTTGATTGCGTTTCTAGGTAAGCTCGTTCGAAAATCAACTGGCGGTTGAACATGTTGCCCAGACCAGGAATACCTCCCCCATAGGCGCAGGCACCATAGGCAATCATTACCTTTGACTTTTCACGGAGCATCTTAGCCATATGCTCCTGTTCTGATGTTCTAACAGCTCCATTGAACAGGCAGACGTCTATACTCTTTGCTGGCATGGCTTCGACATCCTTGTATTTGGCATCGATGGCTACCGGCCAGAATACGATATCTGCAACCTCGGCCAGCTTTAGGATTTTGTCGCCAATCTGAAGCTGGGCGATTTCACAGCCGCCGCAACTTGATGCCCAGTACAGCGCTAATTTAAGTTTAGCCATGTTTCGCCTCCTTGGAGTTCTTATTAAGCGGTCCCAGAGCTCTGACCTTTTCTGTCATATCATCTACTACGGATACGAATTTGTCGCCTTCAGAAGCCGATACCCAGTCCAGTCGAACTCGTTCTTCTTCGATGCCAAGTTGCTGTAGCATCTTCTTTAAGAGGGGCATACGCCGCATTGTCTTATAGTTGCCCTCCACGTAATGGCAATCACCTGGATGGCACCCCAAAATCAAGACGCCGTCGGCTCCGAGTTCGAAGGCTTTGGCCACGAATGTGGGTTCTACCCGGCCACTGCACATTACCCTGATAATACGGACGTTTGGCGAGCATTTCATCCTGGCTGTGCCGGCCAAATCAGCACCCCTGTAGGAACACCAATTGCAACAGAAGCCTACGATTATAGGTTCGAAGTCTTTCATACCAGTACCCCCTCTATTTCTGCGATTATCTCTTCAGTTGTGAAATGCTTGTGTGTTATGGCTGCACTGGGGCAGGCGGCAACGCATGTCCCGCAACCTTTGCACAATGCCTCATTGATTCGCGAAACCTCTTCCTCTTCGATGAACGAAATGGCATTGTAAGGGCAAAGCATGTTACAAATACGACAGCCTGAGCATTTTTCTTCGTTGATAACAGCCACGGCTGCTTCCAGCTCAACGTTCCCTTTGTTGATTGTAGCCAAGACACGGGTTGCAGCCGCTGATGCCTGCACCACCGTGTCAGGTATATCCTTTGGTCCCTGACAGCAGCCTGCGATGAAGACTCCTTCAGTCATGGTTGCTACAGGGTCCAATTTAGGATGTCTCTCGATAAAGAAACCGTCGGCGCCCTGGCTGATGCCAAATTTTTGAGCAACCTGTTTAGCGTCAGCACGAGCTTCCAGACCTATGCAGAGGACGACCATGTCTACCGGAACGCGGATAACATTTCCGAGTAGGCTGTCCTCGCCAACGACAATCAATTTCCCTTTTTCCTCGTCGTTTATGGCCCTGTCTGTGACTTCAGCCGGTTTGCCTCTAATAAAAGTAACACCTTCTTTACAAAGCCTCTTATAGAATTCCTCATAACCTTTGCCAAAGCAGCGCATATCAATGTACATCTGATAGACATCTGCCTTGGTCTTTTCTTTAATTAGGTGGGAATATTTGAGAGCATACATGCAGCAGACTCGAGAACAGTATTCGTGGTAATTTTCATCACGGCTACCGACGCAATGTATTATAGCGATGCTCTTCGGCTCGGAACCGTCTTTGAGGACAATTTTGCCGCCCGTCGGTCCAACCGAGTTACAGATTCTCTCGAATTCGAGCCCGGTAACAACATTTGGGAATTTACCATAGCCGTACTTTACCATCGGAGTCGGGTCGAACGGGTCATAGCCTGTGGTGAGAATTATATTACCCACATCCACTTCAACAACTTTATCTTGCTGCTCGAAATCGATAGCTTCTCTCTCGCAGAACTTTTCGCAAGCGCGGCATTTACCTTTGAGGAAATAGGCGCAGCTTTCCTTGTCTATGACAGGAATATTAGGTACTGCTTGTGCGAATGGGGTGTAAATGGCTTTACGCTGGCTTAAGCCAAGGTCAAACTCGCTATCTGCTTTCCATGGGCATTTCTCGATGCACATGCCACATCCGTTGCATTTAGACTCGTCTACAAAGCGTGCTTTCTTTCGAATCCTGGCTTTGAAGTTGCCGATAAAACCGGAGATTTCTTCGACTTCACTGTAGGTCATCAATTCGATGTTAGGGTGTGATCCTGCCGAGGTCATTTTAGGTGTGAGAATGCAGGCCGAGCAGTCTAAGGTGGGGAAGGTTTTGTCGAATTGAATCATGTGCCCGCCGATGCTTGGCTCCCGTTCAACGAGGTAGACTTTGTGCCCCGCATCAGCAATCTCTAAAGCCGCCTGAATACCGGCGATACCACCACCGACGATTAAGGTATTGGCGTTAACCGGTACTTCTCTTGTCTCAAGCGGCTGATGATAATAGACTCGCTTTACGGCAGCACTTACCAGGGCTTTAGCTTTTTCTGTGGCCTCTCCATGGTCCTCTGTGGTCCAAGCACAGTGCTCTCTGATGTTTGCCATCTCGAACAGGTAAGGATTAATGCCAGCTTCCTGGACAGCGCGGCGAAACGTAGGTTCGTGCAGTAGTGGAGAACAAGAAGCTACTACAACTCGGTTAAGCTTTAAATTCTTGATATCGTCTTTAATCATGCTCTGTCCCGGGTCTGAGCACATAAATTTATATTCACGGGCAACCACTACCGCTGGCAGCCCTTTAACAAACTCTACTACTTGCGGGACATCAACGGTGCCAGCGATATTGGACCCGCAGTGACAGACATAGACACCTATTTTGGGCTCCGTATCCTTAAGCACTACTTTTTGTGTTGCCTTTTTAGCAGCCTTTTTTTGTGCCATTATAGTGCCTCCGAAACAAGTTCTGAAATATCCTTGACCTCTATATCCTCAGTCTTACCCATCGACAGCACGCCATCGTTGAAATTGGCCATACAATAAGGGCAGCTTACGGCCAGTGTATTTGCTCCTACATCAAGTACCTGCTCAAGTCTGAGCTCGGACAGCCGTTCTCCCTTCTTTGTTTCCATCCATAGTCTGCCGGCGCACCCACCACAACAGAGCGAATATTCACGGTTGTCTGGCATCTCAACAAACTCGAGACCGGGAATGCTGTTTAATATCTGTCTGTGTTCATCGTAGATCCCCTGGTAACGCCCCAGACAACAGGAATCGTGATAGGTTACTTTCTGTTTGAATTCCTTGGTTGGTTTTAGCCTGCCATCTTTTATAAGTTCAGCTATATATTGGGATAGATGTATCACCTCGTAATTGGCTCCGAGTTCGGGATATTCATCTTTGAAGGTGTGATAACAGTGGGGTGAGGTTACCAGTATTTTTTTAACGCCGAGTTCAGAAAAGATATCGATGTTGGTTCTGGCCAGACGTTGAAAAAGGCTTTCGGAACCTGCTTTTCGTATGCTCTCTCCGCAGCAGACCACGTTATTATCCGGAATGCCGAAGTCCACATTTGCCTTTTTCAGGATATTTACAGTAGCGACAGCAGTTTTTTTAGTGGGAGGATCGTAAGTCTGGTAGCAGCAGGGGAAGTATAGTAACTCTGTTCCCTTTGTGAATGTTTTCACTCCGAGGTCTTTTGCCCAGTCCATGCGTCTTTCCGGTGGTTCACCTAGCGGATTACCAACGGCAGAGATGTTCTTTTCCGTTACCCTCAGCGAGTGCGGCACGATGCCGGCACCCAGTTCCATGATAACGCGGCGGATAGATCGCATGATATGAGGTATTTCCACTCCACGAGGACATCGGTCGACACAGGCGTTACAGCCCACGCATTGCCAGACCTCTTCGTTCTCAAAGTCGACTACCCCGAGTTGACTTTTATGAATCAACTTACGTACCGGGAAACTTACCAACCGGTTCCAAGGGCAGACTCCTGTACATATACCACACTGATAACACGATTCAAGTGGATTACCACCGTTGCCTAATAGGATTTCTGTGGTTTCTTTAAGAGGGGTGAATACTTCCATATAAATCTTCCTTTCTACAGATTTTAGCTAAACCGCACAATGATACTATAAAAAGGCTATTCTATGCAAGATTATTATTGAGTATTTTACGGGGATAAATGACAGATTTCAGGTAATTATACTTGATGCCTTCTAGTATACATACTCAGAAGATTACAAGTAATGCTTTTAGCACGAAGAGAATTATTACAAATTGAGCGCCGATAGGAAATGTCAGCTATTTTGGTTGAAAGGTCCGAGCTTTCTCATTTGTTCAGTCATATCATTAATAATAGAAGCAAAGCGTTCACCTTCTGAGGCAGAGACCCAGTCCAGTTTGAGACGCTCTTCCTCTATGCCGAACTGTGAGAGCATTTTTTTCAGTAAAGGAATTCTCCGGGCTGCTTTTACATTACCTTCCAGGTAATGGCACTCACCGGGATGTCAGCCACAGACCAGAACTCCATCAGCCCCCAACTGAAAGGCCTTGAGGATGAACGTAGGCTCCACCCGGCCGCTGCACATGACACGAATTACTCGTACGTTAGGCGCGTATTTTTTCCTGGAAGTACCCGCCAGATCGGCTGCGGCATATGAACACCAGTTGCATAGGAATCCTATTATTTTGGGCTCGTAGCTCATACCATCACTCCTTCTAGCTCTGCCATGATTTGTTCGACGGTAAAATGTCGGCTGGTAATTGCTCCGCTTGGGCAGGCTGCAGCACAGGTTCCACAACCCTTACACAGGGCCTCATTGATAGAAGATATCTTCTTTTCTTCATCAAAGGATATGGCCGTGTAAGGACAAAGTGAAATACATGTCTTGCATCCGGAGCAGAGCTCTTCATCGATTACCGCTGTTGCTGCCTCAATTTCCACATGGCCCTTGCTTATCATAGCCATGACGCGAGCTGCAGCTGCCGATGCCTGAGCCACCGTATCAGGTATATCCTTTGGTCCCTGGCTGCAGCCGGCAACAAAAATACCATCTGTGGTTGTGGCAACGGGGTCAAGCTTGGGATGCTTTTCCATGAAGAAACCGTCACGGCTACGGCTAATTGAGAATAGCTTGGCTGTTTCAGCGGCATCAGCCCTGGGCTCCAGCGCTGTGCTAAGAACTACTAAATCCACCGGCAGGCGTCTCTGCCGTCCTATTAAGGTATCTTCACAAACCACGACCAGTCTGCCTTGCTCTTCAGGTGTTTCGGCGACATTTGTAATCTCTCCTGCACGCCCACGTATGAAGTTGACCCCTTCTTCTTGGAGACGATTATAGAATTCCTCATATCCCTTACCGAAGCAGCGCAGGTCGATGTAAAGCTGATATATTTCAGCTTCCGGAATTTTTTCTCGTATCAAGTGAGAGAACTTCAGGGAGTACATGCAGCATACTCGGGAACAATATTCGTGGTAGTTGAGGTCGCGGCTGCCGATACAGTGCAGGATGGCTACGCTTCGTGGCTGGGAACCATCTTTCAATAGTATTTTGCCGCTGGTTGGCCCTGAAGCGCTGCTCATTCTCTCGAACTGAAAGCCCGTAATCACATTATCATATCTACCATATCCGAATTGTGACATAGGAGACGGGTCAAAGGAATCGAAACCGGTGGCTACTATAATGGAACCTACATCCAAATCTACCATTTTTTCTGTCTGCTCGAAATCTATTGCTTTAGCCTCACACAATTTCTCGCAGGCACGGCATTTGCCCTTAAGGAAATAGGTGCATCGTTCTTTGTCTATGACGGGTACGTTTGGCACTGCCTGGGGGAAAGGTGTGTAGATTGCCTTCCTTTTACCGACGCCAAAATCAAATTCGCTGTCCGTTTTGATGGGACATTTATCTTGGCAGGTGCCGCAACCGGTACACTTAGCTGCATCCACAAAGCGCGGTTTTTTCCTGATTTTAACCTTGAAGTTGCCTACATACCCCGAAACACCGATGACTTCGCTATAAGTCATCATCTCGATGTTTTCGTGTGACCTCACCGAGGCCATCTTCGGTGTCAGTATTCAGGCGGAACAATCTAATGTTGGAAAGGTTTTATCCAATTGGGCCATGTGGCCGCCGATTGATGGCTCCCTCTCTACCAGATAGACTTTGTGACCTGAGTCTGCGATTTCAAGTGCCGCCTGTATGCCGGCAATACCGCCACCCACAACGAGTGTGTTAGGATTAAATGGAACCTCTTTGGTTTCCAACGGTAGGTGGTAGAAAACGCGTCGTACTGCAGCGCTTACAAGTGCCTTAGCTTTGTCAGTAGCTTTGCCTTGATCCTCATGTACCCACGAGCAATGTTCACGTATATTTGCCATCTCGAATAGATAAGGATTTAAGCCGGCACTGACTAGAGTTCGCCTGAAGGTTTGCTCATGCAATCGAGGCGAGCATGAGGCCACCACAACGCGGTCAATGCCCAGTTCTTTGATATCTTTCTTTATAAGTTCTTGGCCGGGATCTGAGCAAACAAACTTGTAGTCCCGGGCAACAGCTACAGAAGGCAGCCCTTTAGCAAACTCGGTTACCTGCTCGACGTTGACCGTGGCAGCGATATTGGCACCGCAGTGACATATATAAACACCTATTTTTGGTTCCATTCGCTCCTCCTTATTGTTGGGTTATGTATCTCGCTAATGTTTTACCTATAGGAACAATATTTTCTCGTAAACCCAGCGCTTTACTCTCAATGCCAAAAGCCATTCCCATCAGTTGTGTAAAGAATAGAATCGGTATATTGAAGTTAGTTTTGTACTTTTTGTTCACCACACTCTGGTAGGCATCTAAATTTAGGTGACAAAATGGGCACACGGTAACAATGCAATCTGCTCCGTTGCTTATAGCGTTATCTAGAAGTTTATATATAAGTCCTAAAGCAACGTCTTGTTCAGATAAAATTAGGGAACCGCCACAGCAGCGCGTTTTGAGCGGATATGGCACAACCTGGGCTCCGATGCTTACCACCATCCTGTCCATTGACTCAGGATATTCGGGGTCATCGAAGTTCGGTGTCGGCCTCACTGCCTGACAGCCATAATAGGGAGCAACTTTCAGGCTGCCAAGGTCAACTTTGACCGTGGCTTTGATATCTTCACTGCTCACATCGTTGGCAAAGACATCTAGTATATGTCGCACTTTAATTGTGCCGTTATACTCCAGCCCACCTGCAGCCAGAGACTCGCTTAGTTTTTTCTTTACCTCGGGATATTCCTTAAAGTGTTGATTTGTCCGGCTGAGTATGAGATAGCAATCGCTACAGGCTGCCACCAAATCAAGCCCTCGTTTTTCAGCTAATGCCAAGTTTCGGGCACAGCAACAAAAAGCAGACAGTTCGTCAACAACTGTATAAGGGGTAGAACCGCAGCAATTCCAGTCCTCAAGCTCGATAAGCTCGATGTCTAGGAGCTTAGAAACGGCTCGCGCCGACAGGTCATATGCCTGACTATCTTCATACATACAGCAGCCTGGGAAATAACTATAATATTTCATTACTTGCCTCCCGATGAGCTAGCCATATCTTCATTTGTTTACATTCGACATTCTATATATATTTTCAGCTACTTCTATTTGGGATGTTCCTCCAGCATCGTGGCTTTGTCCAAAATAGCTTTAAACTGACTTAGTGCCTCGGGCTTTAATTTCCTACGCATATTAATAGGCATACGCCCGTGCTTGAACAGTGATAGTGCCACTGGGATGTTTTTCAATGCGCCAAATGGATTTACCCTGAGATAAAACCGGCCCATGCAGCCGAATCGCGGTATATGCCCCACATTGTATACAGTATTGCTGAACACCTTATATAGTGTGGGAGTGCGTGTTTTTGGGCTGGTTGCGTGATGACGCATGGCCAAATTTTCTAGGGCATGCATAATATATGTCGGCACGATGCCTCTGGGGCAGCGCACGGTGCACATGTAACAGGATAAGCATAGCCACATGGAGTTGCTGGATAGGACCTCGTCTCTCATGCCAGCTCGTGCCATGGCAATTAACGCGCGGGGAGTGTAGTCCATTTTATTGGCATTAGGACACGATGCCGAACAGGTACCGCATTGGATACAAAGGTTTATTTTTTCGCCGCCGGGCATGGAAGAGATTTCTTGGATGAAGTCGTTGCTGCCGTGTACCTTTATTTCCATCCTGCACCTACTTTCGCCGCAAATTATACTGCTTTTAGTATTTTATATAAAATGAACAAAAGGTCTATTTTTCTCTGGTTTTTAGGCTTAGAATCCTGTTTCCTGCCATTGAGCAAATAAAAGGATGACTCACACTCAGGTGGATTCACCCTATGTGTGGAACTGCCTTATTTTCCCCCAGCGTAAGTGTAACATACGTAAGAGGCTATTAACGTCCGTTACAATGCTTATTTTATTTTGTAGTTAAAGCTTAGCGAGTGAAGCTGGAGCACGTAATTATGCCTACCATGAATCCAATTTTTACTGCTTTTATGGGCAATTCTGCTATAATGAGCCTCGGTAGAATCGACTGTATGGACAACATCAGGATATTGATAGCAGACGATCACGCATTCGTACGTGAGGGAACACGTCGAATATTAGAACAAGAACCTGATTTAGAGGTAGTGGCGGAGGCTGGCGATGGTGAGGAAGCAGTGAAACTTTCCTGTGATTTAAAGCCGGATGTAGTGCTGGTGGATGTGGCCATGCCTCGATTGGATGGTATTGAAGCCACCCGGCGTATAAAGGCCCAATGTCCTGCCGTAGCGGTACTAGTATTGAGTGCCTATGATGATGACCAATTTATATTCGGCCTGTTGGAAGCAGGTGCTGCCGGATACCTATTGAAGAGTGTCCGTGGCCTAGAGATAGTCGATGCTATTAGAGCAGTTCATGCCGGAGAGTCGGTGCTTCATCCTTCGGTAGCTCGCAAGGTTTTAAATCGATTTGCTGGTGTTTCTGGCAAGCAGCGCGATAAGAAGTCATTAGACCTGCTTACTGAACGAGAAATGGAAGTATTAAGAATGGTAACCAAGGGTTTGAGCAATAAAGACATTGCCGACGGTCTTTGTTTAAGCGTGCGCACTATCCAGGGACACCTGGCGAACATATTTAATAAACTCAGGGTAAGCTCTAGGACCGAGGCTGTGGTACATGCTCTAAAAGAAGGTTGGGTCACTCTCGATAATATGTCTTGAGAATCTTACCACACAGCATCAGAATGTAGCTTCGTGGAATGTATAAAACCGTGTCGCGAAAAAATATATTCATAAAGATATTTTGAGACTATCTAAACGGGAAAGCAGTCATTTTCTTCAACTGGAAAGCTTGGGACGTATCTCAAGCACCATCTCACAGTCCCTTGAGTTAAAACACATTCTAAGCAGCAGTGTTGACAATGTCTCAGAGATAATGGATGTCGATGCTGCTCTAATTTTCCTTCCTAGTCAAGAGATTGGCCACCTTGCTCTTCGTGCCCACAGAGGAGTTACGAAATCATTTGTGGACAGTGTTGGAGATATTAAGTTGGAGGATATAAGACAACCGGTTACTGAAGCTGGACTCTCCGGAATTGTTGAAGACAGCTCGAATAACGTTAACCTGCCCAAAATGGCATTTGAAAACGAAGGATTACAGTCCCTGGTTTTAGTACCGCTGAAAGCTAACCGAAAGGTAACAGGGGCTCTTTGTGTTGCCACGCATAATCGGCGCCGATTTAACCAAGATGATATCGAGCTGCTATGTAACCTGGGGAATCAAATTGGCATAGCGATTGAGAATGCAATTCTGTACGATGTAGAGCGGAAAAACGTATCGAAATTGCGTCTATCTGAAAAGAGGTATCGGACTTTATTTCAGAATGCCCATGACGCGATATGGGTGCATGATATGGATGGAAATATCAGTTCCGCCAATATTGCTGCCTCCAAACTTACAGGCTATGAAGTGGAAGAATTATGCCGAATGAACGTTAAATCCTTTCTGTCCGAGGATAGCTTACACCTGGCGAAGGAAATACGAAACCGACTTCTAAACAAAAGAGCTGTCTCGCAACCTTATGAGCAGAGGTTAATTACTAAGGACAGGGTTGAAGCGATTCTAAAATTGACCACAGATGTAGTGGAGGTTAACGGCAAAGCTGTCGGATTTCAACATATTGCCAGAGATGTTACGGAAGAGAAGCATATGCAGGAAAGCTTACGTTTTTACCTTGGCCAAATTACATTGGCTCAGGAAGAAGAACGCAAACGTATTGCACGCGAGCTTCATGATGAGACGATTCAGTCGTTAGTTGTACTGGCTCGGCAGCTGGATGACATTATTTCAGTTAGTGGCGATCTGCCGTTTGACAAGAGGCGCCTGCTTGATAATTTACGTAAACAAGCTGATGACATTATGGCAAACGTAAGACGACTGAGCCAGGATCTGCGGCCCCCAACATTAGACCGGCTTGGCTTGTTACCGGCACTGGAATGGCTTGCTTCAGATCTCAGCAGGCGCTCAAAGATTAATATTGAGGTAACAATGCGAGGTGTTAGTCGACGATTTTCTCCCGAGGTAGAACTATGCCTTTTCCGTATCGCTCAAGAGTCCTTAATGAATACCTTAAGGCATTCCAGGGCGACTAATGCCGAAGTTGCTGTCGAATTCAGTGAAGAGTTGATTAGAATAACTATTAGAGACGACGGAAAGGGATTTTGTATTCCAGAGACAACTGGCGACTTGGTCAAACAGGGTAGGTTGGGTTTAGCTGGAATGCAAGAACGGGTCCAGTTAATAGGTGGCAAATTGAAGGTGAACTCCGGGCCTGACAAGGGCACAATAGTAACCATTGAGGCACCGGCTATATGAAATCAGGTAAGGTTGTAGCGTGGTAAAAGATCTCTACAACTATTTTGGCACCGCTGGGCGGATAAGTAAGACCGGTTGAAGCGATTGCTCCACAATTCGATTAGCTGTACCCCCATAGACCCATCGGCTGACCGCAGAGCGGCCGTGCGTTGCCATAGTTATTAAATCTATAGTTTCTTTTTGGCCTTCCCGTAAAATTGCCTCAGCTACGCGCCCAAGTTCACCGGGAATGACTCGCGACTTGACCTTCATTCCATCTTTTCGAAGTTTTGCTTCCATCTTTTCTAAATATTCCGAAGCCTGCTGTTTTTCTTCCGCCCACACGGCATCCCTATGTTTTTCCCACGTCGGATTGATTGGATGGTCTCCATAGGAAGGTACTAAAGGAGGCTCGCACACCAGAGTTAAAAAAATCTCGGCATCAGTGCCTTTCGTGAGCTGCTTGATGAAGTATATGGGGCTTTCAGAGAAAGGTGAGCCGTCCAGAGGAAGTAATATTTTCCCAAGCGTTACCTCAGACACCTGCGGCGCCTTAGATTTTATTAGCAGGACCTGAACGCTGGTGCCATAAAGCACCTTTCTGGCGACGCTCCCCAAAACCCATCGCTTTATTCCGGAGTATCCATGAGTCGAAATAATTATAAGGTCAATTTTGTTCTTGTCGGCGAAATTGACGATTGAATCCGCCACAATTCCATAGGCTACTGCGGACGATGCTTTGATGCCTTGGGATCGCAGTTCTTTTGTCTTCAGCTCCAGGTAAGCCTTCATGGGCCGGTCTAACTGCTCAGCGGAAGCGATACTCGAAGTGAAGAGTATGACTTCACTGTCCCTTACCTGGGCAATTGCCTTAGCGTACGGAATAGCCCTTTCCGCAAGTTCAGAACCATCAAGGGGAACAAGTAGTTTTCTGTATGCCATGGTTACTCCTTAGCTTTGACATGCCTGCAAATTATAGCTGTACATGGCCCTTAAGGCAATGTCTCAGTATTTTGTTTGGTCGAATTAACCTATGTTAAAATTCCACCAGGGCTAGTCTTGACTACCCATTTGGAAGTCGCTAGCCCTATTGGTGTTTGGAATGGACCTATCGATTCTAATTAATTTAATTGAAAACATCCCGTCGTATAGACGACTTGAAGACACATTAATAAAGCATGGGATGACCAAACTTGTAGCAGTCGATGCGGTCAGGCCTTTTCTGATAGCTGCTCTGCGTGAACGTCTAAACTTGCCCATTTTAGTGGTCTCGGCTCAGCCAGAAAATGCCAGGCGGCTTTGTGATGAGTTACAATCCTGGTCCCGCGATTTGGCGTCTCTTCACTTTTTCCCGGAAAAAGACTTCTTATTAGAGGAATCGGCATCTGATGTAGCAACCACGGTGGAAAGATTGAAGACTCTCTCAGCCCTGACTTTTTGCGATACTGATATAAAAAACCGACCATGTCCCATAATTGTCAGTTCCGCTTTGGCGGCAGCAGGGATAACTATGTTACCTGATACATTCCGGGCATCCTGTCATAGATTAGAAATTGGCATGCAAATCGACCTACTAAAGACAATGGCAAAATGGCGGGACATGGGTTATGAATTTGAAAATGTGGTGGAGATACCAGGAACGGTCAGCCGTCGTGGAGGCATAGTAGACATTTTTCCCCCGGATAGTGAGTTTCCCTCGAGAATAGAGCTTGTAGGCAACAAGGTTGAAAGCATCAGACTGTTTGGTCCATCGACACAGCGGTCGTTAAAGCTGGCACCATCTGTAAACATTGTACCGGCTAAAGAATTCCCACAAATTATCGCCAAAGGCACGATTTTGGATTATATAGGTGAAAACGCGCTTTTAGTTACAGATGACTATGATGAGCTAAAGCTGGTAATAGATAAGCTATACGCAGAAGCTGAAGAAGTTAAGCAAGCAGGGCGCGGGACAATGAAAATTTCGCCTTTGCCTGTTCTGTCCTGGTCTCAATTCGAACCGAAGATAAATCGTGTACGGAGACGTTTAATGCTTTATCCCTGGAACGTGGACAATACTGGTATGTCTTCCGTTCAGTTACCTTTATTACCGGTGCCTAGCTATGGCGGTAGGCTTGATGCCTTCTGTAAGGGATTGAAGCAGTTGCTACAAGAAGAAAATCGCATCGTTGTGGTTAGTCAGCAAACCAATCGTCTGGCAGAACTACTGCAGGAACAAGATATCACGGCCAGTTCGGTTTTGGAAATTCAACAGGTGCCACTGGTTAAATCAATTACATTAGTACACGGTTCTTTAACCGAAGGCTGGTTAATGAAGAACACACTTACCATATTTACAGATAACGAAGTTTTTGGTTTTGTAAAAAAGCGACGTTTATCAAGTAAAAGACCGGTGCGCTATCATCTATTTATTCCCGAATTAACACCTGGTGAATTCGTAGTTCACATTGATCATGGTATTGCCAGGTTCGGTGGTTTAACCAAGATAATTACCGAGGGCGTTGAGAGGGAATATCTGATTCTGGAATACGCTGCCGGTGACAGGCTTTACGTACCTACAGACCAGGTTGATTGCGTCAGCCGCTACGTTGGAGCCAGTGACAGAACACCGACTTTAAGTCGACTGGGAACTCAAGAGTGGGCCCGTACCAAGCAGCGAATCAAGGAATCTGTAACTAAAATAGCCCGAGAGTTGCTCGATCTATACGCAGCCAGAGAAGTAATACCAGGATTTGCGTATTCGCCTGATACACTGTGGCAGCAGGAACTTGAATCATCTTTCCCTTATGTGGAAACCGCGGACCAATTGGAGGCGGTTGCGGCGGTAAAGGAGGATATGGAGAAGCCGAAGCCTATGGACCGACTTGTCTGTGGAGATGTAGGTTATGGTAAGACAGAGGTGGCGCTTCGGGCTGCTTTTAAAGCGGTGATGGATGGCAAGCAGGTAGCCCTACTTGTGCCAACAACTATTTTAGCGCAGCAGCACTATGTTACCTTCCAGGAAAGACTACAGGCGTTTCCCGTGAAAGTGGAGATGTTGAGCCGATTCCGTACAGAAAAGGAGCAGGCGGATATAGTTGCCGGTATAGCAGCCGGGACTGTCGATATATGTATCGGCACACATCGTTTGCTGCAAAAAGACGTCCTGTTTAAGGACCTCGGGCTTGTCATTATTGATGAAGAGCAGCGTTTCGGAGTGGCACATAAAGAACACTTTAAAAAGCTAAGGCGAGAAATAGACGTTTTGACCTTGAGCGCCACACCAATACCCCGTACTCTGCATATGTCTCTCGCCGGAGTAAGGGATATGAGCACAATTGAGACTCCTCCTGAAGAACGCTTGCCGATAAAAACTTATGTAGGCGCTTACGATGACAGGCTGCTGCGTGAAGCTTTACTACGTGAGATTGAAAGAAACGGTCAGGTGTTTTTTGTTCATAACCGTGTCCATAGTATTTCCATGGTGAGTGGTAGGGTAAGCAGGCTTGTGCCAGAAGGTCGGATTTCAATCGCTCATGGCCGCATGCATGAGGAGGAACTGGAAAAAATAATGGCAGAGTTTATCAATCATCAAACCGATATTTTGGTTACGACAACAATTATTGAATCAGGGTTGGATATACCTAACGCCAATACGCTGGTTGTGGATCAGGCAGACAGGTTGGGGCTGACACAGCTTTATCAACTGCGAGGTCGTGTGGGTCGTGGTACCAGCAGTGCTTACGCGTATTTCTTCTATAATAGGTGGAAGCGCTTAACACCAGAGGCCCGCAAGCGTTTAAAGACTATTTCGGAGGCAACCGAGCTCGGGGCTGGATTTGCCATTGCCATGAAGGACCTCGAGATTCGCGGTGCTGGGAATCTGCTCGGCGTGGAACAAAGCGGCTATATTGCTGCAGTGGGCTTCGACCTTTACAGCCGGCTATTAAGCGAGGCTGTAGAAGAACTCAAACAAGGTGGTGCTGTAAAAAAGGAGGAGGGTATATATCCTTCAGCCATATCCGTAAACCTGCCTTTACCTGCCTTTATTTCGGAAGAATATATGCCGGACTTAACTGCCAGACTCGGTTTCTATCAGCGTCTAGCCGTAATAAAGAAGCCTCAGGAAATTGATGATATTAAGCGGGAGCTCAATGATAGATTCGGCTCACCTCCGGAAGAGCTGGCAAATCTTCTTTATATCGTCGAATTAAAGCAGCTGGCAACCGAAGCTAATATCGAGTCTATTTCCACGGAAAATAAACAGATTGTCCTTAATTTCTACCCCGGAAGGGATTTGAGCAGGCTGGCCCTGTCACCTGATACTAAAGCTGGTGTCAGAGTGGGCAGGGATAGAATAAAACTTGACATAAAGATATTAGGCAGAAGATGGGAAGATATACTTATGGAACTGGTGAGAAGTCTGTTGTCGGTACAGGCAGTTTAGGTAACACTAGTGCGGCCGTGCCAGGAATCTATATTTCTATACCGTAGTCGTGAAGACAGTCAACTAAATCCTGGACGGTAGCGATTTTTTCGATATCTTCGTCTGATATTTCCAGTTTGCGTTTCGGTGTGCTGAATTCTTGCTCCAGCGCGGTGATTAGTTCAGCCAGGTCCGAAGCGTCGACGTTCAAGTCATCAACAAACGACGCCGAAGGTACTATAAGGTCTTCGTCCACCCCGAGTTGGTCGGCGAGCATTTTCTTCAGTTTTTCCGAGATGTCTGTCATTTGTTCCCTTAAACAGAACTACGCTGGTTTAGATTTTTCAGCAGATTGCTGTTGTCTTGCTTGGTCAACATAATTTGAAGCCACAGAACCCAAAACGCCGTTTACAAATCTTTGAGAAGTGTCACTGCCGAAGCTTTTAGCGAGTTCAACCGCTTCATTAATAGCTGCCTTCACTGGAACTCTATTATCGAATAAAATCTCAAAAATGGCAAGGCGGAGGATATTCCTGTCTATAGAAGCAATTTGCTCGACTGGGAAAGCCGGAGCGAATCTTCGAATAATATCATCGATATCTTTTCTGTTCTTCAAGACTCCGTTCATCAGGCTTCTGGCGAATGCTGCTGCGTCGTCGGGAAGAGGTTTCTCATCAAGCAAGCGCGCCAGTGCCTCATCTGGTTGATGAGATGAACAGTCGAGTTCATAAAGAGCCTGCAATGCAATAATTCTAGCCTTCCGTCTAATTCCAACCATTATAATGCTCGTGTTAGCGTCAGTCTGTTAATAGAACTTTGGGGTTAAACCTGATATTGACTTAAGGGTACTAAACTAATAATAAAGCCACGGGTCAAATGCTGCAAGTAGCAAGACGATGGACAAGCTATGGTTCAGTATAGGCTATCTGCGCTAATCAGTCGCTTCAAGCGCTGTTCGCATTGTGGTACGCAGTGCTTAACCTCTTCGCCATCTGGTTATTTCACTTACCGTTTGCGCATTACTGATGTTAAAGGCCTGTGCTCCGGGGCTAATGCGTTTGATCAGCCGTGTCAGCATCTCACCTGGCCCCATTTCGAAGAAAGTGGTGACACCTCTGGCTATCATGTTCTCAACGGATTGTTGCCATTGAACAGGGCGGACAATCTGACTGACTAGTTCTTCTTTTATAGCTTCAAGGTCGGTAAGAGGCTGGGCAGTTACATTGGCCACAACGGGAACAGCTGGCTTATTGAAGGTGAATTCCGAGATGGCATTTCTGAGTCTTTCAATAGCTGGCTCCATCAAGATGGAATTAAAGGGACCGTTCACACGCAGCGGGACAATGCGGCGGGCGCCTTTTATTTGGGCTAATCTCCGGGCTTTTGTCAGGTTTTCCTGTGTACCGCTGAGCGTGACCTGGTCAGGGGCGTCAATATATGCTATTTCAACCCCCGTAGAAAAGCAGATATTCTTGAAGACCTCTATATCCAGACCGGTCATTGATACCATCCCCCCGCCTGCTCTCTGCCCGGCCTCGTTCATTAACCTGCCTCTTTCCCGAATTAACCTCGCGGCATCAACCAGGTTAAGTACACCGGAGGCCACCAAAGCCGCATATATGCCTACATCGTGTCCGGCAACGAAAGTTGGCTCAGGTATGCCGTTATTACTCACCTCTTGCGCTGCCCTCAAACAGGCTACACTGGTAGCCAAAAGTGCCGGTTGAACATTGATTGTCTGCTTAAGGTCATCTTCAGGACCCTCAAAGCATAGTCGAGATAGGGAGAAACCAAGGCTTTTATCAACTTCATCAAAAACTTCACGGGCGGAAGCATAGTGTACGTAGAGGTCTAAACCCATGCCTACTGAATGGGATTCCTGTCCTGGGAAAACGTATGCGACTTTAATTGCTTCTACCATGAATCCTCCTTAATCATTCAGCTATTTGAGACTATTTTCTATAGTTTAGCTCTTTAAGCTATTTTAAAATAATTACGGCTTGCCAGGAGACTTCTTCGAGGTCTTAATCTCAATTACTTCCCTACCGTCGTAAGTACCGCAGGTTGGGCAGGCATGGTGCGGTAATTTGGGAGTGTGGCACTGAGGGCAGTCTACCAGTTTAGGTAGGCTTAAAGCCAGGTGACTCCGCCTTTTTCCTTGTCTCGCTTTGGCATATTTTCTTTTTGGTAGCGCCATTTGGTTTATATTCTCCTTTCACCTGGGTAGCTTGGACCAGCGTGGATCTTTGGTATTTGACAGACACTGACAGGGCTCCTGGTTAAGGTCACGGCCACAAGTTGGACAAATACCAGCGCAATCTGAGCGACAGAGTGGTTTTGCGGGCAGGGTAAGCCAAGTATATTGGCGAACCGCCTCACTTAGGTCCAGAATATGGTTCTCATCAATAGTAAGGTTATCATATTGAACAGCTGAAGCTGGGCCTTCAGGTAAATAGGGAAGAGCTTCTTCTTCAAAGTCAAAGCTTACCTCGTAATTAACCGGTTTAAGGCAACGACTGCAAACAACGTTCATCAACGCAATCATTTCGCTTCTGACAATGATGCCATTTTTGGCACGGATCAAAACTACATCTCCAGCAATCGAGATTATGTCGTCTTTACCTACATATTCTTCTATGCGATAGTGACGGCTGGCTCCCGTAGGTTCTTTAAGTAATTGGGCCACATTGATTCGCATTTTTTCTATGGACATCGCAAGGTTAATTATAGGTTGAGATATATTTCAAGTCAAGATAATGCATCGTGCCAGATGAAGCCTTTTCAGCAACTTTAAGTATGGTGAAATGCAATTTGTGGTTGGAGTATAATGGCTAATTACAGGATAAACAGTGGCAAATCAAGCTCTGGATAAAACGGAACTTAAAGCTGAGATAATCAGACGGGTAGAAGAGCAGCGCCGGCAACTCATTGAACTGAGCCTTAATATACATCGTAATCCTGAGCCCGGTTTCAAGGAGGAAAAAGCTTTAAACCTGCTTACCAGTTACCTTTCAGAGAATAGTTTTCGTATTGAGAAGTGCATCGGTGGTTTAACTACCGCTTTTAAAGCCATCTACGGCAGTAGAAAACCTATAATTGCACTGCTTGCTGAGTACGACGCGCTGCCTGAAATGGGGCACGCCTGCGGGCATAACATAATCGCTGCTTCCTCAACCGGGGCTGGTGTTGCTGGCAAATTAGCCGTTGACAACTTTGGCGGTACAGTTGTCGTTTTTGGGACACCTGCCGAAGAACTGCTTGGAGGTAAGATTTTATTGGCAAAGGCGGGTGTTTTCAACGAGGTGGATGCCGCAATGATAGTACATCCAGGACTACGGGATGCTGCTACGAACCAGGCTCTGGCGTGTATTGGGATAGACGTGCAATTTTTTGGTAGGGCTGTACATGCTGCTGCTTATCCTGACAAGGGTATAAACGCACTCGAAGCTATGATTCTATCGTTTAGCGCCATAAATTCGTTGCGACAGCATATTAAAGATAGCGCACGAATTCATGGCATAATTACACACGGCGGTGACGCAGCCAACGTTGTGCCTGCACATTCTGCAGCCAGCTTCCTTATTCGCGCCGTCGATAATGCTTATCTCGAAGAATTAAAGGGCAGGGTCTTAAACTGTTTTGAAGGGGCTGCGCTGGCTACCGGCGCGCGCCTCGATTACAAATGGGCTGATGTTTTATATCAACCTATGAAAAATAATTTAGTCCTGGCAGAATTGTTTGCGCGGAATCTTGAATATTTAGGTCGTAAGGTCGAACCTCTTAATACTTACTTCGACTTCGGCAGCACAGATATGGGTAATGTCAGTCAGGTTGTGCCTGCTATTCATCCTTCCGTGGCTATAGTTCCGTCAAGCATACTGCTGCATTCCGCTGAATTTGCCGCGGCTGCAGCCTCGGAATCTGGGCATAATGGTATGATGGATGCGGCCAAGGCCCTAGCTATGACGGTCGCCGACCTGCTCGGAGATTCCCAGGTTCTTAACAGAGTAAAGGATGAATTCGAAAAGCCGTAGTAGAGGCGATGTTATCAGGCTTGCCTCCGGCCAATTATTAAAAATTTTTTGGTTTCCGGCCTGAATTACCTTTGGTTGTAACGAGCATTATTTTTGTAGAAATTATAGAATAGGCCGTACAGAACGAAAACATCAAAATGGTGATAAAATCCCAGGTTTAACGGAGGATGCCGCATGAAGGTCATTTTTCTAACTGACGTAGCCAAAGGCAGGAAGGGCGAAATAAAAGAGGTGGCTGACGGATATGCCAGAAATTATCTCTTTCCAAAGGGCATGGCTTTACCGGCCACCCCTGCAGCTGAGAAAGAAGCCAAGCTACTATTAGAAAAGAAGGTTGAGCATCAGGCTCGTCAGCAAGAAGAGCAAAGTCAAATAGCCGGTGAGCTCGAAGGCAAAGAACTGCGCTTCAAAGCCAAAGCGGGCGCTAAAGGCCGCCTTCATGGCTCTATTACCAGCGCCAATATAGCGGAAGAGCTTTCCCGGATAACCGGTCTGGAAATTGATAAGAAAAAAGTTGATATGGAGCCACTGCACCAACTTGGTGAACATGAAGTGGTAGTTAACATCGGCACAGGTACTCAGGCAAAAATAAAGGTAATTATAGAAGAACAAACCTCAGATGATTAGCGAGAATTTGCCGCCTCATGATATTGAAGCCGAAAAAGCAGTCCTTGGCTCTATGCTCATTGATAGCGAGGGTATATTTAAGGTCGCCACTTTCCTGGCGCCGGAGGATTTCTTCAATCCTGAAAACCAGGCGGTATACGATGCCTGTTTTACCCTGTACGAGCGTAATGAGGGCATAAATCAAATAACCGTGGCCCGTGAGTTGGCTCAACAAGGTAAATTGGAGGAAGTTGGCGGCGCTGCATATTTAAGCCATCTGGTTTCAACTGTGCCAACGTCTCTCCATATCGAGTATTACGCACAAATAGTGTCCAGACTGGCCATAATGAGGCGTCTTATAAGCGCTGGCAGTCAAATAACAGCTATCGGTTATGAAGCCGATGCTGAGGTTGACGGTGCCCTGGGGAGGGCTGAAGATATCCTGTTTAAGGTGAGGCAACGGCGCAGTCGGCAGGATTTTGTGCCTATACGCCAGGTCCTGGGACAATATTTTGAAGAAGCCGGACCAACTGAGACTAAAGGAGAGGCAATTCCACATATTCTCACTAACTTTATTGCCGTTGATGATTTTCTTGGCGGATTACAGCGTTCTGACTTGGTCGTTTTAGCAGCGAGGCCAAGTGTAGGCA
>Ga0136653_10000365_pt1 | contig 23720 bp, 22 predicted proteins | sample LakKivw275mmetaG_FD_94866 | JGI IMG/M metagenome (GOLD analysis project Ga0136653, IMG submission 94866) | Anoxic lake water microbial communities from Lake Kivu, Rwanda to study Microbial Dark Matter (Phase II) - Lake Kivu water 275m metaG... | ecosystem: Environmental > Aquatic > Freshwater >...
CGGCTATCCTTATCCGCCTCAAGCCCCCTCCGGCCGGTCCCGGGCGCCGCAATCCTACCCCGGCTATCCCCCAGCCTCCAAGCGCACGTCCGGCCGGTCCCGTGACACCTTGGTCGAGGCCATGGCCAAAAGCGCCGCCCGGTCGGTCGGCAGCAGCCTCGGCCGCCAGATCCTCCGCGGTGTCCTCGGCTCGATCCTCGGCGGCAAGCGCTAGGCAAGTAAGAAGAGAGGGTCAAACCTACTTTTTTTCGAAAAAAGTAGGTTTGACCCTCTCTCTTCTTTTGATATAATCGCCGCGCTTTGACGGCTTTCCGGCATCCATCAAATCCCTTCCGAGGAGGCTGAGCCATGTTCAAGGGACACCCCAAGGGCCTGTATGTGGCCTTCTTCGCCAACATGGGCGAGCGCTTCGGTTTCTACACGATGGTCGCGATCCTCGTCCTGTTCATGCAGGCGAAGTACGGCATGTCGCCCGCCGCGGCCGGCGCGGTCTATTCGGCCTTCCTGTTCGGCGTCTATTTCTTCCCCCTCCTCGGCGGCTTCCTGGCCGACCGCTTCCTCGGCTACGGCCGGACGATCAGCTTGGGCCTCATCGTCATGTTCCTCGGCTACGTCCTGCTGGCCCTGCCGACGACGATGAACACGGGCTTCCCGCTCATCGTCGCCGCTCTGGCCGTCGTCGCGCTCGGCACGGGCCTGTTCAAAGGCAACCTCCAAGCCCTCGTCGGCAATCTCTATGACGATCCCAAGTATTCGGCCTTGCGCGACCGAGCCTTCAACATCTTCTATATGGGCATCAACGTCGGGGCCATGTTCGCCCCCTCGGCCTCCAAAGCGGTGGGCGACTGGATCCTCGGCCGGGCCGGATACCATTATGACGCCCATATTCCGGCCCTTGCCAATGAGTTCCTCAAGGGCGCGACCGACAAAGCGGCCGACCTGCTCGGCTACGCCCAGGCCCAGGACCCCTCGGTGACCCTGGACTCCCTCCGGGCCTTCGCCGAGAAGTATGTCAACCTCCTGAGCAAGTCCTATCACTTCGGCTTCGGTGTCGCCTGCATCAGCCTGATCATCTCGATGGCCATCTTCTGGGCCTTCCGCAAGCACTACAAGATGGCCGATATGACCGAACGGCAGAAGGCCAAGTCCGAGGCCCACAAGGCCCAGATCGTTGAGCTCACGCCTGCCCAGACGCGTGAGCGCCTGACCGCCCTCGGCCTCGTCTTTGTCGTCGTCATCTTCTTCTGGATGGCCTTCCACCAGAGCGCCGTCACCCTGACCTATTTCGCCCGCGATTATACCGTCCCGAGCGTCGGCCAGGCGACCTTCCTCCTGTTCGACCTGACCGGGCTCCTCTCGGTCTTTCTCTCGGTCCTCGGACTCGTCTTCCTGGCGAAGAAGGGTTCGAGCGGCCTCATGCGCCTGATCGGCGGGGCCGCCTTCGCCGGCTTCGGCGCCTTGGCCTATCTCCGTTACAGCGGCTATGCCGCGACGAACCCGTTCCAGCCGCAGATGTTCCAGCATTTCAACCCGTTCTTCATCGTCGTCCTGACGCCCCTCGTCATCGCCCTTTTCGCCCGCCTCAACGCCAAAGGCAAGGAACCTTCGGCGCCGCGCAAGATCGGCATCGGCATGCTGACGACGGCCGCGGCTTACTCGATCCTGATCATCGGCTCCCTGAGCCTGCTGAGCCCGAAGGCCCTCGGAGGCCTCGTCGCCCCGGCCAGCTCCCAGGTCTCCGTCTGGTGGCTCATCTCGACCTATTTCATGCTGACCGTGGCCGAGCTCTTCCTCAGCCCGATCGGCATCTCATTCGTCTCGCGTGTGGCCCCGCCCAAGTACAAGGGCCTGATGCAGGGCGGCTGGTTCGCCGCCACTGCCGCCGGCAACTTGCTGGTCGGCGTGACCGCGTTCTTCTGGCAGCGTCTGCCGCTTTCGGCCGTCTGGGGCATCCTGGCCGGGGCTTGCGTGCTTTCCGCCGCGTTCATTTTCTCCGTCATGAAGCGGCTGGAGCGGGTGGCCAAGGCCTAGCGGTCCGGCGTCGGCGCAGGCCAGGCGGGTCTAGTACGAGAGGATCGCCCTCTTCTTCTCGAGATAGTAGAGGTAGTTCGCGTAAGTGACGTCCGGCGGGACCCTGTGGTCGACGCAGGGGAGGTAGCCGCCGCGCTCGACGAGCGGCCGGAGCTTCTCGAGCTCCCGGTCGATCGCCTCCCGCCCGGCGATCAGGGCCAGCTTGTCGACCCCGCCGAGCAGAAGCACCCCGTTCCCGTAGTCTCGCCGCAGCTTCCAGGGGTCCGTGTGGGCCGCCTCGATCGGGAACATGCAGTTGATGCCGCCCCGCAGCCAGCCGGGCACGAGGTCATAGATGCGGCCGTCGCAGTCGAGGACGTTGACGAGGATCCCCTTGGCCTCGAGCGCGTCCGTGATCCCCTTGTAGCGCGGCACCATGAGCTCCTCGAAGAGCTTGGGCGACATGAGCGGGCCGTGGTTGTAGCACATGTCCTCCCACCACCAGGCCACGTCCACCTCGCCGCCGGCCGGGATGTCGCGCTCGATGAACTCGAGGTCCATCCGGGTCAGGTGCTCCATCATCTCCTCGACCCAGGCCTTGTCGGTCATCAGGGCGATGGACAGGTTCTCGAGCCCCATCCAATCGCGCAGCCACCCGTAGAGCGAGCCGCAGTGAAAAAGAATAGGCATCCCGGCCGCGTGGGCCGCGTCGACCGCCGCGCGCACATCTCCGACCCGGCCGGGCTGGCGGGGGTTGAGCCGCTCGTCCCGGAGCTTCTCCCAATCGGCCCGCGTCTCGACGGCGAACTTGAGGAACTTGGGCATGGACGAATCGTAGTCGAGCATCTCGGTCAGGGCGCCGTCCTTGGTCTGGACGATGCGATGCTCGCCCCGGGTCTCGACCGTCACTTCGTCGAAGGCCGGGAAGAGCCCCCTCTGGACGGGGACTTCGGGGATGATCTCCAGGCCCTCGAGGCCGAGGTGCCTCTCGACGTCCTTGTTCGTCCGGCACGCCGACGGCAGACCCTGGTCGTGCCAGACGGCGATCGTCTTGTCCCAATAGTCGAACTCCATGTTCGGGAGGCGGTCCGGCTTCTCCCAGCGGAAGACCTTGTTGAATCGCTCTCTTATGGTCATGGGCGCGACGATGATATCCCAGGGACGAGAGCCCGTCAACGGCCCTTCCAGGCCGATGACGCGTTGAAAAGAGGGTCCGGCCTGTACTAGAATGGGGGGGCCGAGGATTGGAGAATTCCCAATGCGTGTTCGGTCAAACCGCCGGGTTCCCTTTGTCCTCTTGGGGCTTCTTGCCCTTCTCCCCTGGGGCTGCGCCAGGAAGGGCCCCCTGCCGGATGTCGTCATAGCCACAGACGCCTCCTGGCATGAACAGGCGGCCGCCGCCGAGATCCGCCGCTACCTTTACCTTCGGACGGGGTCGCTTCCCGTCCTCCGCAAGGCCGGATCGTTCGCCCGCGTCCCCGACGGGGCCGTGGCCGTCGCCGAGAAAGGCGGAACGCTCCTCGCTGGCCTCGAAGATCAGGACGCCGCGGCCAAGGTTGCCGCCCTTGGCCCTGAGGACTATTGGCTGAAGAGCGTCAAGCGCGGCTCCGGCCGCGTCCATCTCATCGCCGGCGCGAGCGGCCCTGCCGTCCTTTACGGCGCCTATCAGCTCGCCGAAAAGCTCGGCGTCCGTTTCGGCCTCGAAGGCGACATCATCCCCGACGCCCGGATCGAGCCTGCGTCCCTCGCTCTCAACCTCGACGAGACCGGCCGCCCCCTCTTCGCCATCCGCGGCATCCAGCCCTTCCACGACTTCGCCGAGGGCCCGGACTGGTGGACCCGCGAGAACTATAAGGCCATCCTCGGGCAGCTGCCGAAGCTGCGGATGAACTTCTTCGGCCTGCACACCTATCCCGAGAACCCCAGCCGCGAGAAAGGCGCGACGCCCAACGCCGAGCCGACCGTCTGGATCGGCCGCGAGGGCGACTTCGGCCCCGACGGCCGCGCCGCCGTGAGCTATCCCGCGAGCTACCAGAACACGGCCCGCGGCAACTGGGGCTACGAGTCCAAGAGAACGTCGGACTTCCATTTCGGCGCGGCCTTGCTCTTCGACCGCGACGATTTCGGCAACGACGTCATGGAGGGCTACAGCCCCGACCCCGCGGCCGGCGAGGCCTCGAACGCGGTCTTCGACCGGGCCGCGGCCGTTTTCCGCGACGCCTTCACCCTGGCCCGCCGCCTCGGCGTCAAGACCTGCGTAGGGACGGAGACGCCCCTGACGGTCCCCGCCGCCGTGAAGGCCCGCCTGGCCGACGCCGGACGCGACCCGAGCGCGCCGGCCGCCGTGAAGGACGTCTACCGGGGCATCTTCAGCCGCATCGCCGCGGCCTATCCCATCGACTATTACTGGTTCTGGACGTGGGAGGGCTGGACCTGGGACGACGCCCCGCCGGACGCCATCCGGGCCGTGACCTCCGACCTCGCGACGGCCGTAGAGGTCTGGAACGAGGTCCGGCCGCCCTTCGCCCTGGCCACCTGCGGCTGGGTCCTCGGGCCGCCCTCGAACCGGACCCTCTTCGACCAGGTCCTGCCCAAGAACGTGGCCATGAGCACGATCAACCGCGAGGTCGGCAAGGCCCCGGTCGACCCGGGCTTCTCCCGGATCTCCGGCCGGTCCCTCTGGGCCATCCCCTGGATGGAAGACGACCCGGCCCTGACCTCGCCCCAGCTCTGGGCCGGCCGGATGCGCCGCGACGCCGCCGACGCCCTGCGCTACGGCTGCGACGGGCTGCTCGGCATCCACTGGCGGACGCGCGTCCTCTCGGCCAACGTCCTTTCACTCGCCCGGGCGGCCTGGGACCAGACCTGGAATACCCTGCCGAAGAGGGTCGCCGAGGATGTCGGCCCGGTCACCGGCCAGTACGTGAGCTTCGGCGACCGGGCCATCGCCGGGGCCGGAGCGGCGGCGGCCGTCTACCGCGACGTCCGCGACCGCGTCTTCGCCTATCACATCCCGGTCCCGAACGGGACCTACGCCGTGACCCTCCAGTTCGTCGAGGGCGGGGTCGATCGGGCCCGGGGCCGCGTCTTCGACGTCCGCCTCCAGGGCCGCCTGGTCCTCGACAACTTCGACATCTTCGCCCGGGTCGGGAAGTTCCGGGCCCTCGACCTCACCTTCGCCGGGGTCGAGGTCGCCGACGGGCGCCTAATCATCGATCTGGCCGACCGCATCTATTATCCGGCCCTGGCCGGGATCGTCATCAGGGGCGGGAGCTTCGTCAAGAAGATCAACTGCGGCGGTCCCGCCGTCCTCGACTACGAGGCCGACTGGCCGGAGACCGAGCGCTTCATGCCCGCGCTCGATCTCTACGAGGACTGGTGCCGGGCCCAATTCGGGCCGGAGGTCGCGGCCGACGCCGCGGCGGTCTTCACCCGGATCGACGGCCGGCATCCCGTCCCGGTGACGTGGATCGGCGGGCCCGGGAACATCCAGCCCGACCCGCGTCCCTGGAGCGAGGTCGAGCCGTCTTACGCCTTCGTCGACGAGCTCGGCGCGCTCGAGGGCCGGGTCGCCGGGGCGGGGAACAAGGAGCGCTTCGGCTACTGGCTGGCGAGCTTCCGCTATATGCGCGACGTGGCCCGGTTCAACAGCCTCTGGGCCGTCTACAACAAAGCCGTCGAGAAGGCCAAGGCGGCGGCGGGCGGGACGGCGCGCCAAGCCGTCCTCGCGGAAGAAGCCCTGCCCGTCCGGGCCGAGATGGCCGCCGCCCTGCGCCGCGTCTTCGCCGGGCTGCTGGCCACCGTCAGCAACACGGGCGAGCTCGGGACGATCGCCAATTGGGAACAGCACCTCCTCCCCGGCGCCTGGGAAAGGCCCGAGGCCGAGCTCCGCGAGATGCTTGGCCGCGAGCTCCCCGCGGAGGTCCGGCTGTCCCAAGCCTATGACGGGCCGCCCCGGGTCATCGTTCCGGCCGTCCGGACATCGCTCGAGGCCGGCGAGCCGCTCGAGCTCGAGGTCCTCATCCTCGCCAAGGCCAGGCCCGGCTCCGTCACTCTCTTCTGGCGCGAGATGGGCCGGGGCGCCTACAAGCCGCTCCCGCTCGAGAACGCGGCCCGGGGCGTCTTCCGCGCGACGCTCCCCGCTCCCGCCGGCGCCGTCGAGTATTATGTCGAAGCTTCGGCCGACGGCGAGGTCGCCCGCTTCCCGGCCTCGGCGCCCGCCCTCGCTCAGACCGTGATCGTCCTGCCGGTGGCGAAATGAGCGAGACCGTCGTTCTGCCGAAGAAGTTCCGGGCGGAGGAGATCGTCAAGGTCCTGGCCGATCTCCACCGCCTCAGCGGCGACGGCCCGGTGACCCTCGATTTCCGCGAGGTCGAGGAATTTGACAGCTCGACCCTGGCCTTCCTGGGCCATATCACCGACTGCTTCCCCGGCGTGGCCGCGGCGAACGTTCCCGAGGCTCTGGCTAAGGCCGAGGCGGCCTTCGTCCGGCGGCCCGACGGCTGCTGGCCCGAAAAGCCCGCCGTCCCGCCTGCGACCGGGCGTACGGACCGTTTCCTCCAGGGCATGAGCGACCGCTTCCTGGCCCGCCTGCGCGTCCTGGGGCGGTTCCTGGCCATGTTCGGTGACGAGGTCTATCACATCACCCATTATCTCCGCCGGCGCAAAGGGGTCTATCCGGGCGAGATCTGGAACCAGATGTTCTTCATGGGCTACCGGTCGGTCCCCATCGTCAGCCTGCTCATCTTCCTCGTCGGCGTGACCATCTCCATCACCTCGGTCGATCAGCTCAAGCTCTTCGGCGCCGATATCTACATTGCCGACCTGGTCGGCCTGGCCATGCTCCGGGAGCTCGTGCCCCTGATGACCGGCGTCATCCTCTCGGGCAAGGTCGGGGCCGCGGTCACCGCCGAGCTGGCCAGCATGACCGTCCTCGAGGAGGTCGACGCCCTCAAGACCATGGGCATCGTCCCCGAGAAGTTCCTGATGGTCCCCCGGCTCATCTCCATCACCCTGGTCGTGCCGCTGCTCGTGGCCATCGCCGACGCGGTCGGCATCTTCGGCGGCATCGTCGTCGCCCGGTTCTCGTTCGGGATGCTGCCCAAGGCCTTCCTCGACCAGATGCTCAACTCCGTCGACTGGACCGATTTCGCCTGGGGCCTGGTCAAGACGGTCGTCTTCGGCTGGGCCGTCGTCGTCGGGGCCGGCTTCAAGGGCCTGACCGTCGGGCGGAGCGCCGAGGAGGTCGGCCGGGCCACGACCGAGTCCGTGGTCCTGTCGGTCACGATGATCATCATCATCGATTGCATCTTCGCTTTCGTGCTGTACTGATCATGGATATCATCACCGCCCGCGACCTCACCGTCGGCTACGGGAAGACCGCCATCCTCCGCGGACTCGGCTTCGCCATCCCGGCCGGCCGGATCACGGCTGTCGTCGGGGTCAGCGGCTCCGGCAAATCGACGCTCCTCAAGACGCTGGCCGGGCTGCTCCCGCCACTCGCCGGCGGCTTCGACTTCGCCGGCCGGGCCGTCGATTACCGCTCCGAGGCCTCGCTCGATTTCCTCTACGGCAAGATCGGCGTCCTCTACCAGGACGGCGCCCTTCTCAACGGGCTGACCCTCTACGAGAACGTGGCCCTGCCCGTCCGCATGCACTACCCGGAGCTGCCCGAGGCGGTCGTCCGGGATATGGTCCATGCCGGCCTGGCCCAGGTCGAGATGGCCGACAGCGCCGAGAAGTACCCTTCGGAGCTCTCCGGCGGCATGCGCAAGCGGGGGGCCCTGGCCCGGGCCCTCGTGCTCGACCCGGAGGTGGTCTTCTGCGACGAGCCGTCCTCGGGCCTGGACCCGATCACGTCCCATCTTCTCGACGACCTCCTCCTGCGGCTCAAGGAAGGCTTCAAGATGACCTTGGTCGTCGTCACCCACGAGCTCCGATCGATCGAGCGGGTGGCGGACCGGGTCCTCCTGCTCAACGACGGCGGCCTCCGCTTCGCCGGCGAGTACTCCGCCCTCCTCGCCTCGCCGGACGAGTTCGTCAAGACATTCTTCCTCAGGAAGGACCATCATCATGATGACGCATGAGCAAAAGACCCGGCTGGGCATCTTCCTGACCCTGGCGACGGTCCTCTTCATGGCCGTCGCGGGGTTCTTCATCGTCCCCAAGCTCCGCGACCCCGGCGACGTCTTCGTCATCAAGTTCCGCAACGCCTCGGTGCACGGCCTCGTCGAGGGCTCCCCGGTGAAGTACCAGGGCGTCCCGATCGGGCGCGTCATCGGGCTGGAGGTGAGCCCGCTCGACATGAACTGCGTCCAGGTCGACGTCAAGATCCGGCCGGGGCTGCCGGTCAAGACCGACATGAAGGCCACCCTCGTCTACATGGGCCTGACCGGGCAGAAATACATCGAGATCACCGGCGGCACGCCGGAGGCCCCGAACCTCAAGGCCCATTCCGAGATCCTCGCGGGCCGAGGGCTGGGCGAGCGGGCCGATGACATCATCTCCAACATCGAGACGACGGCCAAGCGGATCACCGAATTCCTATCCCCGGAGAACGTGGCCCGGGTCAACGCCTTCCTGGAGAACACTCAGAAAGCCTCGAGCGCGCTTTCGGACGTCCTCGAGTCCCGCCAGGACTCGCTCCGGAACACCCTGGCCAGCTTCGAGAGGGCCTCGGCCGAATTCGCCAAGGCCACGGAGAACTTCGTGCCCATGACCGAGGACCTCGACCGGCTCGTCCGGACGGTCGAAGCGAACGCCCAGAAGACCCTGGGCAACATCTCGGACCGCTTCTCGGCGGAGGAGATGGGCCAGGCCCTCAAGGACGTCCGGGACTTCCTGGCCACGGCCTCGGTCAGCCTGAAGAAGGTCGAGAGCGTCATGCTCGAGCAGCAGTCGGAGCTGTCGCGGACGTTCGCCAGCCTCGGCGAGGCCGTCGAAAACCTGGCCCGCTTCTCCCGGGAGATCGCCGACGAGCCTTCGGCCATCCTGCGGACGCGAAAGGACAAGAAATGATGAGGAAACATGCCCTGACCCTCGCGGCCATCCTCCTTCTTGCGGCCTGCTTCTCCACACCGGCGAAGCGCTATTTCCAGATCGTGCCCCAGGACAAGACCCCGGAGCCCCATCCGGCGATCGGCAAAACCCTCTACATCGAGCCCGTCCGCGTCGATCCCCTCTACGACGACTACCGGATCATCTACCGGATCACGCCGTACGAGCTGAAGTACTACGCGTCCATCTTCTGGGCCAAGAAGCCCGACGCCCTCTTCCGCGAGGCGATCGGCGACTACCTCGGCCGGAAAGAGGGGTTCCCGCGGGTCACGATCGACGTCCTCCAGGGCGATCCGGAGATCGTTCTCCGGTCGAGCGTCAGGCTGATCGAGGAGATCGACAATCCCGACGCCTGGTTCGGCCGCCTGGCCATGGACCTGGAGTTCCTCGATTTCAAGAGCGGCAAGACGTTCGCCCGCCATTCCTTCGACAAGAGGCTGCCTCTGGGCGCCCGCAAGCCCCAATTCCTTCCGGCGGTCCTCTCGTCCCTGCTCGTCGACGAGCTCGACGTCGCCGTCCGCAAGCTGGCCGACGCGCTGACCGCGAAGTAGCCTATTCCGCCTTGAGCCAGCGGCGCTCGATGTCCTCGAGCGTTTTGCCCTTCGTTTCCGGCAGATAGAGGGCCATGAAGACGAGATCCAGGGCGCACATGGCCGCATAGAGCCAGAAGGCCGTGGCCGGGTGGAAGCGGTCGGAGATGATCGGGAAGGTCAGCGTGACCGCGAAATCGGCCGCCCAGAGGATGAGCGTCGCCAGGCCCATGGCCGCGCCCCGGACCTTGATGGGGAAGATCTCGGCCATGACCACCCAAACGAGCGGTCCCATGGCCGAGGCGAAGAAGGCGATATAGAGAAGGATGACGAAGAGCAGGGCCGAAGGCGGCAGGAACTGGAACTTGAAGGCCGCGCCGAGGAGGACGAGCGAGCCGCCCATGCCGGCCGTGGCGACGAGGAGGAGCGGCCGGCGGCCGACCTTGTCGGCGAGGACGATGGCCACAACCGTGAAGACCATGTTGACCAGGCCGACGATCGTCGACTGGCCGATGGCCGACATCCTCTCGAAGCCGGCGCCCTCGAAGATCCGCGGGGCGTAATAAAGGATGGCGTTGATGCCGGTGATCTGCTGGAAGATCGCCAGGACGATGGCGATGAGGAGCGGCCGGCGGAACGCGGGCCGGAAGAGCTCGCGGAAGGAGCCTTCCTCGAGGGCCAGGGTGTCCTTGATGTCGTGGAGGCCCGCCGCGGCGGCCTCGGCGTTGTCAGCCCGGGTGAGGACCCGCCGGGCCTCGTCCTCGCGGCCGTTCTTGACCAGCCAGCGCGGGCTCTCCGGGACGCCGAGGAGCAGCAGGAAGAAGAGGACGGAGGGGACGGCGCCCATGGCGAACATCCAGCGCCAGTTGGCCGGGCCCGTCCCGGCGAAGATCCAGTTGACGAAGTAGGCGAGGAGGATGCCGGTGACGATGGCCAGCTGGTTGACCGAGACGAGGGCCCCGCGGGCCCGGGCCGGCGCGATCTCGGCGATGTAGAGCGGCGAGAGGACCGCCGCCGAGCCGATGCCCAGGCCGCCGACGAAGCGGAAGACGACGAATTCGGTGATCGTCCGGGGCAGGGCGCAGCCGACGGCGGAGACGAGGAAGAGGACGGCCGAGATGAGCATGAAGCGGCGGCGGCCGATCCGGTCGCTGACGGGGCCGGCCAGCCCGGCGCCGATCATGCAACCGATGAGGACGACCGCGACGGTCCAGCCCTCCTGGAGCGAGTCGAGCGAGAACTGCTCCTTCATGTAGCGGGTCGCGCCGGCGACGATGGCCGTGTCGAAGCCGAAGATCAGGCCGCCGATCGCGGCGACGAGGGTGACAGCGAGAACGTACCAGGCCGCCTTTTTCACGCGTTGAACTCGCTCAGGGCGTCGAACATGGCCACGATGTTGGTAACCGGGACGTTGGCCTGGATGTTGTGGACGGCGTTGAAGACGAAACCGCCGTCCCGGCCGAAAATCTCGCAGCGCTCGAGGACCTCGGCCCGGACCGCCGCCGGCGTCCCGAAGGCCAATGTTTTCTGGGTGTCGACGCCGCCGCCCCAGAAGACGAGGTCCTGGCCGAACTCCTTCTTGAGCCGGCGCGGGTCCATTCCGGCCGCGGAGACCTGGACCGGATTGAGGATGTCGAAGCCGCTCTCGATGAAGGAGGGGATGAGCGTGTAGACCGCGCCGCACGAATGCTTGAACGACTTCCAGCCCGTGTTCTTGTGGATCCAGCCGTTGATCCTCTGGTAATAGGGCATATAGAGCTCGCGGAAGGCGGCGACTGAGCAGAAGGTCGACTGCTGGGTCCCGAAGTCGGTGCCGCAGATGAAAGCCGCCTGGACCTCGTCGCCGACGCGCTCGTGGATCTTGGCCAGGTTCTTCAGGGCGATCTCCGTTTGGCCTTCGAAGACCTTGTGAACGTAGGGGCGCCGGGTCAACGTGGAAACGTACCATTCCTCGATGTCCCGGATGCCCCGGGGGTGCTTGATCTGGGGACCGGGGACGAGGGCGATGTCGCCGAGGGCGGTGCCGCCGAAGCTCCCGATGATGCCGCGGCCTGTGGCCCCGGCCCGGCGGCTCTCTTTCTCCCAGTGGTCCAGGGTTTCGTCGTCGATCGGCCCGAATTCCTGGAGGTTGTCGGCCGGGTCGAGCTTGGCCTCGTCGACCGGGTCCTGACGGACGATCGTGTCGAAGAAGAAGCCATTCTTGGGCAGCCGTCCGGAGGGAGGGGCGGAGCGGTCGCCCTCGGGGAAGACCAGCGTGTCGCCGTTCGCGTCCTTGGTCGTGTAGAAATTCCCCGACATGAGGACCTCGGTCCCGTCGTCCATGCGCCAGGGCTGCCAATTCTCGTTGCGGTAGCCGAACATCGTGTTGGGCCCGTAGGCGCCCTCGACGTCGAGGCCGAGAGCCGTCTGGAGGTCGTCGTCGATCCAGCCCAGCATCTGGTAGGGCTCGTGGACCTTGACCAGGCGCTTCTCCAGGCCGTAGTGGTCGCGGAGCCCGATGACGCACTTGACGTGCATGCCCGTGACGGCCGTGCCGTTGAAGTCGACGGGGATGCGGTCGGGCTGGCGGTGGCTGAGAGCGGCGGCCAGGCGCTCGCGGCTGGTCATCGGCATGGCGGGCCTCCTCGTTTCGGCCCCAAGATTACCGATTTCGCCCCGGGTTTGCAATAAAAGCAAGGGGACATGTACCGACGGTACGTGTCCCCGTTTTGTTCAACGTGGCTTGGATGTCTTGATGAACGTCCCGGCCCGGTACTCGCGGAAGGCCGTCTGGAGCTCCTCCTGGGTGTTCATGACGATGGGTCCGCGCCAGGCCACGGGTTCGCCGAGGGGCCGGCCGGAAAAGAGGAGGAACCGGACCGGGGAGTCGTTGGTCGTCACCTTGATCCGCGAACCGTCGCCGAACAGGATGACCGAGGCGTCGCCTTGGAACGACCTCCGCTCCAGGTCGAAGTAGCTGGCCGGTTCGACATCGTAGGAAGACAGGCCCGGCGCGTCGGAGAAGCAGCCCTGGCCTTCGTAGACGTAGGCGATGACGGTGTGGCCGGGCTTGGTCGGGTGGACGAACGCGGCCTGCGGCGGCATCGCGACGTCGATGTACTCCGGGTCGATGACGATGTCGCGGACAGGGCCGCGCTCCTGGCCGACCGTGCCGCAGATGACCTTGGCGGTTGCGCCGCCGGGCAGGCCGACCTCGGGGATGTCCGCCTTCTTCACGTCCCGGTAGCGCGGAGCCATCATCTTCTGCGCGGCCGGCAGGTTGGCCCAGAGCTGGAAGCCGCCCATGCGGCCGTCCGGGCCGCCCTTCGGCATCTCCTGGTGGATGACGCCGCTCCCGGCCGTCATCCACTGGACGTCGCCGGGGCCGATGACGCCGCTTCCGCCCATGCTGTCGCCGTGCTCGGCCGTGCCCCGGAGCATGTAGGTGATGGTCTCGATGCCGCGGTGAGGATGCCAGGGGAAGCCGGGCAGGTACTTCTCCGGGTCGTCCTGGCGGAAGTCGTCGAACATCAGGAAGGGATCGAACATCGGGACTTCGCGGAAGCCGAAGCCGCGGCGGAGATGGACGCCGGCGCCCTCGAGCGTGGGTTGGCTGATCAGGACTTTCTGGATCTTGCGGGTCTTCTCCACGTCACCCTCCTTCTCCTCCTTATTCTACCATGAAGGGGACGAAAGAAGGGGACACGTACCGCTTCGGTACGTGTCCCGTTTCAGCGGCTGACCCGGCGCATCAGCAGGAAGACGGGGAAGCCGACGGCGAAAAAGATCGTCCCGTAGAGCGCCTCGCGCGTCTGGGTCACGAGGACGTTCGCGGCGACGGCCAGCATGAACAGGATGAAGACCGCCGGCAGCACGGGGTAGAGGGGCACCCGGTAGCCGGTGTAGATCTCGCCGGACCTCTTGGCCTTGCGCCGCAGGAAGAAGACCGACGACGAGACGATGGCCAGGGTGATCGTGTCGAGGAACATGACGTAGTTGACGATGTTCTCGAACGTCTTCAGGAAATAGATCGAGACGAGGATGATCGCGCCGAGGAAAAGCAGTCCGAACTCCTGGGTCTGGGTCTTGGGATTGACCTTATGGAATATTCCGGGGAGGGTCCGGTCCTCGGCCATGGAGTAGTAGACCCGGGGGATCTGCATCAGCGTGACGTTGAGGAAGCCCATGGCCGAAAGGAAGATGGCCAGCGAGACGACAAGCTTGCCGGTCTGGCCCAAGGTGACGCGGGCCGTCTCCGCCGCGACGAGCTTGGCCGCGGCGATGCCGGGGACGCCGAGCGTTTTGACATAGGCGACGTTGATGGTCAGGTAGCAGGCCAGCACGATGAGGATGCCGAAGAAGATGGCCCGGGGGACGTTGCGGCGGGCGTCGTGGACGTCGGCGCCGAAGTTGATCGTGTTCTGGTAGCCGCCGTAGGCGTAGAAGACGTAGATGAAGGCGACGCCGAGGGCGAAAAGCCAGGGCCGGTCGAGCGGCAACGCGGCCGGACCGGCCGCAGCCTTCTTCGAGAGGAACGCGGCCACGACGAGCAGGCCGATCATGCCGACCTTGAGGAGGCTCAGGACGTTCTGGGCCCAGGCGCCCGTCTTGATGCCGAGGTAGTTGATGGCGAGGAGGGTCAGGATGAGGACGACGGCCGTGACCTGGACGGTCGCGGTCGTCGGCGTCGCGCCCGGGAAGAAGATGGGCGTCAGGTACTCGGCCCCGATCAGGGCCACGCCGGCCGCCCCCGCCCCGTTGAGGATGACGACGTTGGTCCAGTTGAGCATGAAGGCCAGGCCGGAGCTGTAGGTCTCGGCCACGACCTTGTAGTAGCTGCCGGGCTTGGCGAAGCGGCCGCCGATCTCGGCGAAGGTCAGGGCGCCGAGCAGGCTGACCAGGCCGCCGAGGCCCCAAGCCGCATAAAAGAGGGCCGGCGTTTTCGCCGCCGCCGCGACCATGGCCGGGGTGCGGAAGATGCCGATGCCGATGATCAGGCTGACGACGATCATCGTCGCGTCGAAGGTGGTCAGCTTGGCTTTGATGCTCATGGGGGCCCTTCGCGTTCGGGCTCTATTCTATCCAGGGCCGGGGGTTTTACAAGGCCCTTCTCCCGAGCCCTGGTGATCCCTCTCTTCGGCTTCGCTCGGGAATTGCCTCTCGCTCCCCGGACCCCCTGGGAACCCGTCCCGACGGTTCCCCCGCTCGGCGGGACCCCCTCCGCTACGGGGATCGTCGAGGCAAATTCCCTCACCGCCGCGAGAGGGATCCGGGTAGCAAACAGAATCGGGTGGCTTTTGGAAACTAGATTTGATAAGTTCAAGCGAGGGGCGAAAGATGAACATGCGAGCGTCTCGGTTCCGACGCCTGGCCCTGGCCGCCGCCCTGCTCGCCGCCGCGGCCTGCGCTTCTCCCGCGCCCTTCGCGCCCAGGATCGGCATCTGCACCTCTGTCGCCAACGCCGGGATCGCCAAGAACGCCGGGTGCGATTATATCGAGGAAGGCGTGCGGAGCTTCCTCGTTCCCGACCGGCCCGACGCCGAGTTCCAGGCGAAGCTCGACCTCCTCAAGGGATCCCCGTTGCCGATCCGGGCCTGCAACGGCTTCCTGCCGGAGACGCTCAAGTCCGTCGGCCCCGAGGCTCGACACGACGAGATCGCCGCCTTCGCCGAGACCGCCTTCCGTCGGGCCCGTGAGGCCGGCGTCCGGTTCATCGTCTTCGGCAGCTCGGGCTCTCGCAACATCCCCGAAGGCTTCGACCGCGCCGCGGCCCGCGGGCAATTCATCGGCCTGCTCCGGCGCCTGGGGCCGGTCGCCGGCAAGTACGGGATCGTCGTCGCCCTCGAGCCGCTCCGCCGGGCCGAATGCAATTTCATCAACACCGTCACCGAAGGCGCCGCGATCGTCCGCGAGGTCGGCCATCCCGCGATCCGCCTCCTCGCCGACATCTACCACATGCTCTGCGAGGACGAGGAGCCGGGGGCGATCGTGGCCGCCGGGCCGCTCCTCGTCCATTGCCATATCGCCGAAGAGGACGGCCGCACGCCGCCGGGCGTTCACGGCCAGGACTTCACGCCCTATCTCGAAGCCTTGCGTCGGATCGGCTACGCCGGGGGCATTTCATTCGAGGGCCGGTTCACGGACCTCGCGTCCGAGCTCCCGGCGGCGGTGAAGGCGCTCGAAGCCCAGATCGCCCGGGTCGCCGGCACGGCCGGAAAGCAATAAAGGAGGACCAGGATGTCCAATGAAGAACGGATCTCGCGGCGCGGCTTTCTCCGGAACGGCGGCACCCTGGCCGCCGGCGCCTTCGTCGCCGGCGCTCTGCCCTCGCGCCGGACCGTCCGGGCGGCGTCCCGGCGCGCTCCCGCGCCCGCGGCCCAGGCCGCCGGAGCGAACGACCGCGTCAGCCTGGCTTTCATCGGCGTCCGCGGCCGGGGCCGCGACCTCTACGGCTATTTCGGCGCTCTCCCCGGGGTCCGGATCGCCGCCCTCTGCGACGTCGATGGGAACGTCCTGGCCGAGCGGGCCGCCGACGTCGAAAAACGGTTCGGCGCCAAGCCCGCGGTCTACAAGGACCAGCGGATCCTCCTGGAGAACAAAGACATCGACGCCGTGGTCGTGGCCACGCCTAACCATTGGCACGCTTTGTCGACGATCTGGGCCTGCCAGGCGGGCAAGCACGTCTATGTCGAGAAGCCCTGCTGCCACAATCTTTTCGAAGGCCGGCGCATGGTCGACGCCGCCCGCCGCTACGGCCGGATCGTCTCGGTCGGCTGCCAGAACCGTTCCAGCCGCAGCGTCCGCCAGGCCATGGCCTTCCTGAAGAGCGGCGGCATCGGCGAGGTCTACGCCGCCCGGGGCCTGTGCTTCAAGGCCCGCGACCCCATCGGGCTCGTTCCCGACGGCCTCGGCACGGGCGACCGGTTCAAGTACTTCGTTTGGAACAGCCCCGGCGTCAACTACGACCAGGCCTATATGGCGAACGTCGACTACGACGCCTGGCTCGGCCCGGCGCCGCGGCGCCCTTTCAACTACAACCGCTTCCATTACAACTGGCACTGGAACTGGGACTACGGCGACGGCGATTGCGGCAACCAGGGTCCGCATCAGTGGGACATCGCCCGCTGGGGCCTGGGCCAGGACGGCCATCCCCGGAAGATCAGCTCAAAGGGCGGCTATTACGGCGAGAAGTCAGCCCAGGAGACGCCCAATACCCAGGCCGCCGAGATGGTCTATGCCGACGGCCGGATCGTCGAGTTCGAGGTCCGCGGCTTCTACACCAACGCCGAGGACGGGATCGCGATCGGCAACCTGTTCTACGGGACCAAGGGCTGGCTGCGCCTCGTCGGGGACGATTGGCAGTCCTATTTCGGCCGCAAGAACGAGCCGGGTCCAGGCTCGAAGACGGTCGGCGAGGAGGATTTCGGCGACCCGATGATGGCGGCGGCCGAGGGCGGCCACTTCGCCAATTTCGTCAGGGCCCTCAGGGCCGGTGACCCGAAGCTCCTGACCTGCCCGATCGAGGTCGGCTACATGTCCTCGGCGTTGCCCCTCCTGGCCAACATTTCTTACCGGGCCGACCGGAGCCTCGTCTTCGATCCGGCTAAAGAAAAGTTCGTGGGGGACAAGGCCGCCGACCGGCTTCTGACCCGCGACTACCGTAAGCCGTACTTGGTGCCCAAGACCGTCTGACGCGGGTTGGTTCGGTGTTGTAGAGCGGGATGGAATTGAGTCGAGTTCTCTTGATTATGGGATGAGGGCAAGGATTTGCCCGGGGAGATTCAAAGTCACGACCTGCGGATTCGAAGGGCCGCGATCATGGCGTATAACCGGCTTAAGATAAAGAGGTTATGGCCGGGACCTGACTGGATTGTGCAGTAGGTGTGCGTTTGCCATTTTTCCTAATTAACTGATTCCGAAACCGTTGCAGGCGCATCGGCGGGAGCGGTTTGGAGAAACTGTCCGTTTTTCACGATGTCGGGCAGGCGTCCCGCGGCCCGGCGCTTGAGTTCCAGGTTCGAGTGGCAGTAGAGCTCGAGCGTGATCATCGGCGAGGCGTGGCCCATCAACTCGGACAACGTGCGGACGTCCGTGCCCTCGACGATCTGCCAGGTGCCGTACGAGTGCCGCAGGTCGTGAACGCGGCAGCGGGTCGGGATCTCCGCGGCGACCAGGGCCTTCTTGAACAGCGGGTGGATGTTGGTGTACGGCTTGCCGGTCGCGGGGTTCTCGAAGAAATACGTCTTGCCATCCGCGGCCCGGAGGGCCTCGAGGGCGCGGTCGTCGAGCGGGATCTTGCGTGACTTCCCGCTTTTGGCGTTCGCGGCGACCACGGTCAGCATCCGGGCCGGGAAGTCGACGTGTTCGCGCTTGAGGCTCAGGAGCTCCATGCGGCGCAAGCCGGTATACAGGTAGCCGATGATCGCGAGGCGGAGCCACTCGGGCTTGGCCTTGGCGATGAGGCGCTCGGCCTCGGCGTAGCTCAAGATGTACGGCTCGAAGCGCCGCACCTTCTCCAGCACTCCCTTGGCGGGCAGGGGATAGGCCCGGAGCATCTGCCACTCGACGGCCTGCCGCAGCATCGTCTTGAGGCAGGCGATCTCGCGGTTGCGGGTCCCGCCGTTCACGCCGTCGCGGAAGAGGCGGTACTCCTGGACGGCCCGGAGGTTGATGTCCGCGAGGTGACGGCCGGAGAAGAATCCCTTGAGCGCGTCGATCGCCCGCTCGTCGCGCAAGCAGCTCTTCTTCTTCGACGCGTAGAGCCGGATGTAGTCGGCGGCCAGCTTGTCGAAGGTCAGCGGCTGGCCCTCCGGCTTGTCCGCGTCCATGCCGGTCTTCTTCTGCTTACGGCCCCAGCTCTTGAGGTCGTCGCGGTAGTCGCGGGCCTCCTTCTCGGTCCGTCCGGCCTTCTCGCGGTAGCGCCGGCCGTTCACCCGGACGTCGACCCACCATACGCCGTCGCGCATGAAGAGCCCGCGGCGGGCGGCGGACCTGATAACGCGTGTGCTCACCTTGGCCTCCTTAAAAGCCATATCGCGTTCGACAGTTCCTCGACCCGCCTGGCCCATATCCAGGCCGAGACGATCAACCCGGCGACGGCACCGAGGGCCAGGAGGGCCAGGTCGCGCACACTCAAGCCGAGTCCGTTGGTCACCGTCGACCTCCTCGCTTGGGCGCCCGGTTGAAGAGTGCGTCGGCCAGCGCCATGAGGGCGGCCAGGATGACGAGGCCGCCGACGATCTCGAGCGCCGCAAGGATGAGCCCGCCCAACTCAACCCTCCTCGGCGAGCTGGTCCTCGCGCTCGAGGAGATAGCGGCGGATCTTGGCCCGGAGCTTGTCCAGCTCCCCGACGGCCCGGTGGACCCGAACCGAGGCAAGTGCCACGGCCAACAGAAAGCCGGCCTCGGCCCCGATTATGACGCCGGCGAGAAAGGCGAGGCCGATCATGCCTTGCTCCCGGATTCCCCGCCGAGCTCGTCCGCTTCGGTGAGGACGTAGGCGAGGTTGTGGAGGTCGTGGTCGCTGAAAACGAGCTGGATCTCTGCAGAGCCGTCGGCCGCCTCGATCTCCAGTCTCCTCCCACCGTTGGCGTCCTTGACACGGAAGAGCAGCGCCTTCCGCTCCTTCGACAACTTGAAGAACGCATCGCACAACATGGGCCCCTCCTTTACTTGACGAACTTTTTAAGGTCGCGCTCCCGGACGCGCCAGAAGCGCCCGCCGCCGAGCTTGAAGCCGCGCAGGCGGCCTTGGATGATCCAGCGGATGACCGTGCGCCGCTCGACCTTGAGCTGGTCGGCGACTTCCTTGACGGTTAAGAGCCTGTCCATTTGATTCTGTCCTCCGTTAATAACCTTAACATACCATTAAAGGCGTGCCAAGTTATTTGTTTTTGACCTGTCGGCCAGGGGGGTGCTATCATCAGGGGCGTGGACTCGCCCTACCTGACCAAAGCGGAGGCCCTGGCCTATTTGAAGGTGAGCCGCTTCGTCCTCGAGAAGCTCGTCCGCCAGGGCCTGCCGTGCATCAAACTTGACCGGCGACTTTTATTTCGCCGTACGGACATCGACAACTACATGGCCTCGCGGGTGACCGCGAAGAAGAGATAGCACCCGGCCGCCGGCCATAACTTACAGCTTCGGCCGCCGGCGGCGGCGCTGCTCGAGCTCGGAGAGAAACATTCCGACGCGGGCATGGAGCGTTTTTAATAGCCGCTCCGATTCGTCGAGAAGGATCCTGTCCGCCTCCTCGTCGGTTATCTTGGCCGGCATTTCGACGCCGGCGACCTCTAAAAATTCTTCGGCCATGATCGCCTCACGTTTCTCAGACTTTAATAAATGGGTTACGCGCGGGGTCAAAATATTTGGTTTTTGGATCCTCGGCTTTTTTCTCGGCCTCGGCCTGGCGTTTAGCCGCGGGTCCGCCGGGAATCATTGGGTTGTGTTCAGGGTCCAAATACCACTCTTTCGGATGGGCCGGCGGCGTCTTGACCTTCCCCGGAGGCGTCGGGATCTGGCCGGGGAGATAAGGATTTGTCGGCGGTTTGCCCCCGCCCGCCAGCCTTTCTATGCAGCCCTCGGCGCCCTCGCCCGGCCGACATTCGCCCAGGCAACGCGCGTCCTTGAACCCCGGCTTGTCGCCGCGCTCAGACGAACCGAGGGCAATGCCCGTCACGGCCTTGACGTCAACGACGTCGGCGCCGTGTTCCAAAATAGCGGCCCGGTCTTTCTCGACAGCAACGCGGGCCGAGCCTATAAGGGCCTCAATGACGGAATCCGGCATCAATTCGAGGTATCCGAAATCCGAGCCGTATTTGCAGCCGATAAAACCCGCGTCGTGAAAGGCGCGGACCTCTCGGCCGGCGGCGTCAATGGCCCGGAGTTCCTCGCGGCCGAGCATAGATTCCTTGAGAAGCTCGACGGCCTTGCGGCGATCTTCGGCGTTCATCAATAGCCGCGTTTCACTTCTTCCGGGGTGGCTCGGCGTTGCCATTCGAGCCGCTTCCGAATGTTTGCCGTCTCGCCCGGAGTGAGCGGCTCAAGAACGGGCGCGGCCATGCCGGGGCCGATGGGCTCGCGGGCCGAGGCGCGGATCATGTCGGCATAATCCTTTTTTTGCAGCTCACGGAACTCCTCGCGCGTGATCGGCGGGCGGCCGGCGGCCTGGAGGGCGGCATTATTTTTATTAAAGCTCGCCTCGAAGTGCTGCTCGGCCCGGCGCGCGCCGTCGCGTTTCATCCACTCAAGGTGAGCCTTGAGTTCGCCGGGCGTCGCCTCGCGCAGATGGCCGGCGGGACGGCCCGCGTAGTCGGTTTCGAGGCCCTGAAAATTGCACAATGGACAGCCCTTGCCGACATGGGCGGGATCGACGAACTCAGCGAAGGCGCAGCGCGCGTTCGTGCAGAAGGCCAGGACATGGCCTGCCGGGATCATTCGGCCGTCGGGCAGCTTCTGGAACGCGGGCCCTTCGGCCTTCGCCTTTGCCTCGATCGCCGCGCGCATGGCGGCGAAATCCTCGGCCGTCGCGTGTTTCTCGACGAACGCGCGGTCCGAGACGCCGCCGAGCTCATGGGTCGAGGCGCCCTTGAGCTTGACGCCCTGGGCCGAATCGTCGGCCTTGATCTTGACGTCCTTGTCGATCGACAGAAACTTTTTCTTCATGTCATCCTCCTAGTTAAGTTGATAGGCCGGCCGGGTCCGCGAGGCCGCATTGCACGCGGGTCGCCACTCCGCTAAAAAACCTCCGACCCGGCCGGCCCTGTTATCATCTCGGGTTGCGCCGAACCCAGTCGGCATAGTCGTCCCGGAGGCGCGGGTCGAGCCGGGCCTCGCGGGAGGGCGGTCGATAGTCGCCGCCGTCGTCGGGGTAGACTGAGAACGGAATGGTCGCGATAGCCGGCACTCGGCTCCCGGATTGGGACGCCAGGACCGCTGCCCCGCAAACGGCGTTGGCAAGGTCGTCGTGGAGGCCGACGGGATGCAGGACGGCGTCCTTGCCGCCCGGCCGCACGCGGCGCTCGAGCTGGAGCAGCTGCGTCGTCAGCCGTTGGTTGTCCGGGAGCTCCAGCTTGCCCGAACTCAGGAGCGCGAGCGATGCCAGGTACAGGTCCGATGCCGACATCTCCGCCGGCTTCACGGTGAATCCGCCGACCTTCTGCCACATCTCCTCGACCCAGGCACCGCCGAATCGGTCCGAGGTTATCTGCGTTAACCCATAGCTCTTGAAGAAGGCAGCCAGCTCCCTCGTCGTCGTCTCCGGCGAGAAGGGCGGACGGGCCTCACGCACGGCATTGATGACGATGCGGCCGCCGCTTTCAACCGAGGCAACCGCAGCCGTGTAGCTGTCTTGCCGACCACCCGACGGATCGATAAACCCGAACGCCCGAGCGCCCCGGGCCAGCGGGACATCCGTCACCCGGCCCGGCACGATGGCAGCCCGGAGCAGGTCCATCGAGACGAACGACTCGATGTCGTCGCGCGGGATCGATAGCCACTCCGCCTTCGCCGCGGCGGGGTCGGCCTCGAGCTCGCGCGCGATCATCTTCTCGCTCAGCGTCGGGTTCATGGTCAGCGAGTCCGAGACCCACACGAGAACGTCCGAGTCATCCTTGCCGTGATGCCGGCTGACCATCTCCCACAAGAGCGACTGGCGGCTGTATACGCTCGAGATGCCCAGCAGCAGACTGCCCGGCGCGGTGGCAAGCGAGGGGACCAGGGCGCGGTAGATCTCCTCGGCCGGGTTCGCGTAGACCTCCGACGAGCGCCAGAACGCGAGCTCCTCCATCGCGGCGAAGACGACCGTGCGGCCCCGGATCGAGCGGTAGTTCGCCGAGGCGACCTCAATGTCGATGCCGGTCGAAAGCTCGATCCGCTCCTTGCCCTCGGCGACGATCAGCCGCGACAGGTTGGGGTTCGCATGGAGCAGGCCCGCGATGTAGTTGTGGATGACCCGCGCCTGCTCGCGGTCGGTGGCGATGATGAGCGCCTTGCCGCGTTCGCCCGGTCCCAGGATCTTCGCCCAATCGACCATTGTCGACTGGTAGACGCAGGCGGCCGAGGCGATGCGGCTCTTCCCGCTCCGCCGTCCCGAGGCGCAAAATACGGTCCGAAACGGCTGCGTCGGCGGGTATTGCCGGCCAGTACACTTGCGGTAGAGCTCAAGGTCCGCACCAGCAGCGATCGGCAGGCCGAACACCGCGGCGAGGAACACCTCCCACGCGTGCCAGGTCTCCAGGTTGCGGAACGCCGGCTTGAACAGTCGCGGCGAACGCATTGCCGCCAGGATATTACTCATGGTGTCGTGTCTCCTTGCCCTTGGCCCAGCCTCGGCCCCACAGTAGCCGGGCCACAGTCGTCATGCGGGCCGGCTTGTCCGAGTGCGCCCAGGCCGACAGCGCCTCGTCGGACGCCTTGCTACGCCAGCCGGAGAGGATGAGGTCGAACTGGTGGTCTCCCCAGGCCTCGAGCTGACGGTGCGGCCAGTGCGCATAGCTCCGGCGCAGGACCGCATGGAAGGCGGCACGGCGGGCCAGAACCTCGTCTGGTTTCATGCCCTACCCCTGACCGCCGCCCGTTCGGGCCTGTTTTGACGAAGAAATGCGCCTTTTACTGCTTGGGCCGAGAAAATCCGCGAGGGTCATGCCTACCTCTTGGACCTCCCGGACCGTATCGCCGCCTCTGGCCCACGCTCCCTCGACCCGCTGGCGGTAGACCTTGGAGGTCGTGCGGCAGCCAAGTCGATGCGGCCAAAGCGGGCAATCCAACCCGATGCAGAGCGGGACCTCGTACCCGGACCCGATACACTCGACGCAATAGCGGCGGATCGCACTTGCGGCGCTCATCGGTCAGTCCCTTCGAAGAGGACGTCGACCCAGCGTAGCCTAGCGTTCACGGCCTTCCTCCTCGGCTAGCTCCGCCTCGAGCCGGGTGAGCTCGGCCTCGCACTCCTCGAGGGTCATGTCGTCCACATCTCGCTGGCCGGCTGCCGGCTCCTTGGCCTGACCCTGCCCTGACCCTTGGCTGGCCTGAGATCGGGCCTCCTCGGCGGCCCTGGCGGCCTTCTCGGCCTCTTCCTCCTCGCAGAACCTGGCCAGGATGACGCGCGGATCTTCGGGTTCGACCTCGAGGGCCCGGCGCTCCAGCCCAA